>Ga0307992_1000036_pt1 | contig 84402 bp, 77 predicted proteins | sample EllFjometagen133_FD_203162 | JGI IMG/M metagenome (GOLD analysis project Ga0307992, IMG submission 203162) | Marine microbial communities from Ellis Fjord, Antarctic Ocean - #133 | ecosystem: Environmental > Aquatic > Marine > Unclassified | place: Southern Ocean | collected 2014-10-08
ATAAACTATACCCTATAAAACGGACACTCTAAAAAAGAGACTCGAAGTTTTATAGGGTTTTTTGATATAATATAAATATTGAAAGAAGGGGAATGTATGGGAGTTAATTATTTCACAGATTGGCAAATATTAGAACTCAAGAATAATCCTAATGTCAAAAAAGTATCTAATAAAAGTATTACATATCATATAGATTTTAAAGAACGCTTTATCCAAGAACATCATAGAGGTAAATTACCAAGGCAAATTTTTACTGAGGCAGGATTTGATTTAAGCTATATGGGTAGTAAGAGAGTATCGCAAGCATCCTACAGATGGTATAAGCAAAGTCTTCGGGCAGAGGGGTTAAAGGATACACGAAAAGGTAATTCTGGCAGACCACAAACAAGGAATTTATCTAAGGATGAAATCATTAACAAGCAAAAAGCTCAAATAGCGTATTTGAAACAAGAGCGCGACTTTTTATTGGAACTCAAAAGGCTGGAAAGGCAAGCGATCAAAAAGCAGCAATTAAGCCAAAAGATAAATTTAAAATCATCAAAGAAATGATTAGTCGAAAGAAAAACAAGCTTTGTTTAAGCTATTTGTTAAAGTTATCAGGCGTATCTAAAAGTGGATACTATGGATTTATAGAACAAAGCAATGAAAAATTACTAAGAGAGCTTAAAGACAAAGATGATTTTGAGTTAATTATGAGAGCATACCGCTTTAAGGACTTTAATAAAGGTGCTAGACAGCTAAAGATGACCTTGGAGAATGAATTCAATAATATTATGAACCTTAAGAAGATAAGACGGTTAATGAAGAAATTTGGTTTATATTGTCCTATTAGAAAAGCAAACCCTTATAAACGAATGGCCAAAGCAATGAAAACATCACATATCGCACCAAACAAGTTAAAGCGGCAATTTAAAGAAGGAAACCCAAATCAAATTTTACTTACAGATATTACTTATCTGACTTATGATCTAAATCAAAGAGCTTACTTATCAGGAATTAAAGACGCTGTAACAAACGAAATGCATGGATATAAAGTATCTAAAAGTCTAGACATGAAATTCGTTGAAGAAAGTATGGATCAATTGTACAACATCACTCTAGACCCTAATGCGCTGATTAACTCAGATCAAGGGGTTCACTACACTACACATGCATTTCAGCGTTGTTTGAAAGATCTTTGTATAGAACAATCAATGTCAAGACGAGGAAACTGTTGGGACAACGCACCTATCGAATCCTTCTTTGGACACATGAAAGATGAGATTAATCTCGTTGACTGCGAGACATTTGACGAAGTTGAGAAAGCAATTGATGACTATATGGATTACTATAATAATCACAGATATCAGTGGGGTTTAAAACGAAAGACTCCAAAAGCATATGGTGATATGCTTAGAAACAAAAACAACAAAAAAGATGGAAGTTCTTTAATAGAACAACCATCTAACATTAATGATTCAATTAATAAAGTCTTTTTTTTAAATAGTCCTTGACATAGGGTACACATTATGATTATCTTCCTCTTTTTAATTTATTAACTTCATCCATATTAGGATCTATATAAATTGTTTTTTGATTGGTGTAGGTAACAAAAGAACCTAGCATACCTGGAACCTTTTTTATATTTCTAACTTTTGTATAATCTATTGGGACTGATTGAGACAATCTACTCTTAGAAAAACAAGCACTCAAATTGGCGGCTGTTCTAATAGTTAATTCTTCTAAATCTTCAAAACTAGCTACCACTACATGCGAACCACTTTGGCCTTTAGTGTGAAACCACCAATGATCTTTTTTTGCATATTTATGGGTTAGAAAATTATTTTGTAGGTTATTTTTACCTACGAGAATCATAATTCCTAAATCATCATAGTATACATCATAATTGGGCTTGTGTTTCTTAGTAGAAATCTTCTTTTTTGAAAGAAATCCATTCGCTCTTAACTCATCTTGTATCTCCAATAAATCTGATAATGAGAAGGTGCTATTTATTTGATTATATACTTCTTCAAAATAAATTATTTGTACTTTGGTGATTTTTATCTGTTTCTTGATATAGGCTACAGCCTTTTTTTGTTTCTTGTATTTATTATAATATTTATTAGCATTTTGAATAGGTGATAATAACCTGTCTAACTCAACCTCTATTTCTTGATCCAATTCATAAGAAACACCCTTATATAAAGCATCACCTTTGTATATATTGTGTTGATTAGTTATTAGGACATCACCTTTGATTCTTAATATGTTACTATTTAAGGCTTTGTCTAAATCTACCGACAGTTTCTCTAATTTATGCTTTTTTCTTTTGAGTTCTTGTTTGGTAGAGTTATTTATATATTTGTGAACTTGTTTCACTCGCTCCAAAGAAGATGCTTCTAGGAAGTAAACATCAATAAGTTTTGATAATGAAGAATAACTTGTTTGACCTTTAGAAAATAGATCAATATAATAAAATTCCGTTTTGTTACCAATGGCTAGCGTTGGAGTAACTTTTCGGTTAATGGTCTCATAATAAACATCAAACATTCTGTGGTAATTATGTTCAGCCTTGTTAACTATGTATTTGGCTAATAATGGCGAAATACCTCTAATTTTATTGATCAAATCTTTATAGGTAACTTCGCTGTTAAACAACAGTTTAATATTATCATAGTCAAATGGAGTTAATTTATTATCCACTGGGAGTTCATATTTGACTCCATTGATTATTGTGCGTTCTGAATTATCAAAAGGGGATATATGTTTATAGGCATTTAATACTCTAAACGAATCATCCAAGATGATGAGGTTAGTATATCTGCTAAACGTTTCTAAAACTAGATATAATTTTACACGGTCACCAATATCATTTGTGCTCTCGACTTCAATCTGTATTATCCTATCAAAGTTTAAGGCTTTAATATTTTTTACAACACCACGTTCAAAAAATTTACGTAAGAACATACAGAATCCACCTGGAGTGAAATCTTTTGAATAGTTGTTATCGGTAAGGTTGATTCTAGCAAGGGATGTAGACAGTGATAAATACAGTTTTTGGTTCTTATTATTAGCTCGAATTATAAACAAAAAGTCAGTTTTTCCTAACTGAGAGATTTTTTGGATTCTACCATTATTTAATTCTTGGTTTAATTCATCGGCTAAATGCCCAACAAATCTTCCATCTATGCTCATAATATCACCAAAATTATTATAACACACATTAAAAATATTTTACTATTTAATATATTTGTGTTATCATATAGAATAATAATATATAGAGCACTTTCGGATTGGGGGGATATTCTTGAAACTTAATGAAAGAGGTTTACTAGTTATCATAAGTGGGCCTAGTGGAGTTGGTAAAGGAACAATCAGAAAAGCTTTATTTGAAATACCAGATAACAACTATTGTTATTCGGTTTCAATGACAACTAGAAAACCTCGCGGAGGCGAAGTTGATGGGTCCGATTACTTCTTTGTTTCTAGAGAAGAATTTGAAAGACGCATTAAAGTAAATGGATTTCTAGAGTACGCAGATTTTGTTGGTGAATATTACGGTACCCCGATTGATTACATCGAAAAACAAATGGAAGCTGGAAAAGAAGTTATTATAGAAGTTGAAGTCCAAGGGGCCTTGCAAGTCAAAGAAAGATTACCAGAAGCGGTATTCATCTTTATTGTGCCACCATCAAGAAAAGCATTAATTGAACGCTTAAAAAACCGTGGTACAGATTCTAAATCTAAAATTCAAAAAAGAGTAGCTAAAGCTGAAAGAGAGTATTCTCTTGCTTATAAGTATGATTATATTGTCGTTAATGATGAAGTAAATAACGCGGCTGATAGAATATATGCTATAATCAGGGCAGAACATGCAAAAACCGAAAGATCTATTCATAAATATTTAAAGCTTATGGAGGGTAAAGAATGATTAAAGAGAAAGATTTACAAAAGTTGAAAGATATGAAGAAAGAAATGACAACGAACTATAGACCTGTTGAAGGCAATAGATTCGGTGATTATGCATTTAGTGGTGATTTAGAAGATACAAAAAAACAAAAACCAGCACTAAAAAATACTGATGGACTTAGATATCCATCAATTGATAATTTATTAGAAGTCGTAGACTCAAAATACAAACTAGCATATATAGCAGCAAAAAGAGCTAAAATAATAAAAAAAGATGATTATTCATCAGTTGAAAACAAGTGTATGAAACCAGTTGGTAAAGCGCTTGAAGAAATACTAGCGAACAAAGTAACTGCAAAATTCTAAACAACCATTTGGTTGTTTTTTTTGAATAACATTTTTGTATATAATATGTTACAATTACTATAAAATGAAAATGTAATATTGAATTACAGATAGAATTATACTTGATAGAGGAGAAAGTAATTTATGAAAAACATTATAAAAGCATTTCTTGTGATATTCATATTGTTGTTCTCGGTTAGTTGTGGCGAAGAAGAAACAACTACAGCAACTACAGTAACTACGGCTATTACAACTACAGAATCGCATACAGTAAATCTATATAAAGCTAATGATGAGTTATATAACACCTATACTATTAACCATGGCGAAGAATTAGATTTACCAATGCTAACAAACGATGACAAAGTATATGTTGGTTGGGGTAATGGGACAGATACATTTTCAGGTGAATTAATAGTCACGAATAACCTAGACCTTACTCTAGTTGAAGAGCTAGTAACGGATGTATTTGATTATGGTGAGATTCAACCTGGTCAACCACATATATCGATAAATGGGTATATTGGAGAATCTAAGTATTTAAGGATACCTGAAACAATCGAGGGACTACCAGTACGATATATAGGTAGTGATTCCTTCAAAGATAGTGAATTGATAGAATTATACATTCCGAATTCTGTTGTTAGTATAGGGTATTACGCCTTTGAAGGTTCTACTGATTTGACAGACGTTATATTTTATGGAGACCCATATGGAATAACCACAGATATTATGAGTAAATCAGAGTTTGAAAGTTATATGGATGATAATTCAGATATCTGCACAATACTCCATGAAGATGATGAAGGGTTAGTAACCTATCAAGAAGGATGTCCTATTATTTCATCAGAGGTTTCACAAAAAATAGTTGTAGAAGATGTTGAGTATATTTCTTATTACGTGCAATATGATTCCAAGGATATCCCTGATAAATATCATCAACAAATTCATGCTGGCGCATTTAAAGATTGTACCTCTCTTGAGTCAGTGGTTATGCCAATAGGGGGTCAGTTAGTATACAAAGAAGCTTTTTATAATACACCTAGTTTAGTTGACCTAGTTTTCCGTGATGATCATCCTACTATTAAAGTTATAGATCATGTTCTATATAATACAGACCAAACCTTAATATACTATTATCCGGGAGGATTAACTGATACATCTTTTAGTGTACCCGAAAGTGTAGAAGCAATTCACCCTTTAGCATTCTATAGTAATATTTATCTTGAGACAATTAATATCCCTGAAAATTGCACAGAATTACAGGGTAGAGCATTCTATAATTTGCCATCATTGGTTGAATTTGTAGTTGACCCGAATAATTACAGATTTTACGATGTAGATGGTGTGCTTTTTGGAACAGGCTCTCTACGTGAAGCTTTGGTTAGGTATCCTGAAAACAAGTCAGGAACAAGCTATGTCATTCCAAACAACATAGAGTATATTGGAGATTCTGCATTTAGGGGTAATAAAAATCTGGAAACTATTGATTTAGGAAACAAAATAGGTTTTATTGACGGAGGGGCGTTTGATAATCTTAAAAAGCTTAAAGTCCTTGATATCCCAAATACAGTCGGAACAGTAATGGATTTATGTATAGATGAAACTAGCATTGAAGTAATTATCCTTAGAAGAAGTTTGATAGTGGATGGAAGTATCACGAAAGTACGAATATGCCAAAGAGACGTAAACTCATTAATAGAATACTACGTACCAGACGATTCAATAAATGATTATAAAGTTGATACGGTTTGGTATCATTATGCTGACACAATTCATCCATTTTCAGAGTATACTGAAGAATAGAATATTTATTTGACATATAACATGAAAGTCAGTATAAGTGCTGGCTTTTTCATTTTCATTTTCATTTGTTTCATAAAAAAAGCAGCAAGAAATATGTTATAATAGAATTTGATTTGGAGATGATTTTGTGAATTATATTGATGTGCTATTAGAGAAGTTACAATTAGATGATGAAATAATAAGAGAATACTGTAAAGTTAAAAACCTAGAGGTAGATAAAATATCCGAAACTTGGACTTTTAAGTTCGTTTTTAGTCAAACAATTCCAATTCTTCACTATCGTAATTTTATAAACCAAATAAACAAACTAACAGAAATCATTCCTAGTGTTAAACATATAGACTATAATATCGAATTTGAAAATATTGATACCGAATTAGTGTTAGATTATTATAACTTCGCTATTGATGTAATCTTAGTTGACAACAAACGAATATTACCACTTAAAGAATACCCAACTGACCTAGTTGGCAATACAATTAAAATCTTTATTCCTCAAGGGGCTATATCAGCGACCATTTTTAGAAAAGAAATAGAGATGGAACTAAATAAAAATGGATTTAAATACGATGTTGAAATTGTAGTTGATGACAAACAAGTTACCATTGATGAGTCAATTCAAAACAATATCGATGATTTTATGGAAGCTAATAAAATCAATTTTGATGAAAAAATCGAATATATCTATCATACAAATGGTGGAGAAATAACTAATTTTTCTAGCATTAAATCTATACCTCGTACGGAAATGGAATTTGAAGAATACAAAGAAAAACATGGTGGAAAAGCAATAATTTCAATTCAAGGTATATGTGTGTATCAAGAAATCATAGAAAATAGAGTATCTTCAATTGCTAAACAAGTAGTCACCGATGGAGAAGATTCTATATTTATTATCAAAAAAGGCTTAAAAGCCGATGATTTAAAATTCTACAAATCAATCGAAAAAGGTTATGGTGTTATTGCAAAATGTTTCGCTGCATTTGATACATTTTCTCAAGAAGTCGTATTACATCCAATCGCAATAGCTAGGTCAAATAAACCAATTAGAACTGATCAAAGAGATGATTTAGCAGAAGAAAAACGAGTAGAGTTACACTTGCATACTAAAATGTCTGCTTTAGATGGAGTAAACGATATATCTGAATACCTATCGAGAGCCGAAGCTTGGGGACACAAAGCTATGGGTGTAAGTGACCACAATTCAGTCCAAACTTTCCCCGAGTTCTTTAATAAGACTGAAAATGGACCAGTTAAACCTTTATATGGTTTAGAGATGGTATTTGTTAATGATGAAAAAATAGTTATAACCAAAGGTGAATCAGATGCAATGTTATCTGAAGCAACCTATGTTATTTTTGACATAGAAACAACCGGGCTGTCTGTAACCTATGACACCCTAATAGAACTAGCTGGAATCAAAATTAAAAATGGAGCGATTCTAGACAAGTTCTCAGAACTTATTGACCCAAAAAGAGATATCTCTCCATTTACTCAAAACTTAACAAGTATTACCAATCAAATGGTAAAAGGTAAAAAGTTCCTTAAAGAAGTACTAGTAGATTTTGAGGTGTTTGCTGAAGGTTGTATTTTAGTAGCCCATAATGCTGATTTTGATTTAGATTTCCTAAAACATAACTATCAAAACTTTGGTATCACAAATAAAATCAATCCTTCAATTGACACTCTAATATTAGCTAAAGTATTATTGCCTAATAAAAGACGTTTCTCACTTGATAAACTATGTAAAGAATTCAAAGTGCCATTACTACAACATCATCGTGCTATCGATGACGCTGAAGCAACAAGTGAAGTGTTCTTACATTTACTAAGGATGGTTAGAAAAGAAGGATTCAATCGCTTTAAAGATATCAATTTAATGATTGAAAAAGATAAGGTATTTAAATATCCTTACCCAAAACATATTAATCTTATGGTTAAACAACAAAGCGGATTAAAAAACATGTATAAAATCCTATCTGAAGGGTTAACAACAAATTATGATAGAAATGCTAAAGTCCTTAAAAGCTACCTAGATAAAAACCGTAAAGGTTTGTTGATATCAAGTGGTTGTCATAAGTCATACTTCTTTGAAATCGCTATGAATAAAACGAGAAAAGAACTAGTAGAAGCTGCTAAATATTATGATTATCTTGAAGTACAACCACCTAGCCATTTTGTATATTTAGCTAGTGAAAATCCTAATTGGAAAAGCATGATTCAAGATGTTATCAAAAGAATTGTGGAAGTTGGTAAAGAATTAAGTATCCTTGTGGTAGCTACTGGTGATGTTCACCATTTAGACCCAAGAGATATGAAATATCGTGAAATCATGATTAATACACCTGTTGTTGGTGGTGGAGTCCATGATTTGTACTTCAAGAAAACCAAACCAAATCAGTACTTTATGACTACGGATGAAATGTTAGAAGAGTTTTCATTCCTAGGCAATGAAACAGCCAAGGAAATAGTAGTAAAAAATTCAAATATTATAGCTGATTCAGTTGAATACATAAAAGTAATACCTGATGAGTTGTACGCTCCAACCGATGAATTTTTAGCTGAACAAGGTGTGCCATCTATCAAAGCTAAAGTAGATAAAATGGTTAATGACAAAGTCAGAAAACTTTATGGTACACAGTTACCAGAAATTGTTAAAAAGCGTGTAGAACGCGAATTAAACAATGTAATTAAACATCAATTTTCAACTGTATATTATATTTCCCATCTTTTGGTTAAAAAATCACTTGATGATGGATATCTAGTAGGTTCGAGAGGATCTGTAGGTAGTTCATTTGTTGCGACTTTAATGGACATTACGGAGGTTAATCCTTTGCCACCACATTATGTTTGCCCGAAGTGTCATTTTTCCGCATTCAAAAAAACTAATGAAGAAAAACAACTTTATGGTGAATCAGATTTTGAAAAAGAATACGCTCAAGTATTTGAAGAAACTGATTGTGGCTGGGATTTGCCTAATGCAAAATGTCCAGTCTGTTCTACAAAAATGACAAAAGACGGACATGATATTCCATTTGAAACTTTCCTAGGTTTCGAAGGAGACAAAATACCAGATATTGATTTGAATTTTTCCGGAGATTATCAAGGAATAGTTCATGAATATATTCGTAAGTTATTTGGAAAAAACTTTGCATTCCGAGGTGGAACAATCGGAACTTGTGCCGCGAAAACTTCTTTTGTCATGGTAAGAGACTACTATGGTAAAATTAACGATAAAAGATTAGCTCAAGGTTTAGAACCAATAAATATTAGAAAAGCCGAAATGGAAAGACTTGCTAGAGGAATTGAAGGTTCAAAAAGATCTAGTGGTCAACATCCTGGTGGAATAGTAGTGGTTCCTAATACAAAAGAAATTTATGATTTTACACCAGTGCAATATCCAGGTAAAGCTGCTGATACAAGTTGGAAGACTACACATTTTGATTACCACTCTATTGAAAAAAACCTTTTTAAATTAGATGTGTTAGGTCATGATGATCCTACAGTTATCAGGTATTTAATGGACCTAGTAAATCAAAATCAATCCGAATTTCCATTTGATAATGCCAAAGATATTCCAGTGGACGACTCAGATGTTTATAAATTACTATCGGGTACTGAGATAATCAATTTAACAAAAGAAGATATTAATAGTGATGTTGCATCCTTTGGTATTCCTGAATTTGGGACTAACTTTGTTAGGAAAATGTTGAAAGAATCAAAACCAAAATCTTTTGCTGAACTTGTTAAAATTTCCGGGTTATCACATGGTACAGATGTTTGGATAAATAATAGCCAGTCTCTTGTTCTTGGAAATAATAAAAGATTTGGTAAAGTCGACTTTAAAGACATTATTGGTTGTCGGGATGATATCATGGTGGATTTAATAGGATTTGGTTTAGAACCAACTCTAGCATTTGAAATAATGGAATTTGTTAGAAAAGGTAAGGCAAGCAAGAATCCTGATAAATGGGCAAGTTATGCTGACGCTATGCGCGACAAAGATGTGCCGGAATGGTACGTATGGTCTTGTTCAAAAATCAAGTATATGTTCCCGAAAGCTCATGCTACTGCCTATGTATTAATGGCTATGAGAATTGCTTGGTTTAAACTATACAAACCAATATATTTCTACTCAGCATATTTCTCTAAGAGAGCATCATATTTCGATTGTAATGCCTTGTATAATAATTTCGAAGGTGTAACAAGAAGGATTTCTGAAATTAAGAGTCAAGGTAATAAAGCACCTGATAAGGAGCAAAATCAATTAACAGTTTTAGAAGTAGCTCTAGAAATGATAAAAAGAGGTTTTAGTTTCAAACCGATTGATCTATACAAATCTGATACGAAAAACTTTATTATAACCGAAGATAAAAAATCACTTCTATTACCATTTATTGTAGTAGATTCCTTAGGAGATAATGTTGCTGAAACTATAATTAAAGCAAGAGCTGAAAAACCATTTATTTCTAAACAAGATGTGAAGAACAGAACTAAATTATCTACAACGCTATTTACGAAATTAGAAGACCTAGGAACATTTGAAGGAATGATTGAAAAAAATCAATTATCTTTATTTGATTTATAAAAAATTTAAAAACTTCATAGAATCTTCAAGAAGAAGAGTTATAATTGAAGTGCTTAGGAGGACGATATAAAATGAGAATGAGAAGTGGAAACCCAGTATTAAGAAATGTAGCGAATCAAACATATATTGGCGATCAAGCAGTTACATACACAAATGTAACCTATAAAACAGTATTTTTAATAGCCATAGTAACACTTAGTGCTTATCTAACCTTAACTTATGTTGAAAGCTTAAGTCTAGGTATATTAATAGGAACGTCTATAGTTGGTTTAATATCAGTAATTATCGGAACGCGGTTTGTTAGACTATCACCAATTTTTTCAGTTATCTATGCAGTTTCGGAAGGAATAGTATTAGCTGTTGTATCAGCTTTATATGCGGCCTTCTATGATGGTATTGTACCAACAGCGTTAGTAACGACGTTAGTAGTACTTGTAATAATGTTAGTATTACATTCAACTAAGGTTATCAAAGTTAACCAAAAATTTGCGTCAATATTGGTTATTGATTTAATTACAGTTATCATTATGGCTGGACTGTCATTTGTTTTCACATTTGACGGAGGATTATACTATATTATAGTAATAGTCTCATCGGTATTATCGGCTTTCTTTCTTTTATTAGATTTTAGTGCGATTGAATCTTGTGTGGAATCCGGTGCAGATGCTAAATATGGTTGGGTTTTATCTCTAGGGTTATTGGTAACTCTAGTATGGATTTACATAGAGATGTTGAGGTTATTAGCTGTTTTTTCAAGAAGAAGATAATATAATCTTGAATTATTGATTATTTCTGTTATAATGTGAATATAAAACGAAGAAGAAGACATAGTAATCAGGTTTGACTTTTATAAGAGAGAGATACATATGCTGGAAGTATTTTATGAGTTGCTGATGAATTCGCCTTTGGAGTGAGATTAAAAATCTACGTAGACCTGCGTTAAAGGTTTTGAGTGCTAGTTATACTAGAACTAAGGTGGTACCACGGTTTATACAATCGTCCTTTTTATAGGGCGATTTTTTTTATTATAGGAGGTTATTATGCAAAAGAAATTAGAAGGCTTAATTACAGATGTAAAATCTAAATTACTAAAGATTAAGTCGATAAACGATTTGAATCTTTTGAAAGCGGAATATCTAGGAAAAAAAAGTATCTTTAATGATTTTATGAAAGAACTTAAAGATGTTCCTAAAGAAGATAAACCTAAATTAGGTCAGCTTATTAATGAAGCTAAGAAAACTATTGCGGCTTTTCTTGAAGAATCAAAACTTAAAATCGAAACAAGATTAGTTGAAGAAAAATTAAAATCTGACTCTATTGATGTTACTTTACCGGGTAAAAAAATACGAGCAGGGTCTAAACATCTTGTATCTCAAGTTATTGAAGAAATAGAAGATATTTTTATTGGACTTGGTTATTCGGTAAAAGAAGGACCAGAAATAGAAACTGATAAATATAATTTTGAAATGTTAAATCTACCCAAAAATCATCCAGCAAGAGATATGCAGGATTCATTGTATATATCTGAAGAGTTATTGTTAAGAACTCATACATCTCCGGTTCAAGTGAGAAGTTTATTAGAAAATACCGAACATGAACCGTTAAAAATTATTTGTCCAGGTACAGTTTATCGCAAGGATGACGATGACCAAACGCATTCACATCAATTTACTCAAATTGAAGCGTTAGTTGTTGATGAAAAGACTAATTTAGCAGATTTAAAAGGCACACTTCTATTTTTGGCTAGAAAGCTATTTGGCGAAGATAGAGAGATTAGGTTAAGACCATCGTATTTTCCTTTCACAGAACCAAGCATGGAAGTAGATGTCTCTTGTTACAAATGTAATGGTAAAGGATGTAGTATGTGTAAAAACACCGGCTGGATTGAAATATTAGGTGCTGGTATGGTTAGCAATAATGTTTTAGAAGCAGCAGGCTATGATACAAACAAATTCCAGGGCTTTGCACTGGGAATGGGTGTTGAAAGAATTGCGATTTTAAAATATGGTATTGATGATATTAGATTGTTTTATACAAACGATCTAAGATTCAATAAACAATTCTAGGAGGTGTATCTATGAAAATATCATTGAACTGGCTTAAAGAATATGTTGATGTTGGTAATGATTATCAACTATTGAAAGATAAATTTAATCTTATGAGTCAAGAAGTTGAGTCTTTATATAAATTAGTCGTTGCTGAAAAGTTAGTTATTGGTGAAGTTTTAACTTGCGAAAAACACCCTCAAGCAGATAAACTTATTGTGACAACTGTGGATACAGGTGGCGAAGTATTTCAAATTATTTGTGGTGCTCCAAACATAGCTAAAGATCAAAAAGTTATAGTGGCTTTAATTGGCGCGGTTTTACCAGGAAATTTTAAAATTAAAAAAGCTAAAATCAGAGGTATTGAATCTAATGGAATGATCTGTTCTTTGGATGAATTAGGTGTTAAAGAATTTGATGCATCAGAAGACGGAATCTATGTATTAGGTGCTGACGCTGAAGTTGGTAATGACCCATTAACATACTTACATTTAGACGATTACGTTTTAGATTTAGATTTAACTGCTAATCGTCCTGATTTATTGTCAATGGAAGGTGTAGCGTATGATACTAGTTGTATGCTAGATAAAGCTTTGGTAACTAAAAAACATGATTATACCTATAGTAATGTTGATAATAAAATTAAAGTATTTACTGAAACTTCAAAATGTTTAGCATACTATGGTCAGTTAATTGAAAATATTACTATTAAAGAAAGTCCATACTGGTTAAAAGCTAGACTTATTGCCTCAGGTATAAGGCCAATAAATAATGTAGTTGATATTACAAATTATGTGATGATAGAATATGGACAACCATTACATGCTTTTGATTATAAAAAATTAAATTCAAATAGAATTTTGGTGAGAAGAGCTAAAAAAAATGAAACTCTTAAAACACTTGATGAACAAGAACGTGAACTGATGACTAAAGATATAGTAATTACAGATGGCTCAAAACCAATTGCTTTAGCTGGAGTTATGGGAGGTTTTGAAACTGAAGTTGATGAATCAACCACTAAAATTCTTTTAGAATCTGCCTATTTTGATCCTATCAGTGTTAGAAAAACCTCTAAACGTTTAGATTTAAAGAGCGAATCTTCATCAAGATTTGAAAAAGGTGTAGATCCGAATAAAGTGAAGAAAGCTATGGATTTCGCTACGGAGTTGTTTGTTGAACTAGCTGGAGGCCAAGTTGTTGGTCAACATAGTTTCTTCGATAACACAAACAAAAAACCACATGAAGTTGAATTAACCCTAGAAAAACTTAGTTTAGTTACTGGTAAAGACTTTGATTTATCAGAAGTTGAGAATGTTTTAGAAAGACTTGATTTTAAGTATCGACTAAAAGGTAATTTATTCAAAGTAGAGATTCCCACCAGAAGACAAAATGTTTATGGTTATCAAGATTTAATCGAAGAAATAGTTAGGATTTATGGCTATAACTTGATACCTGTAACTATTCCAGAAACACCCACACCAGGTTACTTGACTAAAAAACAAAAACTACGTAGAGTAATTAAAGACTATTTAGCAAACATAGGATTTAATGAAACTAAAACCTATTCACTTGTAAGCCAAGAGCAAGCAGTTGAATTTGATATAGAAGGACTTTCTGAAGTTAAAATACTCAACCCAATTAACAAATCAAGAAACACTTTAAGGCATTCAATAATACCTTCACTATTAGAGGTATTAAGTTATAATAAAGCGAGAAAACTTAATGATATGAGTTTGTTTGAATTAGGTAAGAGATATACTAATGAAACTGAAACTGAATTGTTAAGCGGATTGATGTATGGAGTCTACTCAACCAGTTCTTGGCAAGGGAAAAAAGAATCCGCTGATTTCTTCTTGTTAAAGGGAGTTGTTGAATCATTATTAAATAAACTCAATATATCTGATTATAAAATATTGGAATCTAAAAATTCGATTCCGAGTTTACATCCTGGGATTTACGCAGATGTGTTCTTAGAAAACGAATACTTAGGTTTTATTGGAAAACTACATCCAAAAAAAGAGCAAATGCTAGGAGTAAAAAACACCTTTGTATTTGAATTAAATTTAGATATTATTGCGAGTAATTATAACCTTGACTTAGTGATGACCAATATTCCTAAGTATCCTGCAGTGACAAGAGATTTAGCTATTGTAATTGCTAAAGATGTCCCAGTTTCTGAATTGGTTAAAGAAGTAAAAATTGCTGGTAAAAAAACGCTTAAAGAGGTAGAAATATTTGATTTATATCAGGGAGAAAATATCGACCAAGATAAAAAATCAGTTGCTCTATCATTGACTTTACAAAGCAATGAAAAAACTCTAGAAGCCAAAGAGGTAGATGTAGTTGTTAATCGTGTGATTAAACATTTGTCTCTAACACTAAATGCAAAACTTAGATAGCTAAAGGCCAATAACTATTGGCTTTTTTTTTACAATAATTTCATGTTCGTTTATATTATTCTAGTTTATCTGATACATTATATATGATATAATCTAGATAACCGAATTTGGGAGGTACTATGAAAAACATTATTGAAGTTAAAGACTTATTTAAAAGTTACGGATTAATTAAGGCTATTGATGGTATAGATTTTTATGTTGAAGAGGGCAGCCTTTTTGCATTTTTAGGTCCAAATGGAGCTGGTAAATCTACTACTATCAATATACTTTCAACACTACTTACAAGTGATAAAGGGTCGATTAACGTTAATGGCTATAATATTGGAGAAAGTGATGATGATATAAGAAGTTCAATTGGAATAGTATTTCAAGATGGAGTTCTAGATTCACTTTTAACCGTTAAAGAAAATATAGAAACTAGAGGTAGTTTTTATGGTTTATCAAAAACTGAGCTACATAAAAGAATTGATGCTGCATTAGATGTTACTGGGATTAAGTCTTTAGCTAACCGTAGATACGGAAGTTTGTCTGGAGGACAAAGAAGAAGAACTGATATTGCAAGAGCATTAATTCATAAACCAAAAATCTTGTTTCTTGATGAACCAACTACTGGATTAGATCCTCAAACTAGAAGAAATGTGTGGGAAACGATTAAGGCACTTCAAGAAAAAGAAAATATGACAGTTTTTCTTACAACTCACTATATGGAAGAAGCTGAGGAAGCTGATTATGTAGTAGTTATAGATGAAGGTAAAATAGTCGCAAAAGGAACACCTACTTACTTAAAAGACACATTCTCTAAAGATTCACTAAGAATAAAGGCGAAAAGCACCTCAAAACTAGAAAAATATCTAAAAAAGAATAAAATCGAATATAGAATAAAAAATGATTTATATATAATTAGACTACTTGAGACTTTAGAAAGTATTCCGATTTTAAATGAAATACAAGATAATCTTGAATCTTTTCAAGTATTCAATGGAACCTTAGATGATGCGTTTATTGAAATTACTGGAAAGGAGATAAGAGAATGATTATAAGTCTAATTAAAAGAAATCTAAAGGTTTACTTTAGAGATCATATGTCTGTATTCTTCTCTATGCTAGGTGTATTTATTATAATTATGCTATACCTTATCTTTCTAGGCGATATGATGGTAAACTATGCTCTATCAGAAGTAAATGATAGTTTTGGTGTAAATATTAGATTCTTGATGGATAGTTGGATTATGGCCGGAGTAATTACCGTAGCTACAATAACCACAACTCTAGGAGCTTATGGAGTAATGGTAATGGACAACTCAAGTAAAGTAATTAATGATTTTAAAGTATCACCAATCAAAAGAACAACTTTAGTTTTATCATATATACTAAGTGCATTTATTGTAGGAGTTATAATGAGTTTGTTATCTTTAGCTTTTGGAGAAACATACATATTGATATCAGGCGGGAAGTTATTGAGTTTTATAGGGTTTTTTAAAACACTTGGCGTTATTATGTTATCTGTTCTTATGAGTTCATCCATAATTTTCTTTATAATTTCATTCATAAAAAGCAATAATGCTTTTGGCGCTGTAAGTACTGTATTTGGGTCTATCATCGGGTTTTTAATGGGTGTCTACATTCCCATTGGGAATTTACCTGATGGAGTTCAATCAATTATAAGATTTTTCCCATTTGCTCACCCTGCAGTTTTAATGAGACAAGCGATGATGAGCGAAGCTGTGGATTTATCTTATATGCCCGAGGAATTTATGGTATTTACTGGTGTAAATTTCAAATATAATGATATAATATTACCGGTCTTCGGACACATACTATTAATTTTAGGAATATCTATCCTATTTTTCATTCTAGGAGTTCTAGTTATTTCAAAAAAAAGAAGGAAGTAGAAAATGAAAAATTTTTATGATTTTACAATTGAACAACTAAAAAACTACCTAATTGAATTAGGGTTTAAAGCATATAGTGCTGACCAATTATTTAAATGGGTCTATGAACAAAAAGTTATAGATTTGGATGAAATGACAAATATTAGCAAACCCCTTAGAGATTCTTTGAAAGAAAATTTGACTTTCAAGGATTTGGAAATACATTCTGTTAGAGAATCTAGCGATGGAACTTTCAAGTTTTTATTTAAGTTAGAAGATGGTAGCTTAATCGAAACTGTATTGATGACATATGACTATGGAAAAAGCGTTTGTGTAACATCTCAAGTAGGTTGCAATATGGGCTGCAGTTTCTGTGCTTCTGGTTTGCTTAAGAAAGCTAGAAATCTAGAGAGATTTGAATTAGTAAGCCAAATAACATCAGTCGAAAACTATCTAAAAATTAAAGCGACTCACACTGTAGTTATGGGTACTGGCGAACCGTTTGATAACTATGACAATGTTATGGATTTTATTAGAATCATTAATTATAAACATGGACTACAAATTGGTTCAAGACATATCACAGTTTCAACGTGTGGTATTGTTCCAAAAATCTATGAATATGCAAGAGAAAGCATCAAAAGCAATCTCGCTATAAGTTTACATGCAGCAAATGATAAACTTCGTGATCGATTGATGCCTATAAATAAAAAATACCCAATCGAGAAGGTTATTGAAGCATGCAAAGCATATTATGATTTAACTAAAAGAAGAATTACATTTGAGTATATCCTACTAAGAGGTGTAAACGATAGTGTTAGCCAAGCTGATGAACTAAGTGATCTGATTAGAGGAATCAATGCTTACGTTAATATTATTCCTTATAACCCAGTTAACGAGTTTAACTTTCAAAAAACTAATCAACAAAACGCTTCAAGGTTCTATTTGCGTTTAACTAAACGTGGAATTAACGCTACCTTAAGGAGAGAACAAGGTTCAGATATAGATGCTGCTTGCGGTCAATTAAGGTATAAACAAGAAGGTAAAAGTTGATTGTAAAAGATTTGACTATACCTATTAAAAATGGTAGAATAAATACGTTAATTTTTTGAGAAAAAGGTGAAAAATCATGAAAAAAGAAGTTAAAAGAATTGCCTTACTTACAGGAGGCGGAGACTGTTCGGGTTTGAACGCGGTTATTAGAGCGGTTGTTAAATCAGCTATATTAAAATATAATTACGAAGTTATTGGATTTATGGGTGGTTACCACGGACTATATACTGACGAATATATTAAGTTAGACTTAAAGACTATTTCAGGAATTTTCCATCAAGGTGGAACAATTCTTAAGATGTCTAATAAAGACAATTTATTTAAGTATAAAGTAACGGATGAAAATGGTAAAACTAAATACAAAGATGTATCAGATATTGCGGTTGAAAACCTAAAGAAGCACAACGTTGATGCTTTGGTTATTATCGGTGGCGATGGAACACTAACTTCAGCCAGAGATTTTGCTAGAAAAGGCGTTAACATAATTGGTATTCCAAAAACAATTGATAATGATGTACCAGCAACCGAAATTACATTTGGTTACCGTACAGCTTTAGATCACATTATGCTAAGCTTAGATGCATTACATACAACAGCTTTCTCACATGATAGAGTTATGATTCTTGAAGTTATGGGTAGAAATGCTGGATGGTTAGCATTAGAAGGTGGTATTGCTGGTTCAGCTGACGTTATCTTGATACCTGAAATACCTTATGATATAAAATCTGTAGCTAATACTGTATTTGAAAGATATAACAGAGGGTCAAAGTTTACAATCATCTGTATTTCTGAAGGAGCAAAACCTGTAGATGGAGATGTAACAGTTAAAGCAATTGATAAAGACAGTCCTGATTCAATAAAACTTGGTGGAGTTGGTGATATACTAGCTGCAAAATTAGCTAAAATTATTAAGCCAGTAACTGGTCAAGATATTAGAGTTACAAACCTCGGATATATTCAAAGAGGCGGAGTAACTAATACATATGATCGAGTATTAGGAACTAAGTATGGATCTCATGCTGTTGATATGATCGCCAATAGCGAATTTGGTAGAATGGTAGTTATAAGCAATGACAGAATGGATTCAGTTAGAATTGAAGAAGTTGTTGGTTCAGGTGCAGTAGGACAAACAAGTATCGGTGGAGCTAGAATAGTTAATCCTCATGGAGACTTAGTTAATGCTGCTAGAGATATTGGAATTACATTTGGAGATTAATACAAAAAAACTATATAAGGAGGATTTATTATGGAACTTAAAGGAAGTAAAACGGAACAAAATTTGCTTGAAGCTTTTTCTGGTGAATCACAAGCTAGAAATAAGTATACCTATTATGCTTCACGTGCAAAAAAAGAAGGTTATTTAGAAATATCTGATTTCTTTTTAGAAACTGCAGGAAATGAAAAGGAACATGCTGAAATATGGTTTAAACTTCTACACGATGGTGCTGTCCCAACTACATCTGTTAATTTAAAAGATGGAGCTGCTGGTGAACACTACGAGTGGACTGAAATGTACAAAGGTTTTGCTGAAACAGCAAAAGCAGAAGGATTCAAAAAAATCGCTTTCTTATTTGAAAAAGTAGCCAACATTGAAAAAAGACATGAAGAAAGATATCTTAAATTGTTAGCTAAACTTGAAGGTGACTTAGTATTTACTTCTGAAAACGAAGAACAAATTTGGATTTGTACTAACTGTGGACATATTCACGTTGGTAAAAACGCGCCAAAAATCTGTCCAGTGTGTGATCATAAACAAGAATATTTCCGTAAACACGTTGAGTCAATTTAATTATTTTGAAGGCGAAAGCCTTCTTTTTTTTGGCTTTTTTGGTATAATAGTTATACAAACTGATAGCGGAGGTATTTTTTGAAAAAAGGAAGAATAATTAAATTGGTTGGTGGGTTGTATACTGTGCAGGATGATTCCAAGGAAAGAACTGTAGTAAAACCACTCGGTATATTTAGACATAGAAAGATATCACCTAAAGTAGGCGATATTGTTGACTTTGATAACGACAGCATTTTAAAAGTTTATGAAAGACAAAACGAACTCTATAGACCAACAATCAGCAATGTAGACCAAGTGCTTTTAGTTAATTCAGCTAAAAAGCCGAATTTTAGTTTTCTATTGCTTGATAAGTTTTTAGCTATGATTGAAGCCTTTAGTATTAAAACAATTATTATCGTCACTAAAGTAGATTTACTCAGCGAACAAGAATCAATAGATTTAAAAGATAAATTAACTTACTATGAAAAGTATTTCAAAATTATCTATTTTAGTAAAATTACCGAAGAAGGTGTAGAAGATATACTAAAAATAACTGAAGATAAAGTTAACGTATTGGCTGGGCAAACCGGCGCAGGGAAATCCACTATGCTTAACACGATAGACCCTAAGCTAAACCTAGAAACTAATGAAATATCTAAAGCTTTAGGTAGAGGTAAACATACTACAAGGCATGTTGAATTGTTTGAGTTTGGAAATGGTTATATAGCTGACACTCCTGGATTTTCTAAGTTAGAATTCCTAGATTTCAAAGCCGATAATTTAAAATACTATTATCCAGATTTTTTTGAGATGAGTAGTAAATGTAAGTTTCATGAATGCAATCACATTCATGAACCAAACTGTGAAGTAAAAAGATTAGTAGAGGCCGGAGAGATACTTAGAGTTAGATATGACAACTATGTAACCATATATAAAGAGATAGAGGCTATTAAACCAATGTATAGGAGGGATGACAAATGATTTGTTCACCATCATTTTTGTCGTGTGATTTTAACAAATTAGAATCTGAAATTAAATCAATATCAGCAGCTAAATGGATTCATTTTGATGTTATGGATGGTAAGTTTGTTCCTAATGCTACCTATGATTTTAATATGTTAAAAATTATCAAACAGATTTCTAATCAATTTTTTGATTGTCATCTAATGATAAGAGATCCAGGAAGATTCTTGATGAAATATATCTTAGCTGGTGCGGACTTAATAACATTTCACTATGAAGCAACTGATAGAGCATTATCATTAATCAAAGTAATAAAAACCAATGGTGTTAAGGCGGGTATATCCATCAAGCCAGGCACAGATATTGACGTGCTTGATAGCTTGCTACCCGAAGTGGATTTGGTGTTGATTATGAGTGTTGAACCTGGAAAAGGTGGGCAAAAATTTATTAAAGAATCATTAGAAAAAATAAGATATCTAGATCAAAAAAGAAAAGAATTGAATCTAAAGTTCTTAATTGAAGTTGATGGTGGAATTAACAATGAGACTGCACTTCTTGTGAAAGAAGTTAACTGTGATGTGATTGTTGTAGGTTCATACATCTTTAATAGAGACAATAGAAACGTCATAATTTCGGAGCTAGAAAATGTTTGATAAAATAAAGATATTTTGCGGACCAAATGATTACGATTTTGATCATCTATACTTTGAAGAAGCCAATGAGTTTTTAGTTGGAGTTGATTCAGGGTTGGAATATTTAGGTAAACTAGATAAAGAAATAGACCTAGCTGTGGGGGATTTTGATTCAATTAATCCCGAAAAATACAAAGATATAAAGAATAAATGTCTTCACATAATTAAATTAGACAAAGACAAAGCTATGACGGATTTAGCATTCACTCTAGACTATATCTATAATAATATGGACTATAATGAAATCGAAGTTTATGGTGGTATTAGTGGTAGAGTTGACCACTTTTTAGCAAATGTTAACTTAATAAAAAAATTTGATTTTACCATGAAAGATGATAAACACTATATCTATATGTTAAGAAAAGGTAAACATAAAATAAATAACTATAAAAAATATATATCTTTCTTTGCAATCGAAGATTGTTATAATTTATCAGCTAGAGGGTTTAAGTTCCCGTTAAATAATTATTACCTTAGCATTAATGATTCTCTATGCGTTTCAAATGAAGGTAATGGTGAAGTAGAGTTTACAAAAGGTAAAATGTTAGTGATTTGTAATGATGATTAAATAATCACAGAGAAAACACTTTATATTCACAGAAAAAGAAAATTTAAAATATATAATGTATATTAAGCAAGAAGAGGTGACCAAATGAAAAAACTATACGTATTTTTAAGTCTACTACTAGTTACTGGGTTACTAGCTGGTTGTACAGGTATCTTTGAAACTGTTCCTCAGGATCAAATTACCTTCTTAACAAGTAGTAAAACAACTACAACTACAAGTAACACCATAGATAAAAATCTAATTTTGTCTGATGTTTACGAAATCATATATTCAGAGATTTATGAAGAAGTTAAGGCTGAAGTAATGACTAATATTTCTGAAGAAAGATTTGATGAAATATATTCTGATATAATTGATGATTTATTGTTTAAGATTGCGGATGGATCTATTTCAATCACGCCCCAATCAATAATTGATATGATAAACATCGTGGAAAATACCACCGCTAATTCAGTTGTGGGTGTTTCTGCGTTCAACGATTATGGTGTGGAAATTTCAATCGGTTCCGGTGCAATATATAAACAAGTTGGCGATAAATATTATGTCATTACCAATAATCACGTTGTTGAAGAAGGAACTTCGTTTACAATTCATTTTGAAGATGGATCTGAAATAGGCGCTCTGTTAAGAGGCGTTGACGACCTAGTTGATCTAGCTGTCCTATATTTCATTACTGATGATGAATACCCAGTAGCTGATTTTGGTGACTCAAGTTTAGTTGAAAAAGGTGATGTAGTTTTAGCTGTAGGAAATCCAGGCGGTTATGATTTCTATGGTTCTATAACAATGGGTATTGTATCAGGGCTAGATAGATATTTTGACATTGATAATGATAATATTAACGATATGTTTGTGAACTACATTCAACACGATGCTGCAATTAACAGCGGTAATAGTGGTGGAGCATTATTTGATATGAATGGGGATATAATCGGTATTAATGTAATCAAACTTTCAGCAACTGATATCGAAGGAATGGGTTTTGCTATACCTAGCAACTTAGTTTCGGCAATCTGTGACGATATAGAAGAATTTGGTTATTCTAAACAAAAACCAGTATTAGGTATCAATTTTATTGAAATTAGAGGTCATCTAGACTTATTTGAAGCTAATGAAATAGTTATTCCTGATGAAATCGAAGACGGTTTTTACATCTTTGAAGTCACTGCAGGTGCTAGTTTTGATGGATATGTTCAAGCGGGGGATATTATTACTAAGATTGGTGATATTGATTTAACCACTGCAGAAAACTTTGTATTATTATTTTCTCAATATATAGTTGGAGATACGATTTCAATAACACTATATCGTGATGGTGGATATATCACCTATAACGATATAGAACTCAAAGCAAAGGTGGCTGATTAACATGAAGAAATTATATATATTTATAGGGGTTATTTTAACTGTATTTCTGGGATTTTCTATTAATAGAGTATTAGGAGAATCACCAGTAACAACGACAACAATTATTTCAGAAGAAATGTCTGATGGGTTAACTCATACAGTTGTATTAACCTCTGAATCAGAAGACGGAGAATATTATTATTACACAGGCTATCAAGATTTGATAAATCAAATATATGCAGATATATATGATGATGTTCATGATCAAATATATGCAGAAGTTATTGAACAGTTAGGACAAGAATTTTATGATGAAGTCTATGGATTAGTAGAAGCTGAATTAGTTAATTTGTTATCTGAGGATGAATTTGAATTATATGTTCAGAATTTTCAAGATAAAATTCATGCTGTTGTAGCAATAGCAGAAAAAAGTGTGTTTGGTATAAACAATAATTTAGCTCAAGGCGAAATGTTCATAGGCTCTTGTGTTGTTTATAAATATGATTCAGCAAGTGACCTATACTATATTATAACTAACCAACATGTAATAGCTGATGGTGAAAGTTATGAAATATATTTTCCAGATGAATCCACAGTTCCTGCCACATTAATTGGCTATGATACTGAAGTAGATATAGCTGTGTTAACTTTTAAAGCTGGAGATTATACCGATATTGTAGTAAGTGAATTAGGCGATACTGATGAGGTTGAAGTTAGTGAGTTCTTACTAGCGGTTGGTAATCCACAAGGATATAGCTTCTATAACTCTGTAACAATGGGAATCGTTTCTGGAGTAGATAGAAAAGTTGATTCCAATCGTTATGTCGATTATGTTCAACACGATGCTTCAATTAATGGTGGTAACAGTGGTGGACCTATCTATAATATTGATGGTGAAGTTATTGGAATTAACGTGCTTAAACTAGCTGATGTCGAAATTGAAGGAATGGGATTTGCCATTGCTATCAATTTAGTAAAAGAAGTAATCGAAAGAATCGAATCAGGCAATATGCTAACAGATACAATAATGCCTAGAATTGGTTGTACTTATACAGTTGTTGAAGAAAAAATTGATGGTACAGATATCTTCCTTGAAAAAGTTACTATAAATGGTACTGTTCAACTTAATCTTTCCATACCATTACCTACTGGAATTGTTGATGGGTTAGTTATTAGAGATATTACTGACGGTGGAACATTGTTTGATTATCTAAAAACCGGTGATTTGATAGTTGGAATAAATAGCTATCATATTACGGATGAAATAAGTTTCCAAGATCACTTATACGCCAATTATTATGCTGGAGACATAGTTACGATTTATTATTATGAGTTTGATGAAGTAAACCTTGATTATAATCAAGATCTTATGTCAGTTACAGTGAGATTAAAATAAAGAAAAAGCAGAGATTTCTCTGCTTTTGCTTTTCTTTAATTTAGGTAAAAATCTAAGCTCTGTTTACTTTTCCGCTTTTTAACGCTCTAGCAGAAACGTATACTTTCTTAACTTGACCATCTTCATCAATTACTTTAACTTTTTGAAGGTTAACCTTCCATTGTCTTTTGGTAGCGTGCATTGAATGGGAACGGTTATTCCCAGACATAGTTTTCTTACCTGTAACACTGCATTCTCTTGCCATGATATCACTCCGTTTCTGTAAAGATTTTAGCATTACTTATTTTATCACATATTAGAAAAAATGCAAGAAAAATAACACATAAAATGCATGTATTTTTTTTGGCGTCCAAAGTAATTGCAATAATTTTCTGTATATGATATAATTATATTGCTTTTTTTGATTGAAAATTATGGAAAAATATCGTATAAAAACACTAAAAAAAATTAAGAAAATTAAGGGAGATTTATTATGTCAACGCATCAATTAGATGGTACCTTGTTTAAAACACTTATAACAAATGGTAGCATCAAGCTAAGAAACAATATGGAGTATATTAATGATTTAAACGTATTTCCTGTACCAGATGGAGATACTGGGTCTAATATGTCAGCTACAATGTCAGCTGGCGCTAAATCAATTGAAAATTCTGATGAAAAATCAATTGGGAACATATCTAAAATTGTCGCTAGAGGAATGTTAATGGGAGCTAGAGGAAACTCTGGAGTTATCCTATCTCAACTATTCAGTGGGATTGCAAAAGGACTCAAAGGCTATGATGTAGCCGATCCAGAGGTCTTTTCAAATTCATTAAGACTAGGCGTAGAACAAGCATACGCTGCTGTTATTAATCCTGTAGAAGGAACAATATTAACCGTTTCTAGAGAAGGTGCTGATAAAGCAGTTTCAGTTGCTGGATCTATAGTGGACTTTGAACAATTATTTGTTGAATACATAGAAGAACTTGATGCTTCATTAATTAGAACTCCGGATTTATTACCTATACTAAAAGAAGTAGGGGTTGTCGATTCTGGAGGTGCTGGATTTATTGAAATAGTTAAAGGGATGTTTGATGCCTTAAAAGGAAAAATCTACGAAAACAAAGTAACCCAAAGTGAATATAAAGTAAATCTAACTAATATTCAACATATTGAAGGTGAAGATTTTGGTTATTGTACAGAATTCATCATGCAAATTGAAAAAATGAATGAATTTGATCAAGCAACCTTTACAGAGATGATACACCCATTGGGAGACTCTCTAGTTGTAGTACAAGATGAAAATATTTTAAAAGTACATATACATACTAAAACACCTGGGGATGCATTAAATCTTGCTCAACATTATGGATTCTTTATTAATATGAAAGTAGAAAACATGAATTTACAACATACTGAAGTTTTACTACATCAAACAGCTGAATACCAAGATGATTGCGATTGTGGTCATGATCATTCCCATAGTGTAGCTCCTAATTTAAAGAAAAAGTATGCTTTAGTAGCTGTAGTTAATGGAGAAGGACTAAAAGAAACATTTATTGAAATGGGTTGTGATTACATTATTGAAGGTGGACAAACAATGAATCCTTCAGTAGAAGACTTTGTAAAAGCAGTTGAAAAAATTAATGCAGACCATATCATAATTATTCCAAACAATAAAAACGTTATGTTATCAGCTGACGCAGCTGCAGATATGATTGAAGATTATGACGTAAGAGTACTTAAAGCAAAAACTATTTCACAAGGATATGCTGGATTGACTATGTTTGATGCTACTCAAGGTATCGAAGAAAACTTAACTGAAATGAACGAGTATATCGGAAAAGTAAAATCTGGTGAAGTAACCTATTCAATAAGAGATAGCAAAATAAATGGTGTTGATATCAAAAAAGATCACTTTATGGGAATCTTCAATGGTAAAATCATCACAAGTAACGAAACAAGAATTCAAACATGTGAACATCTATTAAATGATATGATTGATGAGGACACAGAAATTGTAACTGTAATGCACGGTGTTGATGTGACAAATGAAGAAGTGGCTGACTTAGAAAAATATGTAGCAGACTCATTCTCAGTTGAAGTTGAAATCATCAACGGTGGACAAAATATATATTCATATATAATAACAGTTGAATAGAAATTATTAGGGGTATTGTTTGATACCCCTTTTTTTTATATAATAGACTTGGTATTATTTTTTAGGAGTCCAGATGAGTCGTCTTACTGATGTTAAGGGTATCGGTCCAAAAACCGTAATTAAACTAAATAACCAAGGAATCGAAACAGTAAATGATTTATTGTTTTCTTTTCCTATGAAATACGAAACCCATAAGATTTGTACTTTTGAAGAGATTGAAATTGACAAAAACCTAACTTTAGAAGTAAAAGTCCATAAAGCAGCGAAAATATATTTTATCAGAAAACATTTAGATAAACTAAGTGTTCAAGTAGAAATTAATCATCTTGTGTTTTACGCAAATATATTTAATCGTAGATTTTTATCGAAATTTCTAACCATAGGAACTGAAATTGTTATAACAGGGAAGTTTCTTAACAACCTATCTAGTTTTACGGCTAGTAGTATAGTTTTGAAAAAAAACTACAAATCAGGAATAATTCCTGTTTATAATCTAAAAGAAATCAAAGAGGCAACTTCAAGAAAAATAATCAAAGAAATCCTGTCCTTTGATTATCAATTAAATGAAGCGCTACCTGACTATTATCTACAAAAACATAGAATACCAGAGATTAACGAATTGATAAATAAAATTCATAATCCCCAATCTCAATCTGATATTTACATATCAAAAAAAAGAATTGTCTATGAAGAATTATTAGAATTCGCAATTAGAATCGAGACTCTTAAACAACTTAATCAAAGTATAGTTACAATAAAAAAGAAATATGATATAGAGTTAGTAAGGGAATTTATTAAAACTTTACCATTTACGTTGACTAACGACCAACAAACCGCTACTAACGATATTTTCAGAGATCTTAAAAATAACAAACAAATGAATCGTCTATTACAAGGTGATGTCGGCTCGGGTAAAACAATAATAAGTGTAATTGCAAGTCTAGCAGTAGTAACTTCGGGCTTTCAAGTAGCTATAATGGCTCCTACACTAGTTTTAGCGAAACAACACTACAAAACCTTTAATAAATATTTAAAGGACTTTGGAGTTAACATCAGTCTTTTGACAGCTGATATTCCTATAAAACAAAGAAGACTAATTATTGAAGATATTAAGAATAACCAAGTTAGTATAATAATTGGAACCCATACCTTAATTCAAGAGAATATTGATTTTCATAATCTAGGATTTATCGTAATCGATGAGCAACATCGATTTGGGGTTAAACAGCGAAGAGAATTACGACAAAAAGGTGCGACCCCTGACATATTATTAATGAGTGCAACACCAATACCAAGAACGCTAGCTATATCAATATATAAAGATATAGATATCTCTTTCATAAAAGAAAAACCTGAAGGTAGAAAAGATATAATAACTGAGATCATTGAATTCGAGAAGTTGGATGATTTATTGAAAAAACTTGAACCGGAATTAAATCTACACCATCAAGCATATTTTATTTGTCCAAAAATTCAAGAATCTGAGACGTCAGCCAAAATTTCTGTGGATGAAGTCTATGAAATGCTAAATCATAAGGTTTGTAATAAATATAGAATAGATATACTACACGGTAAATTAAAGGATGAAGTAAAAACCGATGTATTAAGTAAGTTTTATCGAAATTTTACACAAATATTGGTATCTACAACAGTGGTTGAAGTTGGGGTTGATGTAAAAAACGCCACAGTTATGGTAATTATGAACGCAAATGCATTCGGTTTAGCTCAATTACATCAACTTAGAGGTAGAATTGGTAGAGATATTGATCAATCATACTGTTATTTAGTAGTTGACGATTTACTTGAAGCAAGCGAAAGACTCAATGTTTTAAAAAATACTAATGATGGATTTTTAATCAGCGAGTATGATTTATCAATTAGAGGTCCTGGTGAAGTGTTTGGTAAAGTTCAATCCGGGATACCTACATTCAAGATGGCTAATCTAATAAATGATCAAGAAATTTTAACCGCAGCATTCGCCGATGCTATAGAGATAATTCATCGCGAAGACATCAAGTCAAAAAAACTCAGAAATAAAGCAATAAAAGCAATTGAATCTTATAATTTAGATTAAGATGTGGTATACTAATTTATTATAGAGGTGAGGGAAAATGATTAGAATAGCTGTAGACGCGATGGGTGGAGATTTCGCCCCAGAAGAACAAATATTAGGGTCAATGTTGGCCATCAAAAAAATAGATGATATTGAAATAATTTTATTTGGCGATGAAGGAGTTATCAAACCTTTATTAACCAATCCAGAAAGGATTACAGTTGTTCACGCACCTTTTGTAATACCAATGGGAGAAAAGAATCCAATTCAAGCAATTAAAGGAAATAGAGAAACTGGTTCAATGGCAAGAGCTTTAGCAACTTTAAGAGCCGAAGAAGCCGACGCTGTAGTATCTAGTGGAGCTACCCAAGCATTAATTGCTGGAGCCCATATTTTAGTCAGAAGAATGAAAGGTTTTAAAAGGACTGCTATAGCACCATTAATTCCTTCAATTTCAGGGAAACCAACAATCTTATTAGATGCTGGTGGTAATTTAACAATCAAACCAGAATATATGCTTCAACAAGCGTATTTCGCAAAAATATATGCACAAGAGGTCCTAAATGTTAAAAATCCTGTTGTAGGGTTAATTAACATCGGTACAGAACCTGGAAAAGGTAGAGAACTTGATCACGAAGTATTTGATTTATTTACAGAAACAGATTTATTTGAGTTCTATGGAAATATGGAACCCAAAGAAGTTTTAGATCCCCCATGTGATATTATGATTAGTGATGGCTTCACTGCTAATATAGTAATGAAAACAATTGAAGGAACAGCTAAGGGAATGGGAAAATTCCTTAAACAAAACCTAACTAGTTCATTTTTTGGTAAAATCGGTGCTTTATTAGCGAGAAAAAACCTAAAGAACTTCAAAAAATCAATTGATGCTTCAGAGATTGGTGGAGCGGTTATTTATGGTTTATACAAACCAGTAATCAAAGCGCAAGGTTCTTCAAAAGCTTACGGGTTCTATAATGGAATAAGACAAGCTGCAGAAATATGTAGAAAAAATGTATTTGAAAAAGTAAAAGCACATTTAGATGCACAGAAGGAAGCAGAAAATGAGTAAAGACATAAAAGAACTAGAAAAATATTTTAATCTGAATTTCAATGATTTTAATCTATTAAAAAGAGCTATGATGCATTCTTCATACGCTAATGAAAATAATAAAATAAGTAACGAAAGGCTTGAGTTTTTAGGAGATGCTGTATTAGATTTAGCAGTTGCTGGATTTCTTTTTGATCATATTAATGAGTCAGAAGGTGTGTTAACTAAAAAAAGAGCTCAAGAAGTTTGTGAACAATCTTTGTATATCTATGCTAAAAGCATTGATTTAGGAGCTTTCCTGCTTCTAGGTAAAGGTGAAGAAATGTCGGGTGGCAGAGAAAAACCTGCACTTTTAGCTGATGCATTTGAAGCTTTGTTAGGCGCGATTTATATTGATAAGGGTTACTCAGAAACCTATAAAGTATTAGAGAAAGTAGTGTTTCCTGCAATCCTAAAAAACATTGATGAAGAAGACAGTGACTTTAAGAGCAAACTACAAGAATTAGTACAATCAGATAAAAGAACTTTGGAATATAAGATTATCTCCGAAAGCGGACCCGCTCATGATAAAGAATTTAGAGCTAGAGTTTATATGGATCAAACCATAATTATGGGTGAAGGTATAGGAAAATCAAAGAAAGAAGCAGAACAAAATGCAGCTCGAGCAACTTTAGATAAACTAGCTAAAAAATAAATAGAGGTGTCATATGGACTATGCAGTAATTAAAAGACTTATAGAAGAAGAAATCATCGATTTTGATAAACTTCTCTTAAAAAATTATAAAAACATTGGCTTATCTGAGATAGAGGCCTTTTTACTGATAGAATTACACTCACAGAAAAAGGCAGGTATAACTTTTATCTCTCCTTCAAAATTAGTGAAAAAACTTACTATATCAGAAGATAAATTATTGCAGACATTAGATGGACTAATTTCAAAAAAATATTTAAACATCCGTTTAGTAAAAGAAAAAAACAAAAAAGAAACAGAAGATTTTTCACTAGACAATACAGTAGCGAAATTAATAGATGTTTATAAAGCAAAAATAAAACACGAGATAACTGACAATAAAAAAACCTTCGACTCAGTTGAAGAAGAAATAGTGGAATTATTAGAAAATCAATTTCAAAAACAACTTAAACCCTTAGAAATTGAATTGATTCAAAAATGGATAGGTGAAGATAAATATAGTGTAGGAGAAATAAGGAGAGCTACTTTAGATGCGATAAAGGCAAATAAATCATCAATTAGTTATGTAGATGGGGTTTTGCTTAAACGCGGTAAAAATAAAGGGAAAACTAAAATAACTCAATATGACACTGAGAAACCAGAAGCTTTGAAGGCGTTTTTTAACTCATGGGAACAAAAGTAACTGAAGCAAAATTTATCTACCAAGAGATATCCAAATTATATCCTGAAGCAAAATGTGAACTCAACTATAGAAAAGACTATGAGCTAATTATCGCTATAATGTTGAGTGCACAGACCACAGATATATCAGTTAACAAAGTAACTGCTATTTTATTCGAAAAATATCATAGTGTTGAAGACTTCGCTAATGCTAGTTTAGAGGCATTACAAAACGATATTAAACGGATAGGGTTATTTAGAAATAAATCTAAGAATTTAAAACGATTAGCTGAGATTTTAGTTAAAGACTATAATTCTATCGTTCCTAATACGCAAGTCGATTTAGAAAAATTACCTGGCGTGGGAAGAAAGACCGCTAATGTATTCCTAGCTGAATTCTATCATGTACCAAGAATTGCAGTGGATACTCATGTTTCAAGAGTTTCCATACGATTAGGCTTCGCAAACGAAAAAGACACACCAAATAAAATTGAAGAAAAACTGAAAGATATATTTGATGAATCTATCTGGATTGATCTTCATCATAAATTTATATTCTTTGGTAGATACTTCTGTAAAGCTAAAAAACCAAATTGTATTAATTGTCCAATTATAAAATATTGTAAAAGCCCAGTCTTATAATGACTAGGTTTTTTTTGTCTAAATATAGAGGGAAAGTGATAATCGGTTGAAGAAAAAACACAAAAAAATCAATAAAATATACTTACATTCTAATAAAATATACTTTATAATAGACTTTGATAAATAAAATAAGTCATTTTTAAAAAATACTATGGAGGAAAACATGGATATTAATTTAGGTGTTAGTTTGATAAGAAGAAGGGAAGAAATGTATAACTTCTATTATAGAGGTATTGGGGATCGAGTGAAAAAAAGAAGAAAGGAATTATACTTAACTCAAGAGTCTCTTGCAAAAGGCATTTGTTCAAATACATATATTTCTAAAATCGAGAACAACAAGATTGTAGTTAATAAAGAACATCTATTCCTAATTATGGAGAGAATGGGGTTACCAATCGACAGAATTGGATTTCCAGAAAAAATGGTTGAAAGTTTAGAAAAATCCATTAAATACTTTTTTTATAAAGACTTAGAATCATATCAAGAACTATATGAAGAAGTGGATAAATATGAATATGGAATTCTTGTTTTTGTAATTAGACTAGGCTATTTCATTCTGTTTGAAGATTTCGAGAACGCTAAAATCATATATGATGATATGTATAGGTATCTAAGTTCACTCGAGGATTTTGGATTCGCAACATTTTTGATTTATGGATGTTTTTATAACGTCGCCGTTAATGATTATCAAACAGCAAGAATGATTTTGGAATCAATAAAGGACAAAATGCATAATGATGAAATGCTATATGGTCTTTACACTTACTTGAAATTTGTAGTTTATGGAAATTTAAATCTGATTAATTATTCTAGAGATGGACTTGATATTGCTAGAAATATTTTTATGAGCCATGGTAACTTGAAAAGAATGAATGATACATTGGTTATTTCTAATACATTTAAAGCAATTGAAGGATCACATAAAATAGTTAAATTTGAAAATAACCAGTTAAGTAGTTTAACTAAAACAGAGAAAAATAATTATTTAATAGTACTAGCCTATTCAAGCGGTAGAATACTTGAATACTTAGAAAAAATGGACCCAGAAGGAGATAATTACCTTATGGGTTTATATTTAAAGGCAAATCATTTGTTTAATATAAGTAAATTTGAGGAATATAAAGAAGTCAAAAAGACAATAAACGATCTTCACTATCAACGAAAATCAGATTTAGACTTCGGTAATATACTCAAATTAGAAGAAAACAATGATAAATCATTTCTTAAAGATTATTTAATTAATTACGTGCTTCCCTATGTTACAAAAAATCAAAATTTATATATAATGAAAATTATTACAAATCAAATAGTAGATATTCTATCTGGTAAAAAAAGGTATAAAGACGCTTTAAACTACTATAAAAAGTATGATTCAACGAAATTAAGATTACAAACCTGTAAAAAAATAACTCTATAAAAAGAACTCTTCATTTTCAAAATGAAGAGTTTATATTTTATAAAATTTTTAATATCTGATTAGCTAAATTTAAGTATTGCATTCCAGCACGGTCGGTTTCCGGATAAATACTGTTATCACTTGGTACGATTGGAAGTTCAGCTAATAATTCAACAAGTAATTCATCAGCGACTCTTTTTCCACCACCTTTACCAAAGATAAAGTGTTTTTCATCATTTACCATATAGTAAGACATATTCTCAACAACACCAATAACTTCTTGGCCTAAATCTTTAGCTGCGAATCCAGCTTTAATTGCAATGTGTGATGCGTTTGCTTGAGGAGTCGTTACGATAATCATTTTAGCATCTTTAGCGAATCCTTTGATGTCCATCATTACATCACCAGTTCCTGGTGGTAGGTCAACTAAAAAAAAGTCGATTTCTCCATTCCATATTGTATCTTCAAAGAAAAGCTTTAATACTTTACCAAGCATTGGCCCTCTTAACATTAAAGCACGGTTTTTCTCTACTAGATACTCAGTAGAAATCATTTGAATTCCATCTTTTTCAAATGGATATATTTTACCATCTTTATTACCAATTAATTGATGTTCAGTAGCACCCAATATTTTAGGCATATTAGCACCGTATACATCAGCGTCAATGATAGCGACCTTTTTATTTAATCTCATTAATGCATATGCAAGATTAGCGGTAACAGTTGATTTACCAACTCCACCTTTACCTGAAGCAATCAATATTGTTTTTGCAGTTGCATTAGCTGTTTTAGCTTGGACGAAATCAATTTTTAGTCCAGTATATCCTAAATCTATTTTAACAACTTTAGCAATTTCTCTTGTTAATTGTTTGATAACTTCTGGAGTTTTTTCTTTGACCTCAATAACAAACATAACTGTATTTGTTTCATCATCAATTCCACAATGCTTTATAGCTTTGTATTCGTGAAAGCATAAATTGGTTGTAGGGTCTTTTAAATCTTTAAGACTTTGTTTTATTTGAGTTATTTTATCCATAATATCTCCTCTTTTTCATAAACCAATATATATTATAACGCATTTAAATAGTAATGCAAAACAATTTGATTTTTTTTAGATATAGGGGGGTATTCCCAGCATATTTTTCTTGACATTAAAAAGAAAAAAAAGTATAATTGATTTGCTGTGATGAGGTGATGAGATTGAAATGGACAATTCATGAGCTTATTAAAAGAGTGAAAGCAGATAGTGACCTTGACTTCAAACTTGAATTACAAGGGTATATAACTGAAAAGGAAGAGGATTTAGTAAGGATATCTACGACTGAAGTTAGCGGGTATTTTGACTACTATAAGGACGAAGGTTTGTTCGTGTTTGACTTGGATATCCAGACTACACTTACAATGTTGTGCTCTCTTACTTTGAAGGAAGTTTTAGTTGAATTAGACTTTAGTTCACAGTTAAACTTTTCCACTGAATATATTGATGATGATACACATCTTTTAGAAGGTATCACAGTCGATCTAGATCAATATATCTTCTCAGAGATATTAATTGAAAAGCCAATGAAGGTTTATGACCCTAATGCTTTGAAAGAATATAAAGAAGAGATATTTAAAGCCAGTGAAGAAGAGTTGATTACTAGCAGCCCGTTTGCTAAGATGAAAGAGTAGAGGAGGAATAAAGATGGCAGTACCATTCAGAAAGATTAGTAAGTCTGTAAAAAGAAAAAGAAGAACTCATTTTAAATTACAAACTCCTACTATGGCAGTATGTCCTAATTGTGGAGAAGTAACATTAAGTCATACAGTTTGTAGAAAATGTGGTTATTACAAAGGAAAATTGGTTAAAGAACCTAAAGCAGAAAAAGTAGAGCAAGAATAAAAGAAAAAGATACGTTGAAAATTCAACGTTTTTCTTTTGCAAAAATATATATATGTTATAATTAAATAGGTGATAAAATGGAAAAGCATATTCCGGTATTATTAGAAGAAGTAATATCTAATTTAAATATTAGAGATCATAAGATTTATGTTGATATGACTTTAGGTGGAGCCGGTCATTCATCAGAAATTCTTAGAAGAATTCCCAATGGACATCTTTATGGAGTTGATCAAGATGATTTCGCAATAAAGAAAGCTAATGAAAAACTAGCTGATTTTTCTAATTATACAATCATTAAAGACAATTTTATCAACGCAAAACAAAGACTTTGTGATTTAGGAATAACCGAAGTAGATGGTATTCTATTTGATTTAGGTGTTTCTTCATATCAATTTGATATTGCAGGAAGAGGTTTTTCTTATAAATTTGATAATGAGTTAGATATGAGAATGAATCCAGATGACAGCCTTACTGCTAAAATAATAGTTAATACTTATTCATACCAAGATTTAGCTAATATTTTCTTTAGATACGGAGAAGAAAAGTTCTCTAGAAGCATAGCTAAAAACATAATTAATACTAGAGAAGAAAACCCAATTAATACCACTTTTGAATTGGTTGATATAATCAAAAAATCGATGCCACACAAAGTTTTAAATAAAAAGGGCCATCCTGCTAAAAAAACATTTCAAGCTCTTAGAATAGCAGTTAACGATGAATTAAATAGATTTGAAGAGGCGTTAGAAGCTGCGATAAGTATATTGGCACCTAAAGGTAGATTGGCTGTTATAACTTTCCACTCATTAGAGGATAGACTTTGTAAACAAATATTCAGAAAACATTCAACAATTGATATACCTAGAGGGGTACCAATTATTATTACTGAAACACCATTACTTAGACTTATTAATAGAAAAATTATTATCGCTGGTGAAGAAGAATTGGCATTAAATAATCGCGCTCACAGTGCTAAGTTGAGAGTGGTTGAAAAAAATTAAGGAAATATCTGTTGACATATGATACTGTTTCATGATATCATATTTTTGCGTCAAAACGCAGGTGTAGTTCAACGGTAGAACTTCAGCCTTCCAAGCTGACTACGAGAGTTCGATTCTCTTCACCTGCTCCATTTCAATTATATCGATTTTATAATATAGTAAAAACGGCTAAATCTAGCCGTTTTTATTTTGAGTACATATATACCAGCTTACCGGAGTGCACGTGGAGAGTATCGAAAGTATACGATTTTTTGATAAACCAATAATATTTATTACAATAATCAAAAGTAAAATTGAAAATTCAAAAATCTTAAATTCTATAATTTGGCAGTAGGATTTATTATTGGATTAGTAATACAAATCTATCGTTCTGAAATACTGTGATGTTGAAACAAACTTGCATTACTTGAATAATAGATTTCCTGAAGAAACATATATATTGTTACTTAGTTATTATAAAACATACAAGAAAACATATAAGATATTGCTTTCTTGTATTTAATTTGCTATAATAATTATACAAGATTGGAGTAGATATTATGGCTTATAAACCACCTTACACAATAACATCAAAGATGCTTGATTACATTGGTGAAATCATGAAATATATAGGACGTTTAACTAGTGGTAATGGTTTAGATAATAAACCGAAACTGAGAAGATCAAACAGAATTAAATCTATTTATTCTTCATTGGTAATTGAAAATAATGTCTTATCTGAAAAACAAGTTAAAGATATTATAAATGGAAAACTTGTTGTTGGTCCAAAAAAAGATATTTTAGAAGTTAAAAACGCAATTAGAGTATATGATGATATTTTAACTATAAATCCATACAATCTTGAAGAACTATTAAAATATCATAGAATAATGTTAGAGTCGTTAATTAATGATAACGGACATTATCGAATTCATCAAGAAGGAGTGTTTGATGGCGACCAAGTCATTCATTATGCACCTTCACACGAATTAGTTCCTGAATTAATGAGCAATCTATTTGATTACTTAAATAATTATGATGAGAATATTTTGATTAAGTCATGTGTTTTTCATTATGAAATTGAATTTATTCATCCTTTTTCAGATGGTAATGGTCGGATGGGTAGATTATTCCAAACATGTTTATTGGCTTCAAAGGAAAAAATATTTACTTACCTACCTATTGAATCTATAATTGAAGAACGACAAGATGAATATTACAATGTTATAAATCAAAGCAATAAAAATGGCAGTTCAAATTTGTTTATTGAGTTTATGTTGGATGCTATTTTGGAAACAATTAAGAGAATATTAACATCATCAAAAGATATAAATGAGTCTGTAAGTATTCAAGTCAAGAGATTGTTAATAATCATGCAAGAAGGAATACCTTATACTACACAAGAAATTATGAAATTATTGAAAATGAAATCTCGTGTATCCTGTAAGAAGAACTACATTAATCCATCAATGTCTATTGGTTTAATCAAAATGACAATTCCTGATAAGCCACAAAGCCGTAATCAACGCTATATTAAAGTGTAGAATATAAAAACGCACAAGATAACATTTAAGATAACATATAAGATAACAGATTTGTAATAATAATATCTAGGCCTAAATAATAACAAGCACTACTAATATTACAATTACTGTACTGTATTATAACTAATCTATAAATTTTCCGAGTTAAAATATGCAAACAACTAACTCGTATGTATATTGTGCTAATAATCCAGTGGTGTAGCAAGAAGTGATAATATATTTTAAAAAATATTTTTTAATAAATCTGTACTATAAAACTGTTTAGGGCAATATTTGCCTAAAACGCATATGATAAAAGTGCGATAACCGCCTATTATTTATTTACTTTAAGGGCGATTCAGTGTATAATGTCATTAAAGGTGGTGTTATTATGAATCTAAAAGAGTTAAGAAAATATAAGCAATTAACACAAAAAAAGGCTTCAGAGTTTGTCAATATACCTTTAAGAACATATAAAGACTACGAAAATGATGATAGAAAAGTCGGAACTATTAAATATGATTATATAATCAATAAACTTAATAATTATGGATATATAGATGAGGAACATGGAATTCAGACTATAAATGAAATTAAAAAAATATGTAATAATGTTTTAATTAAATTCAATGTTGAATACTGCTATTTGTTTGGATCATATGCTAAAGACAAAGCGAATGAAAAAAGTGATATCGATTTACTTATTTCTACATCAATAACTGGAATAGATTTTTATGGGCTAGTTGAAGAGTTAAGAGTGAATTTAAAGAAAAAAGTAGAGATATTAACAGTTGAGCAATTAAACTCAAATCAAGAATTAGTTAATGAAATATTGAAGGATGGAATAAAAATATATGGATAACACTAAAAACAATCAATATTACTTGTCAAGAATACTTAAGGACATAAATTTTTTGATTAAGCATACAAAAGATTTAGAAGAGGTTCAATTTAATCAAGATGAAGTTTTGCTTGATTCGATATTTTTTCGATTAATTCAAATTTCAGAGAACATAAAAAAATTGACTGATAAAATAAAAACTGATAATCCACAAATACCTTGGATTAGTATTTCAGGTTTTAGGAATCGTGTAGTTCATGAATATGGGGAAGTGGATCTTTCTATTGTTTATTATATAGTCAAAAAGGATATTTACGATTTAAAAATACTTTTTAACTCTTTAAAGAAATAGACGTTATAATATCTACTTAATATTGATTTGTATATTGTGCTAACAATCCAGTAATTGATATGTATGGAATTTAAACAGCATGTATAAGAGTTTATACTTCGAGGGTTTGAAATATAACCCTCTTTTCGTATACTATGACCAAGAGAAGAAATTACTAGATATATTTGAAATTAAATATAATTAAGTTGTATATGAACCTAGAGAAATATGATATCTCGTGAAAATGGAAGTGTGAAGTTGACTATCAAATAGAATATAAACGACTAGAAATAGTCGTTTTTTTATTTCTTAAATGGTATAATTAAAACTGATATAAATTTGAGTATATTTTGAAAGGGTGATTTTATGTTTTTATTCGCAAATAATGCACTAAATATTGGATTAACATGTGCAGTAGTTTTAGGTTTTATAGGTTTTGCTTTTATTATTAATAAAGTAGTTACAAAAAGACAAGAGAATATGAAAAAGGGTAATGTTTGGTTATATATGCTGATCTTGATTGTTTTAGTTATTTGTGTTGGATTAGTCATGTGGTTTTTTGGACTTGATTCTTCAACGGCACTTACAAATCTTTTTGATAGTGCAGCTTCAAGTATAGGCGAAAAAATAGGTGCTTTAGTTGGAACAGTTGTTGCTATTTTTGTTGCTTTCTTAATAATTAAAATAGTTAAGATGTTAGTGAAAAGAGCTTCAGAAAAAGAAGGACCAATGAAAAAACGTATAGGTACTATATTAAAAGTTGTAAAGAGCATTACTACATATATTGTCGAAATAGTTGTTCTTCTAGTAATACTATCTTTATGGGAAATAAATGTATTACCTGCATTGGCTGGACTAGGAATAATGGGATTAGTTATTGGCTTGGGGGCTCAATCTATGATTAAGGACTTGATTGCTGGGTTCTTCATTATCTTCGAACATCACTTTGATGTAGGAGATATAGTTGAAATTAATGGCTTTAAAGGAGAAGTAATCGATATAGGGTTGAAAAGCACAAGAGTAAAAAACTGGAAACAAGATATTAAAATCTTCTCTAATGGAAATATAAGTGAAGTGACAAATTATTCATTAACACCATCACTTGCAATTATTGAATTTAGAATTGGCTATTCTGAAGATATTGAAAAGACTATAAAACTACTTAACAAAGAACTACCTAAGTATAGAGAGATCTTTCCAGAAATCATTGAAGATCCTAATGTATTAGGAGTAACCTCTTTAGCTGATAGTTCAGTTAATATTACAGTTATAATTAAAACTGATACTGAAAAACACTATGCAATTGAAAGAGCTATAAGAAAAGGTATTAAAGAAATACTTGATAAAAACAATATTGAAATTCCATTTCCACAAATGGTTTTACATAAACCTGAATAAAAAATAAAGCAGAAATTTTCTGCTTTATTTTTTTATATCTAAATATATTCTTCCATCTTTTATTTCAATTATTCTGTCAGTTTTTTCTGCTATATGACGATCATGAGTAATTATAATAAATGTGGTTTTATAATTCTTGTTAATCTCTCTTAGTAGATTGTATACTTTCTCAGTAGAATCAGAATCTAGGTTACCAGTAGGTTCATCAGCTAAGACAATTTTGGGATTGTTTATTAAGCTTCTAGCTATAGCAACCCGTTGTTGCTGTCCACCACTTAGCTCACTAGCTAATTGGTTACTGTATTTTCCAAGATCAACTAACTCTAATAGTTCTAATGCTCTGTCTTTAACTTCTTTTGTAACTGGTTTTTTTGAAATTTTATATGGCATCAAAACATTTTCTATAGCGGTAAATTCAGGTAATAGATAATGAAATTGAAATATGAATCCAATTGACTGATTTCGAATGTCTGCCAATTCTTTAACATTGAAATCTACAATGCTTTTATTATTCAATAATACATCTCCACTACTTGGTTTATCTAATGTGCCGATAATGTTAAGCAAAGTGGACTTACCAGAACCTGATTGACCAATTATAGAATTGAAAGAACTTTCCTCGAAAGCTAAACTAAGATCAAAAAGAACTTGATTAGGATTTTTGGTGTTTTCACCATAAATCTTATTGATGTTTTGTAAAGTTAGTATATCAGCCATTTCTAATCACCTCAATTACGCTTAATTTAGAAGATTTGATTGCAGGACTTAGTGCTGCTAGCATAGATGCAACAAGTGCGATAGCTCCTGACAAAGCGATGAATCCGGGATCAATGACTAAATTAATCACTGGGCTTCCATCTGGGTTTAATGCAAAAGTAGTAAATGCAAAGGATAATCCTAGTCCAAATAGAACACCAAGAATCGCTCCAAATATTCCTAGTATGAAACCTTCAAATAAAAATATTGCGCTTGCATCTTTGTTTTGGATACCCATTGCTTTGAGGATTCCAAGTTGTCTTGATTTTTGTAAAACCGTAATTGCTAAAACAGAAGCAATACCAAGCACTACAGATATAATCACACAGATTTGAATCATTAGTGATGAGCTACTTTGGGCTGTAAGTCCAGACAATAAATCTGCATTTTCTTCAGTCCATGAGGTAACTATTAAATCGCTATCATTTAATGCTGACACAATAGTTTCTTTAGTTATTAGGTCATCAAACACTTCAACTAATTGCATTTCTATTTTCCCAACAACAGCACCTTCATCAACAATGTTTTGAACAGTGATTAGTGGAGTAATAGCCCAGGTTTGATTAATACTTAGAACACTAAAATCAAAGAACCCCGTTACCGTTAGTGTTTCTTGGTCATAAACGGGGGAATCAAATATAACAGTATCCCCAACTTCTAGGTTAAGAGAATCTTTAAGTTCAATTCCTAAAGCAATCTCATCTACTCTAGTCGGTAAAGCTCCTCCATCAACAATCGAATCATCAAATTTATAAATTTCATTTGCTGATTCAAAATTTAAGCCTCTGAAAACAATATTTTCTGAAAGTGTTCCATTAACTAAAGAACCACCTATTGTTAAAGTTTCAGTCGCCACAGTGATATTATCACTTGCTGCTTCTATGGTTGCTATTTTATTTGTATAGTCTGTAATGTAATCGTCGCTCTCTATAGTGATTTGCGATCTTGAACCTATAGTTGAATCTACTAACCCAACTTGTAAGCCACTTATCAATGATCCAATAAACACTTGAACAGAAACTCCAATCGCAATTCCTAGGATAATTACTATAGTCTGCTTTTTCGCAGACAATAAAAAGCGTTTAGCGATATCAAATGCTAATTTCATTTGATCACCTCATTACTGAAGTCAACGATTTCTTTATAAGAATTTAAGTTGTAATCATATGCTAATTGTCCAAGTGAATTAGGATTTACAAATGCTTGACCTCCCAAAATAATTTTAACATTGGGGAATAGTTTTCTGATTCTATCGGTTAATTTTTTTACAACTACTAAGTTATAGTAATTGGTAACACTAAGCGCAATGTAATCTGGTTTTAATGCTCTTATGGCTGAAAGGATATCTTCAGTAGGTGTATTAGCACCTATGTAAGAAGAAGTGAAACCTAACATTGAGAAATAATTATTGGCGATAATTGCTCCAATTTCGTGGTATTCCTCTTGTGGACATAAAACAATTAATCTCTTATTGTTTGTCTTATTTCTTGACTTGATTATAAAAGGATAGCTAGCCTCTAATATAGTTCTGATTATTGATGTTCTAGTATGTTCTTTCCAAATACAGATTTCTTCATCTTGCATCAAACAACTAAAATCAGATAATGATGGAATAATCAGTTCCTCATAGATTTTAACTATATCTTCACCTTCATTTAATAAACTTAAAATGAACAGCAAAGCTTTGTCTTTATCTTCTGCTTCAAGTAAATGCAGAAAAGACTGATATTTATTTTTATTCATTGTATTTTCCTCCATAAAACTATTATACACGTTTAATAATCAAAAAATGACTAATTGGCTCAATTTTATGGTTTTTAATAATTGTAAACAGGGTTTTATTATGCTATAATTATTTGAATAATAATGATATAAGGAGTTAATATGGAAAAAATACTATTAAAAGATTTAAGTTCTTGTTTTAATCAAGAAATTGAAGTTTGTGGATTTGTTGATAAAGTAAGGGATTTACAATATGTTCAATTTGTTATAATCAGAGATTCATCTGCTAAATTACAATTAACAATTGAAAAGAATGAAGAAAACCAAGTATTGAATGCTCTTGTTAGTACTTTAATAAAAGAAAGTACAATCAAGGCTTTTGGTTTGGTTAAAGAATCACCAAACGTTAAGTTAAGAGGAATGGAATTTTTACCTAAAACTATTGAAGTTACTTCTGTAAGTGAAGAAGAACTACCTATCGACATTCTTGCATATAACAATAAATCAAATCAAGACTTAAGATTAGACAATCGTTTCTTAGATTTAAGAACCGATAGAAATTACCTTATCTTTAAGGCTCAAACATTAGCTGAAATGGCGATGAGAAATTATTGGATTAATCATAATTTCATTGAAATCCATTCTCCTAAGATTTTAGGTACTGCATCTGAAGGTGGCGCTGAAGTATTCAAAATGGACTATTTCGGTAAAACCGTTTATCTAGCACAATCACCACAGTTTTATAAACAAATGGCTATGGCTGCTGGGTTTAATAATGTATTTGAAATTGGGCCAGTATTTAGAGCTGAAAATTCACATACAGCATATCATGCAACTGAATTCACATCGATAGACTGTGAAATGAGTTGGATTGATTCTCACGAAGAAGTGATGGATTTAGAAGAAGCTGTATTAGTTGATGTAATGAAAGAATTAAAAGCAAAAATCGGTGAATCATTTGAAAAGATATTCAAACATGAAATAAAAATTCCTGAAGTTGCATTCCCAAGAATTCCATTTGCTGAAGCTAAAAAAATTGTTCAGGAAAACTATAAATACTTTGGAGAAAAAGAATTTGACTTTGATCGGAAAGAAGAAGAGTTAATTGGGTTATATGGAAGAAAGAAATTAAATTCTGATTTTGTTTTTGTAACTGATTATCCATTTGAAGCTAGACCTTTCTATCATATGGTAGATGAAAGAGGACTTACTAAGAGTTTTGACTTATTGTATAAAGGTCTTGAAATAACAACAGGAGCTCAAAGAGAACACCGTGTTGACATACTTATGAAACAAGCTGAAATGAAAGAAATACCATTGGATTCATTAGAATTTTACTTTAACTTTTTCAAATATGGAGTACCTCCTCATGGAGGATATGGGTTCGGTATAAACCGTTTCCTAATGAGATTATTCAATATTGATAATATTAGAGATGTAACATTTTTATACAGAGGTCCAAATAGAGTTAACCCATAAAATCAAAACTAAGCTGAAAATGCTTAGTTTTTCTTTGTTTATGTGGTAAAATATCTAGTGAATAAAGAAGAAGAGGTAACGCCATGAATATTCAAATTCTATATGAAGATAATCATTTAATTGTCTGTTTAAAACCCGCAGGAGTCTTATCTCAAGCAGGAACTATGAAACAACCAGATATGGGTAACCTTCTTAAAGATTATCTAAAAGAAAAATATAAAAAACCTGGTAAAGTTTACCTAGGTTTAGTACATAGACTTGACCTCAATGTATCAGGGCTTATGGTATTTGCAAAAACTTCAAAGGCAGCTAGTAGATTGTCTGAACAGATAAGAGATCATGAATTTCATAAAAGCTATCTAGCTCTTGCTAAAGGTTCATTTGAAAAAAAGTCTGGAACATATACTGACTATCTTATTAAGGATGTAGTAAAACGCCAAGCGTTTTTAAGTAATAAATTAGCTGGTAAAGAAGCTAAACTAAAATATGAAGTGTTAAGCGAGTCTTTATTAAATAACACCCCATATTCTTTGCTTGAGATTAAATTAATCACTGGGAGATTTCATCAAATAAGATTCCAGTTAGCTCACCATAATCATCCGCTACATGGTGATACAAAATACGGAAAAATGGTTGTTAATAAAGAGTTTTTTATTGGATTATATGCATATCAAATTGAATTTAGTCATCCGATTAAAAAAGAAAAAATGATTTTTAATTTAAAACCTACACATCAAAACTTTACTGTTTTTGATGGCTTAGATAAGATTAATTGGAGGGAATTATGAGATTATTAGTTTTAGGTGGTGCTGGTTACATAGGTAGTCATTTCGTAAAATTATCTTTAGAATTAGGGCATGAAGTAGTTATCGTGGATAATCTATTAACCGGACATGAAGAATCAGTTCCTAAAGCCGCTAAATTCTATGAAGGCGATATTAGGGATAAATTATTTTTAGATAAAGTGTTTACTGAAAATAATATTGATGCATGTATTCATTTCGCAGCTTCAAGTTTAGTTGGTGAATCAATGAATAATCCGATTAAGTATTTTGACAATAATGTTTATGGAACAATAAAACTTCTAGAAGCTATGGCTAATCATGATGTTAAGAAAATTATTTTTTCTTCATCAGCTGCTACATATGGGGCACATGAGAAAATGCCGATTACTGAAGAATACGCGACTAATCCTACTAGTCCTTACGGGGAAAGTAAATTAATCATGGAGAAAATGATGAAGTGGGCTGATGTAGCCTATGGCATAAAATATGTAAGCTTACGTTATTTTAATGTTGCTGGTGCTTCAAATGATGCTTCAATAGGGGAAGACCATAGACCAGAAACGCATTTAATTCCAATTGTTTTACAAGTTCCACTTGAAAAACGTGATTTCATTACTATCTTTGGAAATGATTACAAAACTTTTGATGGAACTTGCATCAGAGACTATATTCATGTCGAAGATCTAGCAAACGCACACATAAAAGCTTTAGAATATTTAAATAAAGGTAATAATTCAGATGTTTTTAATCTAGGATCAGAAACTGGATATTCTAATCTACAAATAGTTGAAACAGCCAGAAAAGTTACTGGTCATAAATTACCAATGAAACTTGGTGAAAGAAGACTTGGAGATCCAGATAAATTAGTTGCTTCGTATAAGAAGGCAGAAAGATTACTAGGATGGCGACCAACAAAGAATATCGAAGATGTTATTGGGTCTGCTTGGGGATTCCATCAAAAACATCCAGACGGCTATAAGGAGTAAAAGATGATAAATAAGAAAATTAACGAATTAATTGCCTATGCTCAAAAAAATCTATATTTAGGATTAGATGATGAATACTATGCAGTTAATAGAATTTTGTATTTGTTAAAACTCAATAAATTTGAAAAAGAAGCTGTTATTGAAGAAGTTGATTTTTTTGAAGTTCTTGATTTTATTTTGAACTTTGCAAATGAAAATAATATTTTAGAATCAAATTCAGTTATCACTAGAGATGCATTTGAAGCTAAAATTGTCGACTGTTTATTACCTAGACCTAGCGAGTTAACAAGAATGTTTAAACAAAAATACAAAACCGGTCCTTTAACAGCCACTACATTTTTTCATAACTTATCAATAGCTAGTAATTATATAAAAACGAAAAGAATAGAAAAAAACATCAAATATACTTACGAAGGCAAATATGCACCACTTGAAATTACAATCAATTTATCGAAACCAGAGAAAGATCCAAAGGATATCAAAAAACAATCATTGATTAAAGATAAATATCCTACTTGTCCACTTTGTATGGAAAATGAAGGTGTTTATCAAGCAACTAACTTAGCCGCAAGAAGTAACCACAGAATTATCTCTTTAACTTTGAATCACGAAAAAGATGCTTGGGGGATACAATACTCTCCGTATGCTTATTTTAATGAACATATGATTGTATTAAGGAAAGACCATTCACCAATGTATGTTAATGAAAAATCATTTGCTGAATTAGTTGATTTTATTAACAAATTTCCACATTACTTAATTGGATCAAATGCTGGGTTACCTATAGTTGGTGGTTCTATATTAGGACATCATCATTTTCAAGGTGGTAGATATGAGTTCCCAATCGAAAAGGCTACAGTTCTTCAAAAATACAAAAGAAGAAAAGTTGAAATTGAAGTACTTGACTGGCCAATGGCAGTCATTAGAGTTAGTTCAAATAACGAAAATGCTTTATTAGATACTGTTAATGATATCTATAAAGCCTGGTATAAATATGAAAACAAAGAATTAAATATTTTTTCAAAAACTGAAGAAGATCACAATACTGTGACCCCAATCATTAAATTAGATGGTGCTAAGTACAGATTCTATGTTGTTTTAAGAAACAACTACTCTACAGAGGAAGAACCTTATGGATTGTATCATCCACGAAAAGAATTGTTTCATATAAAAAAAGAGAACATCGGACTAATTGAAGTTATGGGTTTAGCTATTCTACCAGGTAGACTAGTAAATGAATTAGATTTGATCGAAGATTGTTTAATAAATAATAAAGATATTACTAAATATCCTGAATTGGAAAAACATATACCTTGGGTAAATTCTCTCAAAGAAAAATCTGTGAAGAATGAAGAACTAAATGAAGTGTTAAAACAAGAAGTAGGTCATATTTTTGAACAGGTTTTAGAAGACTGTAACGTATTTAAATATGGGACTAAAGAAGATTTATATCGATTTATTGAAAAAGTAATATAATGTTTTTTAAATGTAAATATATTGTGTTATAATACGTAAACGAAGGAGTGATATTATGGCAAAAAAATTAGTAAAAGAGATAACAGCCAGAGACCAAGATTTTGCGAGATGGTATACAGATGTATGCCGTAAAGCAGAATTAATGGACTATTCAGATGCAAAAGGTTTTATTATATACAGACCATATGGTTTTGCATTATGGGAAGGGATGAAGGGATATTTAGATGACTTATTCAAAAAAACAGGTCACGAAAATGTCTACATGCCGCTTGTCATTCCGGAATCTTTATTCTTAAAAGAAGCAGAACATGTTGAAGGGTTCGCACCTGAGACTGCTATTGTTACAATTGGAGGGAATGAAGTACTAGCAGAAAGACTAATCGTTAGACCTACATCAGAAACTTTATTCTGTAACCACTATTCAAGAATTATTACATCTTATAGAGACTTACCAAAAAAATATAATCAATGGTGTTCTGTAGTAAGATGGGAAAAAACGACTAGACCATTCCTAAGAGGAAGTGAATTTTTATGGCAAGAAGGTCACACAGTTCATAGAGATGAAGCAGAAGCTAGAAAAGAAGCTCTAGATATTTTAGACATCTACGAACGTTTAGGAAAAGAGTTATTAGCTATACCATTTATTATTGGTCAAAAAACTGAAAAAGAAAAATTTGCAGGTGCAATAGACACTTATTCTATTGAAGCATTAATGCATGATGGAAAAGCGCTTCAAAGTGGTACTACTCATTACTTAGGTACTGGGTTTGCTGAAGCATTTAATATTAGTTTTCAAGATAAAGATGGAAAAGTTAAAAATCCATTCCAAACATCATGGGGTGTATCGACTAGATTAATAGGTGCAGTAATTATGGTTCACGGAGATGATTCTGGACTCGTATTACCACCATATTTAGCTCCAATTCAAGTAGCAATAATCCCAATTCAGCAACAAAAACCAGGAGTTTTAGATGCTTGTAATGGTATTAAAGAAGAATTAGAAAAACTTGGAGTTAGAGTTAAGATAGATGATTCTGATAAATCACCTGGATGGAAATTTGCTGAATCAGAAATGAAAGGAATACCTGTTAGAATTGAAATTGGTCCTAGAGATTTAGCTAATAACGAATGTGTACTAGCTAAACGTTATAATGGCGAAAAAACTACCATGTCTATAGATACAGTTAGTGAATCAGTTCCAACAATTCTACAATCTATTCATGATGAAATGTATCAAAGAGCGTTAACAAATGTTCTTGATAACACAAGAAACACTAATGACTATGAAGAATTTAAAAAAATAATCAATGAAAATGCTGGATATATTAGAATGATGTGGTGTGGCGATCAAGCATGTGAAGAAAAAGTAAAGAAGGATACAACAGCTACTTCAAGATGCATGCCATTTGATCAAACACCAATTGGTGAAACTTGTCCAATTTGTGGTAAACCTGCTAAACATTTAGTATATTGGGCGAAGTCTTATTAATAGTAAAAAAAATAGAACTTGAGGAAAACTCAAGTTCTTTTTTATTATATTTATTTACTGAAAATATTATTACCTAGAGAGTCAATAGCGACTATCGCTGGGAAGTTCTCCACTTCAAGTTTTCTTATAGCTTCAGCCCCAAGTTCTGGATAGGCGATTACTTCACTTGATTTAACAGTTTTTGATAGTAGAGCTCCTATCCCACCAATTGCGATAAGATAAACAGCTTTTTGTCTTTTAATCTCATTGATTAGTTCTTGAGAACGTTCACCTTTCCCAATCATAACCTTTAAACCTTTTTCCATTAGGAAGGGACTAAATTTATCCATGCGGTAACTAGAAGTAGGACCACAAGCACCAATCGCTTGATTAGGTTTTGCTGGTGTAGGACCAACGTAATATACAATCTGACCATCAAAATCAAATGGCTGACTCTTATCCTTTTTTATCGATTCAATCATATTTTTATGAGCTGCATCTCTAGCTGTATATATGATTCCACTAATTAAAACTTCTTCACCAACTCTGAGTGATGTTCTTACTTGTTCTATGATTGGTGTTTCAATATTCTTTTCCAACTAAAGTCACCTCTTTTTTTCTAGCACTATGACATTGTAGATTAACAGCCACTGGTAATGATGCAATGTGACAAGGTGCTGAATTTACTTTGACTGCTATAGCTGTAGTGTCTCCACCAAGACCCATAGGACCTACATTAAGTTTATTTATTTTTTCTAAAAGTTCAATTTCTAATAATCGATTTTCTTCTACTGAAGAAACATCATCTATTGGTCTAAATATGGCTTTTTTTGCTATGTATGCAACATGTTCAAAATTTCCACCAATTCCTACACCTACTATAAGAGGAGGACAAGCTCTACCACCAGCTCTTTCAACAGTATTTAAAACGAAATTAATAATTCCTTCTCGCCCATCAGCTGGGGTCAACATTTTTAAGGTTGACATATTTTCACTTCCACCACCCTTAGGTGCTATATGTATTATTAAGTTATCTCCTGGTATAAATTCATAGTGGATGATTGCAGGGGTATTATCTAAAGTATTGACGCGATTCAAAGGATGTTTAACAATTGATTTTCTTAAAAATCCATCAATATAACCTTGTCTAACACCTACATTAATGGCTTCGGTCAAATCGTAATCGAATATAATATTTCTACCTACTTCGCAAATGCAGACTAGAACACCTGTATCTTGACATAGGGGGATATTTTCTTGCTTAGCTATTTCTTGATTTTCTATTATTTTACTAAGAACACTTTTTGCTAATTCATTGCTTTCATTTTGAAATGATTGCTCAAGTTTGTCTACAATACTTTTGTCAAGTGTCTTGGTTGTTTCAATTATCATTTCTTTAATAGTTTTAATAATAGTGAATCTATCGATTTTTACCATTTCTTCACCTCTAGAAATATTATATCATTTATGATATAGAATTTGAATTATATTTTAATTTACAAGATAAAATAAAATTAGATAATGTAGTTAATAATAGTTGACAACGCAACTAAACTAGAGTATAATCCTATTGAAGTTAGTTGGTAACGCAACTAAATTATATTTTACAGAAATAAGATTAAGAAAGGGGATTTACATGCGTAGAACTGAATATGATCACGCAATCAATAAATACCATCATCGTTTTTTGGATGATAGATTTAAAGATTTAATGATATCTAGAGCTGATGCTCCATTTTTACATAAAATTGTAAAAGCTGGAAATCAAATAAAGATGAATGACCTAATTGAAAAATTATTTTTTCATAAGTCACATGCTACACGTTCAATTAACAGAATGGTTGATGATGGTCTAATCATCAAGGAAACAAATCCAGATGATTTAAGAGGATACGTTTTAACAGCGACAGAAAAAGGAAAACAAGTAGCCAAACAAATAAAACAAATTTTCGAAGATTGGGATAACTTAGTTAGTCAAGCTATCACAGATGAAGAAAGAAAAGTATTACAAAATATGACGATAAAGATTTATCATCTATTACAAGAATACTACGATGAGGAGGATACTGTTAGTGAAATTAATATTTAAATATATACGCCCATATTGGAAACAAGCAATAATGATTTCCGTTTTAGTACTCTTAACTGCACTTAGTCAATTATTATTGCCAGACTTTATGAGTCGTTTAATTGGTGAGGGGATTAGCCCAGAATATAGCGAATTTAGTACGGTCTTAAATGATTGGGTTGTTGTGGATTCGTGTGATCCAACATTGGATGTTTGTCAAGTGAAACAAATATCAGATTTTTCTGTAATAACAAAATATTCACTTATAATGCTTGGAGTTACTCTTGCATCATCACTCGCAGCTGTTGGCTTGATGTATGTTTCCGCTCATATGGGAAGTAATATCAGTAAAAACATGAGAAGTGACTTGTACAAAAAAGTTAATGCATTATCAGTTTCTGAAACCAGTAAATTTGGTACATCAACTTTAATAACAAGAGCTACAAATGATATAACTCAAGTTCAGAACTTCATAATGATGGGTTCGAGGATGATTTTAAGAATCCCAGTTATTTTTATCGGAAGTATGATATTCGCGATAAGTAAAAGCGCAAAACTTACAGGAGTGTTAGGATATTCTGTTCCAATCTTAGGAATTATAATTGTAATTGTTTTCGCAATAGCTATGCCTCTATTCAAGCAACAACAAAAGAAAATTGATAAACTCACCCTAGTTACTAGAGAGAGCATAAATGGTGTTAGAGTCATTAGAGCTTTTGGTCAAGGAAAAAAAGAAGTTGGAAGATTTGATGAAGCAAATAAAGACTTAGCGGGATTACAATATAGTATAGGTAAACTGATGGCTATTCTAAACCCTGCAATTAACTTAATCTTTAATCTAGCTATGGTTGGAATTCTCTTTACCGGATACCTTATGATTTCAGGTGGTACTACAACAAGTTATCAAGGAATAGCAAATATATCAGCTGTTTTCCAATACGCTATGCAAATCATGTTTAGTATATTGATGTTAACGATGACATTTATTATGTTTCCAAGAGCTCAAGTTTCAGCAAATAGAATTAAAGAAATCTTAGAAACAGAAACAACAATTAAAGACAACGCTACCGATGAGTTTGATGATTATGATTTTAAAGGTGTTGTTAAGTTTGATAATGTATGTTTCAAATTTAATGAAGCGGATTTAAACCTACTTGAAGATATTACTTTTGAAGCTAAGCCAGGAGAAACAATTGCGATTATAGGTTCAACTGGGTCTGGTAAGTCTACAATTGTAAACCTAATGCCAAGATTATTTGATATCAGCTGTGGAAGTTTAACTATTGATGGAGTTCCTATTAAAGATATAAAATTAAGAAAATTAAGATCTTTAATTGGATTTATTACCCAAAATTCACAATTATTCTCGGGAACAATCAAGGAAAATATTGCTTTTGGTAAAGAAGACGCAACAATGGAAGAAATTGAAAGTGCGGCTAAAATTGCGCAAGCAACTGATTTTATAGAAGGATTAGATGATAAATATGATTCAGTTGTTGAGCAAGGAGGAGTGAACTTCTCAGGTGGTCAAAAACAAAGGTTATCAATTGCAAGAAGTATGGTTAGAAAACCTAAGATTTATATATTTGATGATAGTTTCTCTGCATTAGATTTTAAAACAGACGCAAATTTAAGAAAAGCTATGCAAGAACAAGTTAAAGATTCAACAGTATTCATTGTAGCCCAAAGAATTGGGACGATAATGAACGCAGATAAAATACTAGTTTTACAAGAAGGTAAGATAGTCGGGTTAGGTAAACATAGAGAACTATTAGAAAACTGTGATGTTTATCGTGAAATTGCCTTATCTCAAATGGATGAGGAGGAATTACTATGAGCGATAAAAAAAGAAAGTCTGAATTTATAAACAACCCAAAGCCAGAACAAAATACTAAAAATGCAGTTCCTAGAAGACCTCAAGGTAGAGGTGGCGGACGTGGTCCAGGAATGGGAATATCAAGGCCAGCTGAGAAAGCTAAAGACTTCAAAGGTACAGTACGAAGATTATTGCAATTTATGAAACCATATAAAGTCCAATTGGTGATAATAGTTATATTTAGTATATTTACAATTATTGTTTCTGTTTTGGGCCCAAACTTTTTAAGACTTATAATAAATGATTTTCAAGCATATATTACAGGAACACTTGATAATGATTCTTTTGTAGCTGACGTTATTAAATATTTTATTATCATATTAGGATTATATGGAGTTAGATTCATAGTAGAAACAACTAGTCACATTTTAGGTAATAAAGTCTCAATTGGTTTAGGTAAAAACCTAAGAAATACAATGAGAGAAAAACTAGAAAGACTACCTATTAAATATTTTGATGGCGAACAAACAGGAAATATTCTATCAATCTTCTCAAATGATGTTGATACAGTAATAAATTCACTTCAACAAAGTTTGATGCAGTTAATCTCATCATTCTTACTAATCTTTGGAGTTTTAGTAATGATGTTTATCATTTCTTGGCAACTTACAATAATTGCTTTATTAACATTGCCACTATATATAATCTTTACTAAACAAATAGCAAAAAGATCTCAAGCTAAATTTATTAAGAGGCAACGCTTTTTAGGATCACTAAATGGTAATATTGAAGAAGTATTTAGTGGAAATATCATTGTTAAGTTATTTGGTAAAGAGCAAGAATCATATGAAAAATTCCAAGTTATTAACAAAGACTTAACCGAAGCATCCAAAGGCGCGCAATTCCTTAGCGGATTGATTAGACCAATACTTGAGTTTATATCTAACATTGGTTATGTGGCCGTAGTATTTGTTGGTGGAATCTTAGCTGGTGTAGCTAATCCACTATTAATTGGGGATATCACAATATTTATTACATACCAAAGACAATTTGTTAATCCAATTTTAAATATTGCAAGTATAATTAATCAATTACAATCAACTGTAGCTGGTGCAGAAAGAATTTTCGAATTAATGGACCAAGTTGAAGAAGTAGTTGAAGATGACAAATACGATTTTTCTGACAAAGATTTTTCTGGACACGTAGAATTTAAGGATATTGATTTCTCTTACAAAGAAGAACAAAATCTTATTGAGGATTTAAATCTTGAAGTTTACCCAGGTAGACAAATAGCAATAGTTGGACCGACAGGTGCTGGAAAAACTACACTTGTAAATCTACTGATGAGATTCTATGAAATAAATGGTGGTAGCATTCTAATTGATGGAATCAAATCAACTGAAGTATCTAGGAATGAGTTAAGAGGATTATTTGGAATGGTTCTTCAAGACACTTGGTTATTCTCTGGTTCAATCAAAGAGAATGTAGCCTATGGTAGAGAAGACGCAACGGATGAAGAAGTCATAGCAGCTTGTAAGCAAGCTCATGTGCATCACTTTATTGAAACATTACCAGAAGGATATGATACAGTACTTAAAGAAGATGCATCAAATATATCTCAAGGACAAAAACAATTGATAACAATCGCAAGAGCAATCCTATGCGACCCTAAAATCCTTATACTCGATGAAGCGACCAGTTCAGTTGATACAAGAACTGAAAGCTATATTCAAAATGCAATGGAGTTTATGATGGAAGGAAAAACTAGCTTTGTTATTGCCCATAGACTATCAACAATTAAAAATGCTAATCTTATATTAGTTATGAATGAAGGTAGTATAGTTGAACAAGGAAACCACAAAGAATTATTAGCTAAAAACGGTGTTTATGCCGACCTATATAATTCACAATTCCTTAATCAGCCAACATAATACAATAAAAAGAGGATTTTTCCTCTTTTTTCTTTCAATGTATCAAAAAAAATATTATAATATTTAGTGAAAGTATGTGAGGTTAATATGAAAATAGGGTTTATAAGTTTGGGATGTGCTAAAAATTTAGTTGATTCCGAAATGATTTTAAAGATATTAGAAACAGCCGGTTGCGAAATTGTTAGCAATCCAAATGAAGCAGATGCAATAATTATTAACACCTGTGGATTTATTGAGTCAGCTAAAAAAGAAACTATAGATACTATATATGAAATGAAACAATATGGTAAAAAACTTATAGTTACGGGTTGTTATGCAAAAAGATATAGAGCGAAACTAGAAAAAGAAATGCCATTTATTGATCGAATAATTGGTTTAGATGATTATCCTAAAATACATCTTATACTACAAGATGTATTTAAAGAGTATAATCTTAAGTTTCAACAACTTAAATATGAAAACAGATTACTAACAGGGTCAAAGTTTACACCTTATGTTAAGATTAGTGAAGGGTGCAATAACAACTGTACCTATTGCGCTATACCTTTAATTAGAGGTAGGTTTAGATCTCGTGAAATGGCAGAAATATTAAAAGAGTGTGAAATGTTAGTTCAAAACGGAGCTAAAGAACTTAATCTAATCTCTCAGGATACAACTAGATATGGGATAGATTTAAATCCGGGAAAAAAGAGTTTGTTACCAGAACTTTTAAGAGCGATTTCAGAAATTAAGGATGTAAAAATAATTAGAATACTTTATCTATATCCTGACGAAATAAGTGATGAATTAATTCAAGAAGTAAAAAATAATGATTTAGTAGCTAATTATTTTGATATTCCTATCCAACACGTTTCTTCTAGTGTGTTAAAAAGAATGAATCGTAGGGGAAACCAAGAATTTATAAGAGAGCTACTAACAAAAATAAGAAAAGAAATTCCAGATAGTATTATTAGAACTACCTACATAGTTGGGTTTCCTGGTGAAACCCAAGAAGACTTTGATATGTTATATGATTTCACAAAAGAATTTGAGTTCGATCGTTTAGGTGTGTTTACTTACTCAAAAGAAGAAGATACTGCTTCATACGATTTTGATGGTCAGATACCAGATGATATAAAACAAGAACGTTTAAATAAAATAATGAAACTGCAGAAACAAATTTCTAGAAAAAGAAATCGCTCATTAAAAAATACTGAGCATCTAACAATAGTAGAATCATATGATCCTGAAAGTGAATTCTACTATGGCAGAAGCTATGCTTTTGCACCAGATGACATTGATGGAATGATTGTTTTTCAGTCATCTAAGCCATTAGAAATAGGTGACATGGTTAATGTAATGATAAAAACAGCTTTTGAATATGATTTAATTGGCGATGCTATATATAAGCAGGTGAAGTGATGGTTTTCTTTGAGTTATTAACTAAAGGTTTTTTTATGGGAATTGCTTTTATCATTCCAGGAGTAAGTGGTGGAACACTTGCAATATACCTAGGAATATATGAAAAATTCTTGCATGCAATAGGTAATATTTTTAAAGAGTTTAAAAAAAGCATTAAGTTCTTGATACCTGTATTTTTAGGTATAGGAATTAGTGTTGTTTTACTTGCAAAATTATTTAGTATTCTAATAGAATGGAATTCCTTTATTATTCTTGGATTCTTTATTGGTTTAATACTGGGTGGAGTTAAACAAATATATACAACTGCAAGCGAGAAAAAACTTAACGCAGGAAGCATTATATCGTTCCTTATTGCTTTCTTAGCAATAATAGTATTAGTTGTATTTGATAAAACAAAAACAGTTTCAGGTATCGATTATTTTAATATTGACTTTTCAAGTATACTACTTATTTTCTTTCTTGGTGTAGCCGCCTCAATAACAATGATTGTTCCTGGGGTATCAGGGTCAGCATTGTTATTAGTATTAGGGTTTTATACAGCGATTGTGTCAAATGTAATTGGTGAAATATTTGATTTTTCTAGTATTATTTATAATCTTGAAGTGTTGATTCCATTTGGGCTAGGAGCTTTATTTGGGATAACTTTGTTTAGTAGAGTGATAGAGTATTGTTTAAAGAACTTTAAATCACAAACGTATTACGCAATTCTTGGCTTTATCTTAGCTAGTTGTGTAGCAATATTCTTGGAAATAAGAGACCCTGGAACCTCAAGTAATTATGCAGATCAAGTCCCAATATACAAAGATTTGTGGAACTATTTCATTAATAATATTTTGTCAATATCTGGTGGAGTATTTGCGTTAGCGGCTGGATTTGTTTCAACTAGGTTACTAACAAGAATTGATTTCAAAAAGGGGAAAACAAATGAATGATTATAAAGAATTGAGTGATTACATATTAAGAAATAGAAGGCATATACATCAAAATCCTGAAGTAGGATTTAACTGTGTTAAAACACATGACTATGTGAGTAAAGAATTGAAAAAACTCAAAATTAACATATTTCCTCATATTGGTAGAAACTCAATAGTTGGACTTATAGAGAACGGTAAAGGGCCAGTTATAGGTTTAAGGGCTGATTTCGATGCGTTGCTAATTCAAGAAGAGACGGACCTTGAATTTAAATCTCTTAATGATGGAGTAATGCACGCTTGTGGCCACGATGCGCATGCAGGAATGCTGTTAGGTGTTGCTAAATATTTATCAGAGCACTTGGATGAATGGCAAGGTACAGTTAAGTTTATTTTTCAAGAAGCTGAAGAAGGTCCAAATCCTGGTGGAGCATTAGGAATAGTGGCTAGTGGAATAGTCGATGATTGTGATACGTTTTTTGCTTTACATGTTAGTGCTGAAAATGAAGTTGGGACATTATCAGTTAGTGAGAGTGAGATGTTGGCTTCTGCCGATACAATTAAGATTAAATTTATAGGTCAAGGTACTCATGCTGCCTATCCTCATCTAGGGATTGATCCAATTATTATGCAAGCTGAATTTATTTTAGCTGCACAATCAATTGTTTCTAGAAAACTTGACCCAATGGAAAAAGGTGTGATAACAATTGCACAAGTAAAAGCAGGTACTACTCATAATATAATACCTAATGAAGCATATTTAGTAGGTACAGTTAGAACATTCTCTGAGGATGTTAGAAAACTATTTGAAAAGGAATTAAAAAGTCTAGTTTCTAATATCGCCAAAGCCCATGGTGGAGATTATGAGTTTACCTATATAAGAGAATATGACACAACTATTAACACTAAAAGTGAGGCTCTAATTCTTATAAAAGAAGCAAAAGAGATACTTGGTGATAATAAAGTAGTTATTCTTACACAACCTTCAATGGGGGCAGAAGACTTTTCAAGATATATTAATCATAGAAAAGGTGCTATTGCTTGGTTAGGAATAGGATTCAAAGATAGATATAATTATTCAGTTCATCATCCAAAATTTGAAATAAATGAAGAAGGTCTACTAAATGGTAGTAGAATACTTATAAATATAGTTAAAAGAATAGGAGAAAAATAATGTATTTAATTAAGAATGCAAACCTACTAAGTATGGCAAAAATTAATTATGAAATTTGCGATATTCTAGTAAAAAAAGGTAAAATTGCTTTAATTGGTAAATTAGATTCAAAGGATTATCCAGAAGCAAAAGTAATTGATGCTAAGAAGAACTATGTAACACCTGGAATTGTAGATCCACACTGTCACATCGGTATTTTCGAAGAAGCAATTGGTTTTGAGGGAGCAGACGGAAATGAAATGACTTCTCCTGTGACACCTGAAATGAGAGCTATTGACGCAATAAAACCTCAAGATGTAGCATTTCAAGAGTCTCTAGAATCTGGAATTACAACTGTATGTACAGGCCCTGGTAGTGGCAACCTAATTGGTGGGACATTCTGTGTTATGAAAACTTTTGGGAAAACCATAGATGATATGATAGTTGTTGAAGAATCGTCAATGAAAATGGCTTTAGGAGAAAATCCTAAAAGAGTTTATAGCGGTAAGAGTGTAGCACCATCAACTAGAATGGCTTCAGCGGCTTTAATAAGAGAAGCATTAACAAAGGCAAAAGAATATAAAGAAAAAGTAGACAAGTATAATAAAGGTTTTGCTGCTAATAAAACTGGTACAAAACCAGATTTTGATGCTAAGCTAGCTTCTTTATCAAGAGTTTTTGCTGGATTCCCAGTAAAAATTCATGCTCATCAACAAGATGATATTGTAACCGCAATTAGAATAATTGAAGAATTTGGATTAAATGCTACCATAGAACATGCAACCGAAGCATACTTGATTTCTGATTATATTAAGAAACATAACCAAAGATTAATCATTGGTCCAACGTTGGGGGCTAAGACAAAATATGAACTTAGAAACAAATCATTTAAATCAGCCAAAATCCTAAAAGATGCAGAAGTTGAATTCGCAATTATGACTGATCACCCTGTTATTCATTTGGCAAATGCACTAACTCAAGTAGCTATCTTTGTAAGAGAAGGATTAGATGAGTTAGATGGATTCAAATCAGTCACAATTAACGCAGCGAAATTAAACAATATAGAAGACAGAGTTGGATCTATTGAAGTTGGGAAAGACGCCGATATAGTTATTTGGGACGGACACCCTTTCCATTATTTAACCAAAACTAATTATGTATTTGTTAATGGTGAAATTGCTTACAAAAAATAATTTTATTACTTTAAAACCACACTTTTTATTGTGTGGTTTTACCTTTTTAATACAAAATTATATTTGTTTTTTAATTATGATTAGACACCAATTTTCAACAATATCAGGTTGTTTATTGTAAAATCACCTAGAAATAGGCTAAAAAATACTATATTTTGTTTAATATGATGCGTTTTTTTGAATGAATAGATATAAATATTGTTATTTTATGGTAAAATAATCAAGAGGTGATTAGATGCTAAGGTTGTTGTTTTTTGATTGGACCTACCTTGACTGGCTGAATAAGAATTACTGGTGGCCTGTTATTCTTTGTGTACTTATTGTTGCTGTTGGTTTTTATTTTATATATTTTTATAAACCAAAACCAAAGCTTAAAGCATTAAGCAAAGAAGAGGTAATTGTTATAGAAAATCTATTCGGTGGTAAAGATAATATAGAAGCTATTTCCAAAGATGGATCTAGGTTCAGTTTTACTCTAAAAAAAGTTGAAGAATGTAACTTAGAAGGTATTAAAAGTTTGGGTTGTACAGGAATATTTGTTTCTGGTATGATAGTTAAACTTATATTCCCTTTTGAAGCGGACATTTTATTAGAAGAAAAATAAATCTTAATACGGAGGGTAAAGTATGATAGTTGGTAAATACAAAATCACCTATGAAAATGGGTTACACGCTAGACCAGCAACAAAACTTGTATCTAAAGCTAATAGCTTTCAGTCTGAAATGATTTTGGAGTTTAATGATAGAAAAGTAAACTTAAAGTCTATCATGGGAGTAATGTCACTAGGCGTTCCTACCAACAAAAATGTAAAAATATCTTTCAATGGAAAAGATGAGGAAGAAGCTTATAAAGCTATTACAAGAGTGATTAATGATATCAACGAAATGAAATAGATTTATATTAGTTGTATATAAACCATATTTTACAGCTTTTTAAAGGTGCAATATGGTTTTTTTCTTGCAATGAGGTTAATAAATGGAAAATGCCAAGTATAAAAATCAAATAAACAAATTTGGGTTTTATGGTTTTTTGAAGAATCTTAGATTCTTTGAACCATACCTTTTGTATTACCTTACAATAATATCTGGGTTAACATTATTTCAAGTAGGTATTTTGTTTTCAATAAGAGAAATAATAATCTATTTGTTTGAGATTCCATCTGGAGTGATTGCAGATAGATATGGTAAAAAGACGGAACTAGTATTTTGTTTTATTTTCTATATATTATCTTTTTCAGTATTCTTTGTGGCTACAGAGTATTATATGTTTATAATCGGGATGGCATTATTTGGATTTGGTGAGGCATTTAGATCAGGTACTCACAAAGCTATGATTATGCAGTATCTAGATAAAAATAGTATAACCACTACAAAAAGTAAAATATATGGTCAAACTAGGTCGATGTCATTACTTGGGTCAATGACTATGAGTATTATATCAATCGTATTTATAATCTGGTTACCAGAAATTAGATATTTATTTTTATTATCAATTATACCTTATATTATGGATATGGTATTGATAATGAGTTATCCAAAATATATGAACAAATCAGAAGCAAAACAATTTAAACTGAAAGAATTTCTGAAGGAAAATTATCTTTCCGTTAAATATGCCCTAACTAATAAACCGGTTAGAAAATTATTGTTAGAAGCTTCTTCATATCAAGCAGCTTTTAAAAGCATCAAAGATTATATTCAACCAATATTGATATCAATTACAATGGGAGTAATTATATTTACTGGATTTACCTTAGAAGATAACTTGAAAATATATATTGGATTAATATACGCCGTTATCTATTTTGTTAGCAGTATAGCTTCAAGAAATGCACATTATGTTGTTAAAAAGTTTGATAACAAAAAAACCATAAACGCTATGTGGGGATTGTCTGGAATCATAATGATTGTTCTAGCCTTTTTCTTGAAGAGTATTTTTATGGTGTTCGCAATATTCTTAATACTATATATATTATTAAATATTAGAAGGCCTCTAATGGTAGAACAAGTTGGAGATACAGCTGATCCCGCTAAAAGAGCAAGTGTTCTTAGTGTAGAAAGTCAAATAACATCATTATTAGTTGCTATATTCGCGCCAATACTTGGGTATATAGCTGATAGAAGTATGAAGTTGATGTTCATATTAATTGGTATTACTATGGTAATTATCTTTGTATATAACCTATTATTCGATAAAAATAAGATTAAGAATGATTTGGCTTAAAGCTGAACAATTTTGATTAGTTTTAAAACAAGGATAAAATGTAATTAAAGATTTAACTAAAATATAAAAAGACTGTAATGATGGTTTTCACAATCAATTACAGTCTTTATTTTTAATTTATTTTCTTCCCAAGCCTATTTTTCTTTTGCATTTTCGCATTTTCTTAAAGGCATATTCAGAGGCAGTATCTCTACCTTGATTTAATATTTCTTGAAGTTCTTTTGATTTAACTAACTTATAATACTCATCTTGAATTGGAGTCAACATATCAACTAAGATATTATCTAAATCCTCTTTAAAGATTTTATAGTTAGAATCCTTGTACTGATTAACGATATCTTCAACACTTCTGTCTGTAGAACTTGCATAGATTGTTAATAGATTAGCTAAACCTTTTTGATTTTTAGGATCATACTTAATGATTCCAAGAGAATCGGTTACGGCTGACCCAATTTTTCTTTTAATAGTAGCAGGGTCATCAAACATTGTAATATAACCTTTATCATTTGATTCAGACTTCGACATCTTTTTCTCGGGATTTTGCAAATCCATGATTCTAGCTCCAACTTCTGGAATTAGGGGTTCTGGCACTGTAAAGAAATCCCCGTAATAGTTATTAAATCTATTAGCGATGGTCCTAGTTAGTTCCAAATGTTGTTTTTGATCATCGCCTACTGGTACGTAATCAGCATCATATAAGATTATATCCGCAGCCATTAAAGCTGGATAGGTAAATAAAGAAGAAGTAATACCAACTTCTTGTTTATGGGTTTTATCTTTGAATTGAGTCATTCTTTCTAATTCACCCATATAAACATTGGATTGTAAGATATATCCTAATTCAACATTTTCTTTGATTTCTGACTGAATGTATAAAACTGTTCTTTCTTTATCTAAGCCACATGCTAGATACATTGCGGCGACATCTAAAGTTCTTTTTCTTAACTCACTAGGTACTTGTCTAGTAGTTAATGCATGCATATCCGCAACAAACAAGTAAAACTCATCATCAACCATTTTCTGTTGAAGTTTTACAAATTGTTTTATAGCGCCTAAATAATTACCTAATGTAAGAGTTCCTGTTGGTTTTATACCTGAGACTATTCTTTTCATAACGATTTCCTTCTTTCTAATAAAAAAATCGTCCTTATGAAAGGACGATTATTCGCGGTACCACCTTAGTTCTAGTTTAAAACTAGCTCTTAACCCCTTAACGCGGGAAACGGATGCTATTAACATCTCTTAATGGTCCATTCATATAATCAGTTTCAAGAGTTTTCACCGATCACTCTCTCTCTAAAAGAACTTAACTATATTACTATTCCATATCAACAATTTTTATTGTTTTGATTATATCATGAATTAAGAATTTCTTCAAGTTCATTCACTAATTCAGTCATTCTATTAACAACAGCTTGGAATGCATCTTCGGTTGTTAAATCAACACCAGCGTCCATTAATTGTTTTACTGGGAAATCAGATCCACCTGATTTTAGTAAACCAATGTATTTTGTGAACGCTTCAGGTTTTCCACTTTTAACATCTTCATAGATTTTTAATGAAGCAGCAAAACTAGTAGCGTATTGATATACATAGAACGGAGTGTAGAATACATGAGGGATATAAGCCCAAACATACTCTTTAACTTCCTCTTTTTTAATATCAAGGTCATAAAATTCAGCATATAAATCAATCATTATTTTTGAAAGTGCATCTGCAGTTATTGGTTGATTGTTTTCAATTAATTTGTGAGCTTCTAATTCATAGATTGCAAATAAAGTTTGACGATAGAATTTACCCATGATATCATCAATTGCGTTTTGTAGAAGTGCAATTTTTTCATCTTTTGATGCTTTGCTTTCTTTGATAACATAATCAAGCAGATTATGCTCATTGAAAATAGAAGCAACTTCAGCTACAAAGATAGTATAGTTTTGTAATGATGTTGGTTGTGATTCGCTAGCATAAGTAGAGTGCATTGAATGACCAGCTTCATGTGCTACAGTAAATACATCTGATAATGTTTTTGAGAAGTTTAGCAAGATGTATGGATGTAGGTTAGGCATTGAACTTGAGTAAGCACCAGTTGTTTTTCCTGGCTTTTCTAATACATCAACAAATCCATCTTTTAGAACATCTTTAGCTTTATCTTGGAAATCTTGAGGGAAATGTTTGATTGAATTAAAGAATAACTCTTTTGCATCAGCAAATGAATATTCTTTATTGTCTTTAGCTAATTGTAAATGTCTATCGTAGGTATGAGTTTCAGATAAACCTAATTTCTCTTTTCTTAGTTCAAGATATTTTTTAACAGCCTTAGTATTTTTTCTAGCTACATTAGTTAATGAGTGATAAACATCAACTGGGATAGCATTATTGAATAAATAGCTTTCTACACAAGAATCATAGTTTCTTGCTTTAATAGCTGCATAATCAGTATCTAAAACAGTTTTATAAATACTAGCATATGTGTTTTTGTGAGCAGCATAGTAAGAAAATACAGATTCAAAGATATCTTTTCTCTCTTTTTCAGACTCAGATTTTTGAATAAATGCTTGATAATTTGAGTTTGTAATAGTAACGATTTCTTTATTATCTAACATTACGTCGTTAGTTTCGATATCTGCTACTGTTAGAGATGAGTATAAACCCCTACCGGAATTGGTTAATTGAGTATAATTCGCTAGCAAACTTTCTGATTTATCATCTAAGATATGTTCTTGACGACGGAAAAGTTTTTTTATCGCGAAGCCAAATTCTTTTAAACCATTTTCGCTCTCGATAAAACTCATTACTTTGTCTTGACCTAAACCGATTAATTCTGGTCCTTCAAAGGCAGTAGCTTGTTGTAATTTAGCAAGAGCTATTTGAGCTTTTTGTAGTCTTGCTGAATTTTCAGAATTCTTTTTATCTAAATCCGATAATAGTGAAGCATATTGATAAGTTCTTAATCCAACATTTGCTAAGTCGCGTTGTAAAAGAAAATATTCTTTAAAAGTATCGAATTCTTTCAGTTTACCTTTATAAGTTCCTAATTTTTCTATAATACTGATAGTTTTTTTGTATCCTTCTTCCCAAGCTTCAAGAGTTGGATACAAGTAAGTAAGATCCCATTTCATATATATTCCTCCTTATTGTTATCTCATATTATTATATCATTATTTAAAATATATGTATAATTTTTTTTATAGTGTATGTTATAATGTTACAAGAGAGTGGGGGTACATATGGTTACACTTTATACTAGTTCTAGTTGCTCATCTTGTCGCAAGGCTAAAAGATGGTTTGAAAGCAACAATATTAAGTATCGCGAAAAAAATATTATTGGAATAAAACTCACGAGAAATGACATCATCAACATGTTAAAATATTCTGAAAATGGATTTGAAGATATAATCTCTACACGTTCTAAAGTTTTTAAAGAAAGCAACATAGAACCTGAAGAAATGAAGTTCTCCGAATTAGCTGAATTTATCATTGCAAATCCAACGATTTTGAAAAGACCAATTATAATCAATGAACAAATAATGCAAACAGGATATAATGAAGATGAAATAAGAGCGTTCATTCCGAGAGAATTACGAAGATTCATTAGATGTGAAGAATGTGATTGTAATAAAGGCGATAAAGATTGTGAATACAAAAAAGCGATTAGAAAAGCTTTAGCGAGCAACTTAAAATAGAAAGATTTTAAAGGTAGTTTTTACTACCTTTTTCTTTATATTCAAGGGTTTGCGTATTGAAAACGTTTACTAAAACAAAGATAATTGAAAAAAAACTGTTTTTCGTGTAAAATAAGAGCGAATAAAAATTATATAGGAGGACATTAAAATGTCAGTAAAAGTTGCTATAAACGGATTTGGAAGAATCGGACGTTTAGCTTTTAGAATTATGTTTGGAAACAAAGACTTTGAAGTTGTTGCAATCAACGACTTAACAGATGCAGAACAATTAGCTTATTTACTTAAGTATGATAGTTCACAAGGAAGATTCGGGAAAGAAGTATCATTCGAAGGAACTGATCTAGTAGTAGAGGGAGTTAAAACACCTGTATTTTCTGTAAGAAACCCTGAAGAATTACCTTGGAAAGAATTAGGTGTTGAGATTGTACTAGAATGTACTGGGATTTTCAATGCTTTTGAAGGAGCTTCAAAACACATCACAGCAGGAGCAAAAAAAGTATTAATATCAGCTCCAGCAAAAGGGAATGTACCTACAGTAGTTTACGGAGTAAATGAAAACACATTAACAGGAAAAGAAACTGTTATTAGTGCAGCATCATGTACTACAAACTGTTTAGCGCCTATCGCTAAAATTTTAGATGATGAATTTGGAATCGTTAAAGGTTTTATGACTACTATACATGCATATACAAATGACCAATCAACTCTTGATGTACCTCACCAAAAAGGTATCAAAGCAAGAAGAGGTAGAGCGGCAGCAGCAAACATCGTACCTACATCAACTGGTGCAGCAGCAGCAGTTGGACTAGTATTACCACAATTAAAAGGTAAATTAGATGGTATGGCATTACGTGTTCCTGTTATTACAGGTTCAGTAGTTGACCTAGTAGTTGAATTAGAAAAAAGTGTAACAGTTGAATCAGTTAATGCAGCAGTTAAAGCAGCACAATCTGATACAGTTGGTTACACAGAAGATCCAATCGTATCTAGTGATGTTATTGGTATCTCGTATGGAACACTATTTGATGCTCTATCAACTAAAGTAATTGACGTTGACGGAAAACAAATGGTAAAAATCATTTCTTGGTATGATAATGAAGCTTCATTTACAGCACAAATGATTCGTACATTGAAATTATTTGCAGAATTAATCTAACAAAATAAAAAGCATCGAGAGATGCTTTTTTAATACAAAAAAGGTGAAACAATGAATTGGATATATGATTTATTAGACAAAATTAAAATATTTATAGAAAACCATATTTGGATAGCACCTTTCTTTAGTATCCTATTACCCTTTGTGGAAGCAATAGTACCTAGTTTGCCGCTTACAGCGATTGTTGCACTAAGTATAACTGTGCTGACCGCCGCTTACGGAGCTACTGCAGGGACGGTTCTGGCTGTGTTTCTGTCAGCTTTAGGTTCATTCTTAGGAATGGTTTTAATCTTTTCTTTAATTAGATTGACGTTAAGCAAAAGATTTTCTAAAAGAGTTGAAGAAAATGAACACGGAAAATGGTTTACAAATATTGCGGAAAAAGGAAACACAGGAATGATGCTAACAATTATGAGCAACCCTCTTTTGCCATCATCAATCCTGAATTATGCTATATCTTTAACTAATATAAAGGTAAAGAAATATCTTTTCCTCACTTCTGTATCTAGATTAATTATAATAATATTCCTTGTTTTCCTAAGTTCAATCTTTGATATCCAATCTAAACCGCTTAATATTCTTTGGGTAATGTTAACATATTCAGGTATTATATTGTTATATGGGATGTTAATAAAACTAAGAAATAAGAAAAAAAACAAAAATATTGAAACTGAAAGCTCTAACAAATAGAGCTTTTTTTATTTTCTACTCCAAAGCAACTTTAAACAATAAATTTATCTACTATTATTATAGTAGGTATTTTTTTTGAAAAAAAGTTAAAATAAATGCTTGACATTTTATACTATGCATTGTATAGTATTGTGTATAAGGAGGTATTATATGGATAGTCAACAAAAAAAAGGTCTCTTAGAGTTAATGGTTCTTGCATCACTTAAGTACGATGACTCTTATGGATATTCAATAAATCAAGATATTAATCAAGTATTAGATGTATCTGAGTCAACTTTGTATCCTATATTAAGAAGACTAGATAATCAAGATCTGCTAGAGACTTATCAAACTACCTATAATTCCCGAATAAGGAAATACTATAAAATTACAGGGGAAGGATTAGAAAAGCTTAAGCAATCAGAAAATGATTTTCAAGAAGTGAAGAGAATTTATGATTACATTTTGCGATAGGGGGAAACTATGAGAAGAAGAGAATTTTTAAGAAATCTCAAGGAAGAATTAAGGAAAAGAAGAGATATTGAAGTAGAAGAGGTTTTATTCTACTATGATGAATTAATTCAAGATGCGGTTGATAACGGAGAGAGTGAAGAAATCTTTGTTATGAACCTAGGTAGTTTAAAAGATATAACAAGACGCCTTGAAGACGATGAAGAATTTATCGTTGAAGTAAGAGATAAAAACAGTACCGTGGTTAAGAATGTACTAAGCACTACTGTAAAGGTAGTGGGTTATACAATTTTTGGAATTCTAGGTTTTGCTTTGTTTATAACTTGTATATCACTATTTTTCAGTGGGGTTGCAGTAGTTTTTGCTGCAATAGGTCGAGCACTGTTTAGTGCACCAGCTGATTTCTATGGATACCTGGTAATACTAGGAGCTATAATGATTGGAGCTAGTTTGATGTTAGTAAGTGTTGGTTTGTTTAAATGGTTTACAAATCAAGCAAACCCAGCTTTATTAGCAATATTTAGAAGGATAAACGATTTTTCAAATATAAGGGGGAAAAATTAATGGGAAGAATATTTAAATTTGCACTAGCATTATTCTTAGTGGGAGCAGGAGTAATTGCTATATACTTCGCAATAAGCGGGGAAAGTTTATTTAATACAGTTAATGATGATGACTTTGTTTATAATGAGTTAATTTATGATGGGGATGAATTTGTTAACTTCGATTTCGACTTCGAAAATCGCGGCTTCATAATCAGAAGTAGTGATGACGATAAAATTAAAGTAACATATTATGCTACTGAAAAAGACAATGTAGTTGTAACTGAATCTGATGATACATTAAAATTACTTAATGATATCGAGTGGTATAATCAATGGTTTACAGGCTTTAATTTTTTAACAAACAATGATTATTACGATGTCTATGTATATTTACCAACTACACAAGCATATAATTTAGATGTTAATACCTCGAATGGTGGAGTAGATGTTTTGAATATTGATAACATTGGTGAATTGGAATTTGATTCCTCAAATGGGAAAATTTCGATTGTTAATGTAGAGGCAGACGAAATTAATATGGACACATCAAATGGTGAAATCAGAATAACTGATGTTGTTGTTGCTGGGGATTTAGTGTTAGACACTTCAAATGGAAAAATCTATCTTACAGATGTTGTAGCTCAAAATATTGAAGGTTATTCATCAAACGGAAGAATAATAGGAGTTAATGTCGATTGTAATTCTATTAAGTTGGATACTTCAAATGGGGATATTGAGATTGAAATTAAAGGCGATAAAGATGATTACGAAGTTATTATGGATACTTCAAATGGCAATATGGTCTATGACGGAATCGGAGTAACTTCTGAACACTTTAATGTAGGTGGGACATATTTAGCTGATCTAGATACTTCAAACGGTGACATTGAGATTAGTTTTGTAGAATAGAGCAAAAAGACTGCTAACCAAAAAAATCTTTAAGATTTTAGAGGGTGCAGTCTTTCTTTTTATTATATTCTTATGTTATAATAATATATTGAGGTGATTTGCATGAAAAAAAAAGAATTTATTAAAAGAAGAGATGCATTTTGTAAAGGGATAAAAGTTGACTCTTTTGCTTTGATGGCCGCTGGAGAAGCACCATATAAAGGTAAAGATCAAGTATATCCATTTTTTGTTAATCGTAATTTCTTCTATCTAACTGGGTTAGAAAGAGAGAAGTTTATTCTATTATTATTAAAAAATGGGAATACTCATTTTGAGTATTTGTTTATAGAGGAATCAAGTGATTTCGCAACTAAATGGATTGGTAGTAAAATGACAAAAGAAGCGGCGAGTGAAATCTCAGGGATAGCGATTAAAAATATACATTACCTATCAGACTTTAATAGTTTCATGGCTAATCGTGTATTATTGGACTCTCGTCATACCATATCTTCAGTACCAAGAAAAATGTACATTGATTTATTTAGAGAGTATCTAATGGTTAAACCAAATAGCTTAAACATATTCAAAAAAATAATTGATACTTATCCAGAGCTAAAAATCAAAGACGCTACTCTTGTTTTAGACGATATTAGAAGAGTAAAGTCAGAAGCTGAAATCAAAGAAATTCAAACCGCTATTGATTATACTAATGAAGGTATAAGGGCGATGATGAAAAAAGTAGAACCAAATATGAATGAACGTGAACTAGAAGCTTTGTTTGCCTATAAAATTAAAGTTGCTGGGTCAAGTGGTAATTCATTTAATACGATTACAGCCAGTGGTAAAAACGCAACTGTACTTCACTATGAAGAAAATGATTCTAATTTGGAAGACAATACTTTAGTTTTGAATGATTTAGGAGCTTTATCAAATCAATATGCAGCTGATATTACAAGAACCTTTCCAGTTAATGGTAAGTTCTCCAAAAGACAAGCAGAATTTTATGGATTAGTGTTGAGTGTAAATAAAAAAATAATTTCACTTGTTAAACCAGGAATAATGTTAGATGAGTTAAACAAAATAGCTTTTGATTTGTTAGCTGAAGGTATGATAAAACTTGGTAAGATTAAAGAAAAATCAGAAGTTATTAAGTATTATTATCATTCAATAGGTCACTATCTAGGACTTGATGTTCATGATGTTGGATCTTACACTAAAAAACTAGAACCAGGTGTAGTAATAACTGTTGAACCAGGAATCTATGTTGAAGAAGAAGGGATTGGTATCAGAATCGAAGATGATGTGCTAGTAACCAAAGATGGATATATTAATTTAAGTAAAGATATAATTAAGGAAATAGTTGAAATAGAAGAATATATGAAGAAGTGATATAATGAGTTATATTGACGGAAGTATTAATCGGTATTTATTTTATAACGAAGATAACTTTTATTCTGTAATTAAAGTAAAGATAGTAGATACCGATGAAATTGAATTAATGCATTACGAACCCACAATTATTGTTTGTGGGTTTTTTCCTAAGTTAGATAAATTCACTAGCTATCGTTTTCACGGTAGTATTAGTAACCATGAAAAATATGGTACTCAATATAATGCAAAAACATTTGAAACTATTGTTGATAATACATTCACGGGATTAGTGGATTATTTGTCAAGTGACCTATTCAAAGGAATTGGAAAGAAAACATCAGAAAGAATAGTAGAAAAACTAGGGTTATCTGCATTAGATCTTATAGCTGAAAACAAAAATGTATTAGATGAGATACCCAGAATTAATAAACAATTAAAAGAGAATATCTATCGCCAAATTGTTGACAATCGAGATATGGAATCCACATTGATATGGCTATATGGTTTTGAAATATCCCCAAAAATGGCACTTAAAATCTATGCTGTTTATGGTAATGGAACAATTGAAGTTATTAAAAATAACCCCTATGTATTAATTGACAAAGTTGAAGGTATTGGTTTTAGAAGAGCTGACGATATTGGATTGAAAGTTGGATTTAAAGTTGACTCTCCATTTAGAATATCTGCAGTTATTTACTTTTTATTAAATGAGTATATGAACAAATATGGGGACACATACATAGAGAGAGAAAGATTAGTTGATTTTACATTAAAATATCTAAATAATTCCGAGCAAGAAGTCGATTTTAAAATAGTAAATGAACGTTTAAACACATTAATTAGTGAAGGAAAGATAATTGAAAAGGACAAGACATTAAGCCTTAGCTTTTTATTCTATGCAGAAAAATATATCGCTACGAAGGCTCTGCAATTTAACAAGGAACTAGAAAATCAACATGTTGACATAGATACATATATCAAAAATTTTGAAGAAACTAATAGTATCAAATATACTAAAGCCCAAAGAAGTGCAATTCTTAATGCCTTAAATCATCAATTTGTAATAATAACTGGTGGACCAGGTACTGGAAAAACTACTGTTATAAAAGGTATAGTTGATATATATCTGTTGATTCAAAATAGCCCTAAAGCTAGTGATGTAATTTCTTTAGCTGCACCAACAGGTAAAGCAGCTAAAAGATTGTCCTTAGCTACAGATTTAGATGCTAGAACCATTCACAAACTTTTAGGCTATGATTACCAAGGTAATTTTAACTATGATGAACATAATCAATTAGATACAAAACTTCTAATCATTGATGAGGTATCAATGATGGATTGTTTGTTAGCAAAAAGACTTTTCAGTGCCATCGATAGTAACACTCAAATAGTTTTTGTTGGTGATGCCAATCAGTTACCATCAGTTGGAGCTGGAGAAGTATTAAATGATTTAATCAAGTCTGATTTGTTTAATGTTATTGAATTAGATATAATTCATAGGCAAGCTGCGGATTCAAAAATTATTTCGCTTGCATATGATATTCTAAACAAAGAAATTAATCGTAATATTTTTGATGTATATGATGACCGCGCATTCTATAGAGTTAATGAAAGATTCGTCACAGATAAAATCCTAGTTGAAATTAGGAGACTTATTAATCAAGGATATGATCTATTAGAAGATATCCAAATATTAATACCCATATATAAAGGATATAATGGTATCGATAGAGTTAATGATTTGATTCAAAAAAACTTCAATTCAAAGAATAAAAACTTCTCACTAACATATAAAGAAAAAACCTTCTTTTATAACGATAAAGTTATGCAACTAGTTAACCAACCTGAAGATAATGTAATGAATGGGGACCAAGGTATAGTATCAGGCATAACTGAAGATGATGAGGTCTTAGTAAATTTCTCAAGTAATATTGTAAAATATAACCTGAAAGATTTAGACCGATTAACCCTAGCATACGCAGTTTCAATACATAAATCTCAAGGGTCGGAATTTAAATGTGTAATTATGCCTCTAGTAAGAGCATATACAATAATGCTCAAGAAGAAGTTACTATATACTGGAGTAACAAGGGCTAAAGAAAAACTAGTTTTAATCGGCGACTTTGAAGCATATAAAAGAGGTGTTTTAGGTATTGATAAACCAAGAAACACTCTATTAAAGGATTTTTTATTAGAAGAAATCAATTCCGACAAAACCAAAGAATTATCAATTGAAGATTTTTTGTAAAAAAGCTGCAATTTAATTGCAAATACATATAAAATATTATATAATAACAAAGTAAATCGAAGACGAAGAAAAGTAGTAATTTATTCCATCAAAGAGAGCTTAGGTAAGCTGTGACTAAGTATGTATTAATTACGAAGCTACTTCTGAGTGATGCTCTTAAAAGCATTCGTTGGCTCGCGTTAAGAGTCTTAAGAGCTAGCAATGCTAGAATTAAGGTGGTACCGCGATTATTCGTCCTTTTGATAAGGACGTTTTTCTTTTTTTAGGAGGCAATTATGAAATATTTAACTGGAAATGAAATAAGAAATACTTGGCTAAAATTCTTTAGAGACAAGGGACATTTAATAGAAGAAGGAGCTTCATTAATTCCTAATGATGATCCTACATTACTTTGGATGAATTCTGGAGTTGCTGCTTTAAAGAAATATTTTGACGGTAGAATTGTACCTAAAAATCCAAGAGTAGTTAATGTGCAAAAATGTATCAGAACAAATGATATTGAAAATGTTGGGAATACCGCAAGGCATCACACATTTTTTGAAATGTTAGGAAACTTCTCAATCGGTGACTACTTCCGTGAAGAAGCTCTTGATTACGCATTTGAAATTTTAACTAGCGATAAATATTTCGGTTTTGATCTAAATAAATTATATTTTACAATTTACCCTAAAGATTTAGAATCACATGATAAATGGTTAAGTTTAGGAGTTCCTGAGGGACATATACTAGCTACTGATAATCAAAACTTTTGGGAAATTGGTGAAGGACCATGTGGACCTTGTACTGAGGTTTTCTTTGACCGAGGACCTGAGTTTGGTGATTTTGGTTTAGACTCAATTAAAAAAGATATAGAAAATGACCGATATGTTGAAATATGGAACATCGTTTTTTCTCAATTCAATGCATCGTCTGCTTTGGATAGAGATGATTACCCAGAACTACCCAAAAAGAATATTGATACTGGTGGAGGGTTAGAAAGATTTGCTTCAGTAATTCAAGGAGCTAAAACTAACTTTGAAACTGATTTATTTATGCCTATAATTAACAAAATATCAGAAATATCTGGTGTTACATATACAGGTCAAAAAGAATTTAAGGTAATAGCTGACCACGTTAGAACTGTCACCATGGCAGTTGCTGATGGAGCTATGATGAGTAATGAAGGCAGGGGATACGTTTTAAGGAGACTTCTTAGAAGAGCAATTAAGCATGGAAAACAACTTAAAATCCAAAGACCTTTTTTAACTGATTTAGTTGATGTAGTTATCGAAATGATGAAAGAGTTTTATCCATATTTAGTACCAAAGAAAGCAATTATTAAAAAAAACATAATCGCAGAAGAGAATAAGTTTCTAGAAACTTTAATTGTAGGCGAGAAACGATTCCACGAAATTGTAAGTGCTTCGAAAGATAAAACCATTAATGGTAAAGATGCTTTTTTATTATATGATACCTATGGATTTCCATTAGAACTTACTAGTGAGTACGCATCAGAAATCGGGTTAAAAGCAGATAAAATCGGATTCACAAAAGAAATGCAGAAACAAAAAGAAAGAGCTAGAGCTGCTAGAGGGAACATACAGTCAATGTCAGCTCAAAATCAAGAGTATCTTAACTTTGATAAAAAAAGTGAATTTGTTGGCTATGATAAATTAATTGAACATACAAAAATAATTAGAGTCTTCAAAGAAGGCATTGTCCTAAGAAAAACACCATTTTATGCAATATCTGGTGGTCAAACAGCTGATACTGGTAGAATCTACAATGATGATTTTATCTTACATGTGACTGATGTGGAGAAACTTCCTAACGGTCAATTTTTACATCATATAGAGGAGGATTTATATCCTGAATTTGATGGTGAAAAAGTAACTGCATCAGTTGATAAAGCAAAAAGACAACTTACTGAATATAATCATTCTGCTACACACCTAATGTTTCATGCATTTAGAAAAGTTCTAGGTGACCATGTATCTCAACAAGGTTCATTTGTTAACCATGAAGGATTAAGATTTGACTTCAATCATTATGAATCAGTAACTGATGAACAAATACTTAAAGTTGAACAACTTGTTAAATCAATGATTCAAGATCCCTATAAAACTAAAACTGTAGTAGTAACAATTGATGAAGCCAAAGCTGCAGGAGCTATTGCTGAATTTGGTGAAAAGTACGAAGACAAAGTTAGAATGGTTGATTTAAAATATACATTAGATTTATGCGGAGGGACCCATGTAAAAGATATTAAAGATATCGGTAATTTCGCAATTAAGTCAGTTTCATCAATTGGTTCAGGAATCTATCGTATAGAGGGAGTAACCAATGAGGCTGTAGCTAACCTAAGTGATACACTTGAAGGAACTAACAAAGACATTGCTAGCTTAATAGAAAAAGCAAGCAAAATCTTGGAAAGTGCTAAAAAGGAAGAAATTAAACTCACATTTAATTTCCAAGCACATATACTTAATCTAGGTAGTTACCAAGATGTTTTGAATAAAAGGAAACTGCTTCATGAAGCTAAGTTAAAGGTTAAAGAATTAGAGAAAAACTATAATAAAGCTAAGGAACAAAAATCATTAGATTCTGTAATTGATTTTTCAGAATTTACTTACGGCAATATAATTATCGGTAAAGTTGACAACATTGTAGGTAATGCTCTAAAACAATTAGTCGATGATTTATCTACCAAACTAGATCAAGGATTAGTTTTACTTGCATCGGTTCTAGATAATAAAGTTATTATAGTTTGTAAAAGCAATTCACAAAAATACAATGCTGGAAAACTTGTTAAAGCTGCAGCAATTATCTGCAATGGTAATGGTGGAGGACGTCCTGATTTTGCCCAAGCAGGCGGAAAAGATCCAAGCAAAGTTAATGAAGCTTTAGAACATATAAAAGGATTAGTTTTATGAGAGTAATCGGATTAGATTTAGGGACTAAAACTCTAGGAATATCAAGTTCAGACTTAAGTAAAACAATAGCTTCAACCTATAAAACTATTAACTTCAAATCTGAGGACTACAATTTCGCTATTGTCGAACTCAAAAAGGTTATAGAAGAATTAAACCCTGAACTCCTTGTATTAGGATTGCCTAAAAACATGGATGGTAGTATTGGGTTTCAAGCTCAAAAAACTCTTGACTTCAAAGAGCTGCTAGAAAAAGAAACAAAATTAGAAGTAGTTATGATTGACGAAAGACTAACTTCAAAAATGGCAAATAACATTATGATTCAAGCAGACTTGAGTCGCAAAAAAAGAAAGACAAAAGTGGATAAATTAGCCGCCGCACTAATATTACAAAGCTATTTAGATAGCAGAAAGCGAGAAATAAAATGAAGGAAGAAATTTTAGTTGTTACCGACGAAAATGGAGAAGAATTAGAATGTGTTATTATAATGACTTTTGAGTCAGATGAATTTGAAAAATCATATGTAGTATATCGTATGAAAGAAGATGAAAGTGGTGAGTATTTCGCTGCTAGTTTTAACCCTGATGATAAAGACGAAGGTAATTTAAATCCGATTGAAACTGATGAAGAATGGGATTTAGTAGAAGAAGTACTAGAAAGCTTCTTAGAAGACGAAGAAGAAAAAACTGAAGAGCAAGATAAGTAGTATTTTAATGAGTGATTATTTGAATCAAATCAATCCCAAAAGAACCAATGAAGTTATCGATAAAATATTAGCAGAAGCAAATACGTTAGGCACACCAATAATTAGAGATGATGCAATTAACTTTATCATTCAAATTATTAAGTCCAATAAAACAAAACAAGTGTTAGAAATTGGTTCAGCTATAGGATATAGCGCAATTATGATTGCTAGTTTTACAGAGGCAAATGTGTTGACTATTGAAAGAGATGAAGCAAGCTATTTAAGAGCTAAAAAAAACATAGTTTTGGCTGGCTTGGAATCAAAAATAACTTTGGTTTTAGCTGATGCTCTAGAATATCAAATAAGTGAAGATTTTCAATGTGATCTTCTCTTTATTGATGCTTCAAAATCTTCATATATAAGATTCTTTGAAAAATATGAAAAACATCTAAATAGAAATGGTCTAATTATATCTGACAATCTTTTATTTAGAGGGTTTGTTGAAAATACTGATAGGATTGAAAGCCGAAACAGAAGACAATTGGTAGGTAAAATTAGAAAGTTTAATGATTACATAACTAAGAACCAAAACTATGATTCTTATATCTATGGTATAGGGGATGGGTTATCAATATCAATTAAGAAATAGGTGAAATTGTGAATCTTGTTGCTAGAGTAAAAACAATTGAAGAACTTGAAACATTAGATCAACTAGGCATTGATGTTTTTTGTTTGGATACTGAGTTTACTGTTAAAAAAATAAGTGTGTTTACAATATCGGAGATAGAGAAAGCTGTAGTTTTCGCAGAAAAGAAACATAAAACAGTGTATATCTTAATAAATAAAATGGTTCACGAATCTGATATTGAAGACTTAAATAAATTTATTATTTCAATGAAAACTATTAAAATATCAGGTATTGTTATCAATGATTTATCAGTCTATGTTATAGCAAAAAAACACAAATTAGAACATCTAATAATCTATCAACCAGGATCTATGAATACAGACTCTTTTTCTGCTGAATACTTTAGTGATAGATTAATAAAAGGGATTACTATTTCTAGGGAAATAACCTTAGATGAAATATCTAAAATAATAAGTAAACCTACAAATCTAGAGTTCTCAATCATCGGGCATGGGTATTTGGATATGTTCTATTCAAAGCGAAAACTGGTAACTAATTATTTAATTCATAAAGATATCTCTGGGCAAAAAATTCTTGATAACTATGAGCTGCGTCTAAATGAAGAGATAAGACCAAATGATTTTTATCCAATCTTTGAAGATGAATTTGGAACCCACATATTTAGATCAAATAAATTGATTTCCTACGAAGAACTTGATCAACTATCGGGAATAATTAAAGATTTTTTCATTGAAAGAATCTTTATGGAAGATGAAGAATTTTTTGATTCTATCGGATTGTATAGAAAAAAAATTACTTTAGATGACTTTTTAACAAAATATAAAAATTATAATTCGGGCTTCTATTACCAAAGAACGGAAAAGGTAAAGGGTGAGTTAAATGAGAGCTGAGTTATTAGCACCCGCTGGAAATCTTGAAAAAGCAAAAATCGCTTTGCTATATGGAGCTGATGCTGTATATATTGGCGGAGTAAGTTTTTCTTTAAGGGCTAGAGCTTCTAATTTCACAATACCTATGATTAGGGAATTAGTTGAATTTGCGCATGATTTAAAGAAAAAAGTATATGTAACCACAAACATTGTTTTTCATGATGAAGATTTAAAAGGTTTAGATGAATATCTTCAAGAACTTGACCTAATAGGAGTAGACGCTATTATATGTTCTAGTTTTTCAATTATAGAACGTGCTAAAGCGATAACTAATTTAGAAATTCATTTATCTACACAATTTTCCGTAACTAATTCAAGTTTAGCTGACTATTTCTATGAAGAAGGAATTAAACGCGTAGTATTAGCAAGAGAATTATCTATTAAAGAAATAGAAGCAGTTAAAAATAAAACTAAAGCTGATTTAGAGATATTTATTCATGGTGGTATGTGTGTATCGTACTCTGGAAGATGTACGCTATCTAATTATATGGTTCTAAGAGATGCAAATAGAGGCGGATGTGCACATAGTTGTAGATGGTTATATAAACTTTATGATAATCATACATTGATTTCAGATAATTATGATTTCCAAATGTCTTCCAAAGACTTAGAAATCACGGAGTATATCCCACAATTATTAGATATTGGAGTTGCTTCTTTAAAAATAGAAGGCAGAATGAAATCAATCCATTATATTGCAACTGTTGTGTTGGCTTATAGAATGTTGATTGATGACTATTACGACAATAAACTGAAAGATTTATCCTTCTATAAAGATGAAATCAAGAAAGCTGAAAATCGTTTAACGTCTATAGGTTTTCTTGCTGGAGACACAACTATTAACCAACAACTATATAACAGTAGGAGCGAAACACCAACAAAGGAATTTATTGGAATTGTAAAAGCCTATATTCCTGATAAGAAACTAGCTCTAATTGAACAAAGGAATTATTTTGTGAAAGGTGATTTAATAGAAATTGTCTCACCTAAAAAGACATTTACTAAAACAAAGGTCTTAGAACTATACGATGAAGAGTTCAACGAAATTGATGTCGCTAGACACCCATTGCAAAAATTATATGTAAATATAGATTTTGAAGTTGAACCATATGATTTAATTAGGAGGGTAAAATGAATAAACCAGTAATAATAGCTGTATCAGGGGGATCCTCTTCAGGTAAAACAACCGTAGTAAACGAAATATTAAAGCAACTTAAAGATCATAAAATAGTTGTTATAAGACAAGATGACTACTATAAAGATCAAAGTGAAATGACAATGGAAGAAAGAAGAATTGTGAACTATGATCACCCATTTTCATTGGATAACGATTTATTCTATGAGCATATTAAATCATTAATTGAAGGTAAAACAATCGAGAAGCCAACCTACGATTTTGTGCAACTCACAAGAGCTGAAAAAACCGAGACAGTAGAACCTGCTAAAATCATTATTCTAGAAGGTATACTAGTTTTGGAAGACGATAGAATTAGAGAATTAGCTGATATAAAATTATTTGTTGAAGCCGATGAAGATTTAAGATTCATCAGAAGACTAAAAAGGGATACAGATGAACGAGGTAGAACAATTGATTCTGTAATAGAACAGTATTTAAAGACAGTTAAACCAATGCATTATGCATTTGTTAAACCAACCAAAAGATACGCGGATATTATTATCCCGAATGACTACTCACATGATGTAGCTGTTGATCTAATCAACGCTAAAATTATAACTATATTAAACAAGTGAAATATGATATAATAAATTGCATTTTTATAAGGAGAAAATATAATGGAAAATAACTATCAATTAACGGAATCTGGATTTATTCAACTAAAAGAAGAATTAGAACAGTTAAAAGGAAGTAAAAGAACCGAAAACTTAGAAGCATTAAAAGAAGCAAGATCACAGGGTGATTTGTCTGAAAACGCTGACTATGATGCGGCTAGAGATGAACAGGCTAGAATTGAAGGAAGAGTAAAAGAAATTGAAAATATTTTGAAACACTCTGTAATTATTAAAGGAAACAGTAGAACTAGAATCATTTCTATTGGTAAAAAAGTTACTCTTGATTTAATAAAAGAGGGTAAGAAAATAATGGAAAGCAAAGAATACACAATAGTTGGTAATCTTGAAGCTAACCCATTCCAAGGAAAAATCTCTAACGAATCACCATTAGGAAAAGCTTTAATTGGCAAGAAAAAAGGGCATACAGTAGAGTTTAAAGCTGAAAGTGGGCAAGAGATGTCTGCGGAAATAATTGACGTCAAATAATAACTTTAATAAGGGGTAATTAAAATGATTGGAATTATTGGAGCCATAGATAAAGAATTACTTTTGTTTTTTCATGAAATGACAATTGAAAAAACAGAAATGGTTAGTGATAAAACATTCTATATAGGTAAAATTGGAAGACATAAAGTAGTTGTTGTTAAATCAGGAATCGGTAAAGTCAACGCTGCGATAACTGCTACTTTGTTATTATCAAGATACAGTTGTAGAATTGTTATCAACACTGGGATTGCCGGCGGGTTATCACCACTTGAAATAGGTGATATTATATTAGCCAAAGGTATAGCTTACTTTGATGTATCTCTAACTGAAATAGATGATGTACCATACGGCCAAATGGCTGATGATCCATTAATCGTTAAAACTGATGAATATTTCTTAGCTAAAGCCGAGAAAATCTTTAAAAAATTAGGATATTCATATAAAGTTGGAAACCTAGTCTCAGGTGATAAATTTGTGACCGAGAAAAAGGAAATTAGAAAAATTCTAAGAAATGTTGATAACGTACTAGGAATAGAAATGGAAGGAATGGCTATTGCTATTACTGCATATAAATTCAAAGTGCCTTTCATATCAATTAGAGGAGTTTCTGATATTATAGATTCAGAAGAGCAAACAAATGAATATAGGGATGCTGCCACTGATGTAGCAAATAAAACAACTAAATTTGTATTCTCATTTCTTGAGGTAGTTGATGAATAAAATAAGACTTGGTAATAAAGACTTTTATTATCAAGTTTTTTACAAGAACAATAAAAACATGTATCTAAGAATTAAAGAAGGCAGATTAGTTGTTACCTGTAATAAAGGCGTTTCTGAAGAACAAATTAGAAGTTTTATCTATGAAAATTCAACTAAGCTATTACGTAAACTTAAAATATATGAGAGCAAAGTACCATTGTATAGTGAGACAACTATGTTAATATATGGTATTAAATATGCTATGGTATATAAAATAGCATGTAAAAATAATAACTATAGCTTCTATAACAATACAGTTCATTTAGAATTTCGAAAAGAGCTTTTCGATAAAACATATGTAGAAAAAGTTTACAGCGAGTTAGTATTGAAGAAGGCTATGGAAGTTCTTAATAATCTTAGACCTTTACTAGAGATAAGCTTTGATTTAAACAATATTAAATTTAAAACTCAACTTATGAAATCAAGATTCGGGAGTTGTATTCCTTTAAAGAAAATTATAAAATTAAACACTATGTTAGGTAGGTTTGATGAACTATATATTAGAGTTATCCTTATTCACGAAGTAATTCATCTTAAAGTACCTAATCATTCGAAAGAATTCTATGATTATATGCATGCATTTATACCGAATTATAAACAAGTAAAAAAAGAATTAAACAATTTAATTAGAAAGTATGTGATTTAGATGCCATTTCTACCAATTGATAAAGAAGAAATGTTGCAACAAAATATTAATATTCCCGACTTTGTGTTGGTTAGTGGTGATGCTTATTGTGATCACCCTTCTTTTGGTGTAGCGATTATTGGTAGAATATTAGAAAGACATGGTTTTACAGTCTGTATTCTAAGTCAACCAGATATTAACGAACCAGATGGCTTTTTGGAGTTTGGTAAACCAAGACTTGGATGGCTAGTAACCTCAGGTAATATTGATTCTATGGTTAATCATTATACTGTTGCAAAAAGAAAACGTAGTAAAGACTATTATACTCCTGGGGGAGTAATGGGGAAAAGACCTGATAGAGCTGTAATTACGTATTGTGAAACAATAAGAAAAGTTGACCAATCAAGCAATATTATTTTGGGTGGAATTGAGAGTTCTTTAAGAAGATTATCTCACTATGATTATTGGAGCGATACGGTGATGCGAAGTATTTTGTTAGACGCCGACGCTGATATATTAGTATACGGTATGGGGGAGCTGGCTATAGTCGAAATAGCTGAAGCTTTAAAATCAGGATTTGATCTAAGTATGTTAACCTATATAGCTGGAACTGTAGTAAAAACTAAAGATAAAATTTTTATTCCATCGGAAGCTGTAATGTTACCTAGTTTTTCCGAAGTAAGAAAAGATAGAATTGCTTATGCTAATTCATTTACAAAACAGTACACAAATTCAGACCATATATCTGGCAAGGTTCTTGTTGAACCGTACGAAGATATATATGTTATTCAAAACCCACCTACAAGGCCACTCACAAGATTTGAATTGGATGAAGTATATGAACTACCATTTATGAGGCTACCTCATCCAAAACTAGAAAAACAAGGACACATATCTGCGATGGATGAGATTAAGTTTTCAATCACAGCCAATAGAGGGTGTTATGGGGGTTGTAGTTTTTGTGCGTTGACGAGTCATCAAGGAAGAATAATTCAGTCAAGGTCAAAAGCATCAATTGTTAAAGAAGCGAAAAAAATTATTGACGATAAAGACTTTAAAGGTTACATACATGATGTTGGTGGGCCTACTGCTAACTTCTACGATATAGCTTGCCAAAAACAAGTTAAGTACGGTGTCTGCAAAACTAAAGCCTGTATTGGAACAGAAGCGTGTAGTCAATTGAATGTTACTCATACAAATTATTTGGATGTTCTCAGAACATTAAGAAAACTAGATGGTGTAAAAAAAGTGTTTATACGTTCTGGAATCAGATATGATTATGTTATGTATGATAAAAACCCTGAGTTTTTTGAAGAACTAGTTCAACATCATGTTTCGGGGCAACTGAAAGTAGCTCCTGAACACGTAAGTTCAAATGTATTAAAGATGATGGGAAAACCAAACCGCCCGTTATATGATAAATTCGTTGAAAAATATTACGAATTAAATAAAAAATTTGATAAAAACCAATTTTTAGTGCCATATTTAATGAGTTCACATCCTGGTTCTACTTTAAAGGATGCAATTATTTTAGCTGAGTATGTGAGAGATATGAAATACAATCCTGAACAAGTTCAAGATTTTTATCCTACACCTTTAACTCTGGCTACAACAATGTTCTATACAGGATTAGACCCAAGGACAATGCAACCAATATATGTTGCCAAAACCAGACATGATAAAGCTATGCAAAGGGCTTTGATTCAGTATCGCAACCCTAAAAACTACGATTTAGTCTATCAAGCACTTCAAAAAGAGAATAGATTAGATTTAATAGGTACAGGTAGTAATTGTTTAATCAAACCTAGAAAAAATATGATTAGAAATTCATATAAAAATATTACCAATAAAATATCTAAAAAACACTAAATAATGTTGTTTAGTGTTTTTTTTATAAAGAAATCTTCCTAAGCGATGAAAAAAAATAGACAATACGCGATTTTTTAGGTATAATTAAAGTAGAATTCGGAGGTTAAATATGTTTGAACTATTCTTTAATAAAAAGCATTTTTATCCAAATGATTATAAAAAAACTGTGTACGATGTAGATTTCCAAGAATTATGGAATAATAATATAAGAATTATCATGCTAGATTTAGATAATACTTTAATACCATATGATGAATCAAAACCTACAAGTAAAATATATAAGCTATTTGACACTCTAAAATCAATAGGTTTTAAAGTATACATAATATCTAATAATCAAAAGGACAGAGTTAAAAGTTTCGCAAAAAAAGTAAAAGCCAGCTATGTTTATAGCGCTAGAAAGCCATTCAGACTTGGCTTTAAAAGAGCTTTAAGATACGCAAATAATCCTGAACATGAATCTGTTTGTTTAATTGGTGATCAATTTATGACTGATGTTTTAGGTGGGAGAAGAATGAATTTCTTTGTAATAGTAGTAGATACTATAAAGAGAAAAGGAGAAAAATGGTTCACTAAGATAAGTAAGTATTTCGAGAGAAGAATCTTGAGAAGACTTAAAAGAACTGATTCAGAATTTTATTTTAAACTAAAACTTAACGAGAAGAGGTAGAGCATGAAGGAACTATATTGCAAGGGTTGTGGCGCAGAAATACAAAACATCGATAACACTTTGCCTGGATATGTAAACGAAAAAATAATGTCGTCTTTTAAACCAAGCAATATGATTTGTCAACGCTGCTATAGAATACGTCACTATAACGAAGTTTATCCATACACTGTGTCTAACAGTGATTATGTGAAAGTAATAGAAAAAATCAAAGAAGAAGATGCTCTAATCGTAAAAATCGTAGATATATTCGATTTTTCCGGTTCTTTTGTACCGGCAATTAAAACCCTAACTGGAAACGAAGAAGTTATTCTGGTTGGT
>Ga0307992_1000037_pt1 | contig 82904 bp, 77 predicted proteins | sample EllFjometagen133_FD_203162 | JGI IMG/M metagenome (GOLD analysis project Ga0307992, IMG submission 203162) | Marine microbial communities from Ellis Fjord, Antarctic Ocean - #133 | ecosystem: Environmental > Aquatic > Marine > Unclassified | place: Southern Ocean | collected 2014-10-08
ACAACAAGTTCGCATATAACTTGTTATGTGAAATAACGAAAAACTCTTTTGCTCTATCGAGCAAATTTAATTGAAATATTTTATTAATTAAAAATATACATATGACACATTCATGGCAAGCACCATATTACATATCATCAGTACCAAAAATCATCATGATTATCTTGGTGATATCAATGTTTTCTTTTTTGTTAACATTTGCGGGAGTTAATCCTGGCGGTTCATTTTTTATTTTTATTACTTTATCACTTAGCTTTTTTCTTAAATTGTTTTTAAGAAAGAAAGATCCTCATGCACGATATATTCAACTGATATTTAAAAAAAAATATGCAAAACATACTATTGAAAATAATAATTTAAACTTATGCTATGATAAAAAAAATGATAAAATACTACTTGATAAAAATATATTAACATCAAATATTGTCCCGGAGCTTCATAAATTTTACTCTTCTCCAAAATTTAATATTATTTATTTAATTAAAAAGGGGCTACTGTTTACGAAATATATTCCAATTTTTATTCCAGTTAATCGATTTGATGAAATTACACAAATATTTAAAGATAAAACAACTTATATTTCCAATGAAAAAGCTAAAGAGAGTGGAGAATTGAAAGTATTAAAATATTTTGGTTATACTCTTGTATTTTTAATATTATTTATAACGATATTTTTAATAGTATACAAATTTAAATGTGATTTTTTCAATCTAGGCTTACCAAGAAATACTGACAATCTTTTTGATGCTTGAAAAACTTGTTCGCTTATTTAAATTCTTTAATTACTAAAATATTTCAATTAATTTTCGCTTATCAGCGAAAAAGAATTTTTCATTACATCACATAACAACGTGTATGAGACTACGACTTTTTACAAAAGTCTTCGTCCAAATTTGCTTCACAAACTTCTCATACACGCACATGTTATACGAAATCGAAAAAAAGGCTTTAATGATTCAAAAAAGACAAAAGTTTTATATACTTATAAAAATTTATTATTTTATTATGAAAATTCCAAAACATATTCAAAATATTATTAATAATCAAGAAGTACACATTTTGTCAACATCAACAAAAGAAGGTGTTCCAAACATAATATATTTAAAATTTCTTAAAGTTTATGATGATAATCAAATATTAATAGCAAACAATAAATTTTCTAAAACAGAAAAAAATCTAATTGAAAATCCTAGAATTTCTTTTATTGTATTAGATAAAGAAAATAGAAAAGCATACCAAATAAAGGGAACTGTTGAGATTCATAAAGATGATAAGATTTATGAGGATACAGTTGAGTGGGTTAAAACAGAAAGACCAGATATGGATTCTCCTAAATCAGGGGTAATTCTTAATGTTGAAAAGATTTATTCAGGAGCAGAAAAAATTTTTGAAGAATAAAACTTTTTCCTAATAAGTACTAATTTAAAAGAACTTCGTTTTTAATGCACCTTTTTCTCGACTCAAGGGGGCGTTGCGCTTTTATCGCGATTGCTCCTCACCCTCGTATAACAGCGATTAAGAAGAAAATACCTTGCAGGAATTTTCCCAAATTTCTTCCGCTTCGCTCCAGAAACTTCTCATAATCCTGATGTTATACGCAATAATAAATTATAAATAAAAAATCTATGGAAAAAGAAATTTATCAAAAACAATTTTCAATTGGTGAGATTTTATCTGAATCTTGGAAAAGATTTACAGAAAATTTCAAACTAATCTTAATCATCACTCTTATTATTTATGTTCCAATAAACATCATCCTATCTCTTATTCCAATAGAGGGATCTTTTGAAGGTTTTAGGATATATTTTAAAATTATACAATTCCTCGAAAGCTTTATCGGAATAATTGCAACTATGGCAATTGCTTTTCTCATTAAAAACAAAATTGACGATAAATCAATTAGTGTGGAAGAAGCTTTTAAAAAATCATTGTCAAAATGGGGTACTGTAATCGGAACAAATATACTTTTGGGATTATTTATTTTAGGTTTAACTATATTATTAATCATACCCGGCATAATCTTTGGTATATACTGGGCGTTCACTATGTTCGCTGTGATATTCAAAAATAAGTCATATAAAAATGCTTTGGATTATAGTAAAAGCATCGTGAAAGGTAGATGGTGGACTGTAGCTGGCTACTCTTTCGTATTCGGCATTCTAGCTATTATTGCTGGATTCATTGGAGGAATACCTTATTGGTTTTTACCGGATAATATTATCTCAAATATTGCCACCGACACTCTCATTGATATTCTTTATTCATTTTTCATAGTAGTCTCAACTATCTTCTTTATTAACTTCAATGCTACTAAGCAAGAAAGCATACCAGAACAAAACGTAGATACTCCCAAAAATTAAAAATTAAAAATTACACATCCAAACAAAAAATATTCCGCAACAACGGAATATTTTTTTATTAACCCCTCTCCTATTTAGGAGAGGGGAAGAGCGCAAGCGAAGGAGTGAGGTATTTATTTTATTCCCCTTAACGCTTCTCTTATTCTTTCTCCACTATCTTTAATCTTGGAATCAACTTGTTTCAAAGCCTCTCTCGCTTGTTGGAGTGAATATCCCAGAGCCATAAGTGCGTCAATCTCATCACTGCTAGCTGAAAACGATTTTCCTGTTTTATCTCCACTGTTTCGCGGTTCAAGCTTGCCTATCTTTTCACGAAGCTCAAGCACCACTCTCTCGGCGGTTTTTTTACCAATACCAGACACCTTGGTGAGTAGCTCTGAATCACCTCGACTAATCGAATCTTTAACATCATCTACACTTGCAATAGCTAGAACGCCCAGAGCAGACTTGGGACCAATCCCAGAGATAGATAAAAGCATTTCAAATAATTCAAGGTCTTCTAAGGTTTTAAAACCATACAAATCCAAAGCATCTTCTCTAACATGCTGATGAGTATAACATTCTATATCTTGATTTATTTCAAGCTCGATATAATGAGTCGGATTTACAAAAACCTGATAACCCACATCGTTTATATCAATAATTACAAAACCTTGCCCTTTATTTAATATTTTTCCTCTCAAAAAACTAATCATTTTTTAAACTTAAATTAAATTTTTTAAATTTATTTTGTTACGTAGCATCCTCCCAAGGCGGACATGTGCTACGTAACAACTCTTCTCAAAATTGATCCCTCTGGAATCTTCTGATCTAACTCCAAAACAACTTCCTGCCCACTACCACCATGAGCTTCACTAATTTCTTTATTATTTTTAGCATCTACAAGCTTTTCAATCTTTAATTTAATTATATCATAATACGGCTTCAATATCTCTACCTCATCATCAATCTTAAGTGAATTATGAACTTTTATTTTAAGCTGACCTTTCTTAGCACTTTCCAAAACAACTCCACAAAACTCCCAATCAGACTTCTCATGAGATATTTCTGTTTGCTGTTCACCGTTACCTTCTAACAAAAATCCAGTCGAATAACCACGATGAATAAGCTTCATTTCAAGCTCACTTTTTAAAAAATTAACTTTTTGCTCTAATATTCTCGTGTTTTTATATTCTCGTGTTTTTATATTCTCGTATTTTAATAATTCATCAATAACCTCTTTATACGCTCCAACTACAGTTGCAATATAATAAACACTCTTAGCTCTGCCCTCTATCTTCAAGCTAGTAACACCAGATTTTATCAAATCATCTACGTGCTCAATTAAACACAAATCCTTTGAATTCAAAATATAACTCTCATGTTCCTCTTCAACTAATTCCAAAATCTTATCAGGTCTTTTTTCTTCGTTCAGCTCTACGCTTCTCATTTTAAAGTTCCAACGACAAGGCTGCACACAATCCCCTAGATTGGCGCTTCTACCTAAATAATAAGAAGACAAAAAACATCTTCCTGAATAAGACATACACATAGCGCCATGAATAAAATACTCAAGCTCTACTTTTGGTACTTTTTTATGTATAACTTTTATTTCTTCTAGTTTTGTCTCTCTACCTAAAATTATCCTTGTAACACCTAAATCAAACCAAAACTTTGCTGATTGCCAATTTGTACAATTCGCTTGAGTTGATAAATGAATTTCTACTTCCGGCCATTCTTCTTTTACCATCTGCAAAACTCCCGGATCAGAAATAATTAAAGCATCTATTTTTATTTTCTTCAACTCATTCAAATATTTTGATAATTTATCTAGATGTTTATTATGAGCAAAGATATTTATAGTCACATAAACTTTTTTACCTAAATCATGCACATATTTAGTAGCCTTTTTTATCCCATCCAAATCAAAATCATTAATTCTCACTCGCAAAGAAAAATCAGGAATACCAAGATACACCGCATCCGCCCCAAACAAAAAAGCAGTCTTCATCTTTTCCAAATTTCCCGCCGGCGCAAGTAATTCTATTTTATTTTTCTTAATTTTATCCATATTTATACTTTATATAATATTAATATTTTTTGCAAACAAATTTTAAAATAACGGTTTTAAAACCATCATGGGGTCTGGGGTGGAAGTTAGCGCCCCTGCTAGACGCAATTTAATAACAATTGACGCTATAGCTAATCCGCCAGCTGGCGGAGGAACCCCAGGGGTTTTTGTTACTTTTTGGCCTCAAAAAGTAAACCCGCGGTAGCGACTCTCACCAATATCAATAATTCAATTACCTACGAACAACTCCTGGATCCCTACCTACCGGCAGGCAGGCCGGATCTTCGCTCCGCTCCGTCCGGGAAGACATAGAAAAAAAATGTACAGAGATATCTCTGTACATTTTTCATATTCTGTATCTAAAAAGTTTAAATCTTCAACGTCTCTTTAATCTTGTTAATAATTTCCTCAGTAGTGAAGTGAGCTTTCACTAAATAATCATTTGCACCCATTGACATAGCTTTTTCTACATCATCTTTTTGACCAAGGTTTGAAAGCATGATTATCGGTACATTTTTAATTTTAGCTTTTTTATTCACACGAATCTTTTCCAATACTCCAAATCCATCAATGGCAGGTAAAATTATATCGAGTAAAACGATGTCAGGCGCAATTTTTTCAATATCTTTAAGAGCCTGCTCACCATCAATTGCTTCAAAAACTGTAAAACCTTCCTTAGTTAATTTTTTGGCACAAATATCACGAAGAAAAGAATCATCTTCGACGAGCAATATATTATAACCCAACTTCTCCGCGCTACCATCTTCTTCTCTTGGCTTTATTTTTTCTTCCTCCTCCACTTCACTTCCTGCTAAACCTAAATATTTATTAACTTTCTTTACAACCTCATCAGGATTAAATTGAGTTTTAATTAAATGATCAATAGCGCCAAGTTTTTTAGTTTTTTCAATTTCTACAGGTTGCCCTGAATTCGAAATAATAATCACAGGAATCTCTATTTTATCCTCATTTAATTTCTCCAATACTTCATAACCATCCATTTTGGGCATAACAATATCCAAAAGAATTAAATCAGGCATTAATTCTTTCACTTTTTCATAGCCGTCTTCTCCGTCATAGGCCACAAATACATCATGACCTTCTTTTTTAAGCTTTGCCTCTAGCACATCGGCTAAAGCATTTTCATCCTCAATGATTAATATTTTTATTTTCTTATTCTGTACCATATTTTTTATTTATTAATAATTATTTATATTATATAATATTCTAGCTAATTTTTCAAGGGGAGCGTAAAATTAACCTCTGTACCCCTACCTTCTTGACTTTTTAGCTCAATTTGACCACCATGTTTCTCGATTATATTTTTGGCTATAAAAAGACCTAATCCACTGCCTTCTGTTTGCATTCTCATAACATTTGAAGCTCTAAAAAACTTAGAAAATAGCTTTGATTTTTCTATTTCTGGCACACCAACGCCATTATCCTTTACTATTATCCTAAGCGTCTTCTCTTCTATTTTGACGCTCACTTCAACTTTTCCATTTTCAGGGGTGTATTTAATAGCATTATCAACTAAATTTTGTAGAACCAACGACAACCTCTCTTTGTCCATATATATTTTTGGTATACTTTTTGGTTTATTAACTATGAGACTAATCTTGCTATGCTTTATAATATTATCCACATTTTCAAGCACTATATCAAGCACTTCTTCAAAATTTCCTTTTTTAAATTTATAACCAAACCTTCCTTCCTCAATACGAGATACGTTTAATAAATTATTAACCAATTCAATAATTCTTTCATTGCTCTTATATCCTTTAATTAACAACTCCTCTTGTTCGGCGTTAAGCTTGCCGGTATCTCCGTCCAAAATCATCTTTATAACCCACTTAATAGCTGAAAGCGGGGTACGAAGCTGATGAGCAGCAATTGTAATAAATTCCGACTTCATCTTGTCAATTGCTCTTTCTCTGGTCAAGTCATAAAAAATCTTTAAGTACCCATAAATAATTTTATCTTTATCATCTACAGTGGCCGAGTTCACTTTATAAAATTTCTGTTGACCATGATAATCCAAAGTCATTTCTTCATCAATAGTGTCTTCGTCATCATCAACTATTTTTTTAATCTCAAAATCTCCTTTAATCAAACCTCTAAAATTATTAATACTATAATTATCTTTCTTAGCTACTTTTTTACCTATTACCCCATCATCAAATTTAAAAATATCCTTAGCTGCTTTATTAAACAAACTAATGCTTCCTTTAATATCTATAAATATAATCGGATCAGTAATATTTGAAATAATTGAAAATATTTTATTTTTTTCCTCTAACAATAAAATATTTATTTGAGATAATTTCTTCTCCCGCCTAGCCAAAAGCTTACTTTTTTGATCTAATAATTCAGTTTTTTTTGCCAAAGATTTTTCTCTAGAAATCAATAACTCAGCTCCGAATGAACTATAAATACTAACTATAAAATAAAATATAGAAACTGCAATTGTTTTTGTTAATGCAATTGATAAATCGTTAAATTCAGTTGTAGGCACGCCATATCGATACACATGATGGATGATATCAAAATATTCTAAAACTATAATAGAATTAATTATAAGTGCTGAAAAAAATGCTATAACAATTGATCCAAGAGTACCAAATAAAAATGCAGCTGATACTATCGGCATAAAAAAGAAAACATAGGAGATGCTTTCTATACCTCCAGCGCTCTGCATAACAACAGCCAAGATAGCTAATTCAACAAACATTTGAAAACTACTCAACATCTGAACAGCTAAATTTGTTCTTTTTTTCTTAACCACTCTAAACAATCCAATAACAATAAAATTAGCAAGCGAAAAAATAACTAACAAAGAAACCATTGAGGAAACAGAAAAATCAACATTAGATTCGCTGATTACTTTTGTGAGTACTCCTATAATAAAAACACCCAAACCATAAAACCACCTGGCACGAATTAACCAGGCATTCACCTCTATTTTTCTCTCAATAGAAATATCTTTCATATATTAATTATACCACAAATAAAGCTAAATATTAAAATTTTGGTATTTTTTAATTGGTAATGTAAAAACAACTTCAGTCCCCTTACCTTCTTTACTTTTTATTATTATTTCACCACCATGTTTTTTTATTATATTTTTTGTTATATACAAACCCAAACCAGTACCACTAGTTTGAGTACGTAAAACATTTGTTGCACGAAAAAATTTTTCAAACAATCTTTTTTCTTCTTTTTTAGGGATACCCATTCCATTATCTGTGATTATAGTTTTTATAAATTCCTCCTCTCTTAGAACAGTGAGCTTTATTTTTCCATTCTCAGGAACATATTTACGACAGTTGCTAAATATATTTTTCAACACCAAACCTATTCTATCTCTGTCTATATTTATTTTTGGTAATTTTTCTGGAGCATCATAGGATAAATTTATATTTTTTAATTTACACAATTTCTCTTGTTCTACCAAAGATGTTTTTATTACTGACAAATAATCATCATCTTTAAACGTGTATCCAAATCGACCCTCCTCAATTCTAGAAACAAACAATAAATCATTAACTAATTTAATCATTCTTTCATTGTTACTATAACCTTTTTCAAGTAACTCAGATTGAGACTTTAATAGCTTGCCAGCATCACCATCCAAAATCATTTTCAGAACCCATTTTACGGCTGAAAGAGGTGTACGCAACTGATGAGCTGCAATTGAAATGAACTCTGATTTTAATTTATCCATTTCTTTTTCCTTGGTCAAATTATGAAATATTTTTATAAGACCAAAATAATCACTATCTTCCATCATTTTTACTGTTATAACCTTATATGCTAAATCCCTCTTCTTATCATGAATAGCTAACTCTTCAACCTCTTCTCTGGTATCACCAGATATTAATTCATTCCCCTTTGATACACTAAATCCAACTTTTGAGACAACCTTTAAATTACTCATTGAAAAATTTCTCAAAAAATATTTTCTACCTATTATATTATCAGAAAAACCAAATATATTTTTTGTCTCCGCGTTAATATAGCTTATTCTACTATATTTATCAATAACTATTACCGGATCTTTAAAACTAGAAATAATAGAAGAAATTTTATTTTTTTCTAAATCAATATTTCTTTTTTCTCTATCAATTTTATCAATTGCATTATTTATCTTTAATTTTGACTTTTCAAGTTTTTCGATACTATTTTCTAATTCTTTATTTTTATTTTCTAATTCTTTTTCAATTTTTTTATTTTCTGAAATATTTTTAAATATACACACTATCCCTGCTATACTATTATCAATATTTTTTAGTAATGAATTAGAAAAAATAACCGGAACATTTCTTATGCTACCCTTGGTTTTAAATATTAAATTTTCATTTTTAAAAACTTCTCCTTTCTTGGCTTTTGATAATATTTTTGATCTCAATCCATTACTAGCAAGCAAAAAACTAATTGATTGATTTAATAATTCTTTTTCTCTGTATTTTAATAATTCTAATGTAGCTTTATTTACACTCACTACATATCCATCTCTATCTAAAATAACTAAAGCATCGGACATGGTTGAAATAATGTTGCTTGCAATAGTTTCTGGGGTAATATTTAAAAAATTATATTTACTCATAGCATAAACAATTCCAAAAACCCAAAACAAAGCACACAAGTCACCAATAGAAGGAAAATAATTATTATTTAACTCTGGAAGAACTACACTTAAAATAGACCCTGAAATTAAAGATGCAAATATTGAAATTATCATTATTTTGGCCTGCTTTTTTTGAATAATATATCTAGTCTTTTTCCAATAATTAAAATATACAAATACAGTTGTAATTATTGTGACAAAATAAAAAGAATAAAAGATATAAGTCCAAAAACTATCCTTCCAAACATGTGCCCAGCCATAAGGCATTAATATATAATAATCTATTATTTCGCCAGTCCATTTTTTATAAATTAATATAAGCGGAATAAGCAAAAATATAATAAGAAACCATTTTTGTTTTAACATCTTTTTGTTATCTGTATATATGGCCGCAAACCACAATGAGAAAAAACCAAAACCAATCCAACCAAAACTATTTATATTATAAATAATATCGACCATCTCTAGCGGTAGATTCACATTATGAATAAATGCCATACCCAAGCTCCACAAAGCAAAACAAAATAAAAGCAGAGAGCAAACAATATTTACCAAAGATTTATAATCTTTAATTAATATATAAATAATACACCCTGTACAAATAAGAAAGCTTAGATAATGCAGATATGGCAAAAATAATATTTCCATAGTTTTCAATTATTACTTATTGGCAAAGAAAAAGAAATTTCAGTACCAATTCCTTCTTTACTTTTTATGTTCATTTTTCCATTATGTTTTTCAATAATATTTTTTACGATAAAAAGGCCAAGACCACTTCCTTCTGTTTGCATTCTTACAACATTTTTGGCTCTAAAAAATTTTGTAAATAATTTTTTCTGATCATCACTTGGTATTCCCACGCCATTGTCCTTCACACTAACGTTAAGCCATGCCTTAGTATTCTTAATATTAATTTCTATCTTTCCGGAAGAAGGTGTGTACTTCATAGCATTATCCACCAAGTTTTGTAAAACCAAAATTATTCTATCCTGATCAATATAAACACTTGGTAATTCTCCATCATAACTGATAGAAAAATTTATCTTATTTTTTGTGGCTAAAGTTTGCGCGTAATCATTAATCACATCAAGAGGTTCTTTGAAACTAATATTTTTAAAATTATATCCAAATCTACCCTCTTCTATCCTAGAAACATTTAACAAATTATTAACTAGACCTATAATCCTTTCATTACTTTTATAGGCTTTATCTAATAATTCAAATTGTTCATCATTAAGTTTTCCAACATCACCATCTAACGCCATTTTTATTACCCACTTAATCGCGGATAATGGGGTGCGTAACTTATGAGAAGCTATTGATATAAATTCAGATTTTATTTTTTCCAACGATCTTTCTCGAGTAAAATCATAAAATACTTTTAAAGTCCCTAATTTATAATTTAATTCATTTTTTACTTCCAAAGTAAGCACCTTGAAAATTCTGTCTTGTTCAAAATAACTTAATTTTATTTCTTCAAATTTTTTATTAGATTTTTTATTATCTTTATATTCAAATTCTATATTAATTAGTTTTCTAAAATTTTCCAAAGAATAATTATTTTTATCTGAAACAACGCTTCCGATTATATTATCTTTCAATTTAAAAATTATTTGAGCTGACGGATTAACCAAATCTATTTTATTTTGACTATTTATAAATATTATTGGATCTGTGAAATTGGAAATAATTAATTTAGTTTTTTTTCTTTCTAGGTCAGTATTATCTTTCTCATTATTCAAATCCTCTAATAAATTAAATAATTTTGTTTCAAATTTTTTTAATTGAACTACTTTTTTCTCCAATTCCTCCGCTTGCTTCTTAAGCTTATCCTCAGTCTCTTCAATATTACTTACATCTCTGGCTGTACAAATAATTCCAATTAAATTATCATTTCTATCTTTTATCGTTGAACTAGTAAATATAACTAAAATATCTTTTTTATTGCTTTCTGTTTTGAGATATATTTTTTTATTTATTATATTTTTTTCTTCATGCGCCTTATCAATTATTTCTTTAAAAAAACCAAAATCTTTAAAAAATATTTTTGCAGACTTTTTCTTAACGTTTTTATTTTTACATTCCAATAATTCCTCTGCAGACCTATTAACACTTATGATATCACCCTTAAAATCAAGCATTATTAACATGTCCGACATAGTAAAAAGAATATTTTCTGAGGCTATAGTGGGTGTAATAATAAAAAGTTTATATTTAATTGTCGTGTAACCAATGCCAAATAAACCTCCTAGAGCTAAAACATTTGCTATATCCGGAATAACTCTAATATCAAAAGTTGGTAATATAAATTCAACCAACGCGCCAATTACCAAGGTTACTATCAAATAAATTAAAATTATTGTAGTTTGAGTTTTGTAAATACCTGGTTTTTCCTTTAATAACTTATTTAAAATTATAATAAATAAAACTACCACTAAAGAAGAGAAATAAAAAATCCATACATAAAAAATCCAAGAACCAGAAAAAACTAAACTCCAGCCAAAATAAACATGCTTATAATCCACAATGAACATATTGAACCATTGCATAATAGAAAAAAATACAGAAGGTAATATTGTAAATATGATAATAATCCAAATTTTTATTTTTGTTCTTGTTTGTATGAATGCAAACCACAATGCAAGAACTGTTATCCAAATCCAACCAATGGAAGCAATCTTCATAAAAAAAGTAGCCGTTTCTTTTGTGGTATCGAGATTATGAACAAAAATTAATCCGAAACTCCAAATTGCAAAACAAGAAAACAAAAGGAAAAACCAGGTGTTTAACAAAGATTTAGAGTTTTTCTGCAATATATAGATAGCTAAAAAAACATATATTACAAAAGCAGTGAAATGTATAAATGGAAAAATATTTAAATACATAAAAAATTAAAAATTCTTTAATGGTAAAACAAAACTAACTTCTGTTCCTTTGCCCTCGTCGCTCTTTATCTCCATGCTTCCACCATGTTTTTCAATAATATTTTTTGATATAAAAAGCCCAAGACCGCTTCCTTCTGTTTGCATTCTCACAACATTAGAAGCTCTAAAAAATTTTGTAAATAATTTTGGCATATCTTGCTTTGGGATACCAACGCCTCCATCTTTAATCAACACATTCAAAGCTTTATTTTTTACAGAAACATCAATCAATATTTTTCCAAATTCTGGTGTATATTTAATAGCATTATCTACTATATTACCCAATGCCAAGGTAATTTTTTCTCTGTCAATATAAATATTAGTTGCACGCGCTGGTTTGTTCACCACCAACTTGAGGCTATTTTTTTCTACAAACGAATAAATATTTTCTAACACTTCATCAACAACTGAATTAAAATCAATATTTTCAAATTTGTACCCAAACTTTCCTTCTTCTATTCTAGAAGCATTTAACAAATCATTAACCAATCTAATCATTCTTTCATTACTTTTGTATCCTCTTTCAAGTAATTCTTTTTGCTCTTCATTTACCTCACCAAGATCTTCATTTGTCACCATCTTTATAGCCCACTTTACTGCTGACAGTGGAGTACGAAGTTGATGAGCAGCTATAGTAATAAATTCTGATTTCAATTTATCAACTGCCTTCTCACGAGTCAGATTGTAAAACAATTTCATTATTCCCAGATAACTATTTTCATTATCATATATACTAACTGTCGTAACCCTATAGGTCATTTCTTGTCCTTCGAAATCAATTACAACCTCCTCTTCGTTTGCCTCTCTATCACCTGCCTTCCCCAATGAAGTCACTGAGTATTTTTGCTTACTAATTTTCTTGAAATTATCCATTGAATAATAATTACTACTATTAACAACAGATCCTAATGTTTTTTTAGTGAAACCAAAAATTGTTTTAGCCGATGGGTTAAACAAAGAAAATTTTCCTTTTCTATCAATAACCAAAATTGGATCAATAAAATTATTAATAATAGCAACGGTTTTGTTCTTTTCTTCTTCTGATTTTTTCCTTTCTCGACTTAATTCATTTATTTTTAAATTCAATTGTTTTGCCATCTCATTAAATGATTCAGCTAAACTTTTAAACTCATCTTTAGAATTAAGCTTAATTTTATAGTCAAATTTACCTTTTTTTAATTCTTCCGTTCCTTTCATTAAGCTTTTAATTGGATACAAAAATTTTCGCGTAATAACAATACTAAAAAATAATATAAAAATAGAAAGCAAGGCAAAAATTAAGATAGTTTGAATTTTTATATTTTGATAATTAAGTTCTGTTTCATTGATTAATTCCTGATTATCGGAAATATATTTATTTTGCTTATTTATAATATTCTGATAACCGGTAACTGTTAAAAATGTAAAAATAAGCATCGGTAAAATACCTATTACAACCAAAGTAAAAAATAATTTTTTGATCATAGTTCCCCTTTTAAAAATTAAACTATTCCTTTAAATTCTTCTCTTTTACTAAAAGCAATATAGGCAACCAAAGCACTTAAAACCATAAATATTCTGAGTAAAACCATAACCCAGGTAGCGTCATAGCCCATATCGTCAAAATAACCAATTATTCCATAAATAAAAATTGACAAACTAGACAAAATATATTTTATTTCTATAATTTTTTTCTTTTTTAACCAAACAAACAAAAAACGTGCTAAATCAAAAAATAAAGTAAATAAACCAACTCCGGCCATAACTTGAAAAATATTCCAAGTTTTCTGATTGACAATATACTCTACCGAAAAATTGGTACTCTCTCGAAAAATTAAACCGCCTGGCTGATACATATAATACAAAGCGACAATCGAACTAAAAATAAAAAGTAAAAATATTACAAAAGAAATATTTTGTTTTTTTGTAACCCTATAAATTCCATAGTAAACACCAAATGTTAACTGCGCAAAAACAAATGTTTGGACTCCAAATTGATTAACCATTTGACCGAGGTCTATTCTTGAATTTAAGTATAATATTAAATCAAAAAATACAAACAACCAGGTCAAAGATACAAAAAACCAAAAAAAAGATAAAAATAAATCAACTCGATTTTCTTTTTTTCTTCTATAAATATAAAAACTAACTGAAATCGTCGTAATAAAAATAATAAAACAAATAAAAGCGTTTAAAATAATTCCTGAATTCATATATTTAAATATTAATTATATTTATCTTCAAGGCTATATGATAAATAAGCCAAAAATACAGATAATAAAATGATTATTCGCCAAAAAAAGGCCATCCAGCCAGAGGCAATGATTAGCTCAAAAACACCTCCTACTAAAAATATTAGTAATGACAATGTTGATAAAAAATTTTTTAAAATTAACCTTTGCTTTAATTTAAATTTTTCATATAATTGCTTAAAAATATTTAAAATTAAAAAAACAAATGCAATCAATCCCAATATCTTGAGATAAAAATTAGCCGAAGTTGAAATATTATACTCGGCTGTCCAATCCGAAATAAAAGGCCCTATCAGTCCATCATTAAATAAATGAAAAAAATATAATGATGTCAAAATAAACATTAGAGCATATAAAAAATATCTTAAAATTTTACTTTTTACAGAAACGAAAAAAATATAATATGAAAAGGTTAAAAATATCAACAAAGTTAAAAATTGTAAAACATAAGCTAATAACTCAGAAATATTATAAAAACCATAAACAAATAAAAAAGTTCTTATTAATGGCAAAAAGAAAACTATACCGACAGATAACCAGCATAAAGAAAAAGCAGTATCTTTTAAATTTTTATTTTTTATTTTAAAAATTTTAAAGAAAACAATAAAACTTATTATTGATACAAGAAATAAGGGCATTACACTTGTGAATAATATTATATTCATATTTTTTCTTGAAAAACATAAACCGAATAAGCGGTTAACGCTGAACTTAATATTAAAATCCTAAAAAATAATACATGCCATCCAACATTTCCGATTTGTTCCAAGGTGCCGAAAGCTACAAACAACAATAAAGAAAGCATTTTAAAAAATCTTTCTTTATTTATTTCTTTTTTTACTACAAAAACGTATGATTGCTTAATTAAAGAAAAAATGATAGCAAGAATTCCTAAGCCTCCAGCAATAAATAAGAAAATATTTGCAGACATCGAAGCAGTATATTCTGTACCCCACTCAGACACCATGGGCCCGACAATGCCATCTTTTATTAAAAATAAAAAAAAGCATAACCCGGAAAGCACCACAACTCCAAATAAAAATTTATTTATAAATTTCTTCTTGGATTCTAAATAAAAAATATAATATCCAAAATTTATAAAAATAAATACTAAAACAGTCTGTATTATATAAGCAACAATTCTGGCTGCTTCTTCAGATCCGTAAAAAAAGACAGTCATTCGAACACCAATTAACAAAAAAATCAGACTAACATTCAACCAACACAAAGCAAAAGATAGATCATTCACATTTCTGTCCTTGGTTTTGAATATTTTTAAAAAAGTCGCAAAACTAACCATACTAATGGCTAAGACACTTAAAGCACTAGTTATTAGAGTAGTAGACATAAAATATTATATAATTAATTTATACTATTATTATACAATATTTTAAGAATTTTAAAAAGTTTTATTTATTTTAATTGTTTTAACCATTCAATGATAAGCCTCACACCTGCACCGCTCCCACCAAATGGATTATAACCCCATGGTTTTTCAATATAAGCTGGACCAGCAATATCTAAATGCACCCACTTGTCTTTATTTTTCTTTTCAATAAACTCATTGAGAAATAAAGCAGCAGTAATAGCGCCCCCATAGCTAGAAGAAGAAGTATTTTTAATATCTGCTATTTTACTTTTTATTAATGGCGCTAAATATCTATTAAAAGGCAAATCGGTAATAAGTTCTCCACTATTTTTACCCGCTTTAATTAAATCTTGTTTTAATTCAAAATTATTTCCCATAGCTCCAATCGTATATTCACCCAAAGCAACTATACAAGCACCAGTTAATGTTGCTAAATCAATAATATAATCGGGTTTAAACTCTTGAGCATACACTAAACAGTCTGCTAGAACCAGCCTTCCTTCAGCGTCAGTATTTCTAACTTCTATGGTTTTCCCATTTTTTGCTACCAGTACATCATCGACTTTATAAGCGTGCTTGCCAATAACATTTTCTGTAGCTCCAATAATCCCATGCATTTCAAAAGGTAAATTTAATTTATTTACAGCCTTCATAACCCCCAATACTGAGCTTGCGCCAGATAAATCTGATTTCATTGTTGTCATTGCATTACTTGGCTTAATACTTAATCCGCCAGAATCGTAAGTTAAACCTTTACCGACCAAGGCTATGACTAATTTTGGTTTTTGAACTTTATATTTTAAATGGATTAATTGTGGAGGATATGGGCTAGCCTTACTTACAGCCAAAAAAGCTCTCATCTTTTCTTTTTCTAGAAACTTTTCTCCATACACCTTTATTTCCAAACCATTTTCTTTTGCCATGTCTTTAGCAATTTCTGCTAATTTTACTGGATGTAATTCTGTTGGAGTCATATTCACTACATCTCTAGTTAAATTTACAGATTTAGAAATGATACTTGCATCATTAATTGCTTCTTTTATTAAAGTCAAATTAATTTTTTTGTTATCATATTCTTCGGTTGAGATAATAATTTTTGTAATAGGATTTTTTGTTTTTTTTGACTTATAGTTTTGGTAATCATAAATTCCTAACAAAAATCCTTCAACAATTGCTTTTGCATTTTCATAAGAATCACCATATAAACCAATTTTTAAATTTTTATATTTATAATTTTTTAATATTTTAATAGCAAGTCCAGCTCCGATTCTTAAATCTTCATGTTTCATTGAATCAACTCCTATATACACTTTCCCTTTTTGTGTGTTAACAGAAATTTTATCAATTTCACCTTTAAATTTTTCTGACTGAAAATCTTTGACATTCACCCATTTGTGTTTCATTTTTCCATTAATAACAAAAACAAACTCAATATCTGCTTTAATTTGTTTTATTTTTTTATCTATTACTTCTATTTTCATATTATTGTTTTTAAATTTATTATGATTTATATTAAATTATTTTATTTTTTAATAAATCCTTTTTCACTTTTTGAAATATTTTTTCATGCCCAGCACCATCAACATGAACACCATCTATCAAATTTTCTTTCAAATCTAAATTATAAATATTTATAAAATCAATCTTATTTTTAATACAAAAATCTTCTACTATATCATTATATTCTTTAAGGTCTTTATTTTTATAAAAAATATATTCATTCCATTCCGTAGGATTTGTTCTAGCTTCATCCATTTCATAAGCACCAAGAAAAATAATCTTATTTGTATATTTCTTAGCTATACCAAAAATTTTATTTAAATTATTTTTGAACTCATCTAGTTCTACAAATCGTCTACCTAATTTTTCTCTATAAGAAGAATCATTTCCTCCTAGACCAACGATAACTACATCTAGACGACGAGGTTTTACCTCACATTCCATTCGCTCTAATAGCATCTCAGAAGTAGCACCACTGATACCAAGATTGTATGTTTGATTTTTATAATTCTTTTTAGCTAAATAAACTTTTAATCTATCTACCCATCCTCCCATTTCACTGTCTCCCGACCCATAAGTTGTGCTGGCTCCAAATATACAAATTCTCATATTAATTTTAAATTAATTTTATATTTTTTTGCAAAGGTGTTGTTATAATCAATTCTAATTTTTTATTTATAAAAAAATCAATCTCACTCCTTATTCCAAATTTATTATCAAAATATATTCCTGGCTCTATTGTATAACCGACATTTATTTTTAATGGCTGATTATTTTTTAATGTTAACCCTGCGTAATTTCCATGAGGCTGGCTCATCCCCAAGGAATGACCTAAATTATGTTTAAAATTTTTACCAAAACCACTTTGCTCTATTATTTTTCTTGAATAACTATCAATCTCTCGACCTGTAGGAATATTTTTATTTTTTAAATTCTTTTTGATAAATTTTATAGCACCATCTCTTGCTTTGACAATTAATTTAAAAGCCTTGTCTACTTCTCGTGGAATATTTTTTCCTTTATAGGCCATCCAGGTTATATCTGCAAAAGGTGCATTAACTTTATTGAAATTAGCCCAAATATCCAACATAATTAAAGACCCAGATTTTATCATTTTGCAATATTGAGATGGGTAATAATGTACAAAAGAAGTATTTTCCCTAAAAGACACAATACAATTATCTCTATCTGTTTTTAGATTTCTTTTCTTAAATTCATTCAAAATATAATTATAAACATCAAATTCAGAAACTTTATTATTATCGCTGATATACTTAAAAGCTAAATCCTTGATTTTTATCAAAGCTTTAGCTGCTTTAATATGGTTTTTTATTTTAATATTATTCCAATTCATTATATTATTTTATTTTTAATTAACTCATCTTTTACTTTTTGATATATTTTTTTGTGTCCTTGAGCATTGGGATGAAGTCCATCTTCAGACATCCCTTCTTCATCTATTAATTTATATAAATTAATAAATAAGTAATTATTTTTCTGACAAAAATCTTTAGCTATTTGAATATATTTTTCTATATTTTTATTTTTCAAAAAATAATCATCATTCCAAGGAAGCCAAGGATTTGTTTTATTTTCCTGAATGTTTGTTTGGCCTATAAAAACTATATTATCTACAAGGGGATTAATTTCATTTACTAAATTTTGCAAACATTTATTATAAGCCTTTAAATCTACATTAAAATTTTCAGTAGATTTGTAAAAAGCAGCATCATTTATACTTAAACAAATAATTGCTAAATAATTTCTATCTGAACTACTTAATCTAGTCTTTATTTCTGCGGGTGCAAAATCTAAATATTTTCTAATATTGCGGCCTGATATCCCGAGATTAAAAACCTGATTAAATCTACCAGCATAATTTTTAAAAAATATCTTAAACTGATCAACCCAACCGCCTCTTTCTTTATCATCAGATCCCCAAACAATTGAATCTCCAACAATAAATATTATTTTAGGTATTTTCATAATTCTTAAATCAAAAATTAATCAACAATTAATAATTCATAATTCATAATTTCCGCCCTAGGCGGATCAGCCTCGGGCTGAGATAATTGATTTACTCCATTCCTCTCAAATTAGCTACTCTCTCTGCAATCGGAGGATGTGTCATAAACGCTTTTGCAAAAAAGCCTTTCTTGGCTCTCTTATCTCTCTTGCCTTCAAAAGGTGAAGCTATATACATATGAGCCGTAGCTCGGTTCGCTACTTCAAGTGGTTCAGTATCAGCTGATATTTTTTCTAGAGCTCTAGCAAGACCCTCTGGATATCTTGTAAGCAAAGCTCCATCAGCATCGGCTGTAAATTCTCTTTTTCTACTTATTGCAAATTGCATCAGATAAGCAAAAAATGGCGCAAGTATAGATAAAATAATTGCTACTACTATTATAATAATTTGAAGTTGATTACCTTTACTGTCATTACTCCTCCTTCTTCCACCTCCCCAAAAAGTCCAACGTCTAAACCAATCAGCTAGTAGCACGATCACTCCAACCAAAACTGTAACAACCGTAGCAAGCAAAATATCTCTATTTCCAATATGCGATAACTCATGAGCTATCACGCCTTCTATTTCACTTTTTTCAAGTTTCTCCAATAAGCCCCTCGTTACCGCCACAACAGCGTGCTCTGGATCGCGTCCAGTTGCAAAAGCATTAGGAGCTGAATCATTAATGATATAAATTTTTGGTAGAGGTAAACCAGCTGTAATACAAAGATTTTCAACTAGTCTATACAGTTCTTTATTATCTTCAAACTTTACCAATTTAGCATCACTCATAGACAAAACAATTTTGTCACTCCACCAATAACTAATAAAACTAGAAATCACACTAAATCCAACCGCAATATAGAGAATAGCCGTATTATCCATAGCATAACTAAAAATATAGCCAACTATCATTATAAAAACAAAAAACACCAACATCAAAAACCATGTCTTTCGTTTATTTGAATCTGAATGTGTATATAAAGTAGGCATATTTAAAAATTACCTCCCCTTACCCCTCCTTCACAAGGAGGGGAATATTTATTTCCTCCCCTTCCGCCAGCTGGCGGATTAAGGGGAAGCTAGAAGGGGTATTAAAATTTAACCTTAACATTCTTCTTCTCCACATCTTCAGCTTCGAAGTAATCTCGAGATTTAAATCCAAGCATATTACCAATTACATTAGTTGGAAAAACTTGAATCTTTGTATTAAAGTCACGTACATTGCTGTTATAAAACCTTCTTGATGCCATAATTTTATTTTCAGTATCTGATAACTCCCGTTGCAATTCAAGAAAGTTTTGATTGGCTTTTAAATCAGGATAATTTTCGCTCAAAGCAAAAATAGTTTTTAGAGTTCCAGAAAGAGCATTTTCTGCTTCAGCTAACTTCTTGGTATCGCCACCCTCTTGTGCACTCATAGCGGCACTTCTAGCTTGAACAACTTTTTCAAATGTTTCTTTTTCATGAGCTGCATAACCCTTAACTGTTTCGATTAAATTTGGAATTAAATCGTAACGACGCTTTAATTGCACATCAATGTCGCTCCAAGCTTCGTCAACTCGATTTTTTAAACGGATTAAACCATTATACATGACAATTATTACAGCAATAAATACGATAATAACTCCAAGCACAATTAATAATGTTGTGGTCATAAATTTATTCTCATCGCGCGTAACGCATAACTCATAACGCGAAATGAATTATTCATTAATTATTAACTTTTTATTTTTAATTTTATACTAACTTTTATTCCTCTCGTTTTTGTAGCATACCATCCAGTTAAAAGACTGGCAATATCTAGTATTTCATCGATATTTTTCACTTCTCCCATTTTTAATTCACTTTTCTTAAGTTCTTTTGGAATATCCAATTCTATATCCTTGTTCCTAATTTCTGATCCATGATTTCTTATTCGCAAAATTGTAACCGGACCTGGAACATTATCAACTAGCTTAATAACTACATCATTTTTCTTGGCAAGTTTTTCCAAATTATTATTGTCTTCCTCGTGTCTACCAACTACTAATAAAATCTTCTCTTTAGTAGTTTTTAACCAAAAAATTCTTCCATTTTTTAATAATTCCACGTCATTAATATTACATTCAGACCAATAGTCTAACATTTTCATCAATCTTTCACTAAAATCAGGATCGGTTAATAAACAACCTCCGGCTGGAGAAGGATATTTATTTATTTTATACTTCTTTGCGAGACTCATTTGTCTATCTCTGGCTCTACCTTTTATATCTAATAATTTATGTCTTTTTATTAACCCTTTTTTTTCTATTTCAGTCTCGTCTAACAACTTAGCAGATAGAGGACGCAATACTTCAAAGCCTGATATTTTTCTCACCTCACCTAAAGATCCCTTGTTCTGAGAAAATGGTCTTTGACCAAGTACTTCTCCGCTAGCAATAAAATTAAAATTATTTTCTCGAGCAAATTCGCCGGCTCTTTTGAACATTCTTCCATGACAATCAATACAAGGATTCATGTTCTTTCCATAACCATGTGGAGGATTTTTCACTAGCTCTAACATTTCCTTGCTTATATCAATTGTGTGAAGTTTTATATTCAATATCTCGCTAGCCTCTCTTGCTTTATCGCAATTATAAAAATTACTCTCAAAACAAAGCCCCTCCACTAGAGCTCCTTGAGCTTCGAGGATTTTAATGGCAAGCATAGAATCTAGCCCACCAGATAACAATACTAACGCTTTATTTTTTTGCATATCATTAAATTTCTTTAGAAAGTGGGGAATGATATTAAGATTCCCCCTGTTTATAAAATAATAATAGTTGAACTTTTTGTTATTGTAACTTTATCAAAAGCTATATGTTTCCCGATCATGCTACTTTTTGAAATCCATTTAAGCGCTATTTCACGAAGCCATACAAACCTATAAAGCAAGAAAAAAAATTCGCTCACTTCTACTCTATAGTATTTCTCACGTTCTTCGGCGTTCAAAACAAAGTTAACAAATAATTTAGTAATAAAATCAGGCAGTTTCAGCTCCCTTGAACCCCCATAAAAAACTTCAAAAATAAAAATTTCTTCCTTACCATTTAAAACTATTTTACAACTACCATTATTATTCTTCATATCCTTTCCCTTCCTCGTTAGAAAAGTTAAAAAAATAAATATCTTTCTAAAAAAATCTAATTTTCAATGTGCAATTTTATATTATTATCATTTATTTTTATATCATCACTATCGATATTTTTTTGCTCCGCCAATTCACTACTCAATGTATCATTCATTAAGTCGGCTTTATACTTCTTTATGGTTTTTTTAATATCCTTATCATCACTCTGCCAACTAATTTTAACAATATCCTGAATAGTCAAACCTGATTTTTTCCGCAAAGCATTAATTGACCGCACCAACTCTCTTTTGATGCCTTCAAGTTTTAGTTCTGGATTAATGTCCAATTTTAAAGCTACTGTGCCTGAATTATCACGATCAATCGCATATTTACCTTTATATTTTCCTTTTAAAACTTTTCTAATGCCTCTTTCTCTTTTCTTAAAATCACGAAGACTTGCATCTGTCATTAATTCCACTTTTTTGACGTTAACTTCCAATTTAATTAGCTCGACTAGATCTTTATTATTATGATTAAAATTACCTAAATCTAAATATAAAATCTCAAGAGGTTGTCTTACTTTTATACTAGCCAAATCCCTGGCTGACAAGCCAAGTCTTATTGCATTTCTAGTTCCTTTCATTTCTTCAAGTAACCTAATATCATTAGTTAAAACTTCAAAAGAAGACGGCCAACTTTCCAAGTGAACAGATTTATTTTCATCTTGAAAATTGTTTCCAGTTACACTTTGCCAAACTTGCTCAGCAATAAATGGAATAAATGGAGCTATTACTTTTGACAACTGAAGCAAAACATAATTTGTCACCTCTAACGCAATTTGCTTATCTTTCTCATCATCTGATTTAAATCTATCTCGACTGCGACGGATATACCAAGTTGATAAATCATCAACAAAATTCATGATTGGTCGACTAGCTTTTGGTAAATTATATTTATCCATTGCTTCGGTAGATTCTTGAATTAGCTGATTCAACCTAGCTAAAATCCATTTGTCTAAAATATGATCACTTTTTGGAACACTAGTTTCTCCCTCTACTGTTCTAGGAGAGGACTGGGGTGAGGTATCAACAAACATATTATAAAACTTGGTCACATTCCAAAGTAGCATATTTACTTTTCGAAGGGATTCTTGCACGCCTTTTTCAGAAAAACACAATGTGTCAGCTAACATTACTGGTGAAGTAAGCAAATAATATCGTAATGCATCAGCACCATAATTATCAAACACCTCCATTGGGTCAGGGTAATTCTGTAATTTTTTACTCATCTTTTTTCCGTCTTCAGCTAACACTATTCCATTTACTATCGCATTTTTAAAAGCTGGCTTTTTCTTGATGCCACTAGCAATAGAATGTAAATAATAAAACCAAGCCCTGGTTTGGTCAGCTCCTTCAGCGATAAACTCAGCTGGAAAATTATTGTCAAATTTCTCTTTATTTTCAAATGGATAATGCATCTGAGCATAGGGCATTGAGCCAGAATCAAACCAAGTATCCAACACATCCGAAACACGTTTCATCTCACCTTTACATTTTTTACACGGAAATGTTATTTTATCAACAATATGCTTATGTAGATCATTAACCTTTTTTCCGCTCAAATCTTCAAGCTCCTTTACAGAACCAATCACAACTCGCTCTCCACATTCGCACTCCCAAATTGGAATAACCGAGGCCCAAAACCTTTGCCGACTAATTGACCAATCACGAGCTCCTTCTAACCAATTGCCAAATCTTCCTTCTTTAATATGCTCTGGTGACCAATTAATACTTTTAGCATTTTTAAAAATATCTTTTTTAATTTTTATAATATTAACAAACCAAGAGGAAGTCGCATAATTTATGAGAGGAGTATCGCACCGCCAACAATGCGGATAGCTATGTTCGTATTTTTCTTTGTGAAACAATAAATTATTATGAGCTAAATATTTTATTATCTCAATGTCAGTGCTCATTGCATTTTCAATAGGCTTTACATTAATACCAACCCATGGATTTTTTTTATCCGTAAAATTATCAATAAATTCATCGTCTTCCTGATATAAAATATCCTCTTCAAAAGTACCGTCCATTTTCACGTGTTGAATAAATGGTAAATCATTTTTTTGTCCCAATGTCATATCATCTTCGCCAAAAGCTGGTGCAATATGGACTACACCTGTACCATCTTTTGTTATATCAAAATCTGCCATATAAATCTTATACGAATTTTCTTTAAATTTCCGAACTTCATCAGAACTTTTTTGTATTTCTTTATTTAATTTTTCCCATTCTTCGTTGTTATAATTTTCTATTTTTCGAGCAAACTGTGGTTCAATTCCGTTGTTCGAATTTTGTTTCTTAAGTACCCTTGGAGTCTTACCATCATCCACTATTACATTTAAGTAATTAAATAAAGGCTTATACTGTTTACCAATTAAATCTTCTGCATTGATTTCTTCACCCATTTCATAAACCCCCTTATTTGTTCTTTTTCTAGCTTCATCAACTAATTTTTTATTATCTATATCATCAACTTTAATATAACCTAAAGAAATTATTTTTTCTATAAAAAAATTAGCAAATATATATTTTTCTTTCCTATTTGTTTCAAAATCAATAAAAGTTGCAGTTAAATATTTTACGTCCTTGCCAACAGCTAAGGCAACATTACCCGGAAGTGTCCAAGGAGTAGTAGTCCAAGCGAGAATAAAAGTTCCTGGTTCATTCACCAACTCAAACTTTGTAATCGCTGATAAATCTTTGATCGTCTTATATCCTTCAGTCACTTCAGACTGCGAAAGCGTAGTTTCGCATCTAGGGCAAATATGCATAGAACGATAATCTTTGTAAATCAAATCTTTGTCCCATAACTCCTTAAATACCCACCAAACAGATTCCATGAATTCAATATCCATTGTTTTGTAACTATTTTCCATATCAGCCCAACGACCAAGTTTTCTGATTACTTTTTTCCATTCATCTACATAACTAAGAACTTTTGATCGACACAATTCGTTAAATTTTACTACACCCATCTTTTCAATATCTTTTTTACTTTGTGAACCTAATTCTTTTTCAACAATATTCTCAATCGGCAGACCATGACAATCCCAGCCCCATTTTCTTTCTACACGATATCCGCGCATTGTTTGATATCTAGGTACAACATCCTTAATAATACTAGCAACGATATGACCATAATGAGGAAGGCCTGTAGCAAAAGGAGGTCCATCATAAAAAACATAATCCCCTTGTGGTGCCTCCTTTTCTATACTTTTTTCAAAAGTTTTTGCTTTTTCCCAAAAATTCAAAACCTCTTTTTCCATCTCGGCAAAAGGATTTATTCTTTTTTGACTTTTATTACTCTCCTTGCTTGTCATAATTATCTAAAATTAGTATTTTATATTATTAAATCTAGCTAAAAATCAATAAAATGTCAAAAAATTTGACTAAACTGGATATTATAGTCTATAATAAAGATAGGAATAAAATAAAAATTACATCGAAAACTTCATTCCTTGATTGGGCTACACTAAACTTCATCCTAAAGGAGAGGGTGCCGCAAAGCGGGTTGTGTTAGATACTAATATAGTTTACGGACTATAGAATGTCGCTATCACATGTGTAGCTGAAAGAACTTGAGAAGTGAAGGTGTCGTTTGCCGATAACTGTGCAATAAAGGAGGTTCTTAATGGCAAACATGTCAAAAGCCCGGGATTACTACAAGTAACCCGGGCCTATTTTTTTTAAAAAAATATATTATAAAATAGTTTTAAAACAAACATGAGGTCTGGGTTGGAAGTTAGCGCCCCTGCTAGGCGCTTCTTAATGACAATTGGCGCTATAGCTAATCTGGAACCCCAGGTCTTTCCTGCCTGCCGGCAGGCAAGTTGTTACTTTTTGGCCTCAAAAAGTAAATAGATAGTCCACGTTTGTACGGACCAATCCTGGATTCCCGCCTCCGCGGGAATGACAAAGAGGAGAAATTTTTTATTTCAAAAATTTAATAGCTATACTGATATTTTTCTCTACCTAAACTACCTCACCCCAACCCTCTCCTGCAAAGGAGAGGGGACAAAAAAACACTAATATTAAAAACCACCCTACTACCCACCCTAAAAAAATAACTATCAAATATTAGCTAATATTAAATACAAAAATAGCATCAAATAAAAAAGTACAGAGATATCTCTGTACTTTTTTATACCTCACCCTAACCCTCTCCTTATAAAGGATAGGGAATGGCATAAAAAGAAACTTGGTTTCCTATAGGAAACCAAGTTTCTTAATATTCTAATTACCTAACACCTATTTCTTATACCCACACCCCTTAGCACTACAAGTCACATCACCATCTTTTGTTTCAACTAATAAAGCTTTGCAATCTGGACACTTCTTCCCAGTTGGTTTTGCCCAAAAAGCAGTTTTGCAATCTGGATATTGATCACAAGCATAAAATATTCCACGCTTACTTCTCTTTTGTACAATCTCACCTTTACCGCATTCAGGACACTTCACTCCAGTTGAATTATTATTTTCTTCGATGTTTTTTATATTCTTGCATTTTGGGTATCCAGTACATGCTAAAAAGGGACCAAACTTTCCAACTTTAATAGCTAAATCTTCTCCACATTTCTCACATTTTTGTCCGTCATATTTTTTTTGAAGCTTTTCAACTTGTTTGTCGTCTGACTTTCCATCCTTGTCCCTATCTTTACCTGGCATTGATTTAATGTTTTTACAATCTGGATAACCGCTACAAGCCAAAAACTTACCATAACGGCCTGTTTTAATTATCATTTCTGCGCCACATTTGTCGCATTTTTCGTTTGATTTTTCTTCTGGCATAATATCCTCTTTATTAATTTCTTTATATTTTTTTTCTAAATTTTTATGAAATGGAATGTAAAAATCTTTGATAACTGGTTGCCATTCTTTTTTGCCTTCGGCAATCTCATCCAAATCTTTTTCCATTTGAGCAGTAAATTGATAATCAACTATTTCATTAAAATGCGCTACTAACAAATCATTAACTACAAAAGCAATTTCAGTTGGTCCGAGTCTCTTGTTGTCATCTCTCTCTACATAATTTCTAGTTTCAATAGTAGAAATAGTAGGGGCATAAGTAGAAGGTCTTCCAATACCATGTTTTTCCATTTCCTTAACCAAACCTGCATCAGAATACCTTGCTGGTGGCTTTGTAAAATGTTGTTCGTCGATTATTTTTTCTAAATCTACCTTTTCTCCCTTCTCCACCTTTGGTAAATCAAGCTCTTTGCTCTTCTCTGGATAAATATTTAAATAACCGTCAAATTTCATCACTTGGCCGTTAGCCCTAAGTTCATATTTTTCCTTTTCATGAAGAATATCAATAGTGCTTGCATCAAAAATAGCTTCGCTCATTTGACTAGCAACAGATCTCTGCCAAATTAATTGATATAGTTTGAATTGTTTTTCATCAATCTTACCATTGATACTTTCTGGGTCACGTGTTGTTTCTGTCGGACGAATCGCTTCGTGAGCTTCTTGAGCTCCTTTTGATTTAGTTTTATGTCTTGTTACATTAGAATATTTATCACTGAGATTATCTTTTAGATATTTTTCAGTATCATTAATAAATTTATCAGACAAATTAACTGAATCAGTTCTCATGTAGGTAATATATCCCACCTCATACAACCTCTGCGCCAACATCATAGTTTGCTTGGCAGAAAAACCAAAAAATCTATTGGCAGTTTGTTGTAATGTGCTTGTTGTAAATGGCCTTGGTGGTTTCTTTTTGGTCTCTCTACTTTTTACATTACTCACAGAGTAATTAGCTCCTTTTAGATCTTTCAAAATATCTTTAGCTTGTTTTTCATTTTTAATTCCCAGCTTACCAACAACCTCACCATCTATCTTGTTTAATTTAGTTCGAATCTCGCTCTTTTCTTTATTATTAAATATTCCTTCAATACTCCAATACTCATCTGGCTTAAAAGCCTGTATTTCCCTTTCTCTTTCTACGATAAGTCGAACAGCTACACTCTGCACACGACCAGCTGACAGGCCCCTAGCTACCTTACTCCAAAGAAATGGAGACAACTCGTAACCAACCAAACGATCAAGTATTCGTCTAGCTTGCTGGGCATCAACTAAATCCATATATAATTTTCTTGGGCTTTCCATAGCGTGCAATATCGCATCTTTTGTAATCTCATGAAACACTATTCTTTCAGCTTTATCTTTTTTTATTTTGAGCGCCTCTGCTAAATGCCAAGCGATAGCTTCTCCTTCACGGTCTTCATCAGTCGCGAGTATTATTCTGTCAGCTTTGGCTGCCAATTTTTTCAAGGCAGTTAAATTCTTTTTAGCTCTATCTGGTACTTCATACACTGGCTCAAAATCATTTTCAGTATCAACACCCATTTTTGATTTTGGTAAATCACGGACATGCCCAAAAGAAGACTCAATTTTGTAATCTTTACCCAAAAATTTTGTAATTGTCTTCGCCTTTGTCGGCGACTCTACTATAACTAAGTTCATATTGAATTATTAATTTCTAATTTAAAATTCTAGCGCTATCGCGCTAGCACATACATCATACTTCCCATGTTTCTTACCATTCCCTTCATCTCCATTATTGTCAGTGTACTATTTATGACCGATGTGTCAAGTTTTGCTAAGCGAACCAGGTCATTGATGTGAATCGGTTCGTGTGATAAATGAGTAATTATTTTTTCTTCTTCCTGAGATTCTGGAATTATTTTTTTGCTCTCAATATACGAAGTTGCTTGAGCTAAATTAAGTGCCTCGACAATATCCTCACCGCACGTAGCCACTTTAGCACCAAATTTTATAATTTTGTTTGGACCCTTGGATACGTTGGAATAAATACTTCCAGGTACTGCAAACACCTCTCTGTTCTGCTCCAAGGCCAAATCAGCCGTAATCAAAGCTCCAGACCTCTCGCCTGCTTCTATTACCAATACCCCAAGCGATAAACCTGATATTATCCTATTGCGAAGCGGAAAATTATGTCTGAGAGGCTGAGTACCAAGAGGAAATTCAGAAATTATTCCTCCTCCTGATAATATTATTTTATCTACCAAATATCTATTAGCTGCAGGATATATGCTTTGTCGATCCAAGCCTGTACCAAGAACAGCAATAGTTTTGCCACCGTTATCTACAGTAATCTCGTGCGCAATTGCATCAACTCCTAAAGCTAACCCACTTACAATTGTCAGATTATTACTCACCAAGTCTCGAACTATACTCTCAGCGACTTGCTTGCCATAGCTAGATACTTTCCTAGTCCCAACTACGCCAAAAGTAAAATCATTATTAGTATCAATATTACCTCTATAATAAAGAAGCCAGGGCGGATTGTATATTTCTTTGAGAAGACAAGAATATTTTTTGTCATCTATAATCAAAACCTTGATATTTTCTCGCACCAAATCTTCTAATAATTTTTCCGGATTTATTTCATTTCTCTTGATTGTAAACTCTCTAGCAACGTTTTCTTCTATACCTGCTTTAACAAGCTCATCACACGGAGCTTTAAATGCCTCCTCTATGTTTTCAAAATATTTTTTTATTCTATTAAATCGAACTGCACCAAATTTAGAAAAATTATTTAATGCTACCCAATATTTTAAATCCTCCATAAAAAATTATAAATTTAAGTATTTTTTGCTTAAAGTTAAGTAAATATTGACAAAAAAATCATTTATGTTAATATATTATAACGTTTTAAATTCAATAATGTTTAGCTTTCTACTTGCCTGAAAGGCTTTGGTGCCATAAGTGGACTTCCTCCTTGACTATTTATGCGCCAATGTCCCAGATGGTAAGTAGAAAATTGTACATTATTTAAAATAATGTTTTTTTTATAATTTGAAAAGTTATAAATTAATAATAACACATTTTCATAGTGTTCAAAATTTTGTCTAGGAGTAGTCGAAGGTCATACCGCCCCTCCTGGTGTGGCTAGAAACTCAAATGGGAGTTATCTCCCGGCTCCTAGACACTATTTTGAATATTATATATATTTCATAAATAAAGAGTCCTATATTCTATTAAAATACAGGACTCTTTATTTTCTCTAAAACTATAAAACAATACCATTTATCACTTCCCGCACCCTCACTAACTCCTCCTCACTAAACCTCTGTAAAACAAATTTATCAGCTGGCATTTTAGATAACATCTCAGTCTTCACACCAATTCTAATTCTCTTAAACTGTTTAGTTTTGAGATAATTAATTACAGACTGAACACCATTATGACCACCACTTCTTGAATTATCAGAATTCTTTGTCTTGCTAAATTCAATATCAATATCATCATGTATCACAGTAAGTATCTCACTTAAATCACAGTCTTTTTTATTTATAAAACCTAATTTTTTAGGAAGTAATTTATAATAACTCATCACAGCCTGAACAGCTTGTCCAGAATTATTCATAAACATCTGTGGTTTCACATAAATCGTATCACCATCTTTACATATAAAAGAATTAAATTTCTTATTCATCTCCCAAGACAATCCCAATTTTTCAACCACATTATCAACTATCATAAATCCAACATTATGGCGAGTACTTTTATATTTTTCACCTGGATTGCCCAAGCCTACAATTATATTCATAATTCAAAATTAGTTACCATGCTTTCCGTGTATCTGCTTATTCTTTCGAACATACATTGCAATTGGAGTACCTTTGAAACCAAACTTTTCTCGGAGTCTATTTTCAATATAATTTAAATAAGAAAAATGTAAGTCATCTTTTGATCCAATTCTTATTTCAAAATAAGGAGGATCTATATCAAGTTGTTTAAAGCTAAATATTCTTGGCTTCACTGTTCCCTTGCCTCGAGATGGTTTATGCATTTGAATTAACCTCTTCATAAATGCACTCAAAACTGTGTCACTTACTCTTATTTTTCTCTCATTATACAATTCCAAAACCAAGTCCATAATTTTATCAACTTTTGACCCTGACAAAGCTGAAGTGAAGTGAATCTCTGCCCATTTACAAAAAGGCAATTTTCCATAAATATATTCTTTGTGCACTTTAACATCTCTCTCTTCTACCAAGTCCCATTTATTAGCAACGACAATAAAACTCTTTTTTCTATCTACTATTTCCTGAACTATTTTTTGATCTTGATGGGTTAAGGTTTTATTAACATCAACAACTAATATGGCTATATCAGACTTTTTCAAAGCTTTTAATGACTTCTCAATGCCATATTTTTGCAATCCCTTAGTCTTGGTTCCTCTTTTACTAATACCGGCAGTATCAATCAAGGTTATCTTATTACCTTTGTACTCAGTTTCTGTATCTTGTGGCTCTCTGGTAGTGTGAGCCACATCACTTACAATTACTCGCTCATATCCCAAAATTTTATTCAAGAGACTAGACTTACCAACATTTGGCTGACCCAATATACATACTTTTATATCATCCTCTCCAGTTATGTGTTGTTCTATTTTCTTCAAAACATCATCACATTCTTTGCAATTGAAATGCTTAACTGGTGCTTCCATTTTAACAAGGTCTGCATTTAAATTTTTTGTAAGACTCTCTGCGTCCTCTGGAAGAACAATAGGATCTTTAATATCTTGAAAGATAATTACTTCATCAACAAGTTTTCTTATTTTTCTAAAATTATATTTGCCATCACCATAATCTTTTATTTCTTCCCTAATCTTTTCATCTACAAATTTAAGCGTCTGCATTGAAGGCGCTATCATTATTAATCTTTTTATTTTAAAATTATTTTGCTCTAGTAGCTTAAGTGCTAAAATGCTTCCCAAAGAATGAGTTATGATAGTAGTATTCTTGTCTATAACTGCGTTATCCAAGACATATTGCATCTGCTCCTTTAGATCAGGCGCACTTGGACTAGGAAGCTCTTCATAAAAATTTTCTTTATTATCCAATTCCTTATTCAGCCATTCCAGGGGATCAATAACTTTTTTAGTTCTCTTGAAGCCATGCAAAAAGACAAAATTTTTGTTTTCCTTTTCACTTATTTTCAGAGTATTAACTCTAGAAACATCTTTTTTACTGGGCAAATAATCTGCCGTCCTTTCGATAACTATATCAAGTAAATCCCCAGTACCAGAGCCATTAGTCGCAGAAACAGGAAGTGGTTCGCCAATATTTAATTTATTAAATTCAAAAACCTCATTTCTCAACTTTGGACTATCAGCTTTATTAGCTACAAGTAATGTCTTTTTTAATAATTCTTTTCGTTTTTTCAAAAACAAAGCCATTTGATTGTCCTGTGGTAGTATTCCGGCTCGAGTATCTACCAAAAATAAAATAAAATCAGCTCTCTTTAAATAATCACGGGCTTGTATTTGAACTTTTTCATCAATCTGATCTACATTTTTACCTTTGTCTGTCAAAAATTTTAGATCCATAATACCACCCGTATCTATGAGTTCAAATTCTTTATCTCGCCATCCAAACCTTCCAATATTACTATCTCTAGTAGTGCCTTCAATATCTGAAATAATAGCTTGTTGTTTTTCTATTAAACAATTAAAAAGAGTAGACTTCCCAACATTCGTACGTCCAAAAATTACTATTAACGGTAAATTGTCCTTTGTCTTCTTTTCCATATTTTTTTATTTTTCAGAGTTTAAAATTGATAAATTCTACAATTCGCTATTCTCAACTCCTGACTCTGTCTCGTCTGCGTCCTGTCCAAGTATTAGTATAAAATCAGGTTGCTCTGGATTAGTTTCGTTAATTAATTCTTGCTTGATATCTTCTATTAACCAATCAGGTAAATTGAAGGCTACATTGGCTCCAGTTCTTTCTTTGAGCACAGTTAACGAGTCAATTTTCTCTCCATAGCTTAGATCATATACTACAGACTTTTGAAAATTTTGTCTACTGCTATTTCCTATTCTTATGACATCAAAGCCATATTTCTCTAAATCTACAGCCATTTGGCTAGCTAAACCATTAATCCAAGTACCATTTCGCACCTCAACAGTTGATTTTTCAACTACTACTTTAGTTTTTGTCTCTTTTGGAGCATTATCAAAAATATTATTAACTAAATACTGAATTTCAGCAAAATCTCCGCTAGCGGGTGTAAGTACGTAGGCACCTTCCTCTGTAATCATATCCCGAAGGAGTCCATTAGGGCCATTATCCAACACTTTATTAACTATATCTTCCTGAGCCACGTCCTTAAACATATTATAGAGCTTTATGACTTCCCATATTTTTAAATTGGTGCTTAGATGCTCTTGGACTTCATTAATTATATTGGTAATAACAGTCGGTTTGAATAAAATAAATTTACTCATCAATTTATCTTTTACGGCCATAATTATTTTTTGCTGTCTCTTGGCTCTAGCAAAATCTGACCCTTCTATGCCATAGGCATGACGAGAACGAGCGTATTTCAAAGCCAAGCTACCACTCATCTTTTGCCAACCCTCTTCTATGTATAAATGCTCAAAACGAGCTTCATAATCTTCGTTTTCTTCTTCGCCCATAATTGGATAAGTTCTATCTTCTAACGTATTATCTACATACACATTCACGCCACCCAACTCATCTACTATATTTACAAAACCAGCGAAATCAACTCGAGCATAATAATCGATAGGTATATCCAGAACATCACTTATAGCTTGTGATATGGCCAATCCACCGCTTCCCTCGCTATCAGCCTCAGCATAAGCATTAATAGAGTTAATTTTTGGCCATCCCAAACCAACCACTGGTATGCTCATATCTCTTGGTATAGACATCATTGCTACTTTCTTTGTTGAAGGCTCAAGACTTACCAATATGATCGTATCTGTCAGATAACCACCTTCATGATTTATTCCTCCCATGCCGAGAAGCAAGATATTCATTCTATCACTATCTTCTCCTTTTAAATTCTTATCAGCGCTTTCAGCTAGATGCTTCAAACTGCCAATAATGGGCAGTCGACTAATCCAAGACTCACCAGTGTCATTACTAATCATAGCCTTGGTAGAAAAAACCAAAAATGCTACAACAAAAAATATTAATAAATATATAGAAAATTTTAAAATAATTTTTATTTTACTAGGTTTTTTAATGATAGGACTAGTTTCCTTAATCATTTCAGTGATTGTTTTGATTTTTTCCTCTGTTTTTTTCATAATATAAGTTCACAAAATTATCCCAAGTGCTCGGGATATTTAAAATAGTTATTTATAAAATTATTATAGCGATTATTTCAAAATAATTCAATATGGAAGATTTTAAATAATATGCTACTATATTAATAGAGTTCTACTTTGAGCCAGTACAAGTTTTGGATTAAAATATATTTTGTTCTCGTTATATCAAAAGGACCGTGGTCCTAAGATGAGAGACAAAAGGGCAAATTTATTTTTTGAACTTACAAATCGGAAACTCTGTCTCGTTTGATCAAAAAATAATTCTTCAACTACGAAGAAACCTATTATAGGTATTGCCAATTCTTGACTGGCTTGAAGTAGAACTTTTTTTATTTTTAAGGATAAAAGGAGTTAGACTAAGACAACTTACATCAAAAAAAACAATCAGACTCCAGCTCATTCGCAACAAATATAAAAATCTTAGATTTTTATAAAATTTACTTAATATTAGCTAAATATAGCTATTACAAATTATTTCAATAAAAATACTTGACAAAATTACTAATATAAGCTATTGTAAAAGTGTTAGTGAGAATAACACTTTTATATGCAAGGAGTTAAAAACAAAAATAAGATATACCCTATTATACAATTATGTTTAAATAAAAAAAACTAACATCTTAATGTTAGTTTTTTATTAGAATTTTTATATAGATTTAAAATATTTTAAATTTAAATTGAAAATTTTAAAACAAAAAAACAATAATAATCTTTAATATGAGGTGGGACAATGATCACACATATCCAGATAAAAATGACGTTAAAAGATGTGATAGAAGGTTTTAAAAAAGATTTAAAAACTGGGATCGCCCGCACAATAATTTTCACCATTTATTCGGCCAGTTACATGACCAAAAAGATGGGTATAGCATAAAAACATCCCAGAAAGCAGGGGAATTATTAAATTAATTCCCCCTGCCACTCTTTAAACACTAACTAAGTATCAAAGTTATTTTTGAAATTTAATTAGTTTTTAAAACGATCTTTAACAAATGTAAATTAAAAATTCCATAAAAAACCAAAATTTGTTATAATGTTATTAAAGGAGGTAATTAATGAAAACTTTCGAATACACATTAAAAGTAACTGTTGGCCCGACTAACATGGAAGGAAACGTTTATTGGACGAGCTACTTTGAATGGTTTGGAGTAGCTCGAGAATTATTTCTAATGAATCTTTTTCCATCTGATGTTAACGCATTTGAGCAACTGTTTTCACAGTTAATTATGATTGTCACTTGTGATGCTCAAATGAAACTTGTCAAACCGTCTTACTTTTCCGATGATCTGGTGATTAAAATCAACACCGCCAAATTCGGAAAATGTTCACTCACACTTCTGGTTAAGATTATTAATAAAAAATCTGGAGATTTAATTGCAAAAGGTGAACAAAAACTTGCGTTTTGCCATCTTGAAACCCATAAATTTATTAAGATTCCGGAAGACCTCCTGATGGCTGCCAAAGAATACGAAAAAAATAAAAAATAAAATATGGAATTTTTTAACTCACATTCTATACCCCCATTAGTTAGTGCTTTATTGTTTTTGCTACTGGGGGTTTTTATTTTCTCAAAAAATAAAAAATCTAAGATAAATCTTACATTTTTTTTAGTCTGTCTTAGTACTTTTTGGTGGCAATTTAGCTGGTTTATTTTATTTAATACGCAAAGCGAAGAGCTAGCCAGTATCCTAGTTAAAGTCGGTTATGCTGGAATTATTTTAATACCTACTACATTTTTTCATTTTTCTTATTATTTTCTAGATCAAAAAAATAAAATGGACAAAATTATTCTTTACTTGTCCTACTCTTTCACTATCGCACTTTATTTCATTTTATTTTTTACTAATTATTTAATTGATGGGTATTTTATTTATTATTGGGGTTTTTATCCAAAGGCTAACTTTTTTCATTTTATTTATTTAATATTTTTAACCTCTCTTTTGTTTAGAATATTATACTCGCTCATTATATCCCTTTACGACAAAAAAACTAATACTCACAAGTTCAATCAAATAAAATATTTCTTATGGGCAATGGTTTTCTACACTTTTGCAGCCTCCGACTTTTTAGTAAACTATGGGATAGAATTTTATCCTCTTGGATTTATTTTTATATTTATATTCCTTGGAATAATAGGATACTCAATTATAGCGTATAGATTAATGGACGTTAAATTAGTAATGCGAAAATACACTGTACTTATATTATCAATTACTACTATATTAATTCCAGTAATTGGAATTAAATATATTTTTATCATTTATCTAACCTCTTTTTTAAACTGGGCTGATGTTTTGATTTTAGTATTAAGCATTTCTTCATATCCAATATTAAAAAATTATTTTTATCGTTTATCTAATAAATACTTCTTCTCATCTCTTTATGACAGCGGAAAAGTAATCACCGAAATTAGCAATAAGCTCCGAACTACTCTAGAAATAAACACTATCTATCAATTTATTCATGAAACTCTTACAGATGCTTTTCATTTCAAATCTTTTGGAGTACTTACCTATAGCTCTAAAACAAAAATATATACTCTAGAATATAATCGAGGAGTTGACACCAAGGGACGAAAAAGATTTCCTGGAAATGACAAATTGCACAAAATGTTTATATCTCAAAATAAAAATATTATTACTGAAGATGTAAAAAATAAACATTATAATAGAAATACTAAATCAACTATTGATTTATTAACATCTTTAAAAATTGAAATTCTAGCACCGCTAAATGTAAACGACAAAACTATTGGATTGATTGCCCTTGGACAAAAAGAATCAGGTGATATGTATAATGAAGAGGATTTGAAAGTTTTGAATGTAGTTAATTCGCAGGCCGCCATTGCTATTGAAAATGCCACCCTCTACAAAGAGACCTTAAACTTTAATCTAAAACTCAAAAGAGAAGTAGAAAAAAGAACTAAGGAACTAAAATCAGCTAACGTAAAACTAAAACAATTAGACAAGGCGAAAAGTGAATTTATTTCTATTGCTTCTCACCAACTTCGAACTCCCCTTACCGTCATCAAGGGTTATATATCTATGATCCTAGAAGGAAATTTTGGAGAGCTTGATATAGCGAAACAAGAATCCCTTGAAAAAGTATATGAATCCAATGAACGTCTTATTCAATTAGTTGAGAACCTTCTAAATATTTCTAGAATAGAATCTGGACGACTGCAATTCAACTATGAAATAATGCATTTTGAAAAATTAGTTGATAGTGTTATGGATGAACTCTCGCAATATGCCAAGAAAAAAGGCCTTAAATTAATCTACAAAAAACCTGCCAAGAAATTACCAAAAGTAAAAATGGACGAAGAAAAATTAAGACAAGTTGTAATGAATCTAATAGACAACGCTATTAAATACACTAAAAAAGGAACAATAACTGTTACACTAAAACTCAATAAAAAGAATATCGATTTCTGTGTATCAGATAGCGGAATGGGTATTAGTCCAACTGATTTACCAAATTTATTCAAAAAATTCTCCAGAGGGTCGGGTACGAGCGTTGTTCATACAGAGGGAACTGGCCTAGGCTTGTATGTTGCCGACCAAATGATAAAATATCACAAAGGTAAAGTATGGGCAGAAAGCAATGGAGTGAACAGAGGAAGTAAATTTTGCTTCTTGTTGCCAATTTATAAAAAGAAATAATTTATTTATATGTCTAAAAAAATCCTAATAATCGAAGATGAAATATTTCTTGCAGAAATGTATAAAATTAAATTCGAAAAAGAAGGCTTTAATGTCTTGGTTGCTGGCGATGGTAGAGAAGGTATAGAACTGGCACAAAAAGAAATGCCTGATTTGATATTCGTAGACCTAGTAATGCCAAACGTTGATGGATATCAAGTTCTAAAAACTCTGAAAAATGACGACAGCACAAAACACATTAAAATTTTTATACTATCAAACCTGGCACAAAACGGAGAAATAGATAAAGGAATAAAAGCTGGGGCTGATGGATACTTACTTAAAGCTAATCTCACCCCTACCCAACTCCTAGAAACTACAAACAAGATACTAAAAGGTGAAAAAATTGATGAAAAAAGTAACTCAAACAATAAAGTAAAAAAGAAAAAAACAGTAAAGAAGAAAAAGAAAAAAGGAGATGGTAAAAAAGTATTATTAATAGAGGATGAAGAAACAATTATTGAAATGTACGAAATGCGACTAGAAAAAGACGGCTTCCAGGTCCAAGTTGCCAAAAATGGCGCTTGGGGACTCAAGCTAGCTACCAAAGATAATTTTGACGTGATAATCATGGACATGGTGATGCCCGCCATGAATGGCTATACAGCAATAAAAAAAATAAGGAAAATGAAAAATGGAGAAAATGTACCCATTATAATACTATCTAATAGCGCCCAAGATAAAGAAATAAAAAAAGCCAAAAAATGCGGTGCTACCTGTTATTACCTTAAATCACAAATTACACCAAAAAAATTAGTTACAGAAATAAATAAATTATTAAAATAAACAAAAATATGAAAGCTAGTGTTGATCAAGATAAATGTATTGGTTGCGGAACTTGCGCTGCTGTTTGCCCTGATAGCTTTAGAGTGAAGGGCGCCAAGGCTCAATTTACTGGCACTGCATCAGACTGCATCAGTAAAGCAATAGAAAGCTGCCCAGTACAAGCAATCAATAAAGAATAAAATAAAAAAATTATTATTTCAAAAAAAACAATCTACTATAGGTTGTTTTTTGTTTACAAATGCTATAAAATATTAACACTCTTAATATTACATATACATGAATTTAGAAAAAATAAAAAAATTAAACATCCCAAAAACTCCTGGTTGTTATCAATTTATAAATAACAAAAGCGAGATTATATATATTGGAAAAGCAGCCAATCTCAAAGATCGCGTTTCTTCTTATTGGCAAAAAAGCACAAACCACAGTCCAATTAAATTCGCTATGCGAAAAGTTATTAAAAATATTAAATACATAGAAACTGATTCAGAGATCGAAGCTCTACTACTTGAATCAAACCTAATAAAAAAACACCAACCGAACTACAACATCATGCTTCGTGATGATAAAAGACATTCCTACATCAAGATATCAACTGAAGATGAATTTCCAAGAGTATTTAAAACTAGAACCATAGACAAAAAAGGAACATATTTTGGTCCATTTGTATCAAATCAAGCGACAACTGAAACTCTAAAAATAATTAGAAAAATATGGCCATATCGATCTTGTAAAAATTTACCAAAAAAAGTTTGCCTCTACTATAGCATTGGGAAGTGTCCTGGAATGTGCGAAGAAAGAATATCAAAAAAAGATTATCATGATATAATTAAACAGATTATAAAATTTTTAAAAGGAAATAAAAAAGAAATTGTGAGAGAAATTAAAAAAGAAATAAAAATATTAGAACAAAATAATTCAACCAACCCTGATATAATCGATATGCTAAAATATCAATTAATTAACATAGAAAAAACTCTTGCTACTAATAATATTCTAAGCCTTATAGACAAGTACGCAGCTGATGTGGTTGAGCTAGCTAAAATTCTCAGCTTACCAAAAATTCCACAAAGAATAGAAGGTTATGATATATCAAATATATACGGTCAAGAAGCAACTGGGTCAATGGTGGTTTTTTCTGATGGCGAAGCTAATAAAAATGAATATAGAAAATTTAAAATAAAAGCTAGTCAGGGCGAGTCGAACGACACCAAAATGCTTAAAGAAATACTTGAGAGAAGATTCAATAACGACTGGCCGCTACCTGACCTCATCGTAATTGACGGAGCCAAGGCTCAAGTTAATGCAGCAAATATAATACTAAAAAAACACAAACTGGATATATTAGTAATTAGTCTATCCAAAGGCGAGGGCTTGCGTTCTTCTATAGCACCTGATAAAATTTATTTTACTGGAGAAAAAAAGCCATTGCAATTACCTTTAGCTTCACCGGCACTTCACATACTAAAAAGAGTAAGAGACGAATCACACCGTTTTGCTATCCAGTATCACAGAAAACTAAAAAGAAAAAGTGTTTTTAAATAAACTATAAAATAAAAACAAATACTTTTGGAGGAGAAAATGGAGGAAAGAACTTTAATTATTTACAAAATTTTAGCCCAAACACTAAATGTTGAAATAAATACCATCAAGCCAAGTGACTATCTAATTGATATCTACGATGGCAATGATGAATTTTCTTCCCGCACTACTTGGGCAATTGAAATGGGATTAAAAAATCATTTTGAATTTGGTGATGAGATTTATGACATATCCAAAAACTTAAATGAAATTACAGTTCAAAATATTATCGATTTTATTCGAAATTGCCCTCTTCAAAAACAAACCAAAGCCCACGTTACCTAGTGGGCTTTTTTATTTATAAAAATATTTTAATAAACCATACTCTCATGAAACTCGGCTTTAATTGTCTTAGGTTTTATTTTGTTTTTCTTGTTATATTCCATCTGTATTTTTCTTCTTCTTTTAGTTTCACTAATTGCAAAGCTCATAGCTGGAGTTATTTTATCCGCGTACATTATCACTTTACCATCGACATGCCTGGCTGCCCTACCCATTGTTTGCACTAATGCGGTTTCGTGACGAAGAAATCCACCAATATCAGCATCCAATATCACCACTAAAGAAACCTCTGGTAGATCCAATCCCTCTCGAAGTAAATTAATACCAACCAATACATCATACTTCCCTTCTCGTAAATCTCTCAAAATATCCACTCTGTCCAATGTTTTAACTTCACTATGCAGATACTGAACCTTCATCTTATATTCAAGCAAATACTCTGTTAACTCCTCTGCCATTCTTTTCGTCAAAGTCGTTATCAATACTCTTTGTTTATTTTTTACTCTTTCTTCTATTTCTTTTATAAGATCTGGAATCTGATTTTTCTTTGGTCGCACATCTACTTCTGGATCAATTAGCCCAGTTGGTCTAATAACCTGTTCAACAACTTGTTTTGATTTACCAGTCTCATATTCACTCGGAGTTGCACTAACATATACCGCTTGATTTATTTTTTTATTAAATTCTATAAAGTTTAATGGTCTATTATCCTTTGCACTTGGCAATCTAAACCCAAAATCAACCAATGTTTGTTTACGAGATTGATCACCAGCATACATTCCTCGTACTTGTGGCAAAGTAACATGTGACTCATCTACAAAAACCAAAAAATCCTTCGGAAAAAAATCCATCAAAGTTTCAGGTGGATCACCTTCTTTTCTTTCAGACAAATGACGAGAATAATTTTCTATTCCATTACAATACCCGACTGCTTCTATCATCTCCAAGTCATAGTTAGTTTTCTTTTCTAGTCTGTATGCTTCTAGTTTCTTTTTTTGTTTTTTCAGTTGTTTCAATCTCAGTGCGAGTTCCTTTCTTATTTTACCCAAGGCGTTCTTTAGTCTCATTTTCGGAGTCATGAAATGTTTAGCAGGTAAAATTATCACTTCTTCTAATTCTATAGCATCTCTGCTTCTTAAATCAAGTGCCCAAATAGGTTTTTTAACATCCGGTTTAATATTAAAAATTAATATTTTTTCTATCTCATCACCATAACTCAATATTCGAACAACAGCTTCACCAGTGGCCAAGTGTATATCAATCATTTCTCCTCTAACACGAACTTTGCCTCTATAGAACTCTTTATCATTTCTCTCGTATTGTATCTGAATTAGCTGACGTAATATTTCATTTCGTTTTATTTTTTGACCAACTTTAAAAACCTTGCTCAAAGCCTGATAAGAAGCCTTGTCTCCAAGTCCATATATACAAGAAACGCTTGCTATTACCAATACGTCATTTCTATTAAGAAGAGACTGAGTAGCAGAATGACGCAATCGATCTATCTCCTCATTTATAGTAGCCTCTTTCTCTATGTAGGTATCACTTTGAGGAATATAAGCCTCTGGTTGATAATAATCATAATACGAAACAAAATAATGAACTGCATTGTCAGGAAAAAATTGTTTAAACTCTCCATACAATTGTGCGGCTAAAGTTTTGTTGTGAGAAATAATAAGAGTAGACCTTTGAACAGACTCAATTATCTTTGCCATTGTGTAGGTTTTCCCCGATCCAGTCACACCAAGAAGCGTTTGATCTCTATATTTTTGATTCAAACCGCTAACCAGGCTTTTTATCGCTTTAGGCTGATCACCCTTCGGGCTAAAATCACTTTTTAATACAAACTTCTGCATATTTTAATAAAATTTATTATCCAATGATTATAACAGTTATAATTAAAAAAGAACAGAATGACTGTTCTTTTTTAAAAATATATAAGTATTATTTTATTTCTTCTTTTTAGTACTCTTTTCTTTCTTGTCACTTTTTTCTTTAACCATATCTATCACCTTCTTCACACCCTCTCCTACAATAGATATTCCAGCCGCACTTAAATCAAGTTTTTCTTTAAACTTGTGAATGGCATCATCCACTTTTTTAAACTTTTTTCTTGTATCTTTTATCATTTTTAGAATTTGTCTCATTATCATTGCGAGATAATAGATAAACCAAGCTGTAAAAATAGTTATCCATAAAATACAAAATGCAATAACTACATATAAAAGATCTCTTGAAGATTCAATAAACATAAATTTTATACGCCCCTTAGAAAGTACCCTTGGGGCATTAAATAATAATTTAAAATAATTTAATCCAAATCAATTTTTATTCCTCCAAGCTTCTTGGCAATAAAATTATAAATCGCGGCTGTTATGTAACCAATAAACCATCCTATTAAGCCAAAAAATAAAAAAGTAAGTACTCCTATTATTAAACCAGCGCTAATATTAAAAATAATCACTACTAAAGCGGATTCGTTAAAAGTTCTTTGAGATAATATATTCAAAATATTTGTAATAGCTACTAATATGCCAATTATAAAACCAATAATAGCATAGAAAACGGCTATTACTTTGGCCAAAGAATTTTTGTTAATCTTTTTTATTTCTCGCATTTAAAATAAATTAAAAATTACGTATTTGCGCTTCGTACTTTTTTTCTAAATGTTTGACGAGGCTATTTTGAATCTGATCAACCTCTTCATTAACAAGAGTCCTGTCATCAGCTTGATAACTTACATGAAAAGCTAAGCTTTTCTTATCTTTACCCAATTTATTTCCTTGGTAAACATCAAATAACTCAACAGAGGCTATTAATTCATCGAAGATTTCAATCTCATTCTTAATATCATTATACAATATTTTATCTCTAACCACAAAAGCTATATCTCTAACCGCAGATGGATATTTTAGAATCTCTTGATAACTCTTGTTAGTCTTGTTAGATATTACTCTATATAGTAAATCAAAATTAATTTCCAAAACTCCCACTTTTATTTTTATACCAACACGATTCAAGGCCTTATCGTCTACCAAGCTCAAGAAACCAATTTCTTGATTATTTATAATTATTTTTGTAAGAGAACTTACGTCTTCCCAACCAATTGAATCGTCTTTTTTCTCATAAAGTAAATCTAGATCAAAGTTTTCTAGCAAAATTTCCAATTGACCCTTTAATTTATTTAATGTCTTCTTGCTATTATCGCTAGCAATCATTATAGCTAAACGTTTTTCTTGAAATGGTAAACTTTCTTTGCTCTTAACATCTTTGTTAATACTACTTGGTAGGTCATAAAAAACACTACCTATCTCAAATATTCCAATTTGATTAAATTTTGATTGATTAATATGAATATTTTCCAATAAATTCGGAACAAGACTCTGCCGGAGCATTGTATGATTTTTTGACAATGGATTAACAAGTTTTATATGAGAGCTGAAATCAATATTTAATTTCTTTAATAACTCCTCACCAACAAAAGAATAATTATAAGTTTCGTTCAGCGAGGCAGACTTCGATAAAATATTCTTTACGGATCTCTCAATTAAGCGTTCATTATTCAATTTTGGTGCTTGCAACTCAACTAAGGGACTTTCAATTTTTATATTATTAAATCCATATATTCTTATTATTTCCTCTACCACATCTTCAGAAATAGATACATCTCTGGTAGCTCTCCAACTTGGAACCATTATTTTTAAAATACCGTCTTCTTTGTTTTCTTCAGCTATTTCGAATCCTAATAAAATTAATGTTTCTTTTATTTTTTTAACTTCAATAACTTGACCCACGATCTTCTCCATCCATTTCAAATCTAAATCAATTGGACCTTGATCTAATTTAAAATTTTTCTCATCAATTAAATTACTAGAAATACTAGCCTTAGGACAACTTTCCAAAATCAACTCGATAGCCCTAGCTAAGGCTGTTTCACATAAATTTGGATCAAGAGACTTTTCAAAACGAGTAGAGGCTTCTGTTCGAAGACTTAATATCTGAGTAGTTTTCCTAGTTTGATATGGCTCAAAATTAGCTGATTCTAATATTATATTTTTTATTTCTTCACCGACTTCACTGTTAGCACTACCCATTACTCCAGCAATGGCAATTGGTTTCTTGGAATCAATTATAAGTAGCATATTTTTTTCTAGTTTTCTAATTTGACCATCCAAGGTTTCTATTTCCTCTCCAGCATTGGCCGGTCGTACACCAATCTCACTTACTTTATCAGCATCGAAAGCATGCATTGGTTGTCCAAACTCAAACATCACATAATTTATAATATCTACAATATTACTGATAGGTCTCATACCAACAGCAATTAATCTTTCTTGAATCCATTTTGGAGACTCACCAATCTCTATATCCTTCATTTCTATTGCCATATATCTTGGACATAATTTTTCGTCTTTTACTTTCACTTTCAAAATATTTAATTCTTTGTTTTTATTTTTACTAATCAACTTTTTAAGCTTGTCTGAATCTATTTGCTTTAATTTAGTATTAAAAATCGCTGACAACTCTCGAGCAATTCCATAATGATTTAATAAATCAGGACGATTTGAAAGAGATTTGTTATCAACTTCTAATACAGTATCACCAAACTTGAAATACTCAGCAATACTTTTTCCAATCTTTGCTTTTTTATCCAAAATTAATATGCCAGAGTGATCATCGCCAAATCCTATTTCATCAGGAGCACACATCATCCCTTCTGACATCTCGCCACGTACTTCTGCTTTCTTGATTTCTAGACCATTTGGCAATATCGCACCAACTAAGGCAACTGGAACTAACTGACCAACTTCAATATTAGGCGCTCCACAAACAATATCTAATTTTTCAGAGCCAACATTAACCTTAGCAACCTGAAGTTTGTCGGCATTTGAATGCTTTTTTATTTCCAAAATTTTACCAACTATAACACTATCAAATTTTTCAGCTTGTTTAACTATATCCTCCACCTCTACAGTATGTAGAGTTAATTTATCAGCAACCTCTTGAACAGAAACTGATCTAGGAATACTAACAAAATCTTTTAACCAATTTAAACTTAGATACATATATTAATATTATAAATTATTTTATTGACCTCTTATTTAAGCTGAGAGATCGACAGCTTTTGCATTTATTTAGCAACAGTCATTACGGGCCTTCTTTTTCCTTTACAATCATCTTTTGAAGCTCTTTTTCCTATCAGAATAATTAACCCAAACATGACTACACTTACCAACAATTCTAACCCATACTTTAAAAACACGATGTCCATAAATCCCACTTTTTTTACCTAAAATTGTTTCAAAAATCTCAAATCACCACTCATAAACAACCTAGTATCTTCAATTCCAAATTTTAATTGCGCTAATCGACTAAGACCAAGTCCAAAAGCAAAACCTGAATATTTTTTTGAATCAATTCCTCCATACTCTAATACCTTAGGATGAATCATTCCACATCCCAGAATCTCAAGCCAACCGCTTCCCTTACACAATCTACAACCCTTTCCTTTACAAAGAAAACAAGTAAACTCTCCATTTGAACCTGGCTCAACAAAGGGGTAAAATTTTGGACGCATTCGAAGTTCAGTATCTTCTCCATAAAGTTTTTTACCAATTGTTGTTAATATTCCCTTCATATGACTAAAACTTATACTTTCATCTATCATAATTCCTTCAAAGTGATACAATGTGTGTTCATGCCTCACATCCGTCGCTTCACTTCTAAAACATCTTCCAGGAATTACAGCCCTAAGAGGAGCGCCATACTTTTGCATAGCTCTTACTTGCACGGGCGATGTATGTGTTCTCATCACCATATCATATTCATCTTCTTTGTTTTTCTTATCAATATAAAAAGTGTCTTGCATGTCTCTGGCAGGGTGATTTGCTGGAATATTTAAAGCTTCAAAACAATAATAATCACTTTCTAATTCTGGACCATCCAATACCACAAATCCAAGCGAAGTAAATAGATCCTCTAGTTCATTTTGTATTAATGTAATTGGATTTAAACTTCCTTTTTCAATTCTTTCTCCAGGTAATGTAACGTCTATAAAAGTATCATTATCGTTTCTGCCTTCAAGCACTGCTCTGGCTTCATTAAAATTATTATCTAATTCTTTTTTTATACTATTTGCTAATTGACCGAATTCTTTCTTTGCTTCTTTTCTTAAATCTTTTATACCTCTCAATGTTTTAGTGAACTCACCTTTTCTGCCTAAATATTTAGTTTCTAAATTACTCAAAGAATTTAAATCAGTCACTTTTTTTAAATGATTTAATATTTCTTTTTTAACTTTTTTTAATTCATCTTTCATATAAATATATTATTCTAATAACTTTAAACTAACATTGAAACAAATTAAAGTTTATTGCAAGACCTCATCATCCTCGGTTCCAATATTATTAACGCTTTGAGTTAATTGCTTAATATTTCTCGCTTTATAGCTTATCAAGAAATATTCAAGTATAGTCAAACCAATAATCAACAAAAATAAATTTATCCATGTAAATAAACCCTTTGATAACAAAAATAAAACTGCAACAATTAAAAAAGCGAAGAGAAATGATTGACGAAAGGCAATAATAACAGATCGAAATACTAACTCACGTTTGAGTGCAACAAAACGAATAGTAAATCCAATTATTGCAGCTGTGCCAGAAATAGCCAAAAAGAGAGATAAATAAAAAAGTAAAAAACCAAGCCAATTAGTAATCTCTGGATTTATAGTAAATAAAACAAATAAAAAAACACCCCAACAAATTGTGGTTGCCATTATCATGAACATTAAATAGGATTTCAGAGTCATTTTTATCTATATTTCCACTTAATTATGTAATTACTTTAGCAGTTTTTTATATATATTTCAAGCTTTACTTACCCCCTCTCCCTTCCGGGAGAGGGCTGGGGTGAGGGGTAGTGAAGATAATAATATTAACAACCTTTTCTACCTCACCCTAACCCTCTCCTGTCTAAGAGAGGGGACAATAAAAAAACAGTCCCGAGTATTCGAGACTGTTTTTAAAATATATTATAATAATATTCTACTCCTTAATTCCATCCAAATTCACATCATACAAAATCTGGTCTGAAACTAAATTATATTTTATAATTTCTTTCTCTTTAAACCAAATCTTGATTTCTCGCTCAGCTTCCTCTGGCTCGTCAGAACAATGAATAAGATTCCTAACCGCTCTTCCATCAAAACCGGCAATTGCATAAGAGTCATTAGTAAGATCACCTCTAATTGTACCAACATCAGAAGTCAAAGGCTCAGTGCCGCCAACTAATTTTTTTACAATACCTACTGCTTGATTACCTTCCAAAACCATAGCCAATACCGGACCTGAAGTCATAAAATCAGCTAATTGACCAATAATATCTTTTCCGTATTCTATAGCCTCCTTTTCAATAGGCTGGCCAGCTATCTCTCTTTCTTTTACGATATTTGCTCCTTTTTCTTTAAACCAAGCATCATTCTTATTATACTGTTCCCAACATTTTTTTTCCTCTGGAATAAAAAATTTCAAAGCTGTCATTTTGAGACCAGTTTTTTCAAATCTATTAATAATATTACCAATCAATGACCTCTGTACTCCATCCGGTTTAATAATAACAAATGTTCTTTCTTTCTTTGGATGATTCATATTTTTAATTCTATTGTTACGTAGCATGCTACGTAACAAAAATATTTTTATTTAATTATTTCAAAAATTTTCTAATTTTTTCACTTACTTGAGCTGGGGTTAAATTTGCTTTTACTAAATAATCAACTGCTCCTAGCTTTTCACCTTTTTTCTTATCCTCATCTGTGCCAAGATTTGTAAGCATAATTACGGGTATTTTTTTTGTCTTACTATCACTTTTTAATGCTTCGAGAACAGAAAAACCATCAAGTTGAGGTAAAATCACATCAAGCATTATCAAATCTAATTTTTCTTTCTTAGCTATTTCTATACCCTCAGCTCCATTTCCAGCAGTAAAAACCTCAAAACCTTCGCTTGTAAACTTTGTATTATACATAGAAGCGATCATTGGATCATCTTCTACTATTAGTAATTTTTTAGCTGTTGCCATATATTCTAAATACTTTTTAAATAAAAACAGTTATATAAATAACTGCCCTCTTCTTACTAATTATTATACCAATATAACTAAATAATGCAAGAAAAGCTGTAAAAAATAAAAATATATATAATAAAACTTTTCAAAACAAACATGGGGCTTGGGGTGAAAGTGAGTGCCATTGCTAGACACAACTTAATAACAATTGACGAGGGAGCGAATCTGGAATCCCAGGGCTTTCCTGCCTGCCGGCAGGTTGTTACTTTTTGGCCTCAAAAAATAAATTATTAAATTTTATTTTATAATTAACTCACCATCCAAAACCCTAATACTAACAGTCCCCACCTCATCATTCCGAAAAATCTCAGCATTCAATCTTTCAAGTCTCTTAATTATCCTCCGGCTAGGATGTCCAAAAAAATTATCTTCACCAACTTGAATAACCACAATCTCAGGACTAACCATTTTCAAAAATTCTTCACTACTAGATGTGTCCGATCCATGATGCCCCGCCTTCAAAACATCTACATCTAAATATACCTCACCCCGCTCGCTAGCACTCGCCTCCCCTTTTATAATTAGCCTGCCTGTCCGGTAGGCAGGGAGAGGGGATTGAGAGGTGAGATATAATTCTTCTTCAACCTCTCTCTCAGCATCCCCCATAAACAAAAACTTCTTATCCTCACAATCCAACATCGATACTATAGAACTATTATTTAAATTATTAACCTCCTGACCCAACACACTCTCACATGGATAAAGAATATCTAGATCACAATTCTCTCCTAAATTTATTTGCTGCGGACGATCAACAATAACCAAGGATATTTTCCTATCTCTTATTATCTCAAGCCACTCGATATAATTCGGAGTATCATGTACAACCCCAGTATATAGAATTTTTTTCACATCATATCTCTTGAGCACATCTACAAGACCTGTTACATGGTCGTCATGTGGATGGGTAAGTATCATCAGGTCAATCTGCCTATCCCACCAATCCATACTTTTGCTTAATTCACCAATAACTTTATTATCAGGCCCACCATCTATTAAGATATTTTGACCATACGGAGTTTTAATTAAAATACTGTCCCCCTGACCAACATCCAAAAAATCTACTTCCAAATTATTACTTGGATTGAACGAAAATACAAAAATAGGAATAGTCGATATACTAAAAACTATTCCAATTAGTAACAATATTGTATAAATCCTCCTTGGCATAATTACATTATAGCATTCTTAATTAAAAAAGCGACAAATTTTTCTGTCGCTTTTCTAGCCTACCCCAGAAAAGAATTATTGGAGCTGAAACTTGATATCTTCTGTAGATTATTTAATAAATAAATGTTATATTATAATTGCAATAAATAATAATAATCCTTTTATTTGTGAAACGACAAATTTTTCATTATCTTCAACAAAAACATACTATAAAAAACTCATTTTAAAATACTAAATAAAAAATATATGAAAATAAATAAACTGTTCCGGCTATCAATGCCAAAATTCATAAAATTTAATTTTGGCGAAGAAGGTTATAAAAAATGGCTGGAGTCTATATCCCCTGAAGCGAAAAAATTTTTTACTAACAAAAAAATTGATGATTGGTATGATGACAATATTTTTCTTGACCCTGTTAAAATACTATGCGATCTATTTTATGACGGCGATCTATTTGGTGCAGAAGAATTAGGAAAATTCGATGTAGAGAACTCACTTAATAGTATATTAAAAATTTTTATTAAATTCGGCTCGCCCGAATTTATTATTAAAAGAGCAAGTACGTTATTTGGAAAATACTATAAAGATGTGAGCGCTGAAATAATTAATCTAGAAAAAAATAAAGCAAAAATAAGAATACATAACTTCAAAAATATGAACAAAATAAATGAACATCTTATTATCGGCTGGATAAAAAAATCTTTAGAATTTTCCGGAGCTAAAAATATAAAAATAAACATTGAACAAAAAAATATTAACAATAAAAATGTTATTAATTTTTTCGGCACTTGGGAGTAGGTTGATATTTTGTACTTGTGATAAATAATTATCAAAAACCATCGCCAAAGCTTACTTCAGTGATGGTCTTTTTTTTGTTTAATCCTCTCCACAATCTCAAATCTAACTACCGTGCTATTGTTCATGACGCTTGATCATCATGAGGATGAATAAGTACCATGAGATCAATTTGTCTATCAAACCAAAACATGTTTTTACTCAACTCATTTATCACATCATTATCAGGTCCACCATCTATCAAAATATTTTGATCATATGGAGTCTGGATCAATATGCTATCACCCTGCCCGATATCCAAAAAACTTACTTCCAAATTTTTTGGAACATTATCAATCACCCAAAATAAAATTTTATACAAACTCCTTGACATTTTATTTTTTTATTAATTCAATACTTTATTTAATAAGCTACCGAACTCATTTCTTTTACATTTTTTATCATATTATCATATTGTTAAATAAAATCCTTATAATAAAGCAAAAAATATGCTAAAGGAACTATTTTTATTTTCTCATCTAATTTTAATACATCTCTACTAATAATCACTCCTTTTTTAAAACCATTTTTTTCTAACATCTTATAATCCTTCTCTTCTATCTCTTTATTATACCGAATCAATATTGGAGTAGTTTTCTTTTTACTATTTACTAAAAAATCTATTTCTTGTTTATGGATATTATCTCGCCAAAAAGTAATCCGCTTCCCCCAATCCTCTATAGACTCATCTTTTATGAGATGGCTAAATATCACATTTTCAATCAATGCTAAATACACATCCTCTTTATGTAAATGTTCTCGACTAAATTGCCAATGGTCAATCGCTCCATAAATATAAGAGTAATATAACCAAAACAAAAACGGATCTCGGAAATACACCTTCTTGGCCTTGCTCTTATGCACACTCCCCTTCAAGTCTGATTGATAAACCAGTTTTACCGAAAGCATAGATTCAAGAATATTTAGATACTCTTCTACGGTCAAGTGAGTTTTAGCTTTTGTATTTCTTGCAATCGTCTTGTAGCCGATTGGCTTGCCAAGATTAAGAAGTATTTGCTCCATAATATGACGAAGCAAAGAAACATCTCTTTTCATCTTTGCAATATCTCCTATTAACCAATACAAATAATTACTATATATTTCCCTGTTAACATTTCCATGATCTTTAAAGTCAATAATACTAGATATATAACCACCAGTTAAACAATAAATATCTAGATAATAATCAAAATTTTTAAAGTAGCTAACGAATTTTATTTTTTTATCACCACTTTGTTTATTATCACTAATTACTTTATGACCAAATTCTGGATTTAGTAATTTTATAAAATCCACAAAATTAAGTGAAGTTAAAATATTTGTTTTTGTTTTTTTCAAGACTGAAGCTGACACTCTATTTCTATTTTTTTTGTCATCTCCATTATACAAAGTTGATCCAACTAAAAACAAAGTAATATTTTTCAGTCTTCCTGCTTGTTTTAAAAACTCAATTCCTTTTTCCCAGTTTTTTACCAAAGTTACCTCATCAATAAAAATATAGATTCTACTTTCTTTTTCTATTTTCCGGTTATTTAAAAATATTTTAATAATTTCGTTGAGCTGTTCGTAAGTATCAATGTTTTGACATGAATAATAAAGAATATTATGAGGATTTATTTTTTTATTTTCAATTAAATCATTAATTAATATTTTTATTATTGTACTCTTTCCCAAGCCTCGTGCACCACGAACAGAATATATATGATCTTTTTCTAAATCAAAATTATTAATTATATTCTCAATTATTTCCAAAGGCGATTCCTGATAAACCTTAACCAGCGGATCATTTTTCAATCCAGCTCCTCTCCACCAAGGATTTTGTATAGATAATAAATCTAAATTAATTTCCATATTGTTTTGTCATTCCCGCGACCGCGTGTCGCCCTAGCTTTAGCGGTGGCGCAAGACGGGAATCTATTTCAAAATTAAAATTATTTCAAATTTTCTTGAAAAAAACTTGCCAACTCTTCGATTCTTATTCTATCTTGCTTCATTGTATCTCTATCACGAATAGTTACATCACCCTTTTCTAAACTATCAAAATCAACAGTCAAACAATATGGAGTACCAATCTCGTCTTGTCTTCTGTATCTCTTTCCAATGTTTCCATTATCGTCAAATTCACAAGTATAATCAGATTTTAATATATCAAATATTTCTTTAGCTTTAATCATTAGCTCTGGTTTATTTTTTAAAAGTGGAAATACAGCAATTTTGATTGGAGCAATTCTTTTTGGAAATTTCATTACTACTCTACTACCATCTTCAAGCTCTTCTTCATTATAAGCCGCATCAATAGCAACCAAAATAGATCTATCTAAGCCAAAAGTAGGTTCAAGTACATGAGGAATAAATTTTTCCTTTGTTTGAGGATTTGTGTATTCTAATTTTTGATTAGAAAACTTTGAATGTTGAGTAAGATCAAAATCGGATCTATGCGCTAAACCAAACAATTCGCCAAAACCAAAGGCAAAATTATATTCTATATCTATTGTTTTTTTAGAATAATGCGAGAGTTTTTCTGGTGTATGTTCATATCTACGCATATTTTCTTTCTTGACTCCAATTTCCATGGCAAATTCTTCTTGAAATTTTAACCATTCTTCAAAAAGATCTTCCCATTTCATTTTGGGATCAATAAAATATTCGATTTCCATTTGTTCAAACTCTCTTAATCGAAAAATAAAATTCCTAGCCACAATTTCATTACGAAATGCTTTACCAATTTGAGCAATACCAAACGGAATTTTTACTCTCATAGAGTCTAATATATTTTTAAAATCAAGAAATATAGCTCCGGCAGTTTCTGGACGAAGATACACGTCACCTTCCACACCATTCATCTCAGTTTTAAACATCATGTTAATATTTCGCGCCTCAGTCCAGTCTGATTTTCCACATTTTGGACATTTCAATTTTTCTTCTTGCAAAACCTTGGTCATTTCTTCGAGTTGGCCTTCCATGTCTTTGCCAGTTAATTCCTCAACTAAATAATCAGCTCGAAATCTCAATTTACATGCCTTGCAATCCACCATCACATCATTGAATCCAGAAGTGTGCCCCGAGGCTTCCCAAGCTTTTGTGTGGAGCATTATCGGTCCGTCCATTCCCACCATATCACTTCTTTCTTGCACAAATTTTTTCCACCAAAGTTGCTTGATGTTATTTTTTAGCTCCACTCCATATGGTCCATAACTATATGAATTTGCTAAACCACCATATATTTCCGAAGCAGGAAAAATAAATCCTCTTCTTTTGCAAAGCGATACTATTTTTTCCATTTTGTTATTTTTCTCTTTTGTCATATTTTTTAATATTATTTGTATATTTGTAATTAATTTGTAATTTGTAATAAAAATAAAAAACCTCATTCCAGCAAGTAGGCTCCAAAAAACCAAACGTTAATCATCACCTAATTGCTAGAACGAGGTCTTCTAAATTCTTAAACCTGCACCCCGCGGTTCCATCTAGCTTCCCCGATATATCGAGGCTCCTCAATTTATTCAATTTTTATTATAAAGAGTTCCAATCTCTCTCTAATAATTATATTATATATTATTTAAAATTTTATGTCAAAATAAAAAAAACGAGAAATTAATCCTCGTTTTTTCTAATACTTATTTACTATTTATTCAATCCCCGCATCCTTCATCATTTCTTCCAACCTTTGCTCAATATCTTCCTGGCTCATAGCTTGACTTCCTTCAAAACTTGGAACATCACCATTTCCACCAAAACTATCCGTTAGTCCGTTACTTAAGTCACCTAAACCTTTCATCATTTCTCCCAAATCTCTAAATTCTACATCACTTGGAGCTTGAAAAATATCATCTGATAATTTTTCTTCATGACAATTATAATTCATTCCAGTTTCTTCTTGATCGCTAACCCAGCTCTCCCAAGAATAATCCTCTGGATCAATTCTATCATTACTGCCCATTTCTTCACTCGTTTTATTCATCTCATCAATATTCATTTTTATACCACTTTTACCACCCCACATATAAATCCATTCGGCATCAGTCAAAGACACACCTGGCTGCGTTTCTCCAGCGCTAGCAGGATTGGTCATGTCAGCAAAAGCAATTCCATCAATTCTCGTTTTATCGTCCTTTGCACTAATAATTATTTCACCTTGCGGTGTCTCAACGACACACTTTACTCCCTTTCCACTCTTCAACCAGCTCATTAAAGATGAGTACTGCTTGGCCTTGGAATCATCTTGATTAATATAACCTGCTTTTTTGAAACATCCCCCTAGCGATAATGCTACGCCAAACACGACTAGCAATGAAATAATTTTTTTCATAAGTTTTATAATTAATTATTATATATAACTACATCTCATCCACTACATCTATACCTAATAAATTTAAACCATTTTTTATAACCTGTCCAACACTATCGAGTAACACCAATCTAGCCTGTTTTACATCCTCATCAGATTTCAATATTTGCACACTATGGTAATAATCATTAAATTCTTTGGTTAATTCAAATACATATTTTGCAATTTCAGACGGATCATAATTTTGTGCGGCTTTTTCTACCACTTCTGGATATTTTGCTATCTTTAATGTTAAATATTTTTCTTTTTCGTCAGTTAAACTATCTAAATTTTGTTTTTTTGTTTTTTTAACTCCTGCTTTCCTAAATATACTCTGAATTCTAGCGTATGTATAAAGCAAATAAGGACCAGAGTCACCCTCAAAACTAACACTCTCATCTAAGTCAAAAGCCAGATATTTAAATGGACTAATTTTCAGAAAAGAATACTTTACTGCTCCAACTCCAATTTTTTCATAAAGATCTTCAATATTTTTCAAATCTTTATTTTTGGTTTTTTCTTCTATTTTTTCTACAGCTTGATTCATTATGTCATTACCAAAAATTACTTGTCCTTTTCTAGATGACATCTTACCGGATTTCAAGCCAACGAACTCATAAGCATTATGATATTGTTTATCTTTAAATTTCTTAGCATCAAGAAGTTCTTGAACTTTGAAAGTCACTTTAAAAAAACTAATTTGCTCAATAGCTACATTATGTATGCACAGATCAATTTTACCAAAGTCCTCAAACTCACTCATTGCTAAGCCCAACTCCTTACCTTCATATGTTGGTAAGCCTTCGGAATTCAAGAATACCCTAGTATCTAAATCGTATTTTTTTCCATTGAAAATTACTGCGCCCTCACTTTTTTCTAAAATATTTTTTTTAAGCGCCTTCTCTACTTGCTTTTCGCCTATGACCATCACTTCCGACTCCATATACTCTCTTTCAAAATGTGTATCCAATCTTTTATATATTTCATGGAATTTTTCAAAGCTCCATTTCTTACCAAGCTCCCAAAGCTTTTTTATATCCTTATCTTCTCCTTCGTAAATCTGCTTGTTTATATATGTGATCAATTGTTTAGCAACTTGATCTTCTTCAAATGCCTTAGCACCCTCTGCGTAACACTTTCCGAGTAATGCTACTTTCTCGTCAGCTGTTTTAGGATATTTTTTTGGGTCCACTTCTTTAAAGGCCCAAATACATTTTGCGATATGCATCCCGACATCACCTTGATAATTCACCCTTACCACTTCAGCACCTTGTGATTCTATAATTCTGGCAATTGATTCTCCCAAGATAATATTTCTTAGATGACCAATATGAAAAGACTTAAAAGGATTCGGATGAGCATACTCTATCATTATTTTTTTCTTTTTCAGGTTATCATTACTGCCAAAATTTTCTTTACTTTTATTCACTTCATTTATCACCTCTTCAATTAAATATTCTTTATTTATTACAAAATTCAAATATGGTCCTACAAATTTTACACCTACAATAATTTTATCAGATTTTATTTTACTAATTAAATTATCTATAAGTTCCCTAGGGTTTTGTTTTAACTCTTTAGCGACTTCAAAGCTTGGCAAACTAATATCTCCCATTTCTGGATTCGGTGGATATACTAAAAGAGACGCTTGTACAATATCCTGACCAAGCGCCTTATTTATTTCTTTTACAATATGAGATTTTATTTTATCTAAAGAATTCATAACTTTTTTTGTCATACCGAACCTAATTCGAGATCCAGGAGTAAACCGTAGAAATTACTTTTTATATTTTAATAATTCTCCACAACCTCTTTTCCCCTTTTGAATAATAATATTACTATTTTCTGTATCAATTTCCATTTCAAAATCATTTACTTTTATTCCATCTACCTTTACTGCCCCCTGATTAATCAATCGCCTAGCTTCATTGTTGCTGCTTGCTAATTTTGTTATCATAACTAATGCTTCAATAATATTTATTTTTGGTGCAGGCGATGGAAAGGCCTGAATTTCCTCTGGAATTTCTTTCTTTTGTACAGTTTTAATAAAATTCTCCTCAGCAGAATTCGAATCTTCTTCATTGTGAAATATTCTGGTTATTTCTTTAGCCAATTTCATTTTCAAGTCTCTTGGATTCATTTTTGAATCTTTGAGTTGTTTGTTAATCTCTTTTATTTCTTTCATTGAAAGTTGGGTGCATAGCTCAAAAGCTGTTCCTATTATGCCATCTGGCCAACTCATTATTATTCCATACATATTATTTGGATCCTGATCCAAGAATACCGCATTACCTTCAGTCTTACCCATCTTCTTTCCGCTGTCATCTGCTAAAAGCCTTAATGTCATTACAAATTTCTCTTTCATACCCAATGATTTCATAAGATCTCGTCCAGCCATCATATTAAACATCTGATCATTACCACCCAATTCAAGATCCACATCCATTACCACGGAATCATTACCTTGTGCCAAGGGATAAAGAAATTCATGAAGATAAATTGGTTTTTCATTTTCGATCCTGTCCTGAAACATGTCTCTCTGTATCATTTGCTGTACAGTAAAATGAGATGACAATTCTATTAAATCTTTGAATGTCATCTTGTCACTCCATTCGCTATTATATTTTATTTTAGCTGGATTCCTTCCTTTGAAATTCAAAAAAGCACCAGCTTGTTTTTCATAATTAATTGCATTTTCCAACACCTCTTCACGAGTTAATTTCTTCCTAGTCGCGCCTTTGTCAGTAGGATCACCTATCATTCCTGTAAAATCACCTATTAAAAATATCACCTGATGACCAAGTTTTTGAAACTGAGATAATTTGTTTATACTAATTGCATTTCCAATATGTAAAAATGGCGCACTAGGGTCATAACCACAATACAATTTAATTTGCTCACCACTCATAAGAAGCTTCTTCAAATCTTTTCTATTTGGATAAATTATTTCTACTCCTCTGTCCAATAATTCATCAATTTGTTTTTCATCAGTAATTACTTTTGACATAATATTATTTTAATAACTTATTACTACCTACTACAACCTACTTACCATTATTCATTTTCTCTACCTCTCTTTTTTCTTTTTTAATTTCCTTCTCTTCTTCTTTTACCTCCTCAATAATTTTCTTTTTACTTTTATAAAACTCCATAAAAGAAAACACTACCAAACTGGCGACCACTATTCCAAAAATATTTAAAAGTAAAACCTTGATAATATCTCCAAATAACAACCAGTCCCTACTTGATACAGCCAATCCTACCGCGGTAAGTGGCGGAATCAATGTTACTGTAATTGCCACACCAGGCAAAGTACTATCCAAGCCCGGCTTAACCCAAGTATAGCTTGCCGCTACACCAGCAACAATAGCTACAAAAAAAGTAAACAAACTTGGTTGCATTATTTTTATTATACTAATATCACCAATATTAACTGAAGTAAAAGCTCCTAATACAAAAGCTATAAAAAAAGCATACACAAAAGATAGGCCTAGAATTCTCAATGATCTAATTATAACCTTTGGTTCATTTATTAATATACCGAGAGATAGAGCTAATATCGGAGAAAGAAGTGGCGTAACAAGCATTCCACCAAATAACTAATATTAAATTATCAGCTAAAAGACCCAGGGCCACAATTAAAGTAGAAAGGATAACTAAAAAATAAAAATCAGCTCTCGGAGAACTAGATTCGATTACATTAACACAAAAATTGTGCCTATCTGCTTGTTTTACCTTAAAAAGTGTTTGAATTGGCATAAATTATATAATTATTTTATAACAAAAACTAATAAATAATATAGTTATTATACTATTATTCTAATTTATTTTGCTTATTTTGGCAAACTCTAATTTTTTTTAGTTTTATTTAAAAAACTTACCTATCCACCACTTTTTTATAATTGGCAAAGTTAAGGTAGAAAGAAAATATCCAATAGTTGGTATCAATGCTCCAAAAAGAAAGTTATCAACATTTATGAGATACAATACTAATGAAGCTATTACATAAGTAATAATTAAAATAAAAACTATTCTAATTTTACTCACTTCCCAACCTTTATCACCTTCCACTCTCTTGTTTCTCTTTTTAACCTCATCTAACTCTTGTTGTATTTTTAATATTTGATTATCCATATTTATAAATTATTAATCAACTGGCGGAAGCGAGAGGATTTACCCCTACGCTATCGCTCCAGGGCACTTGTACCCGGAGGGTGAAAAACTTCTCATCCTTTTTTTAATGCGGAGGCGAGAGGATTCGAACCCCTGAATCGATTTCTCGATTAACGCTTTTCGAGAGCGCCCCATTCAACCGCTCTGGCACGCCTCCATTTTCAACTTTTTTATTTCAAAACAAACGGATTAAAATTAGTATCTCTATCATAATAATCCTCATTTTCATTTTTCTTCAAAAATCTAACAATCTTATACGTTACAGGTGTAAACAATATCTCTACGCCGCATTTAAATATATAGTTTGATACAAAAACTGTAATCAAGAGACTAGTTGGCAATACACCATAAAAAGCTATCAATACAAACAAAGAAGTATCAACCATTTCTCCTACAAGCGTTGAACCGATTGTTCTGATCCATAACTTCTTTCCAGACATGGCTACTTTTATTTTCGCCATAAGATATGAATTAGAAAATTCACCTGCAAAATATGCTATTAGACTTGCTAGGACTATCCGAGGTGTAAGACCAAGAATGGTATTAAATGCTTCTTGATGGGGCCAGTCAGATGCAGATGGTAATACATTTACTATCATTAATACCAATGACATAATTCCAGCACAAACAAATCCAGTCCAAATAACTTTACGAGATCTCCTATACCCATAAACCTCCGTCAAAATATCTCCAAAGATATAACTAAAAGGAAATAATAACGTCCCGCCATCAAAAGTAAACTTCCCAAACATCAATATCTTTGTAGACGCAATATTTGAAATAAGTAACACAGCCACAAACAAAGCCATTATAATGTCGAAATATTTATAGTTCTTATTATTCATAATATTCTTTTATTACGTAGCGTACTACATAACAAAATAATTATTTTTTATATTCCTGCCTGCCGGTAGGCAGATTAAATTCCTCAGACTCTCCTTCTTTTAAATTACCTAAATTAATATCTCCAACTCTAACTCGCTTCAAATCTATCACCTTTTCACCAATCACGTCAAACATACGCCTTATTTGTCTCTTTTTCCCTTGAGTTAAAATAACTTTAAATTCATTATCACTAATATATTCTATTTTCTTCACTCTAACCACTCCATCATCATCTCCTATATCAACTCCTTTTCTTATTTTTTTAATTATTTTATTGATCGGTAATTTATTTTTGAAATTTCGTAATTGAACTAAATATTCTTTTTCATGTTCATATCTTGGATGAGTAACTTTTTCTGTCCAATCTCCATCATTAGATATAATTACCAAACCATGACTATTTTTATCAAGACGTCCAACTATAAACAAACCTCTCAATACATCCCCCTCTCCTTGATAAGGAGACCTGCCTGTCCGGTAGACAGGGTGCTGGGGTGAGGTTAACAGCTCAAAAACATTCTTTTCTCCATCAAATGTACGATTTGTACAGGTGTAACCAACTGGCTTATTTAATTTTATATATATTTTCTCCTCACTTGGCTTAATTATCTCGTTGTCTATTTTCACCTCATCACTCTCATCAACTTTCATGCCAAGCTCAGCCATCTTGCCATTAACCAAAACTTCCCCATCTCGAATCAAGGACTCAGCCTGACGCCGAGAACAATACCCACTACTTGAAATAAATTTTTGTAATACTATTTTCATAAATTTTTATTTTAATGATTTACTATTTACCCACATAACTTCGAATTGAACCTTCATCATATCTGCCATTTCAGCACTTTCGATCAAAAAACCATAATTTTCTTTTTTTGAAGATATAAATCTTACGGTATTTTCGTAAATTGCATATCCCAAGCTAAAATCAATATTTTCCGGAGCAAGACGTACCTCTCTCTTGTATTCTTTGCCTATTTTGAAATGTGGATATTTTTGAAATGATAGTTTTTGCTTTTGAGGCCAAATAACTTTAATAGAAATATTTCTAGTAATACGTTCTTTATGAAATTTTTTAAAAAACTCGGAAGTTAATAAATCAATTATCTTCACAACCGGCCAACAAATATATACTGTTGTATCACGACACAATAACATATCCTTCATCATTTGTTGTAATTCTTTTCTCCCTTCGTAGAGAATAAATTTTGGCTTTATTTGATTATTTTTTAAATAATACTCTTTTTTCAATTCACTTACAATACTTTTAGCCTCTGAAATTTCTTTCTGCTTTTCTTCTATTAAATTACTAATATACTCTGGTTTTTGTACAAAAAATTTTTTAACTCCATCTTTTTGTGATTCATAAACCAAGCCTGATTCTACTAAATTATCTAAAAAATCATAAACAGAAGTTCGATTTATTCCAACTTTTTTTGAAATCTCTGTTGCCCCCATTCCTCCAAAATCAAAACAAGTTTTAAAAACTTCCTTTTCTGCCTCTTTCAAGCTAAATAAATTTAATATTTTATCAATTTTCATAATTGTTGTGGAAATGTTACGACAATATTTACAATACTATCAAATAATACTATTGTCAAGTTGTCTACTAAAAAAATAGATCTTTAACAATTTAATAACAAGGGGTGAAAATATGGGATTAAAACAAAATAATTTATTAGTAAAAATAGCATATTTACCTGATACTATTTTTAATGCATGGAGCGGTGATAAGAAAGAAGCGCTAACACAAATTAATTTCTGGGTATTTTGTTTCAAACTTATCATCTCCCCAGTCTTAACCCCTTTCGTACTTTTTGCATTAGGAATAACAATTTTCTTTTTGTTCGGTTTTTTGGTAATTTGTGGTGGAGCATATGTACTTGAGTGGATTATTGGTTTTATATTTACCTGCAAACCAAATAATAACCATTGGATCGATAGTTTTTATGTTGGATATGAAAAATGGCCAACCATAAAAGGATACCGAATTTACCCTGCTTTCTTTTTATTGTTTTTGCCAATAATATGCATTGGTCTTGATTTTTACTATGGCAATAAAACATCGCCAGATACACCAATTATTTTAATTATCAACATATTATTAATAATAATTGTTATTTTCTGGAAAAAAATCTCAGCTTTATTGATTTCATTAAAAAAGCATGCAACTTCTAAAAGATTTAATATTAAAATAAACAAAAAAGGAGAGTGAAAAATGAAAAAGATTAAATCAGAAATTGGGTTAGAATTTGATGGAGCAATTGCCTGGGGCAATCCCTTCCGCTATGCCGTTTTCGCAGATATTTTCTGTGAAGAAGACGGAGGATTACTTGGTGGACAGCGAATTGCAAATTTTAACAAAAGAAGGTTTGCATGCAAATGCCGTGACCAAGTTAATAAAATGGATCAACGTTATAATGCTCATGTTTTTAAAATGCGTTTTTTGAGAAGATGCAAGCTCAAGTTTTATAAATTAAGAGCTGAATTAAAGGCATTTTTAAAAAATTCCTGATGAGGAGGGTTAAAAATGAAAAAAAACTAGAGTAATAATTAAATGTATATTAATTTGCATTGTATTTCTTTCTGCTTCTTGTTCTCAAGAAAAATTATCACCTCAAGAAATTGAAGGAATTGTTGTCGGAGACCAAGTTTTATATCATTACAGCCAAAGATATTATGATTTTGATATTTTGAAAATTCCAATAAAACTACTTAACGGAAAACTAATCGAAAGAAGTTACACAGTTTTTGTTCAGGAAGGATCAGCATCAACAGTTTTGAATTATCTACTAAATCATATCCAAATTGGCGATAAGATTATTATCCTAGATTATCCACCTTATAAAAAATATAAGGTAGGCCGTTATTATTATCTTTGTTTAAGAAAATATGACGGAATTTATCCGAAAATAAAAGAGGAGAGTCGAAAATGAAAAAACTTAACGATGACTTGCTGAATAAAATTAAAAGTGAAATTAAAATTTTACTTCACGCTTCACGCAACTCGATGAGAAATAGAGGCGAGGATACCACAAAAACGTGCTTTTCTGTAGTTGACACATGGTACGGAGAGGCGATTGGAATTCTGCATGGATTAGACTTACTTGGATATGTATACTCAGACTTACTGGAAGAATTGAAAAAAGAAGTCTTAAAGGAAGAAGGATTTTATACCGACCATAGATGTAAGCATTGTTTGGAACTCTACGGCCAAGACGATAAAACAACAATAGAAAATGGCGTAGAAATTAGTAAACTTGATTCCAAGTATGATACTCATGTGCGTAAAATGCCTTTTTTAAGAAGATGCAAGCTCAAGCTTTATAGATTAAGAGCTAAATTTAATGTTTTTTTGCAAAACAATAAGTTGCTTTGGAAACCACCAACAGTTGCAATACTTGGAATGTGGGCATTTACTGGTGCGATTGGCCTATTTGGTCATATTACGGGACAGATTGAATTAAGCAAGACAGGTGAAGCAGAATCAAATATTGTAAGTGTTATAGTTGTCATTTGTTTTGTTAGTTTTTGGGGTTATTGGTTTATGAGGATCTTCGGGGAATATAAAGAACCTACAGACTACAAACTATATTATTCTAGAGCAATACTACCAATTTCTTTTACCTCTCCACTTATTTGTATATTTGGATTGGTGTCGGGTTTTATGGTGTTTGTTATGATGGGACAAGCTGATTATTTCAACAATCTAACATCAACACTTTTATTAAAACCAAAATCTACTTTTTTTGCCGCAGGAATAATTTTGGCTAGCTATACCGTTTTGGGAATAATACTTAATACATGTTCTTTAATTATTAGAAAAATAAAAAAATATTAAAAAGAGAGGTTTATAATATAAAAAACAAAAGACGAGTAAATTTACTTGTCTTTTGTTTTTAAATATTTTTCTTATTATTGCTTCTTACTTCTTACTTTTAAATTCAACACCCCCATCATCGCAACAATCAACCAAAACAAAACCGCTAAATCATTTTTAAAATATGCTATAATATAAGAATTATACTAAAAACTCTAAACTAAAATATATTGCATTTTTTAAAATTAATGCTAAACTTAAATAAGAGTTAATAAATAAATAACTAAAAATATGGAAGATCAAACAAACCAAGAACAAAATGAGGAGCAACCACAAGAGCAGGCTCAACCACAACAAGGACAATCTAACGCACAGTCAAGTAATCAAACTGAAAATCAATCAGAGACAGTTCAGGGAGGAACTAATCTTAAAGGTAGTATTAGTAAATTTGAAGCATTTTTGGACGAGTATATGGTAAAAAAAGCTCCATTTGCTTTGCCAACAGGTTTAAAAGAATTTCTTGTTGCCGTAGCTCCATATATAACTATTGTTGCTGCTATTTTATCTATACCGATTATTTTAGCAGCCATAGGTTTATCGGCTTTTCTTACTCCATTTTCAATTTTAGCAGGAAATGGTTTTGGCTGGGGATTTTTCTCAATCATCTCATTACTTGTAGCTGCGGTTACTCTCACAATGGAAGTGATAGCAGTACCCGGATTATTTAAGCGAACCAGATCCGCTTGGCGTTTAATTTTTTATGCTAGTATAGTGAGCGTCTTGGGAAGCATTATTTCAATTAGCGGTGTTTTGAGTGGAATTATAGGAGCTATCATCGGGTGGTATATACTATTCCAAATAAAAGATATGTATAAGAACTAATTTTAGTTTGAAATACCTTTTCGAAAAACAAAAGAAAGATTTAATATTAATAAACACAAAAGACGAGTAATTTTTACTCGTCTTTATTTTTTAAATATTTTTTTTATTATTGCTTCTCACTTCTTACTTTTAAATTAACTACTCCCATCATCGCAACAATCAACCAAAACAACACAGCCAAATCATTTTTAAGATATGGTACATCCACTAGCCCATGAACTACAATAACCATCATTGCGCAAACCAAGCCTAATGTAAAATATCTATTCTTAGATTTTTTATTTATATTCTTTAATCCTAAATACAAAAACTTCCCAATAATCCAAATAAACAAAATCATTCCAGCTAATCCCAATTCAACCCAAAAATTCAAGAAAATATTATGAGGATACATGTATATTTCCAATGGTTGCCAAACACTATTTCTAAATTCTTCATTCCATACAGTCTTCCTGTGCCAATCAGGATCATGCGGATCGCACACAAATATTCCTTCAGCATGATACGGTTCTACTGTTTGTTTATAATTTGCCAGACCCGAACCAATAAAAATTCTTCCGTCTTTCAGCATCTCCCATGTTTCATTCCATTGCGCTTTTCTTATTTGACCTGAAAGATCCATGAGGGTAACTTTATCAATTACCTTTGTTCTAACTGGTTGATAAAAAAACAAACCAGCGGAAATCAAAATTGTAAAAATAATAGTAACCCATCTTAATTTTTTATTTGCTAAAATTCCAAAAACGAACAATCCAGCGGCAAGTCCAACCAAAGCACCTTCAGAATCAGCAAACATTGTGGCTCTTATTGATAGCGCCGTAGTCACGGCCAAAAATAATAGCTGCCAATAATAAGTGGTTCGAAATATTTTTAAACTAAAATCTATTTTCTTAAACTTTTCAAAAAATAACCCAACTATCAACATCACAATCGGAGCTAGATACAATCCTACGGCATTAGGATAGCCAAACACAGAGACTGCTCTTCTATTCGCCTCATTAGCCCAAAATTCATTAAATATTAAATCACCAGTTATATATTGATAAATAGCCACCAAAGAAACTCCTAACGCAGACACTGCTAATGGCCATACAACTCTATCAATCTTCTTTCCAAAAACATTAATAACTAAAATATAAAATAGTAATGGCTCAAAAAAATAAGCCTTCCAAATCCCAAAAGCGCTATCAGAAAATCCGGCTACACCAACTGCTATAAATGATACTACCAAAACTAAAACAATTTCCCAGTCAAAAGGGTATCTTGTTGGTTTGTAGTTTGTAGTTTGTAGTTTGTAGTTTTTTAATCTAGATTTTATATTTCCAAATACTTCTTTATAACTTTTCAAAAACCATACTGAAAAACTAATTAAAATCATTGCCTCTAAAAGTGTGAATGGGATACTAAGAATATTAAATCTAATTAAATAACTTGGCAGAGTTGCGAGAATTAAAAAAACCGCCCAGTCGATTCTTCGCCAAGATAAAACTACAAATAATATTAAATAGAGAATAATTAAAAAAATCATATATTAAACCACTAGCATATAAAGCCCCAGAATAACCAAGCTTATTCCAATTACTTTTTGCATTATTACACCACCACCCCAGTCCTCTTTCAAGACATTTGGATACTTTGCTGATAAAAATAAAACTAATAGAAATAAAAACACATACTGAGTGCCTTGAAGAGCATTTATCATGGCAACAGGCCCCAGGCTAATCGCCCAGTTAAGCATTATAAAAGCTAGCGCTGCAAATAAACGAACAGTAATAAAAAAACTTAAGCTCCTTGGTTTCTTGGCATGATGTCTGTATTCCAAAATTTTCTTTCTATACATTGGCATCATAAATATTATTATCACACCAATAAAAGTTCCGAGTCTAGACCAAACAAAACTACCAATAAATGGCTGGGTAGTATAGATATATTTCATTAATACATAATAAGCAGCAAAAAGAAAAGCAGCAAACACAGAATTTAATAATAATCTACGGGCTGGTCTATAGTGAGCATGAATGCCTCCTAAGGCATTTCCAAATATATCCAAGAATCTATGAGCAACTTCTTTATAATAATACAGCCTGGTTGTTTTAACTGAAATCAATACTCCACCTGCTATCAAGACTAAAAATGCAAGAAATTGTCTCTCACCCAAAACCTCTCCCAAAAATACATAGCTAAGCAAAAAACTAAATACTGGAACCAAGGCGCCAACGATTGGCACTACTCTGGTAGCTTCACTTTGATGAAGTGCTTTGTACCAAAAAATCAAAGTCAACAAGAATAATAATCCGCCAAAAATATCTAAGCAAAATTCTTGAAAACTTGGGATCCATGGAGCAAAAAACAATAAAAAGAAATTAAAAATACTCCAGATGCCAACATAAAATGCGTAAGTTGTAGATGAGTGAATCTTTTTGGATAACAAAAACTTATCAGCTACATACACACCAGCATTAATAAAATATGATGAGATCGATATTAGTAACCACATATTTATAAAAAATATTAACTAATTATTTCATTGTTCTTGCAAATTTTAGAATAAACTCCTGCGCTTGGTCGTGCTTTTCGCTCAAATGTTTTCCGATCAACCGAATACAAACCAAACTTTGGCCAATACCCTTCTGCCCATTCAAAATTATCAAGAAGTGACCAATAAAAATATCCACGTACATCTACTCCTTCTTGAATTGCTTTATGAATATATTTTAGATGTTCTCTAATATATCTAGGTCGAAACTTGTCATCGACATCGGCTGTGCCATTTTCTGTTATTATTATTGGCTTTTTGTATTTTTTGTATTTCTTTAAAACTTCATAAATTCCTCGAGGATAAAATTCCCAACCTCGGTCATCTACTTCTTTGTTTAGATTTTTTTTAAACGGTGGATACCAGACAATACGATCATGATGATAATAGTTTACTCCGATATAATCTAATTGTTTCTTTACTTTATTTACAAACAATTCATTCCGAAAATAATAAGCGATCTTTGCCATTAACACTTCAATTAGATTCCATTTATGAGCTGGTTCCAAAAAACCAGTTGTCATTGCTATGCTTACTTTAGCATCAAAAAATTTATTATGAATTATTTTATATATCTCTTTATGAATTTTTATATAATTATTAAATACTTTAAGAGAACCTAGCAAATCCCATTTTTTATTAGGCGGAAATTTGCCATCCAGATAACCATGACCAATAATCATTAATGGCTCATTCAAAGTAACCCAATAATCAACCAAGCCTCCTAACTCATCGACTATTAGCTCTGCGTATTTAGTAAAATATTGAATAACTTTCTTGTTAGTTAATCCACCTCGATTTGAAATCCAAAGAGGTAACGGCCAATGCCAAAGAGTTAAAACAATTTTTATATTATTATTTTTTAGTTTTTGAAGCATTTCTCTATAATGCTCAACCGCTTCCATGTCAAACTTACCTTCTTGTGGCTCGATTCGTGACCACTCTATTCCCATTCGATAAGCTTTCACATTTAATTCTTTAAGGCATTCCAAATCTTTATCAAAATTATCATAAGAACCCATTGCAGTGCCACTAATATAATTCTCCGGATCAAACATTTCAGGGAATTTCTCCTGTTGCTCAGCACTCCAATAAGATTTAGCGTTCTCAGCTAATCTTTTAGCATTCCTCTTCTCCCACTCACTCCAGTCATTCTTGTTTCCACCCTCAATCTGATAAGCAGAAGTAGACACCCCCCAAAGAAAATCTTTTGGAAATTTAAGTATTTTTGTATATTTCTTCATACCAAAATTATACCATACTTGACTTTAAATTATAAATAAAATAATATAATCTTAAAAGTAATTAACGCAAGAAAAAGGAGGATAAAATAATGGAACGACAAACTGCTAAAGATCAAATCGAGAAAGAATTAACCAAAAAAGCTCAGCGAAATAAAACTCTTTTTGAGGTCAGAGACTTAATAAAACTTTTGCCCAAATTTAAGTCCCGAGAGGCAAAAAAGATCATTCAAGAAATGATTGAAGAGGAAATTTTGATTTATTGGAGCTCTGGCTCCACAACCAAAATTGGCTTAAAGAAGTTTGTGAAACAGGGGTAAACAAAAAATTACAACTGATTTTAAATCATCACACTGCCACGACAATCTTCATCGGGGCAGTTTTTATTTACTAACATTGACAAAAAATATCATTTATCATAATATTTATCTTATAAGGTCTTTTTGACTTTTGTGAACGTTATTTTGTTGACTAGGAGGGGCACGAACCATTGTGCCAGTTTCACAACATCAAATTGTTCCATAAATTTTTAAGGAGGTAAAGCAACAAACCGGGTATTAACAAGTATAATGTTTCACATCCGGAAAGGAGGACACAAAATTAGATTAAAGTATCCGACTTAAAATTCCAATTATGGTAAGACCTCCCTCGATCAAAAGAGGAGAGGCGGAACAAAAAATTTAAAAAGGTTAAATTTCCCCCTAGTGCTAGGCGGCTTAGTATTATAAATAAAATATATACTACACCGATGAGCTAGGGCGACAAACAAGACACATAAAGGGGCTTCGCTAATTTTATTACAGCAAGCCCTTTTGAATTTTTAAAATCGCTTGTCCATATCTTTTATACTTGTTATCATATCTAGCAATAACTATTTACAAATTTTAAATGGAAAATAAAAATACATACATCATCTCCCTAGGTGGCTCTCTTATTGTCCCACCATCAGGAATAGATTGGAAATTTTTAAAAGAATTTAGAAAATTAATTTTATCAGAAATTAATAAAAGGAAAAAAATATTTTTAATTTCTGGCGGAGGAGTCACTTGTCGAAATTATAATGAAGCAGCTAATAAGGTTATAAAAATAGACCCTGAAGATCTTGATTGGTTGGGCATTCATTCCTCTAGGCTAAACGCTCACCTACTTCGCACAATATTTAGAAAATCAGCTCATCCAAAAATAATCAAAAATCCCACTATTCATATATCCACCAAAAAAAATCTTATCATTGGCGGAGGCTGGAAACCAGGCTGGTCGACTGATTACGTAGCTACAAAAATTGCCGAAGAATATGATGTTAAAACCGTAATAAATCTATCAAACATAAATTACGCCTACGACAAAGATCCAAAAAAATACAAATCTGCAAAAAAAATAAAAAACATAAATTGGAAAGACTTTCGAAAAATTGTAGGTAATAAATGGACGCCAGGTCTCAACGCTCCATTCGATCCTATCGCCAGCAAAAAAGCCGAGCAACTTGGTCTAAAGGTTGTTATTATGAACGGCAAAAAATTATCAAACCTAAAAAACTTCTTAAACAACAAAGAATTCAAAGGAACTTTGATTAATTGATAGATATTAGGTTTTAGGTTGATGATAAAAATAAGACTCTTTTGGGTCTTATTTATTTTATGAATATAAATAGTTAAAACCAACATGGGGTCTGGGGTGGAAGTTAGCGCCCCTGCTAGACGCAATTTAATAACAATTGGCGATATAGCTAATCTGGAACCCCAGGATTTTTTGTTACTTTTTGATCCCAAAAAGTAAACCCGCGGCAGCGATTATCACCAATATCAATAATTAACAAACATTTATCATCAACCTCACCCCCAACCCTCTCCTGTCTAGGAGAGGGGGCGAAAAAACTAACAACTAACCCGGCTTGCCAAGACTCTAAATTTCATGTATACTAACTTCTATTAAAATTTAATATTTTGCAAATAATTTGATATGTCTAATACTAGACAAATAATTATTTTGCATTTTTTTCTATGTCAAAATTTATCAAAATAAAAGGAGCTCGCGTACACAACTTAAAGAACATAGATGTAAATATTCCTAGAGATAAATTCGTTGTAATAACCGGACTTTCCGGTTCAGGTAAATCTTCGCTTGCCTTTGATACGATCTATGCTGAAGGACAAAGACGATATGTAGAGTCCCTATCAGCTTATGCTCGTCAATTCATAGGCCTCATGGACAAACCTGACGTTGACCTTATCGAAGGTCTGTCTCCGGCAATCTCAATTGATCAAAAATCAACTTCTCACAATCCACGTTCAACAGTAGGAACAGTGACTGAAATATATGATTATTTGAGACTTTTATTTGCCCGTATCGGCATACCTCATTGTCCAAAATGTGGAAAAAAAATAAAACAATATTCTATAGATGAAATTATAAATCAAATTATCAAAAAATATACTAATAAAGATGTCATTATTTTAGCTCCCTTAATAAGAGACAAAAAGGGTGAGCATAAAAATATCTTGGAAAGAATTTCAAAAGCGGGTTTTGGAAGAGTTAGATTTGATGGTAATATTTATACACTGGAAGAGGTAGAAGATATGAAGGTAGATAATAAAAAGAAACATAATGTTGAAATTGTTATTGATAGATTAAAATCATCAAAAAATAAAGAAGACTTAGCCAGGCTGACTGAATCGATCGAAAAAGCTCTTGATCTGGCAGATGGTTTGGTGATTGTCAGTCCAAAGGATGGCGATAAAAATAATGAAACTATTTTTTCACAGCTTTTTGCCTGCGCTGACTGCGGAATCAGTTTACCAGAACTTGAACCTAGAAATTTTTCTTTTAATTCACCTCATGGCGCTTGCCCGGACTGTTCAGGACTCGGCACTAAAATGGAAATAGATAGTGAGACGATATTGAATCCAAATCTTACAATCGCCCAAGGAGCTATCAAACCATGGTCACATGGAAATACTAATGGCCAAACTTGGTTAATGAGAATCTTGGGCACCGTAGCTGAAAAAAATGGTTTTGATCTAAATACTCCTTTAAAAAATTTGGATGATAAACAAATGCAACTAGTATTGTATGGAACTGGCAACAAAAATTATGATGTAGTGTACGAAAGCGATCGCTTTTCTGGTGAACTATCAACTGAATTTGAAGGTGTGATTTCAAATATGGAAAGGCGCTACAAACAAACTGACTCAGATTGGGTAAAAAAAGATATTGAACAATATATGCGAGTTTTAGTTTGCCCGACTTGCGAAGGCAAAAGATTAAAACCAGAAATGTTGAGCGTAAAAATAGATAATCATTCTATAAATGATGTTACCATCAAACCAATCAATCAAGCTAAAATATTTTTTGATAATTTGGAAAAAGGAAAATCATTATCTATCCGTAATAAAAAAATTGCGGCTCAAATTATAAAAGAAATAAAATCGCGCCTTACATTTTTAAGCAATGTCGGTCTTAATTACCTTTCCCTAGACAGATCGGCCAATACTCTTTCTGGTGGAGAAGCGCAAAGAATCAGGCTAGCCACGCAAATCGGCTCGACTTTAATGGGCGTATTATATATTTTAGACGAGCCGTCTATCGGCTTACACCAAAAAGATAATGATAAGCTTATCAACACTCTTAAAGAACTGCGCGATTTAGGAAATACAGTAATTGTGGTTGAACACGACGAAGCCACTATAAAAGCAGCTGACTATATTATAGATGTCGGACCTGGAGCCGGTGAACATGGCGGAGAAATAATAGCTCTAGGCACTCCGGCTCAAATAAAAAAATCAGCCAAATCGATAACTGGTCAATATTTGACTGGCAAAAAATCAATTCAACCACCAAAACAATATAGAAAAGAAAACGGAAAAAAATTAAAAATTATTGGAGCCACCGAACATAATTTAAAAAATATTGATGTAGAATTTCCTCTTGGATTATTCATTGCCATAACTGGAGTATCTGGATCAGGCAAGTCTACCTTGATGACAGATATTTTAGCCAAAGCTTTATCACATAAATTCCACCGCGCTAAAACTATACCAGGAACTCATAAAGAAATTCAAGGTTTAGAACATTTAGATAAAGTTATTAATATTAACCAATCTCCAATCGGCCGAACTCCTAGATCTAATCCTGCTACATACACCGGAGCCTTCACTCCTATAAGGGAATTATTTGCCAGCTTGCCCGAAGCTAAACTAAAAGGATATAAAGCCGGCAGATTTTCTTTTAATGTAGTGGGCGGAAGATGCGAGGCTTGTTCTGGCGACGGTATGGTCAAGATTGAGATGCAATTCTTGCCGAATGTATATGTAGAGTGTGAAGTCTGCCATGGCAAGAGATATAATAAAGAAGCTTTAGATATTTATTACAAAAATAAAAATATCTCAGACGTATTAAATATGACCGTTGAAGAAACTACTAGTTTCTTCAAAAATATCCCAGCTATTCATAAAAAACTAGAAACTCTAAGCGAAGTCGGTCTTGGCTATATAAAACTTGGTCAATCTGCTACTACCCTCTCAGGTGGAGAGGCTCAACGAGTCAAACTAGCCACTGAACTCGCAAGACGTGCTACTGGAAAAACCCTCTACATTCTCGATGAACCAACCACTGGTCTTCACTTTGCAGATATCAAGAAACTTCTTGATGTACTTAATCAATTAGTTGATAAAGGTAATACTGTTCTAATTATCGAACACAACCTAGATGTGATTAAATCAGTAGATTGGATCATAGACCTAGGACCCGAAGGCGGGGATAAGGGTGGAAAAATTGTAGCCACAGGCACACCCCAAACAATCGCTAAAACAAAAAATAGTCATACTGGGAAATATTTGACCAAAATATTGAAATAGGTTTTAGCTTGCAGTTTGTAGTAGTATAAAAAATAAAAGACATCCGACGTCTCTAAAAACGTCAGATGTCTTTTTTGATATGTCATTGCGAGGAGGAGCTCAAGCGACGACGTGGCAATCTCGGGATTACCGCGCTTCACTTTGTTTCGCTCGCAATGACGGAAACTAAAACGTACGTATGAACGTACGTATGAAATAAATATTTTTTTGTAAAAAAGATGCCGCTCAATCAAAAGATTGAACGGCACAGAGTCTAAAATGTTAAAACGTTGTCTTCATCTTATACGAGCCTGCATTTAAATGATGAGGATTTCACCGGCGAAATTATTATCCCAGGCATCAGCTACGGAAGAAGAAGCTACGACAATCATACAAGCGGTCCTTGACCGAGTCCAGGACCGCTTGTCAGAATCACGTCATGAGATGCCGCATTATTCGTCGGGGGCATTTTCAGCACGCATGATCCTTCATCGATTATAACCGCCATCTTCATATAGTGGGTGTAATCTTCATTCTGAGCGATCTGAACGTCTTCGCATCCGTCATTGGATCTTATTGAAGAGTTAAGAACGTCGTTGTCAATAACAGCTAAGCAGGGATACTTCAACCCACCCCCCAGAAGTTGAGTCAGCGTATCAGCCGGATTTGCCATTACTATATTTTCTACTGCGTCAGAAATATTTAAGGCAGCGTTATCCGCGGAGAAATTATCTTGTTCGGTCGTCAGGCCGGCAATTCTTTTCATAGACACGACGATGTCCTGATTCAGAGTCACAACGATTTCATTTCCGGCCCCTTGGGTTATGTTCATGGCCGTATTTTCATTGATAAAATTAAAGGTTACTTCCATACTGGCAGTGTTGTCCAGTGCTACAGCATAAGCCGTCGGAGCGATAAACAAAGCGATCATAAACGCGAAAACTACGAAAAGTTTAAACAGCTTCATTTTTAGTACCTCCTTTTTTAAAAGAAATGTTTAATAAATCAACTACGGTACTGCTAAAAATCCTCCTTTCATTTTTTTAAAGGTTAGTAGAAAAGTAACTACGGGCCGACATTGAAATTTTGGCACGATATTGCTACCAAATCGAATATTTATTTAAAAAGAACCTTTATTAATATAGTTTATTTAATAAATAAACAACACATTAAAAATTCTTAGGCTAATACTACTATAATTATAGTAATATATTTTCACCATTTTGTAAATACCGCCCTGTCATTGCGAGCGATGGCAAAAAAAAGGCTTTAAGCCTCTATCTTAAAACTAATATTTAATTTTTTGAACAAAATTATGGCCTTGATCAGTGCACTACGCTGATCAAGGCCATTTGGAGAAAAAAGCATTTTAGCACCTTTCCTGGTTGCTCAAGCCAGAAAAATTTAAAATCATATTGATGATTTCTTCAAAAAAGATGACAAAAAACTTTTAAATGGAAAAATATTTTTTAATCGAGAAATAAAAGTTATTGCTGAACTAACTCGACCCAGAATAAGATCTGCAGTTTTATAACCACTTCTATCATCCTGCAAACAAGTGAGAACACCATTTTCTAATTTTTGTACACGTTTTGTCATTTTTATTACCTCCAATCTGAAGGATAATTTAAAAAAGCAATTTACTTATTAACTACATATTAGCATAAATTATAGATTTTTTAAATATATTGTGTTAACTTTAAAATAGAAATAAAAAATAATAATTATGAAAATACTTGGAATAGAAACAAGTTGTGATGAAACCGCCGCTTCAATAATAGAGACAAGGGAAAACAAGGTTAAAGTCTTGTCGAATATCATCTCATCACAAATTGATATACATAAAAAATACGGAGGCATAGTTCCTGAGGTTGCAGCTCGTGAGCATGTTTTGAATATCATCCCAATTGTAAATGAAGCCTTGGGAAAAGCCAAAATTAAATTCGATAAAAATAATAAACCAAAAGGTCTGGATGCAATAGCAGTAACTATTGGACCAGGACTTGTTACTTCATTACAGACTGGCGTCGAGACAGCCAAATCCTTGTCATACGCTTGGAACATCCCAATCATTGGAGTTAATCATATCGAAGGGCATATTTACGCAAACTTTATAAAACAAATCCCAAAACTTTTTCCGTCTATCGTGCTAACAGTAAGTGGAGGACATACAAAACTCATTCTCATGAGAAATCATGGTAAATATGAAACCATTGGAGAGACTAGAGACGACGCTGCCGGCGAAGCCTTCGACAAAGCAGCTAAATTAATGGGGCTAGATTATCCCGGTGGCCCAATCGTTGCTAAGTATGCAAAAAAATACTCTTTGTCATTGCGAGGAGCGAAGCGACGCGGCAATCTATTTCCTAATACAAAAGAAAAAATCACCCTTCCAAGACCAATGATCACTAACAAATCTTTTGACTTCTCTTTCTCTGGACTAAAAACTGCTTTACTTTACTCCATCCAAAAAGATAAAGATTGGGGAAAAAAAATACCAGAATACTGCCATGAATTCCAACAAGCTATTATTGATGTTTTAATAAACAAAACCTTAAAAGCCTCGAAAAAATATAATGCTAAATCAATTATGCTCACGGGCGGAGTATCTGCTAATACCGAACTTCGCGCTCAAATAAAAAAAGATGCACCTATGCAACTTCCTAATATCAAATTATTTATACCTAATCTCAAATATACTACAGATAATGCAACAGTAATTGCGGTGGCTGGTTATTATAGAGCTAAGAAAAAAGACTTTACTCCATACAATGAGTTGAAAACAGATTGTAATTTAGAATTATAAAAATTATTATCTTAATTTAGCTTCACAATTATTAAGAGCTTCTTTGAGCTCTTTTATTTTTTCGTTCAACTCTTCGATCTTACCATTCATATCTTCATTTTCCAAAAGTAATTCCATTTGCTCATCGCTTCGAGAAATAACTAACATATGAGTAGACAATTTTCTTCCTTCTTTATATAAATTATCCTTCTTCTTTTTATCGCCAAGCCTAACTGCTTGACGAGCCTCAAGTTTAAATAAATCTTTTTCACTATTCATTCTGTTGTCTGCGGAACGTAAAAATAAATCCATTTCAGACAAAACTCTTGCTTCATTTTCTAAAACACCATTTGCTAATAATTCTTTAATCTTTTTTTCTACAAGCTCTTGATTTTCTGTTTCTTCTAACAACTCTGACATAATTGATTCACCACTAGAAGCTGAAGCAAAAAATTCATACTCTGCAAATCTTTCATCGATTTCAGATAATTTTTGTTTTTGTTTTTTCTCAAGACTTTCTTTAATAATTTTGAATAACATTCTTTTTCCTTCCTCTGCGCTCACTTCTTCTAAGGATGTTTTATCTATTCTTCTTAATAATTCTTCTTTATTTCTTTGAGCAATTTTTTCATACTTTTTCTTATCTTTTAAATTTTCTTCTATTTTTTGTAAAGTTTTTTGAAATCTTATTTCATGAATTTTTTTAAATCTTTCATCAACTTTTTTTATATCTAATATTCCTTCTTTCTCCGTGTCAATATCATTCAAATTATCATTTAGTCTCCCATTTAATGCTCTATCAAGAATTTGACCATTTTTATCTTTCGCGCTCTGTTTAAATTCCTGATTAGCCAAATCAACTCGACCATCTTTTTTTCCAATCACCAAGATGCCAAATTCATCACCGCCTTCAGTAGATATTACAAAATCCAACTCTTCACAAATTTCTTTATTAGCCTCTTTAATTTCTTCAATAGTTTTTTCTATCTCTTCGTGAACACGAACTAAGTAAATATCTCCAGCTTCATGACCCATTATATCATTTACTGTTTTGAGCCCTTCTACGTCAATTGAAATTTTCATTACATTCTTATTGCCTTCAAAAAAAGAATTTTTAATTATTTCTTTTATATAAGACTTATTTACAACTTCTTTTTCTTTGAACACTGCCCTTTGATCTATATACTGACCTTCCTTTAATCGAATATATTCCTCTATTATCTCTTTAGTTTTTAATAATCTCTCACCTCCTTCTGCTTTCGATTGAAATTCTGTTACAAAACTCAAAATATCCTCTTTCTCTTTTTGAGAAGGGATTTTACTACTCTTAAGCATTTCTTCAATTTCAGCTTTTATATCTATATTTTTTGATTCAATTTTATCAACTTGTTTTTCATTTTTGAACATAAATAATTTTTGGGGGCTGTCATGATTAGATAATAACAACCCCCGTGTTTTAAGATAGATCATTACTCCCCCGTTTCAATTTTAATGGCTCCATGAACTTGAATTTCTGCTTTTAAATCTTTGTAGTCAGGTTTTTTCTTCTCGGGAGAGATTTCCTCTTCTTTTTTAATCATAGCGTCCATTGTGTCGTCATAACCAGTATCATTGCCACCACACATAGTGCACCTCCTTATTTGTTGTTTTTATTAAAATTAATTTAATAGCTTACTTTATAATATAAAAACAACTTTGTCAATTTAAAATTATTTTTTTCGTTTTAACTTTTTTTCTTTATCCAATATTCTCAAAGTAATCTTAATAACAGTATCAGGAGTAAGAGATATGCTATCTATACCACATTCAACCAAAAATTCTGCAAATTCTGGATAATCAGATGGGGCTTGTCCGCAAATACCAATCTTTGTCTTGGTGCGTTTTGCAACATCCACAACATAACTAACCAAAGATTTCACTGCTTGATTTCTCTCGTCATAAACATGACTTACAAGATGATTATCTCGATCCACTCCAAGAGTTAATTGAGTGAGATCATTGGATCCGATTGAAAATCCATCAAATAGTTTTGCAAATTGTTCAGCCAATATCACGTTAGATGGGATCTCCACCATACAATATACTTCGAATCCATCCTTACCTCTCTTGAGCCCATGATCAGCCATTATTTTTAATACTTTATTTGCTTCATCCAAGTCTCTACAAAAAGGCACCATTACTTTCAGATTATTAAGTCCCATTTCTTCTCTTACTTTAACTAATGCTTTACATTCTAAAATAAAAGCATCTTTGTACTCTTCACTATAATACCGACTAGCTCCACGCCAACCTATCATTGGATTATGTTCTATCGGCTCATACTCCCTACCTCCAATCAAGTTTGCATATTCATTTGTCTTAAAATCTGATAAACGAATAATTACATCTTTTGGATAAAATGCAGCTGCTATGGTGCTCACACCTTCAGCTAGTTTATCTATAAAAAACTGTTCTTTATTTTTGTACCCCACAGTGATCTCCTCAATTTTCTTCTTTACTTTTGGGTCTTTAATTTTCTTGAAATTCATCAAAGCCTTTGGATGTATTTTTATATAATTATTTATAATAAATTCTTCCCTAGCAAGTCCAACACCGTCATTTGGAATCAAAGAAGACGCAAAAGCAATTTCTGGAGCACCAACATTCATCATTACTTTTGTTTTTGGTCTGTCTAGATTTTTTATATCTGTTTTCTTGATTTTGAATGGTAATACCCCCTCATAGATCATTCCTTCGTCTCCTTCAGCACAACTCGCAGTTATACCCTGTCCTGTCTTTACTTTTTTACTTACGTCTCCTGAGCCAACTATACAAGGTATGCCAAGTTCACGAGATACAATTGCAGCATGGCAAGTTCTGCCTCCTTTATCCGTCACAATAGCCGAAGCTATTTTCATTATTGGCTCCCAATCTGGATCAGTCATGTCTGTGACGAGCACTTCACCTGGTTTAAATTTACTAATATCTTTAACATCCATTATTTTATGTGCCTTACCCGCTCCGATTTTATTTCCTACACTTCTTCCGATAGCCACAACAGCACCTTTCTTTGGCATGCTGTACTCTTCGATGATGTTATAATTTCTCACACTATGAATTGTCTCTGGTCTAGCTTGGATTATATAGAGCTTTTTATCTCTGCCGTCCAACGCCCACTCGATATCCATTGGTCGCTTGTAATGCTTCTCTATAATCATTCCCCACTTCGCTAATTCTATCACTTGCTTGTCTGTAATAGATTGTTTGTCTCTATCCTTTTGACTTACTGGAATATCTTTGACTGGTTTCTTTGGATTACTACTATAAATCATTTTTATTTTCTTTTTTCCGATTCTTCTTGAAATAATTTTTTCAGTCGGCTTGAAAACAAAAAACTCATCAGGACTAACTTTCCCCTGTACGATATTTTCACCTAATCCATAAATAGAATTAATCAAAACTGCATTTTGAAAACCAGATTCAGTATCGATGGTAAACATCACACCAGAACTTGCCTTGTCCGATCTGGCCATTTTTTGTACACCCACTGATAAAGCAATCTTGAAATGATTAAATCCTTTATCAACTCGATAAGAAATAGCTCTGTTTGTAAAAAGTGATGACACACATCTCTTCACTGCAATCAATAATTCTTTTTCTCCTTGGATATTCAGATAAGTGTCTTGCTGACCAGCAAAAGAAGCGTCAGGCAGATCTTCGGCTGTTGCAGATGATCGAACTGCCACATCCACGTTTTTCATTCTGTATTGTTTTGACAACATCTTGTACGCTTCACTTATTTCTTCTTGAAATTTCTCTGGTAACTCTACATCAAGAATAGCTTTTCGTACCAAGGCACCACGTCTAGCTAAGTCTACGACATCACCAGTATCTAAACCTCGAAGTATTCTCCTAATTTCTTTTTTGACTCCGGTCTTTTCCATGAAATCGTCGTAAGCGAAAGAAGTGGTCGCAAAACCATTTGGCACCCTCACACCTTTACTAGATAACTTACGATACATCTCACCCAAAGAAGCATTCTTGCCTCCCACCTGAGGAACATTTTTAATAGTCAGCTCATTGAAAAATTTTATGTATTTTGACATATTTTTTAAAGTATTTCTATTTTAATTAAATTTGTTTCACCAACATAGCCCAAAGGATGACTAGAACAGATTATTATCTTATCACCAATTTTTGCTAATTTTTTTCTTTTTATTATATCTTTAAGCTCTACAATCAATTTATCAAATGATTTTATTTTTTTGAGATGGTAAGGATGCACTCCCCAGCTGAGATTTAATTGATTTTCAGAAAGTATTGATGGACAAAATGCCAAAACTTTTTGCCAAGGCTTGAGAGACGCTATAGACCTAGCTGTAAGACCAGAAGTTGTAGTGCAAACTATAATTTTCGCATTTATTTTTTCAGCAAGCTCCTTACAAGCAATAGCAGTAGAAGCTGTTATTGAAACACCATTTTTTTTATTTAATATTTTATCTTTTAGCCTAATTTCTTCTGGCTCCACTTCCTTGGATATCTTATCCATTATCCTAATAGACCGAAGCGGGTACTTACCTGTAGCAGTCTCACCAGAAAGCATAATAGCATCAGTGCCATCAAGTACAGCATTAGCAATATCAGATACCTCTGCTCGAGTTGGATGAGGGTTCTCGATCATTGAATTCAGCATCTGCGTAGCTACAATAACTGCTTTATTTTTTTCGAGACATTTATTTATAATATCTTTTTGAATAAGTGGCAGGTCTTCGAGGGGCATCTCTAGCCCGAGATCACCACGAGCAATCATGACAGCATCTGTTGCTTCAAGTATTTTATCAAAATTCTTTACGGCTATTGGTCTTTCAATCTTGGCTACAATTCTAGTATGTACTCCAGACCATTTTCCTTTTGACTTTGGCTTCTTGTAGTCAATTTGTTTGTAGCCATATTTCTTTTCTAGTTTCAATATCATTTTCCGAAGGCTCAATATATCCTTGGCGCTTCCCACATAAGAAAGTGCAATATAATCTACTTTATTCTTAATGCCAAACTCTAGATCATCCAAATCTTTCTTAGACAAGGCTGGTAACTTCGTATCAACACCTGGCACATTTATTCCTTTGTGAGTTTTGATAACACCGTCGTTTTTTACTACACACTCAATAGCACCCTTATTAGTGCTTATGACTTTGAGCTCAACTAAAGCATCATCAATATATATCTGCTGATTAGCTTTTACGAGTTTGTATAAATTTGGAACCTGAATAGGTATGTATAAATATGCCTTTGTAATAGGAATTTTTTTATCTTCCGGAATAAGAATAACTCTATTACCCTTCTTCACTTCTACACCTTGCTTCGAAACTCTTCCAGTCCGTATCTTCGGACCTTGCAAGTCAAGGATAACAGGAATAGGAGCATGAAAATATTTTGCAGCCACTCTAATATTCTGAATACATTTATAATGATACCGATGGGTGTTGTGAGACAAGTTTAATCTAGCCACATCCATTCCGGCTTTTATCATTTTTTTAATATCTCCTACTTTATCACTAGCAGGACCAATGGTTCCAATAATTTTTGTTCTAGGCATAATATAACACCCCTCTTAATCTCCCCTTCGTGAAGGGAAAAAAATTTATTTCCCCTCCTTACAAAGGAGGGGTTAGGGGAGGTTTACAATTTAATTTTCTTACTCAAGTCATGAATAACTGGAATTTCCCACCATTCTCCGTTTAGTGTCTTGATGATACCCATTACAGCCACAACCAAAAGTATCAACATTAATAACTGGCCAAAAATTGGGAACCAGATAAATAATGAAGCTACAATCTCAATAACAAACAATACTAAACCTTGTTTAGCATGAAATTGAGCGAATTCTGAATCACGTTTCCCTAAAAGCGGAACCAAGCAAAGGATCCAAACATACGATAAAACAGCAATTCCTTTGTTTACTTCCACATCAAGATCTTTGGAAGTTTTAGTTTTTTCTTCTTTCTTTTTTGTTGGCATAATTTTTAATTTTATATTAATTATTTTGATTTAATTATAACACAAACTTTTATTTTATAGAATTACATTTGACAAAAACCAATAATTAAAACATTATATAAAAAGATAACACAAATGCCGAAGTGGCCCGCCTACGCCAGAGGCTACGGCGAGGCACGTGAAATTGGCAAATATAAAAAATACAATTTAATATAAAGCCGGAGTGGTGAAATTGGTAGACACGCTTGGTTTAGGACCAAGTGCAGCAATGCGTGGAGGTTCAAGTCCTCTCTCCGGCACCAACACAAAAACAACGCTTATTAAGCGTTGTTTTTTATTACCCCTCCCCTTGCTAAGGGGGGCTAGGAGGGGTACATCAATATTTGTCTTAATTTTTTTAATCTCATTGCGAAAAATCATGACTGTTTAAGACAATATTCTACTTTAATATTAAAAACCTACTACACACCCCGTCTTCCAGTAAACCAAAATCCACCCCTCTCAAGAGGGGGCTTTTTCATTAATTCCCCTCTTGAGAGGGGTGCCCAAAGGGCGGGGTGTGTAACTCGTAAATAATAAATAATTTTTTCCAAAAAAAAGAGGGGTGCAAGTCATTAAAACTCTACACCCCAATTATT
>Ga0307992_1000039_pt1 | contig 82185 bp, 81 predicted proteins | sample EllFjometagen133_FD_203162 | JGI IMG/M metagenome (GOLD analysis project Ga0307992, IMG submission 203162) | Marine microbial communities from Ellis Fjord, Antarctic Ocean - #133 | ecosystem: Environmental > Aquatic > Marine > Unclassified | place: Southern Ocean | collected 2014-10-08
TGCTCAGGATAAAGTCAAAATAAAAACATGGCGAAATGAAAAAGCCTCAAATAATCTGGTGATTACTTGAGGCTTTTATGCTTAATATCTTGCCACAAAAACAGTCAACCTATTTCAGGACAAGACAATATATATCCCTGAGAAGAGAGCCATCCTGGCAAACTTATCTATGGCGGGATGGTTTCATGATCACTTCATCTTTCAAATTACCATCTACCGTGTAGGATGATAACTTGAGTTCTTTGGGCTGAACATCTATAACATGATAATACTGTTTGTCAGCACCGGAAATCGCAAATACGTTCTGAATCGCAGGATCCAGCTTGTATTGTTTTGATCCAGACACGGAAGTGATATAGACCGTTCCCTTCTGTCTCTTTTTCACGACTTTCCCCGCTTTGAGAGGATAGGTGCGACCAAAGGTGTGATCGTGACCCTGGAGAACCAGGTCCACCTCATGTTTGTCTATGACCGAGAGAAAAGCCTCTCGCCGTTTGGACCCGTCTCTCCCCTTTCCAGTAGCATAAAGAGGCTGATGTATACTGAGAATGATCCATTTACTTTTTTCCCTGGTCAGGATATCATCCAGCCATATCGCCTGCTCAGTCAGTTGCTCGTTCCCATTCAACACGACGAATAGCAAGCCTTGATAGTGAAAGTAGTAATTTGTCTCGGGGAGTGTCTCAAGACCATTTTCTGGCAAGGTAAAATGGGGTCGCCAGTAGGGAGAGAAGTGCTGTAGCCATTTTCCATCAATATAATAGGCATGGTTACCCATGATCGGCACCTGTGGAACCTGACCAAAGATCCAACCGCCGGCATGAAATAGATCTTCCCACATTTGATCTTTGCCTGGTATTGATACCAAATCTCCAGCCATGGTAATGAAAGCGGCATCAGGTGCTTCACTATAACCCGCTCTGATGGCCCTGGAAACATGGCTAAGCAAGCCATTCTGGGGATCTCCAAAATAGAGGAATCGAAAAGGGTCATCACTCTGTTTTGCCGTTTTGAAAACAAACCACTCACTCCATTTATTTATTGATCCCACTCGATAGGCATAGGAGGTTTCAGGCTCGAGACCGCCCAGCCTCGCAGAATACGCATATACCGTCGAGCTGTCGCTGAGCACCACCGTTTCGCTCTGGGCATCAATATCACGGTGCTCTTTATGAAACTTTGCCAGCGGCTTGTTTAGAGCAAGTTGGACCATGGGAGTGTCAAGCATAGTTGCATTTCTCCAGGACACATTCATCTGATGCTGGGGATCCTCAGAGATACACAATGCAACACGCCAGTCTTCAGGACCAGCAATGAGGCTAGATGTAAATAGCATGATTATTAATTGTACTAAGTATACGGAGTGGCGAAAATTGTGCATTCTATTCCTCTTATTGATATTAACACTCTTTGAATTTGAGGATAGAAAAGCGGAATAGCAATGCCCCAAGTTTTAGACAGAAAATATTTTCTCAAACCTTATTCCCCTGATAATTATATATCCTGTTTTTGATTATTATCGCCATAATGTGGTGAAAAATCTTGACTTGCTGGCTTAGCAAGCTTGGTTTATCTTTTCCCATTCGAGTGGGGACAATGCGAATAACAAGCTGATGTTGAGACATCAACGGGGTTGACGCATCATTCCCCTCATTTTTCCTCCTCAACCCACTTGTTGAATAGCCACAAAAATGATGAATGATGACGAAGCGAACAATCAATGAGTAAGTATATCCGAGAAGAACATCAATATTTTGATTTTCTCCCTGGTGCTTTAATTGAGGTAGACCTCGCCAGTCGCAGAATCATCTATATGAACCGGATTGCCCTCAGTCTTTTTGAGCATACACAGGCTGATATCGAGGCTGGTTTGCTCCTGAGAGAAATATTTCAGAATGATAGTGAATATGAACGCTCCATAAAAGTAGCCGAAAAGTTTGGTCTGGAAGATTATCAGAACCGCACGGCTTATTCCCGCTATGAGAAACAGGACCTCTATGACTTCATGATGATGAAGAAAAGTGGAGAAGGATTTCTGGGGGAATGCCAGGGTTCTTTCGTCTTAGATGATGCCCAAATTCCAATTGGAGCCCGCATCGATGTGAGAGACTTATCTGAACAGCGAGAGATGGAAGCTGCACATATTGTGAATGAGGCAAAATATCGAACCCTCCTGGAATATTCGTCCGACATCATTTTCCTGATAGATAGCGAGGGAGTAGTTCAATCTGTCAATCGTGCTGCTACAAAATACCTGGGACGAGATATAAGCGAGATTGAAGGCAAAAGCGTTACTGATTTGTTTCCACCCCAAACTGTTGAGACTTTTAAGGGCTATTTGAACAAAACGTTTATCAGCGGAGAGAGTGTCACCTACGAAACACCCATGCCCACCACCAAACAGACTGTCTGGGTGAGTACCTCTATCAGTCCAGTAAAAGATCAGTCAGGGAATGTCACGGCAGTCTTGGGAGTCAGTCGCAATATTACGGAGTGGAAGCGGGCTGAAGAGAGTCTGGAGCAGGCGCTCATCGAAGCGCGGAATGCCAACAAAGTAAAAGATCAGTTCATTGCAAATATCACTCACGAAATCCGTACTCCCCTCACTACCATTACTGGTTTTGCAGGTCGACTAAAAGAAAGTCTTGGTGAACATCTCAAACAGGCTGATGAAGATTACTTCAAGTTTATCAATAATAGCAGTGAGCGTCTCCTTAGAACCCTTGATTCAATCATTAACATATCCCAATTAGAAGCTGGAACATTGCAACTTGATTTAAAACTGCATCGGCTGGGACAACTCATTCAACTTCTGTGTGAAAAATTAGCTCCCGATGCCCATGTGAAGGGTCTCAACCTGGACTGGAGCATCCTCACCGATGAAGATGAAGCCCTATTTGACCAATCCTCTATTTACCATTCTATCCATAACATTCTTCAAAACGCCATTAAATATACAGATGCCGGTAGCATTTTAATGCAACTCGACCGTGTAAATGGAGCGCTCCAGCTCACCTGTACTGATACTGGCATTGGTATTTCTGATGAATATCGGCAACGCATGTTCCAGATCTTCTCTCAGGAAAGCGAAGGCCTGGCTAAAGACTATCAGGGCATTGGTCTGGGTTTAGCACTTACGAAACGCTATCTCGACATGAACAATGTAAATATACAGGTAGAAAGTGAGAAGGGCCGTGGCTCGACTTTTACTCTCATTTTCCCTGATCACACAAATACATAGTTCGCTTACCACAAATTACACTCCCCCAAAAAAAGGATAAACCTTCTTGCTTATTCAAGAGTGGTTCTCACCCTGTCCAAGATTTTTTATTTTGGAATGAACTGTGGGTAGATTTTTGCTTACTTTGATTTAGGTTGAAGTAACAGGGAGACGCATTTGGCCGGTAATAATAAACTATCCGATGGAAACAATCTTCAAATTGCAGAAAAGATGCTCTACGATGTGGTTCAAATTTTTGACCTGCTTCATATGCCCTACTGGTTGGAAGGTGGAACACAGATCGGTATTGTCCGCGAGCAACGTCTTTTACCTTGGGACAATGATATGGATATCTCCATGTATGACACTCACAAGCGGAAACTCTGGTTACTCATACCACTCCTTTTGTTCCGTGGGTATCGTTTGACACTTCAAAACCACCAGGTTGATATGGGTCCCTTTAAAAAAGGGGAACTCAAAATTATCAAAATTCGCAACTTCACCCGTCACCTAAAGAAGGGGAAAGTTACCCTGGATGTATTCATAAAGCGCAAAGTTGAAGATCAATGTTATTGGGTGGTGGGGATCGAAAAGCGAGTTCTTAAATCCACACCTGCTCACTTTACCGAGTCACTTACGGAGATTGGCTTTAAGGGTAAGGATTACCTCATCCCATCTGATTATGATGGCTACCTCACCTATCGCTATGGAACCTGGAGAGAGCCTCAAATGGAATGGGATTTTCGAGTAGACGATCAAGCTATTGTAGAAAAGGATTATGAGTGAAAGCGATTATTATTGCCGCTGGAACCGGCACACGACTCTACCCTATCACTAAGGATATACCCAAAAGTTTGGTAGATGTAGGCCAGGGATTGACCCTGCTTGAAACCCAGTTACACAGTCTTAAAGAGTGTGGTATCAAAGATATTGTCCTCATTATTGGATACAGAGCCCATCAAATTGAAGCCAAGCTGGATGAGTATCGATCTGATTTCGATTTTGAAATCGTGTACAATCCATTCTTTGAAACCTCCAACAATCTGGTTTCAGTTTGGATGGCCAGGCATTGTTTTTCAGATGAATTCATCACCATTAACGGGGATGACATGTTTGATGCATCGGTCCTCCGTGATCTCATGAAAAGCTCCCATTCCATCACCATGGTCACAGATGTAAAGGACCAGTATGATGAAGATGACATGAAAATCATCTCAGTCGATGGTCTGGTTAAAAGGGTGAGTAAAAAAACCCCTCTCGATGAGGCCAATGGTGAATCAGTTGGGATTATTAAATTTTGTGGTGCTGGTCCCGATATTTACAAGGATATGCTTGAGTCAATGGTCCGTGATCCTGAAAATTTGAATGTCTTCTACTTGAGAGCCATTCAGAATATCATTGATGCTGGTCATGAAGTACATTTTAGTGAGTGCAATCCCAAGGACTGGGGTGAAATTGATTTTCATCCTGATCTTGAGATGATCAGGCAGTATGTGAGTCAGACTAACCTGGTAGAACGAATCCTGGATAAATCCTAACTACATATAGGGAGAAATTATCCAATTAATCATCTTCTTCGGTTACCTCGAGAATCTTGAGACCACCCAGCCCACCAGCCACAAATAGATATTTTTTGTCAACCTTTACTGCATTGACTGATTCTAAATCATCCAGACGAAACTGACCAATCATTTCCAGATCATCCACATCACAATCTTTTGAATCAAATTTATCTTTGGTGTATGCCACATAGACACCCGCTTCACCATTGGACATGTAGAGCGTTTTGCTATCGGTTGAGGCAGCGTTTGTAACCGTTACTGATGGGTCCAGACCGTCAACCACGGGAGGGGCGATCTGTTCGATTACTAAACCATCCTCGAGACAAATAATTTGGGTCCCACCATCCCCGAGAGCTAAAACCGCTTTTTTACGGTGAATTTCAATGGTTGATTTTGAAAAATTAATACTAGCGCCCTCAAGCTCATAATCATTCAAAAATTCACCTGAATCATAATCAAAGACCACCAGTCTGGCTGGAGTTCCCGCGACAACAGCAACATCATTTCCATCAGTTGCTACACCACGTGCATCTTCAACTGGCAAGGATAAGACAACTTCATCGTTGCTAAGTTTGATCACGGTGACGTGTCCACTATCTGCTCCCGAAGTAACAAAAAGATGGTTGCCTGTCACCTCAACATCGGTGGCAGCCCAGCTGGGGACATCAAATGTTTCCGTGTCATCTGTGAGTTCATCATTTTTAACGCGGACTTTTTCCACAACGGCAGGTGAATCAAATTCATCCCGGTTTGTCGCCATGGCCAGATAGAGGTGATTATCTTTAAATGTTAAGCCGTTCACATCTGAATCAGTGAAAAGCATGGAAGATTCTAATTCTGGATCTTCTTCATCTTTAATATTAAAAATATCTACTGCCCCCAAATAAGGCTCACCAATCATATTGTAGGAAACATAGGCTTTATTTGATTTAATAAATATATCTGTCGCCTGAAGGACCTGCCCATCAATGCTCGGCGGATCTACTTCAGCGATCAAAACCAGACTCACTGGATCTGCTGCGGATTTAGCCAGACCTTCTGTTTGCAGGGAAGTATCAATTTCAATAACTTCATTAACATATGCAACTCGACTAGAGAGTGTCGATAGATCATTTTCTAAAATGATGCGTCCATCTTTGGGTGGTTCTGTACAATAATTGAGAATTCCTACCATGATCATGATGGCCAAGATGGGTAGTATTTGTGTTCTTCTTTTCATTTTAAACCTCTGTAAAATAATTTCATCGCGCCAAGATGGCTTGAAAATCCCCAGAACCTAATCAAGATATTTTTTATCCTATCTCGTGTAATATATATCACTTAGGTAAATATTACTATCACGCCTACTTGTGGAAGCCAATTTAATAATTTCTGGTTAGCGCAATCTGCAGCCCTGTATCACCACGATAGGCATCTCGCCTTGTTTCCAGATTGGAAAAATGAAGTCCCACATTCAGGTCATATTGAGGTTTAACCTCGATTTTTAATGTGGCTCCAAAACTGCGACTTCCCAGAAAGTCAATCTCTTCCCCACCCAGATTGGCATCCGGGGAAACACCTGAACCTATATACAAGTCGACATAGTTTGACGGATTTGATAGATATTTGCGTACTGCGAAAATCCAAGTTTTTGATAGACTGGAATTTGAGGGTGAAACATAGGTTTTCGCACTGATCCAATAGGATTGCCAGTATTTTCCCAGAGAACCTACATAAATAGGAATCTGCTTGTCGGGGACCTCCAGATATCTAAAACCCAGTGAAGCTTCAAAACTCCTGGGGAGTGCCTGGAAAACTTCCAGACCCATTCTAAAAGAGGGAAATAAATCAGATTTTGAGAATCCAATACCTGTGTACAGATAGGTTCCCTTTCGGATGGTTGGATATGATTCTACCTCCACCTGAGTGGCTGTTTCCTGGAAACGGTTGGCGTAGTTGAACTTGAAGATAATGGGACCAAAGGCTAACGACTCTTTATGCTCAAGGGAAACCCAATGCCAGGGATCAAGACTTGGCTCCACCACAACAAATTGCCATTCCGTGTTGGTTTCTGCCAGGCGATTGTAGGCATAGCGCACCGTTGTTGATCGAGAGGACTTCGCTTGCATTTCTGTTTCAGAACGAGCAGTCTCTTCGGTTTTCTCAGCCAGAGTCACACGCTGTTGAAAGGCCAGGGCATCTTCATTCCCAGGATCCAGTTCCAGAATAAGATCCACAATGTCTAGTGCTTCATCAATCCGCTCCTGTTTGGCAAAAATCTGCATCTGTTTCAACTTGTAGTTGATATCGTTGGGATAGATCTGAATTGAGCTAGCCAAGAATTCCAGGGCCTTTGCATCCTGGTTCGACCAGATGTAAGTATTCAACAGGGCATTCCGAGCATCTTGATAGGTTTCCACTGCCTCAACAACCTGAATAAGCTCTGCTTCAGCCTGTGCATAATTGCCGTCCCAACTATAGCACCGCCCCAGTAAAATTCTAAAGTCATGATAATCGGGACTTTGAGATAGGGCATGCTGACACATCTCAATCGCCCGCTCTCGGCTACTGGTATCCATGGCAGCCTGGCGAGCCTCAATAAAGAGAGAATCCAGGTTTTCACCTGCCAGGATAGTTGATGGAAGCATAAAAATGATCAGCAGAAGTATGCGAGGGAGGAAAAGTCTAATAGTTTTTTTCATATAATACCCAGTTGTGTTTCACCCAGCCAGAGGGTTTTCATTGCGCAATTTAAATATAAATAAGACAATTTTCCCAGGATAATTAACTCTCTTCACCTCGAAGCAGGCCCCAGGAGTAAAGTAGTATCGTTACAAAAAGTAGAGGTGCCAGAATCATCAGTACAAAATCCCGGGAAAAGAACAACAACTGCTTGCCGCCAGACAAAAATGCCAGGGAAATTCCAACAGCACTAATCAGTGTTCCTCCCACTGAAACCATGAGGAATTTTATATTCACCAGTCCCCTCTTGAAAGTCAGGATAGGAGTGACAATAACAACGATTCCAGCTGTACTATGAAATACTGGATATACGATTCTAGACATGAGTGGTGCATCCATAAAGCGGCTCGCAGTAATAAGAATTAATCCAAGAAGATAAGAGCAAGATAAGCTTTTTCATATTTTGGATTGAACCTGAAAATTAAGCCTGTTGCCCATGAAAAAGGGATTAATGACGATACGATGGCAACCAGCTTATTGCTGGTGCCCTCACCCATGATGCCCAGAATGTCCCATCCCAGAATATTTAAGCAAGGCAGCCATGCCAAGGACGGCAAGTGCCACCCCATGATAATAGTCTGAGGAAGATCCCTCTTCTCTGTTACGCATACGATTGCCCAAAGTCCCTAGAGCAAAAACCAAAGCCATAGCAGTACCCATTAAAAATAACTGATCCAGGAAATTCATATTCATTACTCTCTACGACAAAGATAGTTTTGTAAACACCTTCTAATCTAACTGGTATTCCATAAGGGAAAACCAGTTGTTCTCAGGATTTGAATCGTTCGAGAATATTACATTCTTTTTTATATACTGTTAAATATTTAACTTTTTTCCTTGTTTCTGGCTCTTTCTATCGATAAAATACTCCCAATCAAAACCAACAAAAGGAGGGTATTATGCAGCGCAATAGCGTGAACAAAGTGCTATTGGTTGGACGTACAGGCAGCGATGCTGATGTGCGTTACACAACAAAGGGAATGGCTATCGCCAACATCAGCGTGGCCACGACAGAGACCCGCAAAGATGGAAAGGGAGATTTCCAGGATACTACAGAATGGCACCGGGTTGTCGTTTTTGGTAAGATTGCCGAGTTCACAGAGAACTACGTGAAAAAAGGTGCCTTGATTTATGTGGAAGGAAGACTTCAGACACGACAATGGGAGGATAAAGAAGAAAAACGTCATTACATGACTGAAGTTGTCGGGGAAAAACTCACCATGCTGGGTGGCTGGAAAAAAGGTGGTGAAGAAAGCGCCACCGTGGCGGTTGCTAAAGCAGAAGAGGAAGTTCCCTTCTAGCTGAATAGAATCTCGGGAAGTTACGCCGGCCGGCACCTACACCAGAATTTCAGCTTTCTAACAAAGGGTTTGTTGCCACCCTAACGGCAGCACCAAAAAGCAAATCAACCGAAGCTTATAATAAATCATCAAAATCTATTACCACAGAGCTACAGGCAGAAACAACTGTAGACTGTTTATGAATGGATATGACTATTCGTAGAGATCGTTGAGATCCGCATTGGCAATCTCAACAAATAAATCAGCCATTCTGCGGGTGACCTCTTTGAAATAAGCTTCACCTTTTTCGACTGTGGCCTGCCTGGGGTTTCCTATGCCTGTATCTTCAGTAACTTCAGACCATTTGCGCTCAGTCCAGGCTCGGCCTTCTCTAATACTTTTGATTTTAATTTTGTGCTCGGTTCCAGGTCCTGCCTCATTCAGTGGACGAACAAGATCCGGTCGGATATGCAGCATGAGGGATGTTTCCATTTCATCAGCATGATCGCCATCATTATCGAAATACTTCGATTTATCCACTGTGGTAAACCAGTTGGTGAAAGCCAGAAACATATCTGGGTACTGTAGTCCCAATTCCCTGAGAACAGGTTTGAAATCATTGCCACCATGAGAATTAAAGATCAAAAATTTTCGGATGCCTTGCCGGTCAAGTGTATCGAGTACATCCCCCACAATAGCGGTCATAGTGCTTGGGTTCAGATTAATATCCAGATAAATATCTGTTTGGCCGGTATTCACGCCGAAAGGAATGGTGGGGAGTACCATCACTTTTGCCCCAGCCTCATGAGCCAAACGTGCTGCTTCTGCAGCGAGATGATCAGATTGCATTACATCCGTGGCGTATGGAAGGTGAAGATTATGTGCTTCCGTGGCACCCCATGGTAGAACAACCAGGTCTACCTCTTGTTCACGAACCTGCTTCCAGGTGCTCTCTGCCAATACATAAGGTTTCATATAATTTCCTCAATCCTCAGTGTTTGAAATTAGTTTCTGACTGGGTTGTATACCGACCCCATAGACCACCAAGCCTCCTGCAAAATAGGCCAGTATATCCCATGGATCCCGGATAGCTGTCGCATCAATAGCTGGTATCAGGCCTTCAAATAGAATGCTAAAAATGATTCCCGCACCAACAATATGTGTGATCTTAAATTGAAAATCCTCAGAAATGAGATGAAGACGCCAAGCCAGATAAAATGAGAGGGGTAGATAGACAGGCAAGGCCAGCATATCCCCTAAATATTTATTGAAGAATCCAATCTCAGGTAACCTGGGGATAAGAAGAAACCTGTTTAATACATATATACTTGCTGACACTCCAGCTAAAATCATTAAACGTCTGAGCAATAAATTCATCTTCTGATTATTCATCAATCCCCTGCCCCAGCTCTTTGGCATAGGTGTCACGAATATAAGATGCTAACCATTTATTATATTTCTTTAAATCACGGTCTTTCATACCCTTTTTGCGCCACTTTTTCTGCATCGCTTTGGTTTTTTCAATGATTTTCTGTTCTGCTGGGAGAACAATATCAAGCAAACCGGTTCCAGCCTGATTGGTTAGTTGAGAATGGAGTAAGTAATCCTGACCATTTTCCCGTTTGACAGGAAGGCAACTGGCTTTCAATTCCATCGCGGCAGCATTGATGGGAGCCGGAGCTCCATCATTGGATAATACCAGATCGGGGAGTAGTGCAACTGACTTCACCCAAACCGGTGTTACCAGAGTCACTGGCTGCCAACCCAGCACAGTCCAAAGGGTTGTGAGTTGTGGATCTTCAGAGGGCAGCACACCCTGGATCAAAAGCGTTGAGGCGCTGGCACTACGCACAACATAATCCTGAAAAAGGACATATTTCTCATTCTTCCTATCAAGGGGTAGTGGACCAGATCGGAGATCCTTATCAAGCAAACCATGTTTCAAGTTACGCGTGGCAGCCTGGAGCATAAAATCAACTGAAATAGATTCCTGCTCGCTGAATAGTTCGCTGGTTACCCCATGCCGTATAAATCCATAACCCTTGTCTTCGGTACCCGACATGGAGAAATTGGTGCGTATAAGATATCCTTCTGGAGCAATCTCCGAATCAGTCACATCGTCTTTGGTATAGTCGTAGTAGCCCTTTTCGTAATATGCTGCACCGCCACTGGCATCAATAACTCCAAAATTGGCTGCCAGTCCCCACGTTCCCACAGAACTATCCATAAAGGCTTCAAAATCGTTCAGGTCCGTGCAGACTTCTAGCACAGCTCTCATAAAGAGACCTTCCTCGTCATCTGGCACATCACAAACCTGACCTTGATTCAAATTGTTGGATGCCGTATTCATAATGGCAAAACCAACTTCATTTGAACCCATCCAGATTTGTTGAGAAAGGGTGTCTACCCGGTTTGCCACACCTACAAAATCAAATTTACTACCTTCAATATAGACCAGCTTGTTTTCCACATCGTCTGTGTCCCGATGCTTCCAGAGTAATGGTCTTCCATCATCAGTTGCTTTGCCGCTCATAACAGCCGATGTGCACGAAAAGCCCGGTGCTACAAAACTCAGAAATAAAAAACAGCATATTGCATATTGACGCATTGATTATCCTTTCTAGGATTCCATTGGGACTGTCGGTTTACGTTTAAAATAATAGTAGACTGGTAAGCCTGTTAAAATCAGAATCAGCGCAGCTAAAACGCCATCCAGAGGGAAAGCCGCAAAAGTGCCAAACAGGAGAAGTATCTGGAAAATAACTGCCAAACCTGCCATAACCTGCTAAGCAGGACTCCGGTAAGTAGGTTGATAATCCGGACGCTTTTTCAACCAGAAAATGGAACCATATACAACCAGGTTCTGCAGAATGTATGAGAGGGTAAAATAGCCCATGAGGGCTTCGATCCCACCAATAAACATCATGATGATAGCCATAGCAGATTGAATAATAATAGAGTTGGCTGGTGTACCATATTTCGGATGAAGTTTCCCGAATACGGGAAAGAAAAGACCATCCCTGGCGATGGCATATTCAATCCTGGACTGAACCATGATGCACGCTGACGGATTTTAAATATTTAAAAGTACAATTAAACTTAGAGTAATAATGTTTAAGCCTACCCACAAAACAACATTCCTGTTTTTATTAGACATATCTAACCTTTTTTAAGTTTCTAGTTCGAGGAGATCAGTTTAAACATTCATGATCGTGATGAAACTGGTTTTCATCCGTCTGCCCAGGATACGATGAGATTCCCATGGGATATATGTCCATACGCAAATATGTGCTTTGACCTATGGATCATTGCGATCATATTTGCTCTTATGAAACCAAACAAAAATATATCCTCGTCCCTGATTGTTCTGCTTCTAGCACTCACTTCATTCTCACCAGCGCTGAGAGATATTCTTCATCTGAAAGTACCCTCTGTCGCCCTTTCAGACAGCAACAGAGTCATTATAGCCACGCCCACAGACTTCGACCCAGATAGCAGGGGTGGCTATCCTTTCATTGTCATGCTCCATGGTTGGAGTGGCGATGAAACCCAGTAGGAAGATGATTCAGATTTACAGGCTTTGTGTGATACCTACAAGGTTCTCTTGGTTTTGCCTGATGGTGGGTAGATTCTGAAATTAGCCCGGGCCGCAACTACTCCTCCCATATCCATCAGGAGCTCACAATCTGGATGGTGGAGAAATTTAGCGGTTCCAAGAAGTCCTCCCAACATGGCATTATGGGTCTGAGCATGGGTGGTTTTGGGGCTATTTCTCAAGCCTTAAAGTATCCCAAAAGCTATGCCGCAGCTGCCAGCTTAAGTGGTGTTATGGATATTACACGCCATACCGAAAACTGGCATCTCACAAATGCTCTGGGTTTATATGCTGATGATCCAGATCGTTGGGAAAGAAACAATCCTCTTCATCTCGCAGAACGAAAAGCACCTCGTCGCAGTCCTGATATGCTCCTCATATGTGAACGAGACGATTTCACTTTCCAAGAGAATCAAGAGATGGCCAGGCTGTTGGATGACATGAAATACAATAGTGTTTTCAGAGAAGAAGCAGGCACTCATTCACACGCATTCTGGAAAACTCATGTTGAGTCTGCCATCAAATTTATTGTTTCAATCTTTAAAGAGTAATGGGAAACAATCCCTAACGTAGTTTGACCATTTTTTGAATGTGTCGACAATGTTGCGTCTCAAATACAAGGAAGTAAATACCAGAACTTAAATTGGTAGCTCTGAGATCAAATTCGTATTGCCCTCTATTCAGCGTTTGACCCCTTAATATTTCCTGAATTTGGCGTCCCCAGGGGGATGGTGCCATCCGTAAATCATCACTTTATCAGGTTTTGAGACAATGCTGTTTGACAGTATCACATCTTTTTTATGCCCGCTTACCAGACTCCCCAGCGGATATTTCGCAGTAAATTCAGCTCTGGATGTTTCCACCATTGAATTGTGCGTCCGAAAAACAGCTACTGAAACCATGGCAGAACTTGGAGGAATAGGTTGAGGTGTCAGCTTGATGTCTGATGCTTCCCAAATGAGATCCACCATTTTACGAGTAGGGAGAATCCCACCAAGGTGCTCAACAACTTTTTGAGCCAGCATAGGCGTCATGGGCATCAGGATATGATCGGCATTTGATCCGATAGACAAATAATCCGGCACAGCATAAAATGTCAAATTGTACCTGGTCTGCTCTATGGACAGGCTGCTTTTCACAGCAACCAGATTTCTCAAAAATTCTGGAATATTGCCCTGTAAAATTTCATCCAGGATGGCTTGTTCTCTCTGGAGCAGCTCCATTGGTTCAACACTTGTGATAAAACCAGACCCCGTGGGAGCGTTTGCCACTCTTGGATTGATGGATAACTTCAGCTTTGGATTCTCAGTATGACCCGTTGTTCTATCCCCTGAAAAACAAGAATTGATCAACCCCAGACACAAAATGAGAACAACAGGATACTTTAAAAGAATTCTGGCACGCCCCTCATCGTTGGATTTATAAACTTGTACATCATATGCATGATGAGCTACTTCCAATATAAAGATATGAATCTGATTGCAGTGTCTTTTCACTTCTCCATCAATGCATTCACCTTATTTTGTTTCAATGCAGACACCATTTCCATCCGAGCCCATCATAAATCGGTGGGGAAACCCAGAAGGGGACATTCTCTTCTTTGTGCATGCCAATAGCTATTCCTCAAAAATGTATCAACCCTTTCTTGAACCATTGATGAATGACCACCATATCTGGGCACCTGATTTACCTGGTCATGGGGAATCTCGTTGGAATGGTCGCATTGAAGCCTGGGCGGACCTTGCCACTTACTTTATCGCCCAATTCGAGAAATCACCACCTGCTAAACCCATGCTAGCCATGGGACATTCAATTGGCGGCATTATCATCATGCTCATGGCGATTCAGAGACCAGCATGGTTTAGCAAAATTATTCTCCTTGATCCAGTGATGCTTCCCAAACGCATCCTGACTGTATTTAGTGTTTTGAAACTGCTTTCTCTCACCCATACCATTCCACTGGCAAAATCAGCACACAGACGTAAAAATCATTTCCAAACCAGAGCGACGGCACTGGAACACTATTCAAAAAAGGTCATTTTCTCTCGCTGGGAAACCCGCTTCCTGGAAGCCTATGTGGAAACCTGTCTCCGTGAAGATGGGCAAGGAACTTTCCAATTATCCTGTGCCCCACAACTGGAATCCAGCATTTATCAGTCAATACCGTTAAATGTCTGGTCCTTACCAAGAAAATTATCCACCCCTGCACTCTTCATCATTGGGGAAAAGTCGGATACAGTCAGCCAAAGAGGCGTTGAAAGACTCAAGCGGTCAAGAGGAAATAATATTGTGAAAAGCATCGCTGGGGGTCATCTTTTCCCCTTTGAAAAACCTGTTGAGAGTATGGCTATTATTAAGGACTATCTGGCCACATGAGAATTGAGATACATGGCACCACCATCAATGATCGCATTGTCGACCAGGCTGTGGGTATTCTCAAAAATGGCGGCCTGATTATCTACCCTACAGACACTGTCTACGGCCTGGGTTGTGATATTACCCAAAAATCAGCCATTGAGAGAATCTACAGGGTGAAGGGGATGGCCAAACAGAAGCCCCTCAGTTTTGTTTGTTCTGATATTAAAGACATTTCCAAGTATGCCAGAATTTCGACTGTGAATTATCGGGATATTCGAAAACATCTTCCGGGACCTTATACATTTATCCTACCAGGAACCAGAGAGGTTCCCAAAACCTTGCTTTCAAAGCAGAAGACCGTTGGCGTGAGAATCCCCGCTCATCCGCTCACCCTGGCTATTGTTGAAGCTTTGGGTAACCCAATTATTTCCACCAGTGTCAATATCAGCGCGAAAAGCTTTGCAAGTGATCCCCAAGAATTCTCCGAGTACTATGAGGGTCAGGTTGATCTTATTCTTGATTCGGGTCCAACATGGGCAGAATTATCTTCTGTGATTGATATGACAAACGATGATAAGCATGTCGTGATCCGTGAAGGACAGGGCGATGTCAGCTGGTGTTTGACATAATTTTTTTTGGAAGGAAACGAAGATGGCTCAGGTAACACTTAAAAATTTAGATAAGTCTTACGGGGAAACACAAATTCTCCATGGCATCAATCTGGAAATTCAGGATGGGGAGTTTGCCGTTCTGGTAGGACCTTCCGGTTGTGGAAAATCCACTACACTGAGAATTGTGGCCGGTTTAGAAGAGGCCAGTGGTGGGGATGTTTTCATTGGAGGTACTCGTGTTAATGATGTTGAGCCTAAAAATCGTGATATCGCCATGGTGTTCCAGAATTATGCCCTGTATCCCCATATGAATGTCTATGAGAATATGGCTTTTGGTCTGCGCCTGCGGAAATATTCGGACAAGGATATCAAAGAGCGTGTTGAAGAAGCCGCTGAAATTCTCAGCATAGAAGAATATCTATATCGACGCCCAAAAGAATTATCCGGTGGCCAACGCCAGCGTGTCGCCGTGGGTCGGGCTATCGTGAGAAAACCCTCCGTTTTTTTATTTGATGAACCCCTTTCCAATCTTGATGCAAAACTCAGGGTGCAGATGAGAACTGAACTCAAAAAACTGCATGCACGTCTCAAGACAACCATGATTTATGTAACTCACGATCAAGTTGAAGCCATGACCATGGGTGATCGTATTGTGGTTATGAAAGATGGCTATATCATGCAGGCCGATGAGCCTCTGGAAATTTATCAGCGACCCCAGAATCATTTTGTAGGTAGCTTCATTGGTTCCCCTGCCATGAATTTTTTCGAAGTCGAGATTCAAAAGGGTCAGTTGGTAAACGAAAAATTCTCCTTACCCATTGATGATGTCCACCCAAAAACATTGAAAGCCTTTGATGGTCGAAAAGTGAGATTGGGAATTCGTCCAGAGCACTTCCAACTACTTGATTCCCCCTTCAGTATCAGTGCCAACCTTGAAGTTAGCGAACTCATGGGAAATGAATCCTATCTATACTGCTCAACTGGAATTGATACGTTTATTGCCCGTGTGGCTGACAATGCGCCACGCAAGATTGGAACTGCCCTTCGCTTATTTGCTGAACCTGAGACCTATCAATTTTTTGACCTGGAATCCGGGGAAAGAATCGATTAGCTCCAAACTTCCAATAACCTCAATTGTTTAGATTTTTCACAACGAATCTAACGAAGGTGACGAATAGTAAATTTGTTTTTTCGTTCATTTCGTCAAGTTCGTTGTGAAAAAAAGACGATCTTTAGTAATAACCCCTATTCAGGTCCGCGAATCATCTGATACATGGCATCCCAGGGTGGTAATACGATGGGCTCAATACTGAGAGCTGCCAACGTTTTCTTGTCCAGAAATTTCTTAGGTAGAATCACACCATACAGATATTGATCAAACCAGGCATCATCCATGAGCCAGTAGCCTTCGTTGCCACGTTCAATGCCCCATGAATTCTCCACGCGCCACTGTCTAGCCTGCTTATCCACAAGATCAACTCCTACAAACACCATGGCATGCGTGGGAATGGACTCGCCATAAAGGATTTGCTCACTTTTGGTCAAGCCAAAATTCACTCCCAGAAGTGCTTCATAATCATATATACCCCTGACCATGAGTCCATCGGATCCAAGATGCTCCTGCCCGACATCACAGGCAAACCAGATGGGTTCATCAGCCAGGACAGCTTTCAAAGTCTGTGCTTTGATCACATCACCGGGGATGTTTAATACCGCCATATCAGGTTTTTCAACCATATCCCTATCAAGGGTTATACTATAAGTCTGGTAATAGTCTTTGGTGGGATTCTGAAGCAAGTAGACATAATCATTCAGATCATGATTTACCACCTCATCTCTAAATTGATGAGGCGTAAAAACTTTGGCTTTGCTCAATTGTTCGTCCTCATCCTCATACTGCCACGTAAAGGATTGGGGTGGTTCTCCTAAGGACAGGGCCAAAATTCTATACACATCACCCATGGTTTTCTGGTGAATTTTTGCATGCGTTTTGGAATCTCCAACCATTCGAATTTCTGCTGCCGCTTTGCGAAGTCTTTTTTTCAGGAGTTTATTCATATCTCCTGTTTTCGAGCTGGCATAGGTCTCAGGCATGGCAATCATGGGGACCAGACCATACTTGGCAACCAGGTCAACCACCATGTTCCATTGACCGCCATCACCAATGGGAGCATCTAATAAAAAGGCTAACTCACGATCGTGAATATCGCGCTCTCGCATCAGTATCATCTGATTTAAAAAGAGATTTGATTTTTCCAGCTTATCATAAAAAAAGAGGAAGTTCTGTGAAAACTCGAATTCTTCCAGATCATATTTATCAATCACGACAGGCCGCAAAATATTGAGTCCGGCAAACATCCAGCATCTCCCGCTACTCTTCTGATTGCTTATGCCCTTTACATCAATTTTATCTGAGAAAAAGTGTTGTTGTCTTGTACGCGTTGCTTTGTCAACAGACAACGATTTGATACTATTGTTCGCCAGGGCATTCTGCCGGGCAACATTACTCTTGTCTGCATTGAAAATTTTTGAATAAGCAGAGATTATAGCTTTATCCAATACTTCCTGTCCAGCCCCCATTGAAACAATGACACATAGTAAAATCAGGATAATTTTTTTCATGATGTATCCCCTCTGTTGTGAATGCTGTTAAGCTATAAAAGAACGCTGAACGAAGAAACTGCTTTTCTCCAGACCTATATCACGACTCCGCACCTCTGATAATGGCTTCGTGGACGAGGGATACAATTGACTGGTAGGACTTATCCGTTGCCAGGGACATCCCCATTTCACAGGTTCTGCTGGTGGAATAATATCCATCTGCTTCAACTCCTTCAAGTTCAATTGCCTCCATTGAAGTGGCGCTTTCGGTCAACCCTGGAACCAACAACCCTCGGTCTCCTGCAAATCCACAGCAGCCTGTATCTTGAGGAATTATCACTTCTTTGGCGCAGCGATGAGCCAAGGCTTCCATTTTCTCACCAAGCCCCTGTTGGCGTGTGGAGCAGGTTACATGCAACACCACCTTCTCTTTTACATGCCAGAGACTGAGCTTTTCCATGACAACATCATGAAGGTATTCCACCATATCATAAATTTGCAAAGCGCGCCATCGGGCCAGATGGGTTCCAGACAAAATCTCATCATAATTTCCAAGAAATTTTGAACAAGGACTGGTATCCATGACGATAGGCAATTCACCTTCCCGGGAACTGATCCAGAGCATTTCAGTGGTGTGTATAGCTGCCTGAAGTGCAGCTTCTGAGTATCCCTTTGAACTATAACTTAATCCACAACAGAGATTGGAGACCTCCTGGGGATATGCGAAACCAATTCCAGCATTTTTAAGGATATCAGAAAAGGCTTCAGCAGTGGGTGTACTATCTTGGTCAGGACTCACTAGGCTACGAGTCAGACAGGAGGGGAAATAGATGACATCCACATCTTTAGACGCTGGCGGCAACACTCCAGTTGCTGCCTTTAGCTGTGGATTGAAAACAGGGATGGTACTGCGGGAAAGTTTGTTCATGATTTTCATACCCTGCTGTATGGCCTCACTCCTGAGTGCATACCTCAGAGGAATAGCCAGGCGAAGCAGGACTCTCACTCCACCTAAGGTCTTGGCAAAATGCTTCTGGGCAAATCGATGCAATGCTTTCCCGATAATACGATGGGACTCGGCCCGATGCCTTTTCATCATCAACCCGGTGTCAATGTCAACAGGGCAACTCATGCTGCAAAGACCATCTACTGCACAAGTATCAACCCCGTAGAAACGAAAAGCTTTTCGCAAACGCTTTATCTCGGTCTCATTACCTGGCGTCTCACCCAGACTCTCAATTTCTCGCAGAACACCAATGCGTTGACGTGGGGTTAAACTGAAGTCCTCTGAAGGACATACGGGTTCACAGAGTCCACATTCAATGCATGGATCAATGATGTCATCAACCAGCGGAATGGGTTTGATGTTTTTCAGGTGTATTTGATCATCTCTACTAATCAACACATCAGGATTCAATATGCCATTGGGGTCCAGGAGCGTTTTTATCTCCTGCATAATTTTATAGGCAACTGTTCCCCATTCTTGCTCTACGAAAGGCGCCATGTTTCGGCCAGTCCCATGTTCGGCTTTGAGAGATCCATCATACTTATCTACAACCAGCTCAACCAGATCTCTCATAAAGGATGCATAGTCTTCAAGGGTGTTGGATTGATCAAGATCCAGACTCAGTTTGAAGTGAAGGTTGCCATCCCCGGCATGTCCAAAAATGACGGCATCGTCATATGCATAGCGTGCAAACAGTTCATTGAGATCCTTGATGGCCCTGGCTAGATCTTTCACCTTAAAACAGACATCCTCGCTAAGCACCGTGGTACCTGGGGGTCTGGTCGCAGCATGGTGGGGACCCAACTCTCTGCGAACCTTCCAGAGTCTGTCCCGTTGTAAGGAATCACTGAAGAATTGCGGTATACTGGAGGCATGTTTTTCACTGATGACCTGCAATGCTGTTTCCACCATAGCATTCAATTTCTGAGAATCATCAGCTTCAAATTCGATGAGCAGGGCTGCAGAACCTGGAGCGATGTAGATATCCTTATCAAACGGTAAACCGGGGAGATGTCTCACCGCATTCAGGGCAGAATCATCCATTATTTCAAGAGCTGAGCTCCCCGCTTTCTTTAGTTTGGGGACCAGACGGGCTGCTTCAATTAATGAGGGTAGAAAAATGAGAGTAGTCGCCTTGTGTGCATGCAAGGAAACCGTTTTCAAAGTTACCCTTGAGATGAATCCCAGCGTGCCCTCAGAACCCACCATGAGATGCGCCAGAATGTCCAGGGGCTCGTCAAAATCTATAAAACTATTCAGGGAATAACCCATGGTATTCTTCAGCTTGTATTTGTTAATAATGCGTTGCCTGAGAGCCTCATCATCCCTGACTTGATCTCGCAGACGAATGAGCCCTCCATGGATTTGGGGAGCCTGAGTTTGAAGCTTGGTTCTATCCTGGGGATTCGCAGAATTGAGGACCAGACCATCTGATAGCACCATCTGCATACCGGCTAATGTCTTATAGCTGTTAAATCGGATTCCAGACCCGATTCCACTGGCATTATTAGCCACAATACCGCCAATCAAGGCAGAACGGATTGATCCTGGATCTGGTCCAATCCGATACCCCAATGCTTCGAGACGCTGATTGGCTCTGGCGGCCACAACGCCAGGCTCTAGAACGATGTACTTTCCCTGTTCAAGAACTTCCATATTCCGCCAGCCCTGTTTGACTTCAACCAGAATGTCATCACTGATTGATTGACCGGAAAGGCTGGTCCCTCCTGCCCTGAAAACCACACGTCTTTTGCGAGCATTGGCTTCACGGAAAATGTGAGCGATCTCTTCAACTGAAGTGGCTTTGATAACTATTTGGGGAAGCAATCGGTAAAACCCGGCATCTCGGGCATAGGCATGACGGTGGATCAAATCTGTGAATACGGATGCTTTAGGGAGCACTTTTCTGAGTGCCCGAAGCGTGAGTCTTCTAGAGTTCTTCATATCCATCAGGTTAAATGAATGAATGGATATAGCACATGAGATAACCCTTAATTAAAAGTAAGTGTCAGAATTCTTTCTGTAACGGTGGCCACGGGAATACAAGCCGGCAATACTCCTACATCTGACCCCAGGTAGTTCACACTGGAAATCATGCGTTCATCCAGTCCATCATGGGCTAAATATGTGACTTCTAATTGATCACCCTCCAAGGCAAAGAAACCATCGATATCCAATGCATCAACAACGAGATCAAGGGTAAATACTCCAGAAGTGGTATCCGCTGACCAGGTACCATCTGAAGTGAGACTGGAAATAAGAATACTGGGCGCACATCCTGATCCCCAGTTAACTGGTAAGTCACCGGATAGAGTTCCACTCAGGTCATTCCGTAAGGTCACGGTACCGCCGATGGGATTGATGGTATCTGCATTTGTGTACAAATCTGATTCAACCAGAATCAACGTCCCAGCATCAATTGTAACAGAGTCCACACCATTTTGAGGGATAATAAATGCCAGGGTTGTGTCACGCAGGGTGGTTGCTTCAACATGAATGGTCATTTCTGTCAATGTGTATTCACCCGTGAGTGAATGGTTGATTTCAGGAGTGGTGTCATCATCTTCACAGCCAATCAACAATCCTCCAATGATTGAAATGATCATTCCAGCTCTAATGATATTTAACATGATAGTCACTCCTTAAGAGCAAAAAGGCCGCAGGAGCGGCCTTTTTGCATACATTATAACGTGTTACTTAAAAGCTCTTCTGAAGACCTATTGCAAAAACGGTAGCCGTTTTCATATAGATGTCGTTGCCTGTTCCAGCAGCTACTTCAGCATTCTGACCGTCTTCGTAGGAAGTATTTGAGAATCCAAGAGATACAGCCATTCCAGGATTAAGTTTATACTTGGCTCCCAGGCCGATTGTGCTTGAATTCAAACTATAGCTGAGATCTGACTGATAGGCATCCATAGCGCCTGATGTGGCCAAATTGTAGCCAGCACTGAGCACGAGAGCATCAGACAGTGAATATTCCGCACCAAAAGCGAGTTCAGAACCATTCTCAACATTGGCTTCAGCGCCATCCCAGTTCACATCTTCATTGAAGTACATATTGTAATCAAAGGCAATATTCAGTGAAGGCATGGCCAGATAGGAAACCCCGATACCCAATAAGGCAGGCATATCAGCATTGGTCTCGGCACCATCAGCAAAGAGTCCTGATCCATCAACTTCAGTTTCGTTGGTCAATACCAGGGGAGCCAGCATTTCGTAACGAAGACCGATATTCAGTTTATCCATGAGACTGATATTCAATCCAACAATTGGTGCAAAACCAGAACCGGTTTGTTTTGCATCAACTTCAATATCTGCAGTTGCTGCATCTAGTCCTAAACCCTGAGCGGTATAACCACCAGCAGTTGCAGTTGCTCCTGCAGCAGCGCCTGTATAAGCGGCAATAGCGTTATCAACAGTGTAGCCTGTTGGATCAATTCCAAATGAGACCAAACCAGCGGTCAAAGCACCATCACTATCAACTGCGGTCAGTGGAGTGGCTCCAGGAACACCTCCAGCGACAGCAGCGGTTAAGCCATCAGCGGCACCGGTAGCACTTGTGGCAGCACCATTATACTGTGCTGCAATACCACGCATGACATCACCAGGAATCATATCGCCAGCGGCGGTTTTAACCATGATGTCTTTGAGATGTCCAGTGTAACTGTTTGAGGCTGAAAAATAACGAACTCCAGCGGAAACTGAGATCATATCATTGATAGCATAGGAGACAGAGGCTTGTCCACCCATGTAAAGTGAGGATCCATTAAACTCAACATCCAGATTGTATCCCGTTACACCAGCAGCTGCCAGCATCGGTACTAGGGCTGAGGCAGGAGCTTCAAATGAGGGTAATCCCTCTGGAAATTCAGCACTTCCACCACCACCAACAGGTACAAAACCCGCTGATAAGACAAGTTTGTCCATTTTATATGCGAAGTAAAAGTTAGGGAATACAGGTGCGAAGGTAGTTCCTTCATATTCACTATTGTTTAGTGAAGCGATATCACTTGTGATCGTTCTGGTCTGTGTAACGGTTTGGCTACTCAGATACAGATGCATTCCATTATCCAGCTTAGTTAATCCAGCTGGGTTGAAGAATACAGCATCCAGGTCTGTAGAAGCATTACGGGCCATCATGCGAACAAAGTCAGCACTCTGGTTCGTGTTTTCCACGATACCGCCACCAAATGCGATACTGATCATCAGCAAGAGGGGTAATACGCGCAATAATTTACTCATCGTTTTCTCTCCTTGTTTATTGTACGAATACAGAATCGACTTGAATATCCGTATCTGTTTAATGTGATCACGTAAAATAGAAGTGCTTTTCCACTAAGCAAATTAAAATGTGCTTAAGTAAATTGCGTCAGTTTGTTAATTAAAACTGAACATACCAGTCGGTCTGTTCATTAATTTGCTTTTCGCGGATAACAATTCCCCGTGGAGCAGAGTTTTCAGGGATGACAATATAGTTTTGTATTTCATTAAACATTTCTTCATTGGCCAACAATTGGCCAGGATCCACCAGCAACCCAATCACCATAAGTTGATATTCTCCCGGCTCCAGTTGGATAAAATAATTCACAGCAGACGTACCCAAACTTATTGGATCACTATAGGTGATAAAATAATCAATGACCTTATATGTCGGCTCATCTATCCGCTCAAAATCCAGATTTTTATCAAATATGACAATCACAGCACCTTCAAGTGAATCTGACCAACTCGTGAAAGTTACCGTTCCTCCGACGCCAGCAATGGCCTCCAGACTATCAGCCTCTTCACAGGAAATCATAGCAAAGAGCAATACAGCTGTTAAGGTAAGAGCAAAACGCATTAGAATCGCCTTTCAACAGAAAAAGTCATGATGCGCTCTTCTTCAATATTTCGCTCGAGCTGTGTGTAATAATATTGAAAGACATTCTCCACCCTTAGAACAAAATGCCAATCCTTATGCCATCTCCCGATCCCGGCATTCCACACATGAACTGGGACCCGGGCATCTGCACCTGTCATCATGTTTTCATCAAATAGTTCAACACTCTCCATGCGACTAAGATATCGATACTCAATCGATGCATCCAGACCCCAATAATGGATTCCCATGGAGCTGATCCAATGATAGCGATGACGATAGGACAAGGTATCTATAATATCACCATCTGCATTTGTTTCCACGGGATCCAGAACCGTGAAGGCAGACTTGTAATCAATGAGATTATTGAATGCACTCAACCCCAGTCCCAATTCAAGACCCATGATACGGGCATCAGCAATATTCCTGAAATGAATAACGGCTTCCGAATCTGGAATGGGCTCGATGAAATTTTCAAATCTGTTGTGAAAAATGGCTGCATCTAATTTTAGCAAATCCAGCATCCCCATTTGGCCTGCCAGCAGAGTCATTCCAAACTCTCGGTTCATACTGGTTTCTGATACTAAATCCGGGTTGGGTTCAATTGTGAAAATACTTCTTCGGGCTGATGTGAACATTTCAGCCACTGTAGGTACCCGAAAGCCTTGCCCTGTGGAAATGCGCAAACCCAACCAGGCTGTCGGCTTCCAGTTTAACGCCAACTGAGGTGTAAAAACCTGATCCTGACTATGACCATCGACCCGATACGTTTCCCATCGGCTTCCGGCAGAAAGGGTGAATTGATGTAATTTTTTTTCCAGGAGTAAAAAAGAAGCCAGAGAGCTACTGTTGTGATCTCCGAATATCTGTGCATCAACACCATTCTGCTGCATAGTGATTCCAAGTAAGCTTGAGAAAGTACTGGACCAACTTTTACTGGCCTGAACTTCCTCATAGAAGCGATTCTCCCTCGAGTAATAAGGATCCGCGCCATATCCATCCCATCCATTCCAATAGCCACTTAGCTTGGTCTTAATGGCCATATCCTGGGAATACACATAATTATAGTGACCGTTCAGGACAATTTTCCTGCCCTCTGTGCGATCTTTCTTTGATCCATCTGGTGCTTCAAAGGGACTGGCAGAACTTTTCCAAACTGAGGTCAATCCAGATTTATCATCAAGGACATTCACAAAAACAGCTGCGGAGTGAGCACTTCCAAAATTCAATTTGAGTTTCGCGGAAATGTTGAGGGCTTCTTCCCAGTTCAATTCCATGAATCCATCATCACTGCGTTTTTGAATCCGGATCCAGGCCGCATGATTTCCAATGCTCCGTGAATGGGATATCTCTGTATTGTAGAGCAATCCCCGAGAGTCACGCCAACGCCATTCATCAACACGGGGATGACTATAAACACCCACTTTGGTCGAAATACGGGTTTCTGGCTTATGGGGCGCATTCCGTGTAATAATATTTACGACCCCACCCATCGCGCTGGAACCATACATGGCAGAACCACCTGATTTGACAATCTCTACTCGATCAACTTCTGAAGTAGGAATCGTCGCCCAGGTCACATTGCCAGCTGCACTACCCAGCATGGGAATGCCATCAAGCAGGAGCAACGAGCGGGTGCCGGCACCCATAGTATAGCCTGAAGTACCCCGGATATTTAATTGCCCTTTAATGGTAGAAACACCTGATTCATAGGATAGGATATCCACCATATTGACAACTGCCTTTGCCTGGATTTCCCTTGGACCAATGGTTGCGACTGAGAATGGGGATTCAAGAATATCCTGAGCTTTGCGACTTGAAGTGACCACCACCTGAGGAGAGGCCAGGACATTAGATTTTAACTGAACTGATAATTGAACAGGAATATTCAGTGCAACGGCCACATTTCTCTCATTATATGGTGCATAACCCATCATGGAAAATGAGAGCGTATATTCACCAGGGTTCAATCCGCTGAGTTGGTAAAATCCATCAAGATCACTGGTGGTCCCAAAGGAGCTTCCCTGAATCTGAATATTTACGCCGGGGAGTCCTGCGCCGGTCTTGGCATCCTCCACACGACCTGATATCGTCGGAGATTGTGGAAACCCAACACCCAGTAACAGAAAGCACAGGATAACAATAATTAAACTAAATCGGGAAATTCCCACATTACTATAAGATGTATTTTTCATGAAGTTTTTTAATATAAACCCGTTGCCAAAGTCAGGCAATGATGGTTTCAAGAAAAAAGCAGGTTACAGTCCGTCCCCGACTATGTCCCTCAACAACCTTGGCGCTTCCAGTGAAAAATCACAAAACCCTAAAAAATGAATCTCAAAAAATCCGAATGATCCAATAATATTGAATTTTTTGTAGCTCTAATCTGTGAAAATCAGAATTCTGAGTCAAAAAATTACTTGACTTGTCATAATGAACCATCGTTCATTTAACGATACTTAACTTTTAGCAAATATTTATATTAGATACCTTTATTAAATACACATCTTGATCAATATATTATAGAACCTATTATGCAGTTTCCCCTATATAGTCTCATTCTATTTTATTTTATGTTTATCAACTAATTCTTATTCTGAAATGTGTTTTTAACTGTTCTGGCATAAATATTGTGATAATGTTCGTCAATGAAACGATTAAAAATATATAATCGGAAAAGCTATGTCTGAGAAAAAAGATTCATCAGGAAATCGCTGGCAACGTCATGTCTGGGAGCCCCACAGTTACAACAATCGCGAACGGTTGAACACAGGAGAGTTCCTACAATCATTTTGCCCACATTGTGGAGAAGAATTGACCCACGATAACAAGCTGTCGTTGGCGGTTCAAAATACTGCTGGAGAAATAGGTATTCTCGACCTCAGCCCCTTTTTGAACAATTTCAGCCGCGAGACAAATATTGATCTCCCTGAGGGTGATTTGATGAAGGATGTTATTTGTCCACATTGTCAAAAATCGCTCATTATTGAGGGGAAAACCTGCGAGCATGGTGATTCCCGAGTTGCAGGATTTATTGTCGGTGTCGGTAATACCCGAGTATCCTTTTTTATCTGTACCAAGATTGGTTGTCACTGGCATGCTATGGCAGCGGATGACAATACACGCATCATGCTGGAGGATAGTGATGAATGGTAAAGGCAGGCTGAAATTCAACTCCATCAGTTTGATACTGCTGGTCCTCCTTGCCAGCATCCTAGCCCTAGCAGGTTATCGCCATGAACCGCAGGTTAATTCTACCAAGCGCTTCTTTTTCCCCAACTCAGGCGGACCCGTTCTATTCAACCATGAAAAACATTCAGATCAGGCTGAAGGCTGTGAGAACTGCCACCACCATCTGTACAGCGCAGAGCTTTACGCTGAATGTGTTGAATGCCATGATGATGACATGATTGCAGATGACTTTACCCATGCTGAGCTCCGTGAAGTTGAGGACCACGAATGCGGTTATTGTCATGAAATCCACAACGAACGTGAGCCACAGAGCTGTCGTCAATGCCATACACCAACTCCTCATGAACCCGTCATTGAAAATGCCTGTATCAATTGCCACGATTTCGAAAGAGGTGATGAAGATTGGGACGAGGCGAATATCCCCCATGAAGAGATGTTGGAATTGCATGAGAACGATTGCTCCAATTGCCACCAGGTACAGACAATCAGTTCGGCATATCACTCCCAGTGTGTCAACTGTCATGATTATGAAAGTGCCAAAATTTTCGGAAAAGTTGCAACTGAATGGGATTGTCAAAGCTGCCACCTCAAATAAAGGCTAACCGACAGGAAGAATTTTGTAAATGTATTTAAAGTCACTTACGCAACTGCTCAACAAACCACCTTCGGTAAGACTGACTAGTGATGAAATACTTGATATCCCAGAACCAGACTACGTCGTGCTTCCTATGGATTACACACAGCGAGAACTGTATTCCTGGGCGGTAAAGATCGGAGATCAGGTACATCAGAATCAGATCATCGCTAAAAATAGTATGGGGGTTTGTCTACATACTCCAATTAGTGGGACCGTCTTTGATATGAAGCCTATCTGGTCTGAAAGTGGGAATCATATCCCGGCTGTGTGTATCACCCGGGGTGATGGAAACCCTGTTTCAACAGATGAAATTTTCGAGCAATATGGCATCAGCCAACCAGATGCTTCAGTTGATGATCAGTTAAAGGCAATGGGAATTCATCCTCCCTGGTTGCCCCTATCTACCTCTGCGGTTTCTGGAGAACACACCCCCGAGGCAATTAAACACCTGGTTGTTGTGGGCTATGATGAAGAGCCGGAAATCAACATTCAGTATAATTTACTAATCCAGAAGCTTGATCGGGTGCTGCAGGGATTCAGTTTCCTGAAAACGTTCATGCCAAATGCTTCTCAAATTCTTTTAGCTGACAAACAAACTTGTGGGCAGATAAATAGTCAAGTGCCAGCGGATGTCCAGTTGGAATCAATTTCCCCTAAATATTCTGCGAGATTGCTGGCTGTTAACATTCCAAAGCTGACACACATCAAGTTTGATCATAACCGCGACTATGCGCTTCAGGATACGGTAGTTATTTCAATTGAACGCCTGCTGGTTTTGATGGCCGCTATCGAAGAGAATCAACCATTTACCACCAAATATCTGTCTGTTAGCAACAAGGTTCCGTCAAAACATAAACTCGTACGGATCCATCATGGTACTTCAATCAGGTCAGTCTTGGAGTTCACAGGATTCTCAAAGCATCATCCTGAAAGCATTATTGCCGGTGGTCCGATGATGGGAGTTGCACAATTCAACAACTTGACTCCCCTCACCCGGTCATGTGATGGTATTCATCTCATCGGTAAAGGAGATATATCAAGTGGTTCTGGAGACAACTGTACGAATTGTGGAGCCTGTACTCGAATCTGCCCCGTAAATCTCCAGGTTCACCTCATCGGGCGGTATGTAGAGTTTGAAGATTTCACTGCTGCCATGGGATTTCATCCCGAGCATTGTATCGAGTGTGGCCTGTGTTCCTACGTGTGCCCCGCTCAACGCCCACTAATCCAGTTAATTAAACTCGCTAATCAATATGGTAATCAGAAAAATGAACACATACAACAGACTCAATGTAGCATCGAGTCCCCACTGGAAGAGTGGGACCAGCATTGCTCGCCTGCAACAGCTGTGGCTGATAGCCCTGCTGCCAATCATTAGCGCCAGTGTTTACCGCTTTGGGTATGATGCCCTAAAGATTTACGCCCTTTGCATAGCAACTTCAGTTGTCGCTGATGCAGGAATAAATCTGATCATTAAAAGTAAGGACTCCGTCTCGAATTGGAGTAGTGTACCATTGGCTGTTCTACTGGCTGTGATGCTTCCCATCGGTGTTCCGTGGTGGCTGGTTGTTACCGGTTGTTTTATCATGATTTTCATTGGTAAAAAGCTTTTTGGTGGAATCGGGGCCTATCCTGTCCATCCAGTTATGCTGACCTATGCCATGCTAGTTATCTCCTGGCCTCAACATTTTGACAATACCAGAGCACTCTTGAATTATGAATGGGATGTTCCCATGATAGATGTGCTGCAGGTAGCAAAAACCTATGGTCTGAATGGAGAAGTCCTCTTCAGTTGGCAGGATCTGCTCATGGGAAATCAGGTTGCTGCAATTGGTAATGGACTGGTGCTCTTCATCATCATCGGCGGCCTCATGCTGATCTTGACAAATGCCATTAGCTGGCACATTCCCACCGCATTTATTCTTGGTATTGTTGGTATGAGTATGACGCTACAGTTAATAGATCCAGAGCTGTCTGCAGCCCCTGTCTTTCATCTGCTCTCAGCCAGCACACTCCTCGGTGCTTTTTTTCTGGCGACTGAGACCACCACATCACCTGTGAACCCCATCCCCATGCTGATCTATGGCTTTGTGGGGGGAGTCCTGCTGGTACTGCTACGGTCATTTTCCGAGCATGTTGATGGGATCGCCTTCACTATTCTGATAATCAATATTTTAGCCCCTCTCCTGGATCGGATCACCCCCAGAATAAGCGGAATGGAGCTTGAACAACATGCGTGAAATTGCAAAGCTGGTATTGGTGTTGGGACTTATCTGCGGTATCTCCGCAGGAAGCCTGGCTACCGTACGAACTCAATTAGCAGACCGAATCGAGCAACAAAATGATCTATTTGTCCGAGGACCAGCTCTGGAGCTACTGCTTCAGCAACCTGCCCAGGATATCCTCAGCAACAAGTTGGTTATTGAATCCCCAGAAGGTTCGGCACTGATATTCTATACAATGGAATCTGGAGAGGTGAATGGGCTCGCCATCGAAACCATTGGCAAGGGCGGCTACGGTGGTGATATCGCACTCATGCTGGGTGTAGATCTTAAATCGAACCAGCTTCTGGGTCTGGAAATTATCAAACACCAGGAAACGCCTGGCATCGGCGCTCAGATCGAGAAAACCGCATTTCGGAATCAGTGGTCCAAAAAATCTGCAAATGACCCTGTCAGTTTAATCGCTGATGGTGGTACCATTGATGGAATAAGCGGTGCAACCTATTCCACCAAGGCAGTCATGGACGGCACTCAGAAGGCTCTGTCCACATTTAAGAATTCTAAAGATCGAATCAGTGAATTAATCGAACAGGCTAATTCTACTGACAAACCAATTGAGTAACTGAGGTAAGTAATTATGTCTCGCTTTTTATCTGTCCTGGTTCATGGCTTCTGGAAAGATTTGCCACCTTTCAGACTGGTCCTGGGTTTATGTCCCGCTTTGGCTGTCACGGCATCTGCCAATAATGGTATGGGTATGGGCTTATCGGTTACATTTGTGCTCATTTTCTCAAATCTAACCATCTCACTTTTAAGAAATATCATCCCGGATAAAGTTCGCATTGCCAGCTACATCGTCATCATTGCCACACTGGTGGTTCTGGTGGAAATGCTTTTGCAGGCCTACTTTTTTGGCTTGTCCCAACAGTTGGGAATTTACATCCCTCTCATTGTGGTGAATTGCATCATTCTGGGTAGAGCAGAAGCATTTGCATCGCGCAATCCTGCCTTCCTCTCTGCTGTGGATGGCTTCAGTGTAGGATTAGGGTTCACCTTGTCTCTCACAGTGGTAGGTAGTATTCGAGAAATTTTAGGAACAGGTACCTGGTTTGGAATACCCCTGACAGGTCCTGATTTTGAACCTTTCGCATTCATGGTAAAAGCACCTGGAGCATTTATATGTCTTGGCTTAATCCTGGGACTGATGAATGCCTATGGCCGCTGGCGCGGTGAAAATATCATTCAGTAATCATTCAATGAGGCAGTAAGATGGACTTAATTCTTCTAGCGATCAGCGCGATATTTGTAAACAACATTCTGCTCGCACAATATTTAGGAAACTGCCCATTTTTGGGTGTTTCAAAAAAATTATCAACCTCTCTGGGAATGGGTGTAGCTGTTATTTTTGTGGCCACCCTGGCTTCTATTTTCACCTGGCTGGTCTATCATTATGTGCTGGTTCCCCTGGAATTAAAGTATATCCAGACGCTGATATTTATCCTTATCATTGCATCCCTGGTTCAATTTGTTGAAATCTTTCTGAAAAAATTTAGTAAGGCTCTCTACAATGCGCTGGGAATCTACCTCCCCCTCATTACAACCAACTGTGCGGTAATGGGTATTGCCCTGCTGAATATCAAACATGAGTTCGGCTTTTGGGAGATGGTGGTATTTTCTATTTCCAGTGCAGCAGGATTTACGCTGGCAATTCTGCTCTTTGCCAGCATCCGCGAGCGGCTATTTATTTCACATGTTCCCCAATTTATGAAAGGCTCAGCCATTGCTCTGGTAACCGCCGGAATTATGTCGCTATCATTTATGGGCTTCAGTGGAATGGTGAATTAAAGCGACCTTGGAATGATTAAATTAATGAATTTGAATAATATTGAAATGGACCTGATACTATGTTAACACCCATTCTTGTCATGTCAGGCATTGGTGCAGTTGCTGCTATCGGACTTGGGATAGCTGGGAAGATTTTTTATGTGGAGGAAGACCCACGGATCAAGCATGTTTTAGACTTGCTGCCAGGAGCCAATTGTGGTGGCTGTGGATTTGCAGGGTGCGCTGCCTGTGCTGAAGCACTGGTGGAAGGCACCGCACCTGCTAATATTTGTGTAGTTGGTGGCGCTGAAACTGCCACTGAAGTTGCTGGATATCTTGGATTTGGCGATGTGGCAATCGAACCCCAGATGGCAACGCCTGATTGCGCCGGAGGCAACCGGGCTGAAAAGAAATATATCTATTCAGGCTTTGATGATTGTCGCGCAGCCATGCAGTATTACCGTGGTCCTATCGAATGTGATCATGGATGTATCGGACTGGGGACTTGTGTAAAAGCTTGTAAGTTTGGTGCAATTAAGATGGGTCCTAAAGGGCTTCCTGTTTTCGATCCGGAACGTTGCGTTGGTTGTGGTGAGTGTGTGCGGGCTTGCCCCAAGGGTATCATTTCTGTTATCTCTGAAAAAAGCAAGATCCTCCATTGGAATAAGTATACAGAATGTCTGTCTCCTTGCCGTCAGAAATGTCCTGCTCAAATCAATATCCCCAAGTACATCAAATTTATTCGGGAGGGGAAGTTTGCTGAAGCACTGATGACTATTAAAGAACGAAATCCACTCCCACTGGTCTGCGGAAGGGTCTGTCCAGAACCTTGCGCGCTGGCCTGTCGGCGAAGTATTGAGGATGAGCCCGTTGCCATTAATTATCTCAAGCGCTTTGTAGCTGACTGGGAAATGGAACAAGACACCCGTTTACCAGTTCCTATTTCGCCATCAACGGGATATAAGGTAGCTATTGTAGGCAGTGGTCCTGCTGGACTTACTGCAGCATATTTCCTGCGCCGATTAGGACATGAAGTTGAGATATTTGAGAAAAAACCCAAGCTGGGCGGTATGCTGCGCTATGGGATACCCGAATACCGACTTCCCAAAAAGATATTGGATTGGGAAATTCAGGGAATTCTGGATCTGGGGATCAAAGTCACGGCCAATGTGGAATTCGGTAAGGATTTCACCCTGGAACTTCTGAAGGCAGAAGGATTTCAGTCAGTCATCCTGGCAATCGGCGCCTGGTCAGAGCATGGATTGAAAATTGAAGGCGATGACCTGGATGGCGTATACAGTGGTATTCAATTCCTCGAACAGTTTCACGGAGACAAATTACCACCTGCAGGAAAACGTGTTGTGGTTATCGGTGGTGGAAACACCGCCATGGATTCTGCCCGTTCTTCACTCCGCCTGGGATCAGAGAAGGTCACCATTGTTTATCGTAGGTCCCGAAATGAGATGCCTGCTAATCCAGCTGAAATTGTCGCTGCAGAGGAAGAAAATATAGAATTTGCCTTTCTGAGTGCCCCCAACAGAATCCTTGGAGAATCTGGTAAGGTATCGGGTTTGGAAGTCCTTGATATGGAACTCGGTGAACCAGACCAGGATGGACGCCGTCGTCCTGTCGTTATTGAGGGTTCAGAGAGAGTGATCGAATGTGACACCATTATTCAGGCTATCGGGCAATTTCCTGATCTGAGTTTCAATCATGGACCCATGAAATTAGAACTTCCGGAAACACGCTGGCATACCATTGACGCCAAAGAAGAGACGCTTCAAACAGAGATTCCTGATATTTTTACAGCAGGAGATTGCTTTACCGGACCTGGTTTGGCTGTGGAAGCGATAGCAGCAGGGAGATATGTGGCTCGTTCAGTACATTATCATATGACTGAAGGCGAAATACCTCCAATCCCGGGGCAGCAGAAAGATTTTATTTATGGTTCCCTCCATGATTCCATTATGGGTGTGCATGCCAGCCCCAAAGTACATGAATCAGTTATCTGCCTTGAAGACCGTCTCGGCACATTTCTGGAAGTTGAAGGAACCATTAGTGAGCAGGATGCTCGCAACGAAGCCAGGCGTTGTCTAGACTGTGGTGTTTACTGCTACTCACATGACCCACCGGAGCTGGAGAAGGTATCAAGTATAGAGATAGCTGATTTGAAAGTGTCGCGGAATTAGCAGAATACACCCGCCGAAGTAATTCAGCTCATATAAATAAAACAAGGCTGGGATTCAAATCCCAGCCTTGTTTTATTTCCCCCAATATCCCTATTCAAAGATGCTTATCTGACGGAATGCCGTTTATTCAAATACGCGAGTAAAGCTACATCCAGGGATTGATCGGTAGTCAACGGGACATAATCAACGTGTTGCTCCCGACTTCGTGCCCCCAATTTGCTTCTAAACTGATCTACCGCATTTTGATAGTCCTTCTGGATGTGCCAGGGCTCAGTCGCCATGACTTCCCCTGATTCCATGTCCTTGAATTTTGCCTGGGCATCAAAGGCAAAATCTACCTCCCTGGGGTCTAGAATGTGGAATACCAAAACTTCATGTCGATCATGTCTGAAATGTTTGAGACCATTCAAAATATTGTCCAGATCATCCAGCATATCTGAGATAATAATCACCAGGCCTCTGCGGTTAATTCGATCAGCCAGATGATGAAGACTATGACCAATCGCTGTTTCTTCACCAGGTGTCACATGCTCAAGATGACTAAGGATATTATTTAACATGGAGGGACGCGATGAGGGTCTGATATGGGTACGAATCTCGGTATCGAACAGGGTGAGTCCCACTGCGTCCTGTTGTCTTAGTAAAAGATATGTGAGAGCTGCAGAGAGATAGCTACCATATTGTAATTTTGTGATATCACCAGAAGCATAGGCCATGGATTTGGACATATCCAGCATGAGGTGAGCTTTGAGATTGGTTTCTTCTTCAAATTGCTTGACATAGAAGCGATCCGTTTTGCCATATAAACGCCAATCTAGGTAGCGCAGGTTGTCACCGGGACCATATGCTCGATGTTCGGCAAACTCCACGGAGAAACCATGGTAGGGGCTTTTATGGAGACCCACGATAAAGCCTTCAACAACCATGCGAGCCCTGAGCTGCATATTGGCCAGGGTCGCCAGGGTGCGGGGGTTCAAGTATTTTCGTTTATCTGTTGGCACAAAGCTTTCCTATTAACGATTATTTATCACCTGGCGTGCAAAGCATACTTAATTCCAGGCAAAATCAAAGCAATCAACTCTATCCTCATGGAGAAAGTCCATCAGTTAGATCTTCTATGCGATCTATTTTCCAGGTAGGTTGGACAGGTAAAGTGTCAGGATCCATATGACTCCAGGCGACAAAGACTGTATCAATCCCTGCAGATTTACCGCTCAGAATATCATACTGGGAGTCACCAATAAAAACCGTATCTGCCTTGTCTGATCCAAGACGTGAAATAGCCAGCAAGGCTGGTTCGGCATTAGGTTTATGGAGGGTCGTGTCTTCAGGATTTACAAGGGTGTCAAAATATTGTGTGGTATCGGTAATATCAAGAATACGTTTCATGCTGTAACGTTTCCTCGAAGTAACAATCGCCAGTTTTTTGCCCTTCTGTTTCAGGGATTGCAAGGTTCGCAACACACCGGGGAAAGGTCTAATGTTGTCTTCGAGAATTTGCATCTGGTAGCTGATAAAATCCTCCAGCACCTGGTCAATATCCAGATCGTCACCCAACTGCTTGATGAGTTGTCCTTTCAGCGGCAATCCGTAGCCGGACAGGATAGTATCCCTTGTCAGGGAAATGGATGCATGCTTTTGGGCAACATATTGAAAACAGTTACAGACAAGATCCGCAGTGTCGAACAGAGTTCCATCGGCATCAAAGAGGTAAGTGTTATAGCTTTTCATGAAGTCATAAACTCAAAAGGGGTTAACCAGTGCCAATCTCAGGTATGATCTTGCCAGAAAGTCCTCGTTGCCTAGATCATCGCTTCCAGCCCAATAGGCTGCATCGCCACCCCACCCCCAGGCTAATGTAACCAGAGGCATTTCTTTAAGAGTTAAGTCAAACTTAAACTCCCCACCCCAGGTTGCTAATTCCGTTTCTGTTTCAGGGATATAGCCAAAATCATAAAAGAGCGCAGCTGTGACATTTTTCAAGCCAAACATGAGAATTTCAAGAGGGATATTTTCCATCACCGGGAAACGCAGCTCAGCAACAGAATACACCAGCTCATCGCCCCTGTGTTGCCCAACCTGACCTCGTAGGCTATAGGATTCTGGGACAGAAAATACACCTGTGCTTCTCAGAATCTGCATATACTGGGTGGAAAAATATATCGGTGAATATTCAGAAAATCCCAATTTATCCTGAACCAGGACCTCTCCTGTCTGTCCCACATATTTTACACGTCCATATAGAACTGCTGGAAGTCTGGGAATATCATAGTTGAAGAATCCTTCCAGCCAATACTGGGAATAGTCATTCTCGCCCCAGACACTCGACACCGCCTTTTCTGCATGAGCTAAAACTCCGGCCCCATCTCTTGGCAGGGAATAGGTGTCTGCATGCGGCCTCTGAGATTTCCAGGTATAGGTCATTCCTACCTTGAATTCCTTCGGTGGGGATATGGTTGATACAGCAACTTCATCCATGACAATGACATTTCGATTTGCGAATTGAAATTGTGTCTGGAGTGAATGATTCGAGGAGAGCGACTCTCCAAAATTCATGGGAAGGGTAAGAACCATATCAAGTTCATCTCGCTGCTCAAGAAAGGTATGAGAAGGGGTTCTGGTATAATGTAGTGCTACATCCTTCATCCCGATGATATGAATTGCTGGTAGATACTCAAGATTCAGGTAGCTAAAATATGCACCAGAAGTCGAACCATCCCATGGCAGTGCGGCTCCACCCTGGATGATATGTTTTCCCAACGCATCTTCGGCGGCACCCAGCAGGAATAACCCATTGTCAAAAGGAAAGATCAGCTTGAACAGTGGTCTGAAGGTCTTATGTGCCTGATATGGGTGAGTGGTTTCAACGGCTGGCTTGAGGGAATAGTCAATTTGAGGGACTTGAGTATCTGGAGATTTGGTTCTCCAAGCGTTGAATGGTTCACGAATCTGGAGCCCAAGTTCTGGAGCCACCCGATCTATCTCAACAGCCCGAATTCTAACCGTGTCAACATCAGCAAGGGTGGAAGCGATAATTCTATTCGTATTCGGCAATCGCTGTTTTGAGTAGATACCCTCTGCCACATCAGTCATCTGGGTCACATCAAGACTATCCAGATTAACCCTGAAGAGATTGGGCGTTGAATTCCGATAGGATGTATAAATAATAGCTAAACCATCTGCAGTCCAGACAGGAAAGACATCCTCCTCCGGATCATTGGTGACTTTCTGAAAACCAGAGCCGTCAATATTTATGGTGCCAATATCAACGGCACCGTCAATATCTTGAATCATAAAGGCCAACTTTTTACCATCAGGCGATAAATCAAGATTCTGTATCTGTACATCACCCTCAAACTGACTCAACTGAATCTGCTTTCCTGAATTAATATCCTGATAGAATATCTGGGTGGTTTCTGTGGGATGGGCGACAAAAAAGACACCTTTTCCCTCAAGAGAAAAAATGGGATGAAGGGCTCTTAAATTTTGGGTAATCCAACGTTTATTTTGGGTCTCAACATCCACAAGGCGAAGATCATTCAGAAGAGAACCATGGCTGCCCCTGTGATATTCAGCCAGAATAATTTGTTTAGAATCTGGAGACCAGGAAGGGTTGCCATTAAAGCGTCCGAAATGGATTTCTTTGACTTGATGTGTTGAATCTGTACCCTGAATGTAAAGGCCGTAATCCCGCATTTTAGAATGGCGACGACCGACCACTGCAATTGATGAAGAATCTGGTGATATCGATGCGCTTAGAACTCTGGCGAAACCCGTGAGTGGGAGCGATTCGCCCACTTCTTCGATGGTCTCCTTCTGGGCCTTATAGCCATAATAATAGGTGTTCATGGCTCGTCGCCACTCTTCATCGAACTCAGTTAATGACTGCCCTGTGGCATCCTTAAAGGCAGTTTTAAAGTCATACCAGTAGGGATATTTATCCTTCATCAAATAGAGGCGATGATTAGAAATATTGACCAAAGTGGAATCGCCGTATTTCCAGGCCAGATAAAGTACTTTTGCATAACCATCATCATGAGCATCCAGCTGATTCATGGTGTTGCGATAGGTGTGAATTTTCATTCTTGAATCACTGCGACCAACGCGCCAGACCTCCGTCATGTACTCAGCCATACCTTCAAGCCACCAGGCAGGAAGGGTTATACCGCCCAAAATACCAGCCCACGTGCGATGTGCCTGAAACTGAACAACATGCTGAAATTCATGGGTAAGCACCATTTTCAGCCACTTATCTGAACCCCCAAAGTGACCGGCCACATCATTCTGACTGACCCAGATAAATATCTGATTGCTGGGCATGGCGAAGCCGTTCATAATCTCATCCTCAGCCGAAAAAATGATATCAGTCTTACCAAAATCTTCAACCTGGAGCTGGTCCAGAATGGGCTGGTAAGTCTGCTCGGCAATGACAGCCCCTTTTTGGGCGATGTTTTCGATTCCCTCATGATAGTGAATATTGAAATGCTCTGTTTCCAGGGTTTGCCATTTTAGCTCGGGGTGGGTGCGCTGATTCCATATCCACATATTCTGGGCTGAAACACTTTGGGTGTATAGCAGAATAGTAAGGATCACTGCCCACTGAATGATCATACAGGGAGAGAAGTATGGTCTAATTGTCTTTGTGAAGGAACGAAGTGTCCGAAAAGAATTGGGCGAACTCGAACGGGAGCAATCCTCAGGTAAACTTACCTCGCAGTGACAACGTGGAAATGTCGACCAAAATCTAAAGTTCAAATCAGAATCCCTCTTACGCAATTATTAATCCTCGTCATCCCGAGCGGAGTCGAGGGATTCATTCTTGTAGTTAATCTTCCGAAATCTTTTACTAATGATTCTCATGACTTCTGTGAATACTTTTTACTGCTCCATTTGATAAATATCCCTCGACAAAGTTTATGCTGAGCATGTCGAAGTGCTCGGGATGACAATACAGAGTGCATTGATATTAGAATAACTTCTTGATGATCTCATCAACTGAAATGCCATCAGCCTCTGCATTGAAATTGGTAAGAACGCGATGTCGCAGAACGGGAAGTGCCACTGCTTTGACATCCTCGATGGATGGTGTGGGATTGCCCATCATGGCTGCTCTGGTTTTGGCACCTAGAATGAGGTATTGTGATGCTCTTGGACCAGCACCCCAGCCAACCCATTTCTGAATATAATCCGGTGCACTTTCAGAGTCAGGCCGAGTTTTGCCTACAAGATCAACAGCATAGTCTATCACATTGTCTGCCACTGGCACCCTGCGGATGAGATCCTGATACTCCATAATGGCCTGTCTATCTAGAATTTTTTTCAATTGTACAGTAGCACCCGAGGTGGTTTGATCCACAATTTGGCGTTCTTCATCCCGACTTGGGTATTCCACCCGCAGATTGAACATGAATCGATCTAGCTGGGCTTCAGGTAAGGGATAGGTGCCTTCCTGCTCAATGGGATTCTGCGTTGCCAATACGAAGAAGGGTTCATCAAGAACATAGCTTTCAACACCAGCAGTGACTCGATGCTCCTGCATGGCTTCCAAAAGAGCCGCCTGGGTCTTGGGAGGGGTTCTATTAATTTCATCAGCCAGAACGATATTTGCAAAGACGGGTCCTTTTACAAAGCGGAACTCACGTTTACCTGTGGTGTGATCTTCTTCGATAATATCTGTACCGGTAATATCAGAGGGCATCAAATCCGGTGTGAATTGGATTCGTGAGAAGGAAAGATCCAGTACTTCAGCAAGACTCTTAATGAGGAGAGTTTTTGCTAAACCAGGCACACCAACCAGTAGGGCATGTCCTCTTGAGAGCATGGCGATGACCAACTGTTCAATAACCCTATCCTGTCCAATAATGGCCTTTGATAATTCTTTTTTCAAGCGCTCGAAAGCAGCAACCATTTCATTTAATTTCTTAACATCATCAGTCATATCTATCTCACATCCTCTGGGAATATTTCACAAGCATTTCTATCTCACGCCTAACAATTAGCATACGCACCTCGACTCCGCTCGGTGTGACGGACTAGAGAGCACATTTTTGTGGTGTGTCATGCTGCTTGTCATGTCGTAGCCCTTAGGGCGTAGTCTGGAGCGTGTCGAAGCATAGCACTTTCGGGTTTCCATGACATATAACCACAAGGCTAATAATCACTGGGAAGTTATTTGTTCATAAGTTCAATAAAATAAAAATCCCCCGATGAATCGAGGGATTTTGAGGTTTGTACTGGAATCCAGGTTAAGCTTCTGGGTAGACGCTTACCTGTTTTCTCGTGCGGTCTTTACGTTCAAAGGTCACAATACCGTCGATCTTTGCGAAAAGGGTATCATCACCACCGATGCCAACATTCTGGCCGGGATGGATGGCGGTTCCGCGCTGACGGACTAAAATGCTTCCAGCAGAAACGAATTCTCCACCATAACGTTTAGTACCCAGTCGCTTGGAATGACTCTCGCGACCGTTTTTGGAGCTACCAACACCTTTTTTATGAGCCATTGCTATTCTCCTTTTTCAGCGGCCGGTTTAGCTGCAGCCTTTTTAACGGCTGGTTTCTTAACAGCAGGAGTTTTCTTTGCTGCTGGCTTTTTGGCGGCTGTTGCCTTCTTAGCGGCTGGCTTGGCTGCTTTTACTTCAGCATCGGCCTTAGCTACGGTTTTCTTGGCAGCAGGTTTTGCAGGTGCAATACCTTCTACCTTAATCTGTGTAAAACCCTGGCGGTGTCCTTGTTTCTTCTGGTAACCCTTGCGGCGTTTCTTCTTGAAGACGATGATTTTCTTAGCGCGACCGTGAGCCACAACTGTTCCGTCGATGTCAACATTGGTTAGCTCAGGTGTGCCAACCTCAAGACTTTTACCGTCAGAGTAAGCCAGTACGCGCTCGACATTGACCTTTTTACCAGGTTCAGCATCGAGAGTCGGAACGTTCAGGACCATGCCAGGTTTCACCTTGAACTGTTTCCCTGCAATTTGGATAATTGCGTACATAACTTTATCTCCTTTATTAAAAAGCCAGCGAATATAGACGGCACCTGTTCAGCTGTCAACGGATTATCAATATTTTTTGGAGGCAAGCTCAGACTACAAAAGCTTGATTATTTGAATCTCACTATTCAGTTAGATGAATGAGGTCGATCTGAGCTTCTTTCGCATGCGTTTTAATCCGCTCATCACGATACAACTCTCCATAGAAAATGCGCTTGATCCCGGAATTAGCAATAAGCTTGAAACAGTTGTAACAGGGACTGGCAGTGACATAGATATCCGCACCGTCGATGCCCACACCATTTCTGGCCGCTTGAACAATGGCATTGGCTTCTGCGTGAACCGTCCGAACACAGTGACCATTCTCCATTTCATGTCCAACTTCATCGCAGTGGGGTAAGCCACGGATGGAGCCATTGTATCCCGTGGATAGAATCATCTTGTCGCGGACAATGACGGCACCCACAAATTTTCGGTCGCAAGTAGATCGCGTGGAAACATCTCTTGCAATCTGCATGAAATATTTATCCCAGGAAGTTCTATCATTTACCATTGATTATTTATCCTTTTTTTACAACCAGCCTACGCTTTCAGCTTCGGCTTGGCAGGCGAAGAAAACGAAATGAATGAATGCTTATTCATTTAATTTGCTAAATGAATTTTCGTACTTTTCGTTAAATTCGTTGTGAATCTTTTCATACTTATTCAACTATGACTGTTTTGGTGGTGCCAATGATGTGTTTCGCATGATTTTTCAATTGCGGGTTCCACCATTTCATCAGTTTTTTGGAGATGGGTTCTTTTACAAAACCAACGTCTTCCAGCATTTTCAGGACCATTTGTCCAATGGCTCGATAATTACCATCCAGGACTTTCACAGCCAAACCATATACCTGGCCATCAGGCATGATGAATCCTGCAGCAGAAACGGCTTCAGCACCACCCTTGGACATCATTTTATCAGGATAGCTTTCCATGAGTGCCGTGTCAAAACGTCCCCCGCCACCCACCAGATAGGGATTCCCATTCATGGCCTGGAAAATCTGACGACATTCCTGTTTCTCCTGCTGAGTGATTTTGGCAAAGGCCATAGCCACTTTTTGAAGTGGCAAATAAAAGACAGGCGCAGAACATCCATCCACTCCCCTGTGAATGGTGTCTGAATCAGTATATTCCTTTACAATCTCATAGATGTACTGCTGAACAGGATGCTCAGGATTTAAATAGTCCTCCATGGGATATCCTAATTGGACGCAGGTGGCCAGCATCCCAGAATGTTTACCTGAGCAATTGTTGTGAATTTGTTGTGGAGCCATTCCCGCATTTTGGAGTGCTTTGGCACTTTCTCTATGGATGGGTGGATGAATTCCACAAGCCAGTAGCTCGGGACCAATACCTGCTTTGGAGAAAATTTGGGATACGGTTTCTGTATGAATGGGTTCGCCACTGTGCGAAGAACAAATGACAGCCAGTTCTTCGGGTGTCAGCTTAAAATCGTCATAGGCTCCAGATCGCAACGTTGCCATACCCTGAAGTGGTTTAGCAGATGAACGAACATAGGTTAAATATTCAGCATCACCATAGGCTTTGATAATTCCACCTGCGGGATCAACAATAACCCCATAACCTACATGAAAGCTTTCGACATACCCCGACCGCGTAACCTGGGTGATCAGTGATTTCATTGAACCTGAGCTTTGAAATCCCTGACAGCAGTCTCTAATCCAACAAAGATTGACCGGCCAATAATGGCGCGACCCACCACAATATTTTCTACGGATTCAATACTCACCAGGGGTAGCACATTCTGGAATGAGATGCCACCTTGGACGGCAACACCCAAACCGTTTTTCTCAGCGGTGCGTGACATGAGGGCAATTTGTTCCTGGGCTTCGGCCTGACCGGTGACACTGCCATTCTCTGAATAATGCTTTACGCTAAGCTCAATCATATCAGCCTGAAGACGATAGGCTTTCTTGAGTAGAGCTAACTCTGGGTCCAGACAGAAGGAGATCAGCTTCCCAGCATCCTTCAATTGAGGGATGAAAGTCTCAAGATCGGTACCATAGTCATCGAATAGATTTTCTCCGGAAAAAGTTACCTGTTTGACGGGCAAACTGAGAGCCAACTGGAGAAGTTCAGCCCGTGGCGTAATCCTTAAGGCAAATCGTGTACTCATGGCAGCTGCAATAGTCAATTCCAGGTCTTTTTCAGTAAAGTTGGGGGAGCGCCCATCATAAGTCAGGCTAAAGCCATCGACCCCTGATAGTCCGGCAATAGTCACTATACCGGGTAGCGTTAGACCGTCCACTTTAAGTTGCTGCTGAGCACTGGCAAAAGCATCCAGATTGAGTTCCATTTGCGCCATAGTATCCTCGACTTATCTTTCGTTCTCTATAAGATCATCTTGCCAGTTTTGAAACTGGCACAAGATCAAACCCTGCCTCTGTCAGCGCAGGTAAATATTTTTTTAATGTTTTTAATGTGTTTGGCCTACAATGTCCAATTCCTATGGCTTCACCCTGCTCTTTGGCGATGCGCGCCAAACGAAATAGTTCCCCGGCGATGGCTTCCTGATCATCTACTTCGTCAAGGAATACGTCCCTGCTGTTAGTGGGCACATAGCGTTCTTTGGCCACAGCTTCTCCAACAGAAGCAGCAATGGTTCGACTATCAATAAAGAACATTTTCTGCTCTGTAAGGAAATCTGTCACACCGGTCATGACCTTGCGACTCTGTGTACCACCACTCCCCTGATGGTTGTTCATGCCAACCGCTTTGGGAACATCTTTGCGGGCTTTCCTCAGACGACGATTGATTTCACCATCGCTAAGATCTTCAGATAAAGCATAGTCTGGCTCACTGGTTGCGTTCGTCACAGTGACCATGGGCATGTGAATCAGGGTTTGAATATTTCGATTATTCAAACGCTCATCTACCTGTGTGGAATAGGGTCGACCGGGAATGACAGCTGCAGTAAAAGCTTCTTTAAGGGAGATAAAACCAGTAATGGTTTCATTCATTGAATAACCAAAATCGTCGATGATCACTGCCAGTTTGGGTCTTTTGCTTACCTTGGCGATATCTGCAGGCAAAATTGATGTGGGTGTAGCCATTTCTTCAGGATACTCAAATCGATAGACCGACCAGACTGTCGAATCACTACCGACTTGAAATTCCCAGTAATCGTCGGCATCTGCAGTTTGATGTACCTGAAAGCCAAAACCACCAAGGGTACTTTCAAGCAACTTTTTAATATCTGTGGAGCGAACCTTCTTCTGATCAGAAATCTCAAATACGCGAGTCCCGAGGCCATCATCACTCAATCGTCCCTCCACGAACTCGAGACTGGGAAAGCGCCTGGTTAAAGTTTGATCCATACGCGTGTTCAGGGTGAAGTAGCCCTCGTAAAATCCTTGTTCAGACATCAACTCTGGTTCATAAGTGTTGGCCCGGTTCCACATCACCACCCAGACTAAGACCACGATCAGAATCAGGATCATCAGGAAAATTTTCAGGAAATTGCCACTGTTGGGATTGGCTTTTATGCGCTCTTTATAATATTGATATCTCATAGTGACTTATTATAGTTTTCTACTGGGCTGAGTCCACCGAAAAACAAGTTTTCCAACAGATAATTCACCCCGATGTGTATGTCTAGCATTACTTAATTGAATTCCAGTTTCATGATGAGTTCACCCTCTTCCATGTCACCTGTATCCACAAACCCCAGCTTTTCATAAAAACCTTTTGGATTCCCCTCTTCAGGAACGTAGCTGAGAAAAAACTCACGGCTGTCTGGAAGACTTTTTACATACTCGATAACCAATTCCATTGCACAAAACCCATAACCTCGACCCTGGAATTGCTGGTCTATCATATATCGCCACAAATAGTATTCAGGCTTCTCCATATCAAGTTCCAGCATGACAAAACCAACCGCAGTATCTCCCTGATAAATTCCACGATACCAGGCCTCGGGGTGAAAAAGCGCCTGTGCTAATGAAATGGCGTTGCTCGCCACAAACCCAGTTTGATTGTCAGCCACTTTCAGCTTGAGAACATCCCGATAGTTGGACTTATCTACTTCTCTCAACTCAATGGCTTCTTTAGCTCTCATCTTTCGCCTTTAAAACAGCATCAATCTTGGTCCGAATGAGATCCACTGCCACATAATTCATGCCACCTTCAGGGATGATTACATCAGCAAGATACTTGTTGGGCTCAACAAACTGGGCATGCATGGGTCTCACTGTAGATTTGTACTGCTCTATCACTGAATCCACAGACCGACCCCGCTCGATGATATCTCTTTTCAGTCGACGAATAAAGCGGATGTCTGAAGGTGTGTCCACATACAGCTTTACATCCATCTTGGAAGTGAGTTCAGAGAAGTAGAGTGCCATGATACCTTCAATGATGATAACCTTGTGAGGTTCCACGGTTCGTGTGTCTTTTGCCCGATTATGGGTGGCGAAATTATAGATGGGAATTTGAACCGTTTTCCCCTGACACAGTTCCTCTACATGCTGAACGAGCAATTCAATCTCTAGAGAAGAGGGGTGGTCAAAATTAATACTGGCTCGCTCTTCCCTGCTGAGGTCTGGCAGGTCCCTGTAATACGAATCCAGATCCAGTCGCAGGACTTCACCGGGACCATATTCCTGTAGAATATTTTTGGCAATGGTGGTTTTGCCTGAACCGGTTCCCCCTGCAATGCCAATGATGATCGATTTCATTTCTTTTCCTTACGCAATGATTCGGTAGAATATTTCCATCTGTTAAAAGAGAATTGCTTTGAAAATATAGGCAAACCCCACTCCCAGATAATTACCAATAGCATAGCCAATGATGCCGGTGGTCAAACCAGATAATATAATCTCTTTGTTATTGAGCGCCTTAGCTACAACAGGTACAAAGGGTGGTGAGCAAACTGCGGAAACCGATGTGATTAAAAAGGTATCCGTGTCAATATTGAAGAGTTTGCAAAAAACGGCATGAAGCAACATAGTACCAAACACAATGAAGTTGACAAAAAACATCATGGACCAATTGATATCCACGAGTTGTTCCAGATTCGCCATGGAGCCTACAATGAGACTAAATACCAGGATGATATACATTCCGAATTGGAATGTCATGGGAATCTCCCGAATCTTCTTAACAAATGAGGAGGCAATACCCAGGGTGGTGATAAGTAGCATAATAGCTGCCGTTGAATATTCCTGCGATATAAGCTGAGATAGACCAAAACTCAGACCAAGAATCACTACAGATATCCCCAGGCCAGCCAGCAGACCCAATACGACGCGGGGTTTGAAAATGCCCACATAGGAATGGATGTTCTCACCACTATTATGCTCTTCGTTGTCCAAGCTGACAGATTTGAATTTTGGCAATACCTTATTGAACACGCGTTGACCAATACTCATGACAAATATGAGATAAATGATTCCATTGACGGCATCATAGGTGTGCATCATGATGTATTGGGTTGAATCCACATTCAAAGCAGTTTTGATCGCTGCCAGGTTGGGCGTACCTCCAGTATACAACCCAATGGCCATTCCACCAAGTTGCCAGGTATTTTCAACATGTGCTTGAACCAGCCAGCTTCCCAGTCCGGCAGTGAAGACTACCAGTACGGTAGCGCCTAACATAGAGAGAATGGCTTTCCCGGCAGAGTGTACCCAAGAACGAACATTCATTGAGAATAGGAGAAGTGGTAGAGCCAGAGCCACGGTAATGCCGCTTAACTCATCCTGGATTCCAGCAGCGCCCTCAGGCAAAAGACCGCTGTTCCCCAACAGAATACCAAACAAATAGGCCAGGATAACAGATCCGATTTTATCAATGAGAGTCGATTTGTAACACAACCATAGAATTAGGGCTGGCATGAGGAAGTAAAAGGCAAGGAGTACTGGGATGGGGATCATAAAGGAACCTTTGGCTTAGGTAGTGAGCCAGACCTCAGCGTCAGCTCTATTATCATAAAATCTAAAGTGATTTGATCTGCTCATTTCGTACATCAACTCTTTAAAACGCTCAGATTTATCTGCATGCGCCGGTAATAAAATGGCGACCTTCGCTTGATAGTTGGCAAATTTTTGCATGGCAACACCAGCCAATCCACTTCTCAAATTGAAAAACTCCTGGGAAAGATTTTTCTCATCCATGAGGATATAATTCGAATTATGATAATAGCATAAACTCAGCAGATCGTTCAGGTCACTTTCCCGATTGATATTTGAATCGCTCCCCGTGAGATCAATAAAATTGATACCATTCAATGATTTTAAGGCACCATCCATACAACATATTCTCCTGTTTAAGTAGGAATTCAATATAGTCTAAAATGACACGATTTTTCAAGCGGACTATTCGTGTAATTTAATAAGCTAAGAGCCAATTCCCGATTAGCCCTCCATTGGTCTAATTTTTCAAGAAGGTTCTACGCTCCAGTTTCAATATTTTTAAGTCTTCTTTTAGTTTGGCTAAGGGATCTGTGCTCATCCTTCAAATTTATCAATCAGGTGAGCAAACTCCATCCCCGAATGGCAGTGTCTCGTGTTGGAGCATCCAAAATAATTTTGAGAAATCGCGTGGACAGTTTGTCCCAACAAAATCACGAGCTATTTTAAGTCAGGCTAAGACACAAAACTAAAATGGAAAACATGCGACTTCCTAATCCTGCAACATTTGAAAAAGAAACCCTCGACTTTCTAGAGCGCTTTCGCTTTCAAGGTCAGCAGCCCTCACTTGAGCATCTTGCTGAAGTTTCCAGATATTTCAGTAGGCTGCCCTACGAAAACATAAGCAAGATTTTAAAACGGGGACAAGCTGTGGGGACAAACCGTCTACGTTTACCCGATGAAGTCACCCATGATTATTTTGCCTGGCATCTTGGGGGCACCTGTTTCTCTCTGACCTACTTTTTGTGTGGAATCTATAGCATACTGGGATATGAAGTTCAGCCGTTAATCTGTCACCTCAATTGGGGCAAGAACACTCACTCAGCCATAACAATTCAATTTGCGGGTGTCCGCTATCTTGTAGATCCCGGGTACATGATATTCAGACCGCTACCCTTGACTAAAGCCAACGTGGAAGCTCGCCTATCTGCTGAGACAGGTCTATCCTTACGATTTGATACAACGCTAGATGAGTATGCAGTCTATACATATCGGAAAAATCGGTTTGTTCGTCGCTACCGTTTTAATGACAGTCCAGTATCCTGGGAACAATTCTCCCAATATTGGCAAGATTCTTTTAGCCTTCCAGGTATGGATAATCTCACCCTCACTCGTGTTGAGGGTCAGGAGATGCTCTTTGTGCAGGGAGATTTTATCAAAATCACTTCTCCAGAATCTATTGAGAAAATCCGTGAAGTTAATTATGCTGAGAAAGTCATTAAGGAGCGCTTCAGAATACCCCTGGAGAAACTCGAAGAAGCCAGATATGTGCTTAAGCAGAGGCAAAAATGAAAACCGTAGAACCACAAAAAGTTAAATACTTCATTGGAGCATTATTCTCAAACTCCGAAATATTGGAACAAGCCATCAAGATGTGCCAAGGTGAAATGGGCGCTATTGATCTGCGGAGTCAGGACTTTCCTTTTGATTTAACTGAATACTACAACGAGGAGATGGATCAGCCCATTTTTAGAACATTCTTTAGCTTTGAAGCCCTAAGAAGCCCAGGAGATCTGGCCAGATTAAAGGTTCTGTGTAACGAGATTGAAGCCAAGCTGGTTGTGGAGGGAGCTCGCAAGGTGAATCTGGATATGGGCTACCTGGATTTTCACAAGGTTATTTTAGCCTCAGCCAAATATAATGGACAAAAAATCTATCTTGACCTGGGTATTTATGCAGATCCCACACTCTTCTTTGAGGGGGGACAATTCCATGCCTTTGAGAATACTTTTCCAGACTTTAAATCAAACACCTACGATGAGGTTTTCCTAAAAATCCGCAATAAGTATAAGGTTCAGCTTAAACCCTGAGCCTTAACCTAGGCTTGAGATTCGGTAACCTTCTGAAGCTCTCTTGCCCGGGTATAGAATTCTTCCAGTTCCATCTCTTTCAGATAGACCAGGCCATGAGCAGCTCGAACTCGGGGATGACTGTTCTCATACCAGAAATCGCGTCCCATGACCCTTTTCATGTCCTGATGCTGCTGGACCTGGATGGCTTGAGCCAGTCCAGAAAAGGGACCATCGAACTCATAACTGGGGAAGGGAGCATCCACCTGGGATTGGAAACAATATTTGAAAGTTTCATTCATGATGGCCATGGAGTTTAAGGATACGGGCACAAAGATATTAGCATCTGTAGGCTGGAACTTGAACCAGACATTGCGATAACCCCAGATTCGCAGGGGTGCATCAGGATGTCTTTCTTTATAGAGCCGTATGGCCTCGGCGACGGCTTGCATCACCTTGTAATGGGTATCGGGACCACTGGCTTCAGGATCTAGTGCAAGCGTAACCACTGTGGGGCGGATTTTCTCCATATACTTAAGAATTGGTTGAACATCACGGTCCATGGTTGGATCTTCTGTAAAGATATCACCCTTGTAAAAGCCCAGCCGCAGGTGGTGAACATTTTTTATAGGCGTTCCATAATGTCCCCAGACCAAGTCGGCTTCCCACTCTCTGATCCGCCCTTTGAGCAACTGCGTCACAGGGTCATCCTTTTGACCGGGATACCGTGTGTTCAGATATTCAATGAGTTCCTTCATCTTGGTGGTGAGTGTATCCAGTTTATAATCTGGATATAAGATCAGCAGGTTGCGAATAAGACGACGGGATGAGCCATTGTAGCGCAATGTTTTTCTGTGCTGAGCAACACCATCCAGATAAGTATAGATATCTCGCTGAGCCCCTGCCGTATTGTCAGCATCGAAGTAACCCTCTGTTTTGAGACGCCCATACTGTTCGGTCTCCATATACTCCATGGCATGCTGGATTTGATCGCAAACAAATTCGTTGGTCACTGCATTAAAACCACTGGTCATATAGGCAAAATGGTGTTCGTTTCGGGGTGTGCGTACGAGATGAACGATATGAGCGAGGTAACCCAACATAATATCATCATGGTGAGGGGCCGTGTGAAAAAACACATCATCTTCTACAGGGGTCAGACCGCGATCTAACTTGGTCTGGAGGTCCTTGATAATTCTCTCCTTAATCTGTGGAAGCGTAGCCTTGCTCCGTTTGAGGGCAATGGCTGGAACCTGTTTTTCTGCGATCTGCTCTTCAGTAATGTTTTGGATCGGGGTCCGTGAGCGCATGGAAAGGGTGATGAGATGTTGATCCACCACTTCATCAGAGACTTCAGTAGCTCTTTCAATTTCATGAGCCTGTCGTCTATCCAGGAAGACTGACGCTCCAGAGGTGATGTAAAATCTGGCATTGGGCATGGTGTGCAGCACACCGGCCGGGTAGGTATTGTTGGCTGGCTCCTGTATGGATCCGGCCACAATTTTGGCCTTGGCTTCTCCAGCAGCAAAAATCAAACAGGTAGTATCGGGATTATGGGTAATGGTCTGGAGACCAATGGTGATGACAAGGCGTTTTTGGGAAACCTCGATGCCACCCAAATCGCCAGCTGCTGCAGCTTGAGTTTCAAAATTTGTGGGTGTCAAACGTGTCGTTGAAAAATAGTCCGATCCACGCACATTGAAAGCGATGTGTCCATCAGGACCAATACCACCCAGGAAGAAACCAATACCACCCTTTTCTCGAATGCGTCTTTCATAGTCTGTGCAAAATTCATCAACTCGTTCAATGGCTTCTTTTTGTAAGCGACCTTTCATTGTATTGGGTTGACTGAACCTGAGGCTGAGATCAACCACATCATCGGGGAATATTTCCTTGAATGTTTTACTCCCAGGCAAAATGATCTGGGTTGCATCAATGAGCTGGGCACGTTCAGCGCTGATGCCAAATCCTTTGATATAATATTTCATCACATAATCAAAAAAGCTGTTATGCTGAGTTGGAGATATGGGAAAGAATTCATCTATCTGTACAAACTGCAGGTTCTGTAAATTGGGTTTGCGTGAATGATCAAAGCCCACCTCTTCCAAAAAGGTGCTGGTCTGTTTGTCTCCCCAATGCTTGAGATAGTGTTCAGCATAGCGGATAAAATATTCAGGTGTTTTACCTGTGGGTAGAGAGACAACTCCTTCAGGATTATTCTGAACCCATTCCAAAAATCTCAGAGCAGTCAACTGACCCAGATTGGGAAAGTTATTCACCTGGATAACAGGAATTTTCTCATCTGGATCATAGCAAAAGTCCAGCTTGGAACGGTTAAGGAAGTAGTTTTCTACGGGTGTGGGCGGATTGAAAATATTCTTTTTATTCATGGCTCCATTATGTTAGCAAAAAGAACGTTTTACAACCATTTTTTGCACTATGCGTATATCATAAATACAATAATATCAATATATGGAACTTATTGTTTGTTAGTTTTATTTACCAACTTCAAGCATTTGTTCCTGGAACATTTAGACCAATCTGAAAATTGTAATCTCAGGGATTATTGGCTATGTTAAAGGAGATGACAAAAAAAATAAATACAGCCATTATTGTTGCAGCTGGTAGCGGCACTAGATTGGCCAGTGAAATACCAAAGCAGTTTTTAAAATTAAGAGATACGGAAATTTTATCCTATTCCGTTCGAACCTTTCTAACCCATGCACAAATTGATGAAGTGATCATCGTGGCGTCAGAGGAGTATCTTGAGCATGTGAAAGAGCGATACCCTAAATGTATAATTGTGAGGGGTGGAGCAACCCGGCAAGACTCTGTGCAGAATGGCTTAAGCGTATGTTCACCTGATACTCAAATAGTACTGATTCATGACGCCGCCAGACCCCTGATACCAACCAGAGTTATCGATGATTGTCTGGCCAAGCTCAAAACCTTAGATGGTGTCGCACCTACACTCCAACCGGTGAATTCAATGGTAGAACTCACAGATTCTGGATACCGGAGCCTCCCGCGCCATGATATGAGAATTATGCAAACCCCACAATGCTTCCACATTAACATTCTGAAAGCAGCTCACGCTTCGACCTATACTGCTACAGATGAATTGGCACTGGTAAAACAACATGACCCGCAGGCACGTCTCGGGTTTGTCGAGGGTGCACCTGAGAATATCAAGGTGACAAGACAGATTGATCTGGAAATCATTGAGATGTATCTTCGCAAATTAGAAGTCTAATCAGATTGCTTTACAACATATGACTCCCCGTCTTGATTTAGTATACTCTACAACCAAGGGATACGCGAGCCTCCTGCCACTTTTCAACTTTATGAAAAACCTGGGCTGGCAGGTCAAACTGGAAAAAGTTCATCGTAATTGTTTCCGAAATCGCAAGCTACTGAAAACCCTTTCACAGCATATTGTCATCGCCTATGACAAACCCCTTGTCCGTCTCGAAAAATGTGGCTGGGCTGGAGAGTTTATCTATATCGAGCATGGGCTCAGCCCAATGAAATACTACACCTATAAGTATGATTTTTTTCAAAGGGCAGCCCTGCTCTTTTATCCTGGTGAAGTTTTCAAACGCAAGATGGAAGCTATCAATCCACATTTTGAGCGCGGACTTCTGGGGGGCTATCCCAAAGTCGATGGACTGATACATCTGGAAATTGATAGACACCGACTATGTGCAAAGCACGGTTTAAATCCTAACAAACCGGTCATTCTTTTTGCTCCCTCATGGGGTGGAAAAAGGAATATGAATGCTGGTATTCACAATGCCAAACACCTCTCTGCTTTTGACAATCTATTGATTGTCCCTCACTCAGCTGACTATCCCTTTGCAAAAAAGTATGGGGCTGTGAAACCAGGCGATGGAAATATCAATCAATTCCTGCACCTCGCAGATGTGGTCATTAGTGATATTTCCTCTGTTCTGGCCGAGGCCTCCATTCTGGATAAGCCTGTAGTTCAACTTATCCTGCCAGCCTACCCCGGATGCTTCCCTGAGATAGAGAGTCGCAAATCGGGGATCTGGGTATCTGATGATATTCTTGCACGCGAACAAATGACTGACCGTTCTGCAAGACCCTTTAAGATTCCCTATGTGGATGAGGACTGGGTTATGGGACACACTGCAGAGTCCAGCAACCTTGAAGCAGCTGTTCAGGATGCCCTGGCCAATCCTCAGAAATTCGCTGAACAACGAAAGTCCTGGGCTAAGCAGAGCTGCTGGAAGCCTGATGGTCAATCCTGTAGGCGAATTACCTCTATGATTGAATCATATTTAAAGGATGGTTCAGTCACACAATTGATGGACTAAGCCTCAGTGAATCCTTGTCTTTACAATTTGCATAATTATATAATCAGGTTCTGAATTTGGGTGATGGGATATTCACCCTGGATAAGCTTTTAATTCTTGAGTGTATGAATAAAAATAAAGGTGTGATGTGAAAGCAATTATTCTAGCAGCTGGTATTGGCTCGCGACTGGGGAACCCCAGACCCAAACCATTGACACAACTATCCACAGGGGAAATGATCATGGGCAGGCAGGTGGAATACCTGCAGCAAGTTGTTTCAATTGATGATATTCTGGCCGTTGTAGGTTTCAAGAAGGATCTCATCATGGAAGAATTTTCTGAAATAACCTATGTATTTAACAATGTCTATGACCGGACGAACACCTCGAAAAGTTTGTTAAAAGCTCTGCGTAAGGTACGAGCTGATGATGTCATCTGGCTAAATGGTGATGTGGTATTCGACCCGGAAGTCCTGGTGAGGGTTGTCGCTTCTGAGACTTCCTGTGTGGCTGTAAATACAGCATCTGTCGCGGAGGAAGAAGTCAAGTATACGGTGGCTGCTGATGGATCCATAAATGAGGTTTCAAAAACTGTGGTACACGCACTCGGTGAATCAGTAGGTATAAATAAAATCATGGCCAAGGATATCCCTCTCTTTATCAAGATGTTGGAGCGCTGTGAGGATGACGATTATTTTGAGCGTGGACTTGAATTCGCCATTGAAAGTGGCTTGAAAATATATCCTGTCGATGTGTCAGATGTCCTCTGCATCGAGGTTGATTTTACTGAAGATCTGGAGAAAGCCAATCAGGAATTGGGAGAGCTGTGAGCGATTCCTTTTCAACAACACTGAATATCTTCCATCATTCGAAAATCAGCTATGTAGTTGGGGCTGAATCGCTTGTGGGACTCGTGGAGGGTGATCTATTCAAATACACCCACAACCTCCGCCTTTATCTCTTCCCCACCTCACCATTTCGTATCCTTTTACTTGCCCTTAAGCTGTTGAAATCTGGCATTATTTTTAAGCCCAAGTTTAGCCAGGGAAGTCTCTATTATAAACTAAGGTACAAGCCCAGCCTTTTAAAAAAGGAGTCTGCCTTTATTAACATTACCCCATTGCAATCCGGTGAAGCAGGGTTTACCGCCCTTTTAGGTGGACATGATACTTTTTATCGTTCTGAGGATTTAAACGAAAACTCACTTCAGAAAATCAAACTCGACGAACACGCACTCATGGTGCCAGGGAATCACATCAATTTTGAGAAAACCTACCATAGTGAGTTGATGTCTGGATTTTACCAGAAACACAACATGCAGTTTGATTCAGAATCAGAGAAAAAAGCTGTCAAATTCATGCATGAGAATGTTGCTGTAATGAATGAGACTGGTATCGATTTCTGGATTGAGGGTGGCACACTCCTGGGAGCCCTACGGGATCAAAAATTGATTCCATGGGATCATGATCTGGACTTCGGCATGAAATACGAATCAGAAGCCCAGATGAAGCGTTTGATCCGTAAGCTTCGTCGCCACTTTTATGTCAGCGTGAGGTCTTTTCCCAAAACCACGAAAATCTGGAATCTGGGCAATTACAGGGTGTTAAAAATATTTCCCAGGAAAAATTTAGTCTTCAAGGACGATTTGTGTCTCGATCTCTTCGTCTACTACGAAGGTATCCTACCTGGTCAAAAAGAGCTGGTCTACAAATATGTAGTCTGGGACCGAAACGCCTACCACCGCAAGGAATTCTTTGACAGCATAGACAATCTTGAATTTTATGGTGGCAAGGTTCCCGTTCCAGCACAGGCTGAAAAATTCATTGAAGTCAAATATGGTGCAGATTGGCGAACCCCCATCAAGGAATGGAATGTAGCTCTTGACGATGGATCCATTTATCAAGAAGATTGAGTCATGCCAGACTTCAACCTGAACAATTTACCTCCTCAATACCAATCACTTCAAGATTCGTCCATCCTGATCGTTGGAAATGGACCCAGTGCAGCTGAGCATGAGTTGGGTAGCAAAATTGACAACTTCGATCAAATTATCCGCATCAATAATTTTGTGACAAATCAAATGGAATCCCAGGTTGGATCCCGTACTGATATCTGGGTAAATGGTGCCAATCAAGGCTTAAAAAAGCGCAGCGATATCCCTGAAAACATTTTAGTGATGATTCCCCCCACTGTGCTTAAGCATAAGGGTGATGCTATCCATCCACGGATTGAGAAGCGACTTGGGACCCGTCACTACACTCTGTTACCCGTGGAAGTTATGTCTGCGATGGAAACCAGCTGCGGTCTGGATAGACCCACAACCGGCTTCTTTGCCATATATTACTTCTATCTTTTGGGTCTTGATCTAACCTTGCATGGATTTGACTTTTTTGTGGGTTCAACTGCTCACTACTTTGATGGTCCCCTTAAGCGTTGGCTTAAGGAAAAGGGGCTTATCAAGAAAGCTGGGAAACATGATGTGAGTGGTGAAAAACAATTTGTTGAAGCACTCATCCAAGAGGGGAAAATAAAAATTTTAAGCGCTTAGTCAGCCCGTTTCAAAGTGAGCAAAACCAGGCCCGACAGAGTAATCAAGCCCCCGACTATCACATTCCACCCAACCATTTCACCAAAGAACAACCAGGCCAAAATTGAAGCCAGAATAGGCTCCCCAAATGGCATTGAACCAACAATGGTGGGTCGTAGATACTTCACTGCATAACTCATACTGTTATGCCCAATAAGTGTGGGCAAAATTACCAAACCTAATAACCATTTTGCATCAGAGAATTGAAATCTCAAATCGATCCCAAGGCTGAATGTGATGAGTACAAGAGTCAGTGCAGCAAATAAGTACAACCAACGTGTGTACAATATATTTGTGATATTGCTCCGTATTCGTTGTCCGATGAGGAGCACAACAGACATAAATGCTGAACTGGCCAGGGCACAGAGATTACCTCTTGTTTCTTCTGCACCCCACTCAAAACCTGTCCCCTGAACAATAACCGCCCCTGCGATGGCCATCCACAATCCAACCAGAGCCCCGAGAGCTAATTTTTGCTTTAAAACGATACGTTCATATACGAGTGTAAAAAGAGGAGCCATGGTTGCAAACAAGGTGGCATTGGCGATGGAGGTTAGCTTGACGGCGGAATAGAAAAATGCGAAGTGCAGAGCCAGGAATATCCCCGCTACGATTATAGCAGGAAATCTGGTCCTCTCCAGAGGCTCCTGTTTCTGTATAGTCCCATGACTCCACAACAGGGTTGATGCCCCTGCCATTCGCCAGAATGCGATGGTGAGCGCCGCCAATTCTGGCAGAAACCGCGCAAGTGGAGCACCGAAACTGACCCCCAGAAGTCCAAATACGAGAACGAGATAAATTCTATTGTGCATGCTTCGAACATAAACCGAGTGTGGGTTTGGGACACGCGCTGTTTAAAACATCCTAACCATTTAGAATCAGAATTTAGTCGCTAAAATTGTGCGCTGTGATAAGCATCTCTTCATATATATTAAGAGATGTCAATTTTTTGTATTATTCCTGCTCGTGGTGGTTCAAAGGGTGTTCCACAAAAGAACATAGCTCCCTTTATGGGACAACCCCTGATTTCACATTCTATCAAATATGCTTTAGAATCAAAATTGGTTGATCGTGTATTTGTTTCCACAGACGATGGTCAGATATCAACGATATCCAGCAATGATGGAGCTGATGTTATTCCCAGACCAGCTGATATAGCTGGTGATACTGCTACCACAGAATCTGCGATTTCACATGCCATTTCATGGTGGCACGAACATAATCTACGTCCTGATATCATCGTATTATTGCAGGCAACCAGTCCCTTGCGCCCCAGTGGCTCACTGGATCTGGCTCTGGATAAATTCCAATCGGGAAGTTTTGATTCGTTACTCAGTATCTCTCCCACCCATCGATTTTTCTGGAAGATAGATGGACACAAAGCAGTTGCTGAATATGACTTTATGAATCGTCCGAGACGTCAGGACATGACTGAGGCTGATATCAGATATGTAGAGAATGGTTCTGTTTACATTTTTTCATTGGATCATTTCAAACAGACAAGAAATAGACTGGGCGGGAAGATAGGCTATACCATTTTCCCTGAAGAATTCAGCCCTGAGATAGATACTTCAAGTGATTTTACCTTATTGGAAGAAATTGCTGCAAATTTAGATAGCTAAATAGCTGTCAATCAAATAGTGGAGGTTGCATTGCCAACTTTACAACTGGGTTCACAAACCGTAGGTGGAAGTGAACCAACTTATATCATCGCTGAAATTGGAATCAATCACCAGGGTGAAGTCGAGATTGCTAAAAAGCTTATCAAAGAATCAGCTGATGCTGGTGCCAATGCTGTCAAATTTCAAAAGCGTACCATAAAACGCATTCTGACCCATGAAGGTCTTGAGATGCCTTACGATAACCGAAATTCTTTTGGCAAAACTTATGGAGAACACAAAAAGGCTCTGGAACTATCAGAGAGTGATTATCATAAGCTTAAAACTTTCGCAGAAGAGCACAGAGTCGATTTTATCGCCTCAGGGTGGGATGAGGAGAGTATAGATTTTCTGGATAACCTAGGCGTTCCATTTTATAAAATGGCTTCTGCTGATTTAACCAATATTCCCCTACTGGTACATACGGCTAAAAAGAATAAGCCCATGATAATTTCCACGGGAATGGCTAGCATGGAGATGGTGGAAACTGCAGTGAATGCAATAAAGCCATTTCAGGTCCCGCTCTGTATTCTTCAGTGTACTTCAACATATCCATCTGTATTTGAAGAAATTAACCTGGGCGTGATTCACACCTTCAAGCAAAGCTTTCCAGAAGCGGTAATTGGTTATTCGGGTCACGAATTAGGGATCGCTATCACGGAAGCCGCTGTTGCCTTAGGTGCAAAAATTGTTGAACGCCATTTCACTCTTGATCGGACGATGAAGGGTGGCGATCATGCCGCATCTCTAGAGCCTGGCGGCTTTGCAAAACTGGTTAGGGATATTCGTCATATTGAATCAGCTATGGGAGGAACCATTAAGCAAGTCCAAGAGTCTGAAGCACCCATCTTCAAAAAATTAGCGAAAAGCATCGTATCTATGGTGGATATACCCTTTGGTACGGTTCTCACGAGAGATATGCTTACCACAAAAGGTCCAGGAACAGGCATCTCACCTGCACGTATGGATGAACTCATTGGGCGGTCTGTCTTAAAAGATATCGATGCAGACGTTGTGCTTAAAGACGAATACATCAACTGGTAATATAAACATTCCTCAGGAGTGACAATGATTTCTGAACAACTTCAGGAAAAAGCCCACAAAATTAAATTAGTAGTAACAGATATCGATGGCGTCTGGACAGATGCAAAGATCTATTACACTGGAGATGGTGAGGTGATGAAAGCATTCAGTTATTATGACGGCATGGGAACCGCTCTATTAACCAAAGCCAACATAATAACAGCCATCATTACAGGGGAAAATTCCCAACCTGTGGCCCGCAGAGCTGAGAAGCTCAAAATCAAGGATGTGTTTCTTGGTGTTCATGATAAGCTTGAAGTATTTGAAACACTCCTAAATAAATACAAGCTAACGCCCTCTGAGGTCGCCTATATCGGTGACGACATTAACGACTACACTGTAATGCAGGTAGCGGGTCTCACTGCAGCCCCATCCAGCACACCGGCATTCCATATTTTAAAGCCAGATATTTTATTGAGTCGAGCTGGTGGCGATGGAGCTTTTCGAGAGTTTGCAGATCTCATCATAGCATCTCAACAATGAAAACACTTTTCTATTCTTTTTACAATCTTCTCATTTATTTATCTTTTCCCATTGTCTGGGTACTTGCCTACTTTAATGATAAACTTGGTGGAAGTTTAACAGGGCAGAAAGATATAACTCGTAGAGTTTTGTCTTTCAGAGAACTTGTTAAAACCAATCCAAAACCTGTTGTTTGGACTCATGCAGCTTCAGCTGGTGAGTTTGAACAAATGCGCCCTGTTTTATCCCGTCTATCTAAGATGGATATCTACATATTTCAGACCTTCACCTCATCAACCATTTATTATAAAGCCTCACAGAATAAAGTCTTCCATGGGGTGAGCTTCCTGCCATGGGACCTATATTCACGAGTGAATCGTTTCGTAACACTTCTCAAACCCGATTTATTTATTAACACAAGGCACGATATCTGGCCTAATCTTCAGTTATCACTACACAGAAACCAGATCAGAAGCATATTGATCAATGCCAACCTGTATCAGGATTCTAAACGACTGCTTCCAGGTATTCGTGGGGTCAATGCACTGGTTTTCAAACAAATCAATCAGATGTATGCTGGATCTGCGGAACTCAAATCCTTGCTTGAGACGATATATTCGGGTCCCATCAAAGTTGTGGGTGACTCACGGTTCGATCAAGTTCATGAAAGAGCTAAAAAGAATTCAAAAATGTTGATAAGTGAGTACATACTCTCTGACCGACGAGTCATAGTGTATGGTTCGGTGGGTGGTTCGGACTTGAATATTATTACATCCGCCATCACACAAGCCGTGTCTGATAAGTCCTACATGCATATTATTGTCCCCCATGAAACAGCTGAACGAGATCTTATCCCATGGGAAACCGAACTCTACAGAAACAAGATCAAATCAATTCGTAATTCCGAGATTGATCAGTTTAATGGTGAGTCAGTGATCATTTGGGATAGTGTTGGACAGCTGGCTGATCTCTACAAATATGCCGATCTGGCATTTATTGGTGCTGGATTTGGCGCCGGCGTACACTCAGTAACAGAAGCCGCCATATATCATGTGCCTAGCGCCCATGGACCCAAGTATGATATCCTGGCAGAGGCTATAGAATTGGTTAATGATAAATTGTCTACTGTTGTAATTGAGGCGAAGGAACTATCGACATTTTTAACGCAGCCTCAAGAAGACATTGATGTACTCTCTGGAAATATTGAAATATTTGTGAACCAACGTCTAGGAGCTACTGACAAAATCATTAATAATGAGCCCCTGCTTCAGTCCCTTATTCCACAATAAAATTCAACAATAATTCCTGGCCAAAATCAGACGGGAAAGTTACCAGTGTATCTCCAGCAACAGATTCAATTTGTACAAGACCATTTATCCCAACCTGATCTGGAGCTGTGTTCCGATTCCACAAATGACGCGATATACCATCTTCCATGTCATCTGTAAACTTAAACTGATAGCTCCCCTTTGATAGTTCAATTGGCAGGCGATAGCTTGTACTATCTTTAAACTCATTCTGGTCATACCATATCATTCCTGTGGCATCACTAATGGCATATTTATTTTCTGCTACTCGGCCAAGATTATTTGTCTGGATGGATAATATAAGCTCTTGTGGTAAAGATTGTGGTTTCTGAAAATGAGAAATCAAATCATTATTTGCTGGGTATTTATCTACTATCCCTTTGGATGTGAGCACCTCAACCTCAAAAACACCCGATTCCTTCATTTTCTTCCAATGCAATGCAGGTAGTGTTATCTCAGTCGACTGGAGAAACTCCAGTTTTCCACTCCAACGGTATTTTTGCCTTCTTCGCCCTCGAATACCGTATTGAACAGATAACTCCTTTAGATCAAATCTCCCACGATTTTGAATGACAATCAATGGATTGCCACCACTAGGGTTCATCCTTGAGTATATATCTTCCCCATTAGGGACAACAATATCTACCACAGCTACGTCATAATTGAAATTTGGTGGACCATAACTGAAAAGTTGATGACTCATTCTGAAAGTGCCTTCTTTTTCACCATTTTCTCTAAAGGGCTCAATATCATAATCCAGAGTGATGGTGTCACCAGGGGAAACTTTTGGTGTGATCTCAAACTCATATTCATCCACCTTTGTACCCGGGCACCAGCCAGCTCTATCAAATGGCCATGTCCCACCCTGGGGATAAATGGGATTATTGCCACAATCTTTCCAAACATTCCACCTGTATGTCTCCCATCCATTCAATCTGTAAGTGTGAGTTTTACTGTCCCACTCACAACAATTATCAGGACCTGCATGACCATGTCCTGATATAGTTGCCTTTAACCGAAAGGCGACTGCCTCTTTTGATAAAACAAGATCCTGCAGTTTTAATAAACTATCAGTGGCCAGATACTCATATTTATATTCCCCATAAGGATATACATTTTCAACAGAGATTACATCCCTGGTAGGGTTTCCCTTGACAAATAAAAACTCCAAGTTGAGCAATTCTTGATTGTTGCCTGTGATTAGTTCCCGCTCACCGCTCAGTAATGGTGCATACTCTGTAATGTCATAAACCCATTCCCAGCCTTTCTCACCACCCAACTCCAAGCGCTTCCCATAGGGTGTAACAAAAGATCCAAGTGTGAATACCTCAACACTATCTCCTTGCGGCACTTCAATAAAAGTGTTCCAGATGTAATCCCATTCCCCACAGGGATATTTATCCCCTGCTGTAGCTGAATCACACTTTAATGTTTGAACCATGAGTATTTGTGACCATTGGGTATCATCATCGGGAAGTTCACCATCGCTTTATACTGAACATTCCAACCGACAGGGCTAGGGTTCTTAAAGGTGATTGGATTAAGCCTCAAAGTATCTCCGGACCAAGTTTTACTTGCAGCCGAAGAGAGGAATAGTGATATCCCCACAATAGATAAAACACCTCTGTTGATAAAACTGCTAAAACTCATTGTGTATACCTCAGTATGATGCCTATCCACCCCATGTATCGCTCAAATAGAAACCGCCTCACTATTTCCCGTGGTACTTCATGGTAATAGAGAGGCGATTAATTGTATGCCGTTTTATGAAAGATATTATCCCAGTTTGGCGACAACCTCATCATAATTTGGCTCATCAGATAAAACTGGAACCTGTTGTGTGTATTCCACTTTTCCATCGACACCCACAACAATGACAACCCTTGAAAGAAAACCTTTCATCGGACCATCAATCAACAGCAGACCATAGTTCTTACCAAATTCACCAGTCTCAAAATCTGAAAGGGTCTGCACATTCTCAAGTCCTTCTGCCCCACAAAAACGGGATTGTGCAAAGGGTGTGTCTCTTGAGATGCACAGAACCTTGGTATCAGCCAGCTTACCAGCCAGCTCATTGAAATATCTGACAGAAGCCGCACAGGTTCCCGTATCAAGACTGGGGAAAATATTAAGTACCAATCTTGAACCTTCAAAGTCTGCTAATGATACTCGAGCTAGATTTTTTGCTACAAGCTCAAAATCTTTTGCCTCACTTTCTACTTCAGGAAGTTCACCACTGGTATGGATGGGATTGTCTCTTAATGTAATAGTAGCCATATTATATATTCCTTATTAATGATTTATTCGTTTTGTATCCAGATAGGTCAATGACTGTATTGAGACCCACTCTTCATTTGCCTTCTTTGCGACGCCATCAATTTACTTGAACCTATTGTAGATCAAGCAATAATTCCCTAAGAGCTCTTTGAAGTTCAGCGTGGTCACTTACAAAATGTGAAGATTCACAATCCATTACTTCAGGATTTCCCAGTTCTCGACCTCTCCTGGGACAACGCGAAAGAGCGGATGTGGATCAATTGAATCAAATTGTGCGTTAGAATGATATTTGTCTGCATCTCTCACCTGGAGTTTACTCATTAAGTGCTTCCACTCATATTCCAGTTGTCCCTGGGTAACATCGAGAAATCCGACTTCAAAATTCCTGTCTATTTTGCTTGAGTCGAAATGATAGGCCCGATTGACAGATTCCTCGTGAACCTTCGCAAGATATTGATTGATGAGGTGATGTGGTGCAGGAGCTTTCTTAAAGCGATCCAATTGTGGATGATTCCGATATCCCCTGGTTTTGCCTTCGAGGACATGTTTTGCCAGTAAGGTTTCCCGCCAGAGGGCGACCAATCCTTTGCTATCCAGATACTTTGGATGGATCGACCATATTCTCAATTATTATTCTCCATCATTATCAGAGGATACGATAATTAATCCAAATAGATGGAATTTGAGCGCCAGCAACTGGGCGCTTTTTCTTAGGGTGTTCTTCGTCCAGAAGGTCGACGGCGCTTGGGTCGACTGCCACCACCACCGGAATTGGCAGGTTTTGACTTTTTCCGCAATCCATATGGCACGGCTGCATCTTTGGCCGCTACTTCAGGCTCATAATTCACAAATGGATGCTCTCTTACTATATCGATTTTTTGCTTGATCAATTTTTCGATATCACGGAGATAGGCTTTTTCTTCCTCATCACAAAAGGAAATAGCTATACCGCTGGCACCTGCTCTGCCTGTCCGCCCAATACGGTGAATATAGGTCTCAGAAATGTTTGGCAAATCATAATTGACTACATGAGATAAATCATCAACATCTATACCGCGGGCAGCAATATCGGTCGCAACCAACACTTTGGTCTCCCCGTTCTTGAAGTTTCCCAATGCTCGTTGACGAGCTGTCTGTGATTTGTTGCTGTGAATAGCTTCAGCTGAAACACCAGCCCGATCCAGGAGCTTGACAATTTTATTGGCTCCATGCTTTGTCCTGGAAAACACTAGAACTGATTCCATGGGCATGGTATTTAGCAAATGAATGAGCAGTTTTATTTTACCTGGCTTGCTGACAAAATATATCACTTGCTCAACCTTCTCCGCCGTGGTCTGATCTGGTGTCACAGATACCTTTTCGGGATTACCTAGAATCTTACGTGAGAGTGCCACAATATCCGGGGGCATGGTGGCTGAGAAAAACAAGGATTGACGCTTAGCTGGCAATAATGCAATGAGTTTTTTGATATCATGGATAAATCCCATATCCAACATTCTATCAGCTTCATCCAGGACTGAGTATTCCACGTCCTTTAAATTAATAAATCCCTGTCCAATGAGATCAAGAAGGCGTCCAGGGGTTGCTACAAGTACATCAATACCTCGTTGGAGAATTTTGGTCTGGGCACCCTGTTTTACGCCACCAAAGATGACGGTATTTTTGATGCCTGTATGTTTTCCATAGACGCTGAAACTCTCACCAATCTGTATAGCCAGTTCACGAGTTGGTGTTACGACCAGCGCTTTAATTCTCCGGTGTCCCCGTTGATCCTTTTGCTTTAGGTATAGGTGCTGTAGGATGGGAATTGCAAAAGCCGCTGTTTTACCTGTGCCAGTCTGAGCACAACCGAGAAGATCCTTTCCATGCAAAAGAATGGGAATCGATTGTTCCTGAATAGGTGTGGGATTTGTATAGCCTTCAGCACTCAATGCCCTGAGGATTGGGTCAATAACCCCTAACTGTTGGAATGTCATACTAGGCGATCACTTCTTACGACTTCTACGAGGGCTCGAACCGCTCTTTTTACCACGATCACCTCTTCGGCCGCCCTGACTCATTCCATACTCTTTTTGTTTGGAGAATTTTGTCTTTTTCGTTGGTAGGGGGGTTGGCTTGTCTGTTGACACTTCCAATTGAACTTTAACACCCTCATGTTCCTGACCATGCAATTTTTCAACGAGTTGATTTACAACGCCCTGCTCGATATCGAAGAAGGCAAACTTCTTCATGATCTCAATGGCACCTACATCGGCCTCATTTGAGTTTAGAGTTTTATTAATTAAACCAATTAAACGTGTTGGTGTCAGATCGTTTTTCATACCCAGGTTAATAAATAGCCTGGTAAAAGTTGTTTTTCGAGGACCTGGCTCTCGCTTGGTATCGGGTCTATCGCCACGTTTGTTTCTATCACGACTACTGCCATCCTGTCTATCACCACGTTCTCCCCGTTTGTTTCTATCACGTCGGCCGGGGCGCTCTCCTCGTTCCGGCTTGTCGCTGGCTGAAACATTAATATCCGCAGCATGCTTGTAATAAGTGAGGAAACGGTTGAACTCAGCAGACACAAAATGCTTAATGAGATCTTCGCGACTTAACCATTCTAATTTCTCATAAATGGCAGGCATAAAGGGACCGATCTGCTTATCGTCCACCTCGACCTTTTCAATTTTATCAATCAAAGAATACAACTGCTTGGAACAAATATCTTTGCCAGTAGGAACAAGCTCCTTGGTAAACTTTAACTTGAACTTGTTTTCTATTGATCTAATTTTTCCATATTCACGGGTGTGAATAATGGCAATAGAGATACCTTTTTTTCCGGCTCGTCCTGTTCGACCACTCCGATGGATATAGACTTCCGAATCGTCAGGCAGGTTGTAGTTCACCACATGGGTCAGATCGTTAATATCCAAACCACGTGCCGCCACATCTGTCGCCACCAAAATCTGAAGTTTTTTAGCCCGAAATCTACCCATGACCTCATCACGTTGAGCTTGAGATAATTCACCGTGCAAGGCATCAGCATTGTAACCATCGTGCATGAATTTGTGGGCAGTATCCTTGGTTTCTTGACGTGTCCGACAAAAAACGAGACCATAAATGTTTGGATTTGAATCAGCAATTCGCTTTAGAACTTCATATCGATTCTTAGCCTGAACCATGTAGTAAATATGCGTAACATTGACAGCGCCTGTATTCTGCTTGGTTGCAGCGATTTCAATGGGATTGTCCATATAGGTCTTGGTCATTCGCTGCACTTCTCTGGACATGGTCGCTGAAAACAGAAGGGTCTGTTTTGTGGCAGAAGTCTCAGCGAGAATGAAGTCTAAGTCTTCCTTGAAACCCATGTTGAGCATTTCGTCAGCTTCATCTAGCACGACTCGCTCAACATTACCCAGAAGCAGTCGTTTACGCTTGATCAAATCTTTAGCTCGACCAGGTGTGGCTACAACGATTTGTGCGGCTTTTCTCAGAGCCCTGATCTGGGTGTCGGAACTAGCCCCACCATAAACGGGAACAATCCCAATTTCCTTGATATTTTTAGCGTAATTATTCAAATCCTTTGATATCTGGATACAGAGTTCTCTGGTTGGGCAAAGGATAAGTGTTTGGGTTCTTTTATCTTCAGGTTTGGTGAGATGTACAGCGGGTAAGCCAAAGGCTCCGGTCTTTCCCGTTCCTGTTTGAGCAAAGGCCACCAGGTCCTGAGTTGAGGTTAATAAGTGTGGAATTGTCTTTTCCTGAATAGGGGTTGGGTTTTCAAAACCCAGTTTTTGAATAGCCTGAACAATGTCATCATTGAGGCCGAGTTGAGCAAAAGCATTCATCGTAGTAGTTTGATCCAATTAATATTTAGTATGTTGTTATTTTCATTTCGTTTAGTATAAACGAGATGCCTAGCGGGATATATACATATTATCCGGCCATCACAAAATGGGTAAATCAGGTAATAATGGTCAGAGATAAGGGTTTCGAGAGCCTAATCTTTTTATTTACAGGATAGTTGAACCATTAAATATACCAAAATAGGCACATTTAGGCGTTGGATAATTCGAAGTTGGCTAAGCGATAATCGATCTAAGCCCAGACAAAATTTATAGTGACTATTGATTCACTATCTCTTAATACTGGACAGGAACTCCTCAACTGCTCCCCAATAAATCTCATTACCTTTATTTTCCGGCCAAAGTGCCTTTGATCCGTGGTAGCCTTCTATTTCAGGTTTAAAGAAGGCCTTCGACTCGTGCTGAATTCTATTGAAAATACCCATCCTGGATGGGACTTCCTCACGCGAACAGGTTATAAACACTGGGCACTTTAGCCGCGAGGCATATTCAAGAATTGATTTGCCTTTCACCTCAAAATAGGTACCTGGCGAGAAGGCCAATACAGCTGACACATCCTCAGGATATTGGGTAGCGAGGACCAGTGCAAGAGAGGCGGAGTAAGAGCTCCCCCAGACAATAATATTTTGATCGGGGTATGTCTTTTTTGCATGAGCCAACAGAAGTTCTAAATCTGGATAGGCGTCAATATATTCAGTTCCCATTTCGAGTTTGGAAGCCTTGATATAGGTGTCATTCTTCACACCTTTAACTTTGTCACCAGAGCGTTGATCCATAGCGATACAGGTAAACCCCAATTCATTGAGACGAGGGGCAATTGAGCGGTACTCACCCCGACTAAACCGAGCTTGATGGAACAACAAAATAACTGATGCATCAGCTTGATCCACTTCATACACATCAGCTTTGATAGTCAATCCATCAGAAGTTTCTAATAAAATGGTCTCATAATTAGCTTCCTCTGCAGCACAATTGCTCAGGCCAAAACCAAGACCTATCAGGATTGATGTCAGCATTCTGTATTTAGATCTCATTGAAATTCCTTAACTCATTTTCGTTACTCCAGGAACTGGGGGGCTTTCCGATGTTTGGTTCCTTGTTCATAAGCATAGGCAATTCCCAGCAGGATAGGCTCACTCCAGGCTCTACCGAATATGGACACACCCCCTGGCAATTCATCCACTGGCGAAACATCCTCGATTTCAGGTTGACATGAGGAAACAAAACCAAATATAGACAGCATTACGATATGGATTAAAGCACGAATGGTTTTATGATATTTCGACCTCATTTTTCCCTTCTGTTAGTTCTTTCCCTTGTAATCTTCATTCGAATCAAGCTGAGTTTCGGCTGGCATTGATATTGCCATAGAGGGATCTCTGTACGATCTTTTCATAACTTGATTTTTGTTCCGCATCCTGCTCAATTTTCTGCATGGCATATTGCTGAATAACCAAGAGGGGTAAGACAATCTGTTTCCGTATTTCTATGGACTCCCGGGAAACAGCCTCTTCCTCCATGAGATGATCAAACCCGGAAATGAGCAACAACATCTCTCTCGAGAGGGTATATTCTTCATGAAGAATGTTCCAGAAATCCGTGTAGTCTGGATCTTTGGCTATATACCTGGTCAGGTCAAAATCACATTTGAACAAGGACATCATACTATTAAGCATGAGTGCCTTAAAATAGGGTACATCTACAAAGAGATGTTTCATCTCCTCAAGGTGTCCAGTATCTACCAGGGCTTTTATCGCGGCACCAACACCAAAATATCCTGGTACATTCTGCTTCATTTGACTCCATGACCCCACAAAGGGAATGGCTCTCAAATCATCTAACTCCAGGTGTTTTTTCTGGCCCCTTTTTACCGGACGACTCCCGATATTGGCTTCGACATAGTAGGGTAACGTACTTTTGTTTTCAAGGTATGGCATAAACATATCATGATGCTTCAAGCTCACGTATTTCTCATAACTTGTTGTGGCCAGGTTCTCAAGAAGCGCTCTCGCATCAGAAGATATCACAATATCTTTGTCATTAATGAGGTTGGATAAACCAGCCGTAAGTAATTGTTCACAATTGTAGGTGAAATGTGCCTTGGTGCCATAACGACTCGTGATGGTCTGTCCCTGAATGGTCAGCTGAATTTCATGTTTGGCGATCTGCTTGCTCTGAGAAGCATAGAATCGATGCGTTTTCCCTCCTCCACGGGCTGGGGGACCACCTCGACCGTCAAAAAAGATGGCTTTGATGTCATACTTTTGACATAACGCGCTGAGGATTTCCTTGGTTTTGAAGATAGCCCAATTGGCTTGAAGAAAACCTCCATCCTTGGTCCCATCAGAGAAGCCAAGCATGACGGTTTGCTTGTCCTTTCTATGGGTAAGATGTCTGCGATATTCGGGGATATTAAACAGCGCTTCCATAATATTTGCCGAATGTTCCATACCGTCCATGGATTCAAATAGAGGTACGATATCAAAGGGAAGCATCTCCCCCCTCCATCCGCACCACTTGAAAAGAGCATATACAAAAAGTACTGAAAACACATCTTCCGAATTACTGATAATGTATCTGTGACAGCCTGCCACGCCATTCTTTGACTGAATATCCTTCAAAGAGCAAATGGTTTTCAGCGTATCTTTTACAAGGGGATCCTCAAACAGGGTGACATCAAGCAAAAGATCCTTTTGGGTGAGAATTGATATCAGTTCCTTTCGATTAATTTCTTCAAGGCTGGATATGATCAGTCCTTCTTTTTTCAGGATGGCTTCAACCGTTCTGTAGTGAACGGGGTGTTCCTGACGGATATCCAGGGAGGCGAAGTGGGAACGGAAGATTTTCACCTTGTCTATCACTTTGTCCAAATCATCCAGATATAATCCGTTGTACTTTTCAGTGACAGCTGCTCTGACCTGGAGAAGCGGTTCTAATATTTCAGTATAAGGGACCCCTTTTTCTGAGTCGTATGTGGCTTTGTAGAGCCTACTTTTCAGGACCCCAATCACTTCATCAACTCCCTTGAATGTCAATTTCAATGCGAGACGTTTCACATCCCAATAGTAGCACTTCATGAGGCTCATTCTGAGGTCATCAGCAACTTTCATGGTGGTCTTGGCAGTTACAAAGGGATTGCCATCACGATCGCCACCGGGCCAAAATCCCAATTGAATAATATCGGGATTGTCAAAATTGCCATGACCCAACTTGTTTTTTATATCCCCATAGAGATCCCCGATAGCATCATAGAACACATATTTCAGATAGTAGGTCAAATTTTGCGCTTCTTCGAAAGGTGTCGGCTTTTTTGAGTTCAACAGGGAGGTCATCCCAAGCTGCTGCAAAACAAGGTCGATATGATTAACATCATTCTTTTTAATCATCTCGTGGAGGTCACCAATGATATTCAAAACAGCCTGGGGGTAAAATTGAGTTGGATGAGCTGTAAGGACTATCCGTGCTCTAAAACTTGAGAGCATTTCTAGAAATTCCTGGCTCTTATTTCTAGTGTTCATGAGGGTAAAAAAATCAACCAGTGACAGATCAGAACCATGTTTTTGAATCTGTCCAAACGAAGCATCCTCCACACTATCAAAAAGCACGACTTGACGCTCAACATAGCGGATAACATTGAACATGAAGTCAATCTTCTCTGACTCCTGACGAACACTGGTGTGAGTAATGAAAAACGACTCCATGATTTCCAGGGGGTCCAAGCCCTCTTCTAAGCCCTTCCTGGAAAACTCGTATAATAGAAGTATTAGCAGGCCTACGTTTCTTGATGCGCCTGCAGGGAGGTTCAGAAACAGGCTATTATAGATGTTAAACTTGTTTTTAACCCACTTTTCAAAAGCCTGTATGCGTAGGGGCTGGTTGATCATATCACTTCGCAATTCTATTTTTTGAGTACCCTCATCATCACCCATAGTCCATAAGTTGAAAGGTGAGGGTATAAATTATTATTCTATCTTATTATAGCCAACCCAGTCCAAAACCAAAGATGAGAATAGCAAGGATATCAATACCCCAAATAGTACCGACAGTCATAAGCTTTTTCTTCATATCAGGCATATCGAAAACCCAAAATGCCACGACGAAAAACGTGAGATATCCAAAGAGGAAGATGAGCCAGGGAGTATTAGCATCCCAGTAAGCCCAATCCCATGTGAGTGCATCTACAGCATTCAGGAATATTTCAACGATGACGCAAAAGATGGAGCCGGCTACTGCAATAAACCATCTATTGGGAATACCCAGTATCTTATCCTCTTTGTTGGGGAGTAATAATTTTGACCATATAATGCCGGCGACAGCAAACATAAACATGATTTCAATATTGAGCCCGATAAGAATTAAATATGCAGTTTCACCTGGTGCGCACCAGATCGGTGCCCAACCAGCCAGCTCAAATATCACCGAATTCATGATCTCGTTGAACCAGTCCATTCCCCAGAAAGCCAAACCGGCCAACACCAGGGTATAGTTCTTTTTCTCCATCTCCACGGCATAGATGTAAAACACAAACGCCAGAAGTGGAATCACATACCATTGAAAGTTTGAACCATCACGCAATATGGTCATTGCCTGTTGTGAAAAATCGCTGGGCATAATGCCTCCCATCATTTATTTATTTGAGGGCAAATTAATCTCTCAGGAAGAAAGAAAAAGTATTAGCTGTGCTCCAGTGGCAACTTCTGGTTTGGACTTTACAAAGAAGGCTACGACTGCACTGGTTACTATGCCCATGATGGGAGCACTCATCGTGCTGATAAAAAGATAGTTCTTGATATTGAAATAAGCTTCAGCTTCTGCCTGCGTCGTGAGACCATTGGCGACACCATAACTGATGGCATTGGAGAAATAGTCAGGAGTGATGACATAAGCAGTAAGGAGTTGGCCAATTGGACTCAATATCCCCACAATAACTGAAATAATGACGCCACTTATCAGACCTTCTTTATAGGTCATTTCGCCACCAAAATCGCTGGCACGCTTGTCCCTCAAAGCAAACACATATACAGCAATTGCCACAATGGCAAAGAAGTTTGTATAGGTCGCGTGCTTATCGATATGCGTACTATGTAATCCCGCGAGACGATCAAGGAGCATCCAGACCAGGGTCAAACCCATAAAAATGAGACCTCACTTTATCTCAGTTTCAAATTTGTTCACGTCAATGCCACCTTCATCTTTCCTATTGCCTTGAATGAATACATGACTTTTGTAGTCACCTTTCAATATCTACAGAATCAGGATAAAATACAAGATTGATTAAACTTTCAGTTTTGGATTTTAATGGGGTTAGGTTCTACCTGTTGCGTACCAACCTATTCAAAAATGTTGATTTCAAGGGCTCAATGGCCATGAGTGCTTTCACAGGGCTAGTCTTTTCCAATAGGCTAAGCACACGTCCGAGCGTCCTGTGGCTAAAACCATCATAATCATAGAAAATCAAGTCAGAGAGTTTCCCTCTTTCAATAGCCATGGCAGCATATTTATCAAAACTGCTTTCTGGCGTATAAATTCTTTGTGGTCGTGCCTTCATGGTAGCTGCACCTGTGGTGCAATAGGTAGGACAGACACCACAACCCAGACAGACTTCTTCATCTCTGACAGCTTTCTGCTTTTTGCGACCATCCTTCTCATACTTCACCATTTCAATGGCATCAACGGGGCAGGCTGATTCACATTTTCCGCAGCCCGTGCAGGTCTCTTCATCGATTTCAACGATCCAACTGGAAGACACGATGACATTATTCATATCAAAGGTTTTGATGGCTTCCATCATTCCACAGCAGCACCCGCAGCAATTACAGATATAACTCAAATCATTTTGAACATTGTCCCCGGTTTGAGCTAACCCGGCTTCTTTGCTCATTTCCAGAAGGTGCATGGATTCAGACACGGATATGTGTTGCGCCAAACCATTATGGACCAAGACATCAGCAGCCCCTCCAAAGGATAAACAATTGTTCTGTTCGTGATCACAGGCTTTTCCAAGATGCTCCGCCTTATGACGACACGCGCACAAAGAAACTGCATGCGAGCTGGCATTTTTAACCACATGAGATGCTCGATCATAATCCAGGATTTCAATATGATCCCCCTGAGGTAGAGATTCTTCACGAGGCAGGGAACGACCCACCTGAGTCTGCGCTTGAAAGACGGCTCGGCTGAAACGATCATTCTCCAGCATGTATTTTTCAAACAACTGGGCAATCTCTGCCATGGGTGCATCAGGTCTGGAGCGCATAAATGTGTATTCAAAAAACCCAATAACCACAGGTGGCAGGGCAACATAACGCCGACCCTTGCGCTCTATGTCAACCACCAGTCCGCGATGGGCTAAATCTTGAATTTGGTCATTCAGCTTCTCCTCATCGACCCCAAGTTTTTCCGCCAACTTTGAGGTTCGAGTTGGAATCGTAGGGAAACGTCGTACAAGTCTGGCTTCGTCAGGAGTAAATAGCAATTCCAATATTTTGGTAAAGGTAGGTGAAGCGGGTGCACCGGTTAAATGGCGATCAAAGCGTTCCTGGAGGAGACGGTAATCTCTGTGCTCGCTGACAATATGTCCCATAGAATCCTCGAATTGAATTAGCAAATAATATAGGTGCTGAGAGCAATAATTTGTGCCCTGTTTTTATTTGAAAGAGCTTGGCGATGGGAGACCTAATACTATATTGCTTCACATGAGAGCTGGCATTCATGTGACCCCCAAAAAAAACCTCTTTTCCGACCTCTCAAAAGCACCTTCCTTGGTAAGTTTTGTCATAAATCGCTGGAAACTCCGGAAACGTTAGGCCATGCATTTCAAGGTGGAAAATATCAGTCCCAACGCTTTCACTCTGGCACTGGCACCACCAGCAAAACTGACACCCCCCAATCCGCAGCCATTAATAAGTATTATTTGAGGACATTATGGAAGCTCATCAAGCCAAACATATTATTGTAACAGGAGGTGTCATCTCCGGTCTTGGAAAAGGTATTGCTGCTGCTTCTTTGGGGATGCTGCTCGAACTGAAGAATAAGAAAGTTACTATACAAAAGCTTGATCCATATTTGAATGTGGATCCTGGAACCATGAATCCATTTCAGCATGGCGAGGTTTTTGTGTTAGATGATGGTACGGAAACTGACCTGGACCTAGGACATTACGAACGTTTCATCAATGTGAATATGACCAAGGCCAACAACAGTACTGCCGGTAGTATCTACTATGAAGTATTAGAGCGGGAGCGTCGTGGAGACTACCTGGGTGGCACGGTTCAGATCATCCCCCATGTAACAGATGAGATCATCAATCGTATTAAGAAGCCAGAGGGTATTGACCCTGATTTGGACATCGTCATCACTGAAATTGGCGGCACCGTTGGTGATATCGAAAGTCTCTCTTTCCTGGAGGCTGTGCGCCAGTTCCAACAGTCCCGGGGCCACGAAAATGTGATCATTCTCCATGTTACGCTTATTCCGTATGTCGAAGCCAGTGAAGAGTTGAAAACAAAACCCAGCCAACATTCCGTTATGCGATTGCGCGAGATTGGTTTACAACCGGATATACTGTTCTGTCGTACCCAGTATGAGTTAACCGATGATGTTCGTCAGAAGCTTGCACTTTTTACCAATGTGAGACCTGAGGCAGTCATTCAAGGCATGGATGCCAAATCGATTTATGAAGTTCCATTGCTTCTACAAAAAGAACATCTCGCTGGTATAGTCATGGAGAAGCTCCAATTAGAGAATGTTGAATCTGATACCTCGCAATGGGAAGAGTTTGTCCATCATATCCTCAATCCTGAAGATGAGATCACGGTTGCCGTGGCTGGTAAATACACTGCCATGGTTGATGCCTACAAAAGTATCATTGAATCCTTTGTACATGCTGGGGTGGAAAACCGCTGTAAAGTAAATATTGAGTTTATTGAAGCTGAGGATCTGGAATCAAAAAACCGCCTGTCAGAGATCCTGGATCATGTCCATGGTGTACTTATTCCCGGTGGCTTCGGGTCACGCGGTATCGAAGGGAAAATTAAGGCAGCCCAATATGCCCGCGAGAACAAAGTCCCCTATTTTGGACTTTGTCTTGGGCTTCAAGTAGCTGTCATTGAATACGCCAGGAATGTCCTGGGATTAAAAGATGCGGATTCCGAAGAGTTCTCTGAAACAACCTCCCATCCCGTCATTCATCTTATGCTTTCCCAACACCATGTTACCCATAAGGGTGCCAGTATGCGTCTGGGCGCATATGACTGTGTTTTAAAGGGGAATACGAAAGCCTTTGAAGCCTATGGAGAAGGAAATGTCTCAGAGCGACATCGACATCGTTTTGAGGTCAACAATGATTACCGTGAGCAACTGGAAGCATCGGGGATGCTCATTTCCGGGACTTCTCCTGACAATGAGTTGGTTGAGATGGTGGAGATCAAAGACCACCCATGGTTTGTTGCGACACAAGCTCATCCTGAGTTTAAATCCAGAGTAGCCAAGACACATCCTCTCTTTAAAGACTTTGTGAAAGCTGCCCTGACCTTTAAAAACAAATAGGCTACTTTTTACTCGCATTGAAAACCTGGCACTTTTGCTTGATGAAGACTGCTTGTTAAAAAAGAAGTTTTTTCACTAAATATTTTTAAATTTAGCCCCTGAACAGCTAACCCTCTCTCAGCCTAAACAATCATCGTGTGTCAATTGACACCAAATTTCGCTTATCAAAAATGGGAGTTCACCATGCAAGCAAAACCTGTCACGAGTTCAGGACATCGACAGAGAATTAGAGATCGATTTTTCCAAAATGGAATTGAATCCTTCCACGATTATGAAGTCCTGGAACTTTTACTCACCCTGGCAACACCTCGAAAAGATATGAAGCCCCAGGCTAAGGAATTGATCCGACGATTTGGAAGCTTGGCCGGAGTGCTGGAAGCACCCACCTCAGTTCTACTGGATGTAAAGGGCATGGGACAGGCCAATGTTTTCGCCCTTAAACTTCCCCATGCTGTCGGTCGTAGGTATTTGTTTGAGCAGACACAGGGCAAGGACTACTTGCGATCCAGCAAAACGGTGAAGGACTATCTCACCCACAATCTGCGGGAGAGAAACCGGGAGATTTTCATGGTCATTTTTCTGGATGGTCAGAACCAGATTATAAAAATGGAAGAGCTTTTTGCCGGCTCCCTCACCACTTCTGCTATCTACCCAAGGGAGGTTATCCAGAAGGTGTTAAGCTACGATGCAGCCAGTGTCATTCTGGTACACAATCATCCTTCTGGCTCTCTCACTCCATCGGGTAGTGATAGAGCAGTCACCAAAAAATTGCAGGTGGCTCTCGCTTCTATTGATGTGGAAATATTGGATCATCTGATTGTTGGAGGGAATGACTTCTTCTCATTCGCTGATCATCGGCTTCTATAAATGCCACTATCTCATTTGCTCATTCTGGGCGTAGCGAAGCCTGTCCGCCGTTGTCAAGCTACTTGCGGATGGTGAAAATCTTGATCCCTGACAATTGTAAATGTGGGCTTAGTCTTCTTGCTCTTCTCTCAGGATGATATCTGATTCCAATTCAGGGTGATCACCCCTGATATCAGCGTAAAACTCTCTTACTTTATCCATGTCTTTCTTGATATCACCAGACGGAATGAACGATGGACCTGTACCAGCTATTTTACGGGCAAAATCTACATAACCCAGCAAAAGTGGGACCTGGGCTTTATACCCCATATGATAAAACCCTGATTTCCAATGATCCCTTTTGGTTCGCGTCCCCGAGGGAGCTATAGCAATAATTAAGTTCTCATTTGCTGCAAAATGATCAGCTATCTGGTCAACCACACCGTGAGTACTGCGTCTATCGATAGGGATGCCACCTAACCATTTCATGAAACCACCAAATGGTTTTTTGAATATGGTGTGTTTGCCTAACCAGGAAATCTTTATACGCATGATGAACATGACTCCCAGCAAATGAATAAAATCCCAATTACTGGTGTGAGGTTCGCAAATGAGGATGAATTTTCCCTGTGGAGACAATTCCCCTTTAAACTTCCATCCCGTAAATCGAAACCAAGCTTTACCCAACATCAATTTGAACAGGCCAGAGCGTTTGTTTTTCTTCATAATTTATATTTCCAGATCCTTGTTCCGCATTGATCGACCTGCCAGATAACCCGTTGACCAACTTGAGGTCAAATTATAACCACCGGTTTCCCCATTCACATCAATAACTTCACCAGCAAAATACAGGTTTGAGGCTAATTTTGACTCCATTGTTATTGGGTCTATCTCCTTTAGTGAAACACCACCAGAAGTCACAATGGCATGGTCATATGAGTCGTGCCCAATGACTTGCATGGGAAATTCTTTCAATAACATTCTTAAACGTTTCCGTTCTTCACCTGTGACCTGATGTAATTTTTTGTACGGATCCATTTCCAGTAAATCTACAAATAGATCGATCATTTTGAGTGGCAAAAGAGATTTTAGCAAACTTCTGAAATTCTGCTTACTGTTATTTGATAATTCCCGAAGCAGCCGTAGATCTAATTTTTTATGATCCAGGGCTGGTTTGAGATCAATCTTGATATGCACTTCCTTCTGGGAGTCCAACATAGCCACCAGAGTTTCACTTAATGTTAGGATAATTGGTCCAGTTACACCTTTACGGGTGAACATCATTTCCCCAAACATTTCAGTTACCTTCTTGCCCTCATCCCAGACTGAAAGTGAAATATTGCGGAGGCTGACACCCATAGCTCGTTTGGCGATATCTCCTGCAGTGAGAACGGGCACGAGGGAAGGCGCTGTATCCACGATAGTATGCCCAAAAGATTTGGCCATTGAATATCCCTCACCTGTGGAACCAGTGGCTGGATAGCCCAACCCTCCTGAGGTAATACAAACCTGATCTGCCAGAACTTGAATTTCACGGCCACCTTTCATAACGGTCAGAATAAAATGACCGCCATCATCCCTGGTGAGGCTTGTTACATGAGCTTTCATGGCAATAGGTACTTTTAGCTCCCTCAATTTTTCTTCAAAGGCTTCAACGATGTCTGTAGCTCGATCGCTTTGTGGGAAATAGCGCCCCCCCCTCTCCAGCTTAGTGGGAACACCCATTTCATTGAGATAATTCAATAAATCATGATTAAAGAACTGGGAAAATGCATACTTGAGGAAGCGCCCCTTTTTGCCAAATCTATTCAGAAAGCTCTGCATGCTCTCTTCATTGGTGATGTTACACCGACCCTTACCTGAAATGCGCAATTTGATGCCTGTTTTGTGCATTTTCTCAAGGATAACAATACTATGATGAGGGTTTTTTGCTTCAACACCTGCAATCATCCCTGCTGGACCCGCACCAATAATGACCGTATTATAATGGGATTCTAGCATCACAATTTATTTTGTTTTTACCTTCAGCCAGGTTGACGACAATATCCCGTAGACAGCAAGATCAATAAATTGATCCCATTTAAGTGCATGCTGTTTGAGAACACCCTCTTGTTCCATACCAATTTTCTGCATAACACGACCTGAGGCAGGATTTCGAGTCATATGACTCGCATGAATCTTATTTAAATGCATCTCCTCAAAGCCATATTTGAGCACAGCATTTGACGCTTCTGTTGCATATCCTTTTCCCCAGAATGGAGCTCCAACCCAGTAACCCAGATCGGCTCGATTAAATCGTTTTGTAACTGTGAGACCCACTGCACCCACCAAAGACCCCGATTGCATTTCGATCATGGCAAACACAACCCCCTCACCCGATTCAAAGTCCTTTTGATGGCTTTCCATCCAGGTCTCTGCCATACTGTCCAGATAGGGATGAGGAATATTAAGTGTCATTTCGGCAACTTCGAAGGCACCGGCTAACGCTTGTATTTCAGAGGCATCAGCGGGTTGGAAACCCCGGAGTAAAAGACGTTCAGTTTTTATTTCCGGATAGTTCTCCATGGGGTTTATACCACCTATCTAGCCCTGTTTATACAAGTATTTCTCTACAAAAAATCCTGTATTTCCGTTTTGAACTCATTCACCAGAGAGGCTGCAATCGTCTTGCTTGATCCCTCTGCAAAAATTCGAATAATGGGTTCTGTATTGGAAGCCCTGAAATGAACCCAGCGATCCTTCCAGCTGATTTTTACTCCATCCTCGAGATTGGGAAGCAGGCTGGCGTATTTTTCAGCAAGTGAATCTAGAATATCTGCAGGTTGATACCCCTGAACATTGATTTTATCCTTCACCATTTCATAGCGGGGAAGATCATCAGCGATCTCTCGAATTGATTGTTTTGTTTCAGCCATGAGGGAGAGAATTAACCCTGAAGCAACTAGTGAATCACGACCAAGATGAGATTCTGCCAGAATCACTCCGCCATTGCCTTCTCCACCAATAAGTGTATCCTGTTGTTGCATTTTTCTCGCGACATGGATTTCACCAACAGGTGTGCGTAGGACCTGACGACCATAACGTTCAGCCAGATCATCCAGAGCCATGGTTGAACTCAAATTCGTCACCAGGGGTCGGCGATCATCTTCAGCAGCATGACGTAAGGCGTGATAGGCGGCGAGAACCAATGTGTATTCTTCTACCAGGGGATTTCCAAAACCATCAATAACAGCCAGTCTGTCAGCATCAGGATCTGTAGCAATTCCAATATCTGCGCCAACACGGCTCACAGTACTTCTCAATTCCATAAGATTTTCAGGCAAAGGTTCCGGGATATGAACAAAATTTCCATCATTGTCACAATTGATAGGGACAACTTCACAACCGATACGCTCCAGGAAGGCTGGTAGAGCTTCAGAACCAGCGCCATTGATAGCATCAACAACAATTTTGGGATGCAACTCGCGAATAGCTTCCACATTTATCAGATCCAGAGCCATGACATTTTTAATATGCCGTTCAAGTCGATCATCCAACTTGGTTACTGAACCACTTGGTTCTGCCACCAGTGGACCGGCTGATGTTACCTTCGCCAATTCGATTTGGAGCTGTTTGTGCTCATCAGAGTCCAGAAACAGACCTTCATCACCAACAAATTTCAGCGCATTCCATTCGATGGGATTGTGACTGGCTGTCACAATAATACCACCCCTGGCATGGAGGTCTTTCACCATGAGTTGAGCTGTTGGAGTCGGGCAGATTCCACAATCAATTATTTCGCAACCGAGTTTGCTGAGCGTCTCTTCCACCACACCCTTGAACATTTCACCTGAAGGTCGACTATCCTGTGCGATGACAATTCGCCCCTTGCCCATCAGCTGGGCAAAAGCTCTGGTATATTTTTCCACGACTTTTTCATCGAATCCATCATCGATGATGCCCCGAACTCCTGAGATTCCTGAAATTAAGATTGGCATGTTTCCTCCTTGAGAGATACTACTGATTTAGATCAGTTTGTATCCGTATAAATGTTCAATGGTCGTTTTTCCAAGAGTGAATGGTTTGGTATCCTCAAAGATAAATCCTTGACGGTTATACCATTCAATGGCAGGTAGGTTGTCCACCATGACACCTAACCATACACGATCAATATTGTAGTTATTTTTAGCAAGCTGAATTCCGTATTCCATCATGCGCTTACCCAGCTTCAACTTTTGGAATTGTGGCAAGACGTATAGTGATGTAATGAAAAACTGAAGGTCCTGTTGATTCCAGTAGGTTTTGCTATACCCCACGATAGAATCATCGACCAGCGCCACACACCCATCCACTACTTTGGAATCATATAGATTTTGAAGTTTTTGGAGGGCATAGTACGAGTCATGGAAATCTTTCCGATCATCTTCTGGCACGAATCCCCCGTAGGCATCTGCCCAGGTATCCCACGCAACCTGCTGAATAGAGAGTAAATCAGATCGGCGCCAGTGGCGGACTTCATTCATGAGCGAAAGCTTGCTTTAAACAATGCATAGGCTAACCATGACCAACCTGCTATAAAAGCAATGCCACCTATGGGTGTAATGGCACCAAAATATTTTTTTTCGCTGAGGGCCAGGATATACAAGCTTCCTGAAAACAGCAAGACACCAATGATGATCGTGTAACCAACAATATTCAGTTCTTTGGCTGTCATATAATTCGAGAGACTTGGCAGCATCAGGAGTAAGAGAGAGTGTATTGCCTGGTAGAAAACCGCCTTCTCCCAGATACCTTGGCCATAGCTATCTAAAATGGATTTAAGTGCATGCGCCCCAAAAGCGCCTAAGGCAACCGTCAGGATTCCAAATATTGCCCCAATAAATGCAAAAAAAGTTGCTGACATCATGCCTCTATATCCCTGGCTCGTTTGCGTCCGCGTAAAAAGTATTGGAAGAAAATAGAGCCTCCATACATTCTGCGAACGGTCATTGCAACATCCTGAGGCTTGCGCTTTCGGCCTGCTTCCTGGTGTTTCTTAATAAGCAGAAAGGGGTGAATGAGATTCCAACCGATTGATGCGGTGATTGCAGCCATCCGCTTCCAATCTCTAATCAGGGCTGAGAAGACAAAGGCAACTCCCTCAAGTACGATCCGAACCGGTAAAATGGCAGCGAGATAGGGAAAGGGATAGTTTTTCACAATCATCATGAGGTTGTTGCGATGATTTAAATATTTTTTCTGGTATCGATCTGGTGGCAAGGTCCATCCCGAATGGTGAAATATTCTGGATTGAGGAGCATTCACAACCCTCCAACCGGCATTATGGAATCGCCAGCATAGATCTATCTCTTCCATATGGGCAAAAAAATCTTCATCGAATAAACCCACATCCTGAAGTGCTGTAGCTCGTATTAGGAGAGCAGTCCCACTGGCCCAGAAAATATCTCGTGGTGTATCGTAGTGACCATCATCGGTTTCTCTGGTGGTGAAAATTCTTCCTAAAGCATAGGGGAAGGCCAGGATGTCCATAAGCCCACCTACCCCACCGGCATAATCAAAGACTTCAGGGTTTTGGGCAGACATGATTTTAGGTTGAACAGCGGCAATTTTTGTATCCGACTCCATTTGCTCAACCAGGGGATTGATCCAATCTGGGTCATGAGTTGTATCATTATTCAGAATAAGGTAGTAGTCAGAGTCAACTTCTCTTAAGCCAACATTGCATCCACCTGCAAACCCAAGATTTTCTGAATTTTCAATCACCTTAACGCCAGGAAATTCTCGATGCATGAAGGCGACACTATCATCTGATGAGGCGTTGTCTACTACAATAATTTCAAGATGATCATATTGAGAAGCTTCCAGTGAACGCAGACAGGGTTCCAGAATTTCAATCCCATTCCAATGAGGGATAATTACCGATACTTTAGGGCTCTGGTTTTGTTGCGATGTCATAGCTTGAAAGATACACTGAGTGGACAGAGATTCAAATCACTGAGGATTTAAAAATGACCTGGACCTATAGGAATATTCAACTTAAACAAATTGGGAAGTTAAGATCCAAGCGCCAAGACTTTCTTTCTAAGACAACAGAAGTTCCCCCGAAACCTGAGATAAAAAGTCTTTATAGTGTTGTTGAGTAATAGTTTGCGGGTTTCCGCAAGTGGCGGAGCCTGTTTTGTTAAAAAACGGGGGTACTTCGTATTGCCCTAAAAAGGATAGCGCCCTATCCTATGGTCCTACTAAAAACCGAGCTCCACAAGGGGCTCAAAGAAAGGGCGCTCATGGATTATAGCAAAATAGCCAAGAAGTTGCGAGAGAAAGTTACTCGTTTTTCGGGGGAACTTTGTGAAGGATTAGGGAAAACTGCCACACGGTTCGTAACGGAAGCTGTATATGGTATTTTAGTAAGCCAATCAGTAGTTCTCACC
>Ga0307992_1000042_pt1 | contig 81742 bp, 73 predicted proteins | sample EllFjometagen133_FD_203162 | JGI IMG/M metagenome (GOLD analysis project Ga0307992, IMG submission 203162) | Marine microbial communities from Ellis Fjord, Antarctic Ocean - #133 | ecosystem: Environmental > Aquatic > Marine > Unclassified | place: Southern Ocean | collected 2014-10-08
TAAAACCTTTAAACCGATACTCGAAAAATATAATATTATGTACAATAACTATCCAAAATACCCGGTCGCAGATGCGGGATATGGAAGTTATGACAATTATAGTTATTGTATAGAGCAGGGAATGGAGCTATATCAAAAATACGGAATGTGGTCCAAAGAAAGAGAACCTAAGTTTAAAAAGCAGATATATAAACAAGAAAATCTTAGGCAAGATAAACAAGGAAACTATATCTGTCCAAATAATAAGATTTTCATCAAACAATATGATTATGAGAGTAAATATATCGAATACCCACATACAAAAACAATATATGAATGTTTATCTTGCGACAAATGTCGCAAGAAAAAGCAATGTACAGCATCAAAAACTAATCGAACAATATCCGTATTAAATGGATATAAAGAAATGAAAGAGAAAGTCAAAGAAAATCTAGATTCTGAACTAGGAATTGAGTTAAGAGTTCAACGTTCTATTCAAGTTGAAGGAACGTTTGGGATTATTAAAGAAGATATGAAATTCCGTCGTTTCACAAGAACCATGTTTTCTGGCATTAAACTAGAGCTAAATCTAATAGCAATAGGCTATAATCTAAAGAAATTCTATAATAAGCAGTTTCGAACGATTAACTAAAAACTAAATAAGTAATAGAAACCCTACTTCTACCGAGAAGTGTATTTCTTTATACACAAAAAGGCACAAACGTGTGCCTTTTTTGTTTGATTTATAAGAAAGAACCTGTAGTTCTTAAAAATCTTGTGGGATTCTTAATTCTTTACAGGCTCTTTTTTTTATGTGATTTATTTATTTCGTAGGCATTGATTTAATAAGCACTAGTTCTACAACTTCTTCTTCTAAGTTCCTAACATTCATCAATGTATTGTTTGGAACGTTAATAACTGAACCTACAAGGTATTTGTGATTTTCTTGATTATCTAGTCTTAAAGATAATGTACCTCTAATAACTGTAAAATACAATTCTGCGTTTGCACGATGTTCTGGTAATCCTTCACCAGCTGGGAAAATCATATGAGTGTACTGAATTTTTTCATGAACAATCAGTTTTTCTACTAATTTGTCGTTTCCTTGTGTTAATTTATAAGCTGTTTCAACCATTTTACTTCTCCTTCTTTTTTTCTAAAACTTTCATTTTACTATAAAAGGCTTTTTCATCTTTAAAGTAATGGATAGGTTTATATATTAGATATGGAACAAACAAGATTATGTATAATATTCTATTAATCGGTAAACTAGCAGCTAACAATAAATGTACAAATATAACAACATAAACAAAGTAAGATAAGTTTTGAAGTTTCTTCCAACCCAAGAAAGTAAATTTCTTTCTAACCCACTTAAATGAAGTAATGAATAACGGTATCATTATAACATACGCAACTAGTCCAAGCAGTTCAATAAGCATTAAATGTTCTAGTTGAATAAATTTATCTATGAAAAAGAATATAGCGTGTGGTGATAATACAATGAAGCCTAAAATAGATAATTCGGCTCTTACAGAGTACAATTTCTTATATAACCCCTTCTTCTTATCTAACACTCCAACTATCATTACTACATAGAAAAATGCTAATCCTAAAAACCCTTTATTAAAAGGCATTGATACTGGAATTTTTTTGAAGATAAACGCTGCGATACTTAATGCTGTAAATACAACATAGAGTATCTTACTATTTTTTCTTATAAACTTACTGAAAAAATTACTTACTAAAACTATTATTGCGACAAAAGCTAATGTAATCATCTTTTTGTAACTCCTCTTCTTATTATGTCGATTCTATTTTTAAATAGTATAATACTTTGTTCCTTACTGAGTTTCTCTTGAATACAGGTCATATAAGTTGATAATAGAGTATTCATGCAAAACTCCAAAAAGTCATGCCAGTTTTGGTTATCTAAATAAAAGTCTGGTTGATATTGTTTGAATACATCAAATATTGGTCTTTGAAATTTTTGATTGCCTTTATATCGAAATCCTAATGATTGGGTAAGAATGTATCTAAAATGATGTTGAATGAGTAATTTTTGGTCTGAAAATAGTGACTCACTAATATCATTATCGTAGATACTCAGTAACAAGTTGAAAAAATTGTTATCCGGTTCGTTAGAAAGTTCAACAATTTTTGCCAATCTTCTTTCTTGAAGAGTCTTAATTGTGGTTAAATAAAAATCTTCAATATTTAAAAAGTAAGCATAAAAAGAGCCTCTAGGAATCTCAGCTAGTTCAACAATCATTTTAACATCAACGTTTTCATAGAAATGTTGGGAGAATAATTCTTGTCCAGACTTTATTATCTTTGTTTGTTTTGCAATCGGTATTTTGTAGAAAGTACTTTTTGGCATTCTATCACTCCTCGATGACACTGTGTCATTATATTATAATAGACTAACAAAGTCAACTAATATGATAAAAAAAAGTCACTCCAACTGGAATGACTTGATTGTTAAGGTATTAACTTATTTCTTTACAGCAGCCTTAGCCATATAAATGAATTTTTCTGGATCTAGAGCGGCCCCACCGATTAAAGCTCCATCGATGTTTTCTTTTGAGATTAATTCGTCAACATTAGCGGGTTTTACTGAACCACCGTATTGAATTCTGATTTGGTCTGCTATAACTTCACCATATAACTCTTTAACTAGTTTTCTTATGTATCCGCAAGTCTCATCAGCTTGGTCAGCTGTTGCAGTTTTACCAGTTCCAATAGCCCAAATTGGTTCGTAGGCAATCACTATTTTTTCCATTTCGATAGCGCTAATTCCTGCGAAAGCAGCTTTGATTTGTTTTGAAAGAACTTTGTTAGTAAGATTATTTTCTCTTTCTTCTAAATGTTCTCCAACACAAACTATTGGTAGTAATTCATTTCTTAAAGCAGCTATAATTTTTTTATTAACAACTTCATCAGTTTCTTTGAAGATGTTTCTTCTTTCACTATGTCCAATAATTACATACTCAACATTGTATGAATTAAGTAATCTACCAGATACTTCACCAGTATATGCTCCTTCATCTTCAGAATAAAGATTTTGGGCACCAATGCGTAGATTCATTCCTTGTCTTTTGATTAGACATCTCATCATAGGTGCTTGTGCACAAATAACAGTATCTACATCTTTTATTGATGGTAAAGCTTCAGAGACAGCATACATAAATGATATTGCTTCATCTCTTGTTTTAAACATTTTCCAATTTCCAGCGATAATTGGTTTTCTCATACTTATCAGTCCTATCCTAATATATTTTCTACTTCGGCAATTGCTATTAAAGCATCATTGCCTTCGGCTACTACTTTCACATTTTTCCCTTTTGGAACAGCCAAACTCATAAGTCCTAAAATTGATCTAGCATCGATTGTTACATTTTTATATTCCAAACGAACATCAACATCATATTTATTAGATACTTGAACAAGCTTGCTTGCTAATTGTGCGTGTAGTCCTTCAGTATTATTTATTGTTATTGTTTTTTCCATTGTTTCTCCTAATTAAAAATAACCGCTTTTATATTCTACACTTAATAGTTTATAAAATCAAGTGATTTTTTAGTGATTACATCCGCAACCGGAATCACATTCATCGATGTTATCTAATGATTCAACTCCAGGAAGCAACTTACCTTCAAGGAATTCTAAAGATGCTCCGCCGCCTGTTGAAATATGAGTGAATTTTTCACGATAACCCATTTGAATTGCTGCAGCAGCTGAATCTCCACCACCAATAATAGTTCTAGCGCCCTTTAAATTAGCCAAGATTTCACAGATAGCTTTTGTCCCTGTTGCAAAGTTTTCGAATTCAAAAACTCCCATAGGTCCATTCCATACTACGGTTTTAGCTCCTTTAAGTTCTTTAGCAAATAATTTAATTGATTTAGGACCGATATCTAATCCCATTTCGTTTGATTTTAGATTTTTATACGTAGCAACCCTAAACGGTGCGTCTTCTTTAAACTCTTCGGTTACTAATACATCAAGCGGTAAAATTATTTTACCATTTGCATTTTCTAAAATTGATTTAGCTAGATCCAACTTGTCATCTTCACAGATTGAAGTTCCAATGTTAAATCCCATAGCTTTCATAAATGTATATGCCATTCCGCCACCGATCAATATTTTATCGGCCTTGATTAATAAGTTTTCAATAACTCCTATTTTATCAGACACTTTAGCTCCACCCAAAATCGCTACGAAAGGTCTTTGAGGATTAGCTACAGTATCTCCAATATATTTTAATTCTTTTTCCATAAGGTATCCAGCAGCTGATTCTAAGCATGAAGCGATACCAACATTAGAAGCGTGGCTTCTATGTGCGGTTCCAAAAGCATCGTTAACAAACATATCTCCAAGGCTTGCCCAATAAGCACCTAATTTTGGATCGTTCTTAGATTCTTTTTTACCATCTAAATCTTCATATCTAGTATTTTGTAACATTACTACTTCTGAATCTTTCATTTCATTAATAGCTTTTTCTAACTCTGGTCCTCTTGTATGTGGTATAAATGTTATATTTTTTTCTAGTAATTCTTGTAATCTTTTCGCAACAACTTCTAATGAGTTTTTAGCTAAGTCTTCTTCTTTTTTAATTCTTCCTAAATGCGACAATAAAATAACTTTAGCTCCTTCTTCAATTAGATATTGAATTGTTGGTAAAGCTTGAAGTATTCTGTTGTCATCTGAAATCACTCCGTCAATAATTGGTACGTTGAAATCTACTCTAACTAATACTTTTTTACCTTGTACACATAAATCTTCTAATGTTTTCTTTTTCATAAGATTTCCTCCTAATTTTTATCACACAACAATTATACTAAAAAAAGTAAATTATTTCCACACAATTAACCTCTTATTAACATAATGAAAACAATTTCATTTTTTCAGTATATTTAATAATCTCTATACATTTTTCTATTTGGTTCAAAAACGTGTATTTAGAGTGCATTTTCATTGAATGGTTACTACGAAAATTAATAATTACATAGTTGTTTATAATCTCATAACTAATTATGGAATGATAGTTAATGTAAAAACTATTTTCTAGCCGATAACTTTTAACACAAATATAGAGATTTTCTTGATCAACATAGATGGGTACTTTTGATTTATATTTAAATTGCCTTTTTGTAATTGTTTCTCGTGAGGAAAGGTTTGTTAGGTAATTTTTAAGTAAAAAGTTGAATACATACTGAATTGTATTATCTTTAATAATCACAGAATTATCTTCCGAAATATAGAGTTTATAATCACTGGTTTTCTTTATATAGTTTATCATTTAAACCCCACTACTAATATACCACATAATAACAAGTTTTGTTTTTGAAAAAAACCACCAAATTTGGTGGTTTTTATATTGTTTTATAATATTTTATTCTTCAATTAATCTTAGTTCAGTTTCAGGATTAAAGAAGTGTGATTTAGACATATCAATTGCTAATTCAATTTTGTCGCCAATGTTAATGTCAGCTCTTGCACTTACTTTAGCAATGATATTAAATGAACCTATAGTAATATGAATATTAGTTTCTGCACCAAGTAATTCTGCTACATCTACTAAGAAATCAGCTTTTGCAGTTTTATAAAGTTCGATTTCTCTTTGTTCATCATGTACGTCTTCAGGTCTGAACCCTAAAATAATATCTTTATTCATAAGTTTTTCAGCTTTTAATAATTTTAGGTGTTTTGGATCAACCTTTAATTTTAGGTTTTCACATACGAAATGTCCAGTGTCTGTAACTTTACCAGGTAAGAAGTTCATTGCAGGTGTTCCAATGAATCCACCTACGAACATGTTATTAGGGAAATCATAAATTTGTTTTGGAGCGCCGATTTGTTGGATTCTACCATCTTTCATAACAACAATTCTAGTTGCCATAGTCATCGCTTCAATTTGGTCATGGGTTACATAAATAGTTGTAGTTTCAAGTCTTTCATGAAGCTTAATTAATTCAGCTCTCATGGCAACTCTTAACTTAGCATCTAGATTTGATAAAGGTTCATCCATCAAGAATACTTTCGCATCCCTAACGATTGCTCTACCAAGTGCAACTCTTTGACGTTGTCCACCAGATAATGCTTTTGGTTTTCTGTCTAAATATCCTGTTAAACCTAAAATATCAGCTGCGTTACCAACACGTTTTTTGATTTCGTCTTTTGGCATTTTTCTTAATTTTAATCCAAAAGCCATATTATCATAAACTGTCATATGTGGATAAAGTGCATATGATTGGAAAACCATCGCAATATTTCTATCTTTTGGCGCTACATCATTAACTAATGTTTCGTCAATATATAATTCTCCTGCTGTAATTTCTTCTAATCCTGCAACCATTCTTAATGTAGTTGTTTTACCACATCCAGATGGTCCTACAAAAACAATAAATTCTTTGTCTCTTACTTCTAAACTGAAGTCAAAAACTGCTTGTACTCCGTTATCGTAAACTTTGTCTAGTCCTTTAAAACTTAAAGTAGCCATAATGTTCCTCCTAATTTAAACTCTTCATAATTATACATAAAAAAAGAAGGTATTGATATATGCAATCTGCACAAACTACCTTCATTTATATATGCAATTTGCACAAATTATCGTTTGAATAACAAATATATCGCTACTGCGCCTTTAAAACTTCTAACATCTAACTCGGTTTTGTTAATAAAGTTATCTAACCTGTAGTTCAAAGTGTTACGATGCATAAATAAAACTTTAGCAGTTTTACTAGCATTCATATTTTGATCAATAAAACCTAATATTGTTTGAATTACTTCAGGACTAAATTTATTATAGTAATAATCTTTTAATCTAATTAGAAATTCTATCTTGTTTAATAAGACAACTTCAGGTATAAGCGTTTCTATGGTATGAATCCCTGGAGTTAAATCTGGTAGAACCTCCAATATATCTTGGATTTTAAAATCAAAATTTAAAGGACTGATAAACGCGGTGAAGTCTTGGTACAATTCAACCATAGAAAAATCTCTAGCTTTAGACATGGTTTCAATATCTAATAATGAATCAGTAGTAATCTCTAAATAACTCCCTTGAATCTTTCTAACTGAAAACTCCTCATATACTTCCAAAAAAGAAATAACATCATTGTAATTATTTCCTTTAATATATAAATAGATTTTTCTAGAAGTGATCAAACTACATAATCTCCTTTATAACTTAATAACATTACTGATTTAACACCTTTTATCGGTTTTAAACCATTAATCTTTTCAGTTAAGTCTTTTTTTCCTCTTAACTCAAATGTATACTCTGAATCTTCAAGTTGAATTGATTTGTTTCTGATTTGATATTTAGGATAGATTTTTTTAACTTCTTCCAATAGTTTAGTTTCGTCATATTCTTTTCCTAAAGCTATTATAAGTATATACGGTGAGTTAAATAATTCTAATGCTTGGATAAATAATATTGATACCCCAATTACAGCCGACGCTATAACAGCGAGTATTGTTGTGTTAGCTCCGACAGTAATACCAACACCTATAGCCCAGAACATAAAGATTGTATCTAAAGGGTTTTTAATCGCGGTCCTAAACCTTACAATTGACAAGGCTCCAACCATCCCTAAGGACAAAATAACGTTACTAGAAACAGCCATGATAACCATAGCGGTTACTAAAGCTGAAATCGGTAAACTCATCGCAAAGCTCTTATTATAAACATTGCTTTGATAAGATAGTTTATATATAAATAGTATCCATAAACTAACTAATAAAACAATTAATAGATTAAGTAGTATATCTGAAACAGATAACTCTAATGCGTCTAATTCAGATAATATATCAATAATTGAAAGAAATTTCATTTTATACACCCCAGTTATTTAGTTTTAACCAACACATCAAGTATTTTGAGTAAGGTATTGGTTGGTAGTTTTTTAAAAATACAACTTTTCTAATAAAGTCAGGAAGGTGTTTCCTATACTTTACTTCCAAAATGATTTGTCTTGGTTCTAATACTTTATATTTCATGTTTTTATTATACCAGTTATAAGCCATTATGTCTTTATCAAATGTGATTCTAACATCCCCATTATTGAAAATATAAGCTTCTCTAAAGTAATCCACGTATAATCTAGGTTTTAAATCATTTAGTTTCATTTTTAAAGTTATATTCTTAATGAGTTCTTCATCCATATTCTTTGTCAGAATATGATAATCTCTAGTTTTTAAAGCCATTTCTAATTCATCAGTAATAACTAATAGTTCTTTATTTGTGGTATTTCCATTTTTTACTTTGTACTCTAATCTTTTAGTTCCATTCTCATAGGTTCTTATTCGATACTTTTTATGAAACTCAACTCCATCCGCCTTATCATAGGCTCCAGAATCATACATGTCATCAAAATATAAAGAAGAAATATAATATCCCTTGTCAAAGGTAGCGTACTTATCGGAATCCATTATTAGACTGAGTTGTCTTCTAAGACTTCTATATTCTTCAATATTTAACATAAATTTTAATTCAACTCTAGATTGCAAAGAACCACCCCCAGTTTTCAAAAAAAGAACCGTTAAATTTTAACAGTCCTTATCTGTTACTCTATTCTAAGATTTAATAAATTGTTCAACATCTAAAACAAAGATAGTAGCTCCTCCAACTTGAACCTCAACAGGCGTAGAAGAAAAAATACCAAATTCACTTGAAATTGCATTTGGAACAAGTTTAGATCTTCTTCTTGATGTCTCAGAGATAACTTTAATACACTGATCTAGCATCTCATCTTGCACTCCTACTATCATAGTTGTATTACCGCTCATCAAAAATCCACCAGTAGTTGCAAGTTTAGTTACAAAGAAATTTTCTTTGATTAGACTTTTTATAACTTTGCTAGCATCTTCATTAGATACTATTGCCATAACTAGCTTCATATACAGCACCACCTTTTGTATATTTTACCATATACCAGTTGGTTTTGCAAAGTAGCCAACTAACAATAACCCTAGATTGCTATACATTTAACCTAAAATAAATAAAAACCTATCACAAAACTATAACATAGTTAGTAGACAGGTTTAATTATTACTATTATCCTATTGACCCAGTCATTTCTAACTTAATCAATTGGTTTAATTCAACTGCGTATTCCATTGGTAATTCTCTTGCGAAAGGTTCAATGAATCCCATGATAATCATTTCTTTTGCTTCGTCTTCGGTTAAACCGCGACTCATCAAGTAAAACAATTGATCTTCACTTACTTTTGATACAGTTGCTTCATGTTCAATTTGACCTTTAAAGTTTTTAACAATATTAGTAGGTATAGTATCTGAACTTGATTCACTATCCACTAGAATTGTGTCACACTCAATTTTAGCTCTAGCTCCTATAGCGTTCTTGCCTTGAGATACTAATCCTCTATAGTTAACTTTACCACCTCTAGCAGCGATTGATTTTGATACAATCTTACTTGTGGTGTAATTACCTAGGTGAATCATTTTACTTCCTGTATCTTGATGTTGATTCTCTCCAGCAAAAGCAATTGTAATTGTAGTTCCTTTAGAGTAATCACCTTTTAGAATGCAAGCAGGATATTTCATATTCAATCCCGAACCAATGTTACCATCAATCCACTCCATATGACCGTAGCTTTCAACCATTGCTCTTTTGGTAACTAAGTTGATAATGTTAGTAGACCAGTTTTGAACTGTTGAATAACGGCAATTAGCGTGTTCTCTAACATAAATCTCAACTACAGCTGCGTGTAATGAATCACTTGAGTATATTGGAGCTGTACAACCTTCAACATAATTCAAAGAAGCGTAATCATCAACGATGATTAAAGTCCTTTCAAATTGACCCATCTTTTCGGTATTAATACGAAAATATGATTGTAAGGGTTTATCAATCTTAACATTCTTAGGAACATAAATAAATGAACCACCACTCCATACTGCTGTATTTAAGGCTGCGTATTTATTATCCCTATAACTGACTGCTTTTGTAAAATGCTTTTTAAATAGTTCAGGATATTCTTTCAAAGCTGTATCTGTATCTAAAAATATAACACCTAAATTTGTTAATTCTTCAATCGTACTGTGATAGACTGCTTCAGAATCAAATTGAGTTGTAACACCTGATAGGTATTTTTGTTCCGCTTCAGGAATTCCTAATTTTTCAAAAGTATCTTTGATTTCTTCGGGTACATCATCCCAGTCCGATTCAACTTTTTCAGATGGTTTAATATAATAAATAATATCATTAAAATCAATCTTCGATAAATCAGGTCCCCATTTTGGATTCTCAATCTCATAGAAAGCTTTTAAAGCATCTAATCTAACTTTAAGCATCCATTCTGGTTCATTCTTTATCGCAGATATCTCTCTAACAACTGATTCGCTTAACCCTCTTTTAGTTTGCATGACTGACTTAGTTTCAGTATGGAAACCATACTTGTAATCAGTCCCTATATTTATATCTTCTTTTTTCTTACTCATAAGTATCACCTATTTTAAGGTATCTTTGAAAGCTACCCAAGCTATTGAAGCGCATTTTATTCTAGCAGGAAATTGTTTGACTCCACTAAAAACAGCTGCTTCTTCTAAATCTAATTCATGATCATATTCTTTGTTCGCTACCATATTAAGATAGTTATTAGCTATATATAAAGCTTCTTCAACGGTTTTACCAACCATAATTTCTGTTAAAACAGAAGCCGAAGCCATTGATATAGAACACCCATGTCCTATATGGCGACAATCTTTAACAATTCCATCTTCTACATATGTTTGGATAGTAATATCGTCCCCACATGAAGGATTTTTTATATGAAATAATTTATAATTTTCATCATCTTTTAACCCTTTATTTCTTGGGTTTTTATAGTGTTCCATAATTACTTCTCTATATAAGTTATCTAAACCTGACATTCTATCACTCCTAGAATCCTAATTCTCTAAAGTATAGGATTGCTTCTTTTAATGTTTCTACAAATCTATCAACATCTTTATATGTATTATATAAATATAGAGATGCGCGTAAGCATGAATATACACCTAGCCAATCACAGATTAGTTTTGCACAATGTTGACCGGCTCTTAAAGCGATTTTATTTTCTGCGAAATATGTAATTGCATCGTGACTTGGAATATTATCTAGATTAAAAGCTATTATTCCCGTTTCTGATGTAACATTATAAATCGTTAATCCTTCAATTTGTGTTAGTTGACCTAAAGCATACCGGTGTAATCTATCAATATATTGACTAATATTGTTTAACCCGATTCCTTTTAGATATTTAATTGCTTCAGCTAAACCTATAACTGATGCTATTGGCATAGTTCCAGCTTCAAATTTTTGTGGAGATGATTTCCAAGTTGAGATATCTTTGTTGACATCATCATTCATATCTCCACCATATTCAAATGGTTCCATGTTTTCTAATAATTCAAGTTTTCCATATAGAATTCCGATTCCTGTTGGCCCCAACATCTTATGTCCTGAGAACGCTAGGAAATCACAATCTAGATCAACAACGTCAATTTCTAAATGTTGAATTGCTTGTGCTGCATCAACAACCACAATAGCGTTTTGACTATGAGCTAATTCAATTATTGATTTTATTGGTGTAATGTATCCCATAACATTGGATACATAGGTTAGCGCTACTATTTTAGTTTTAGCTGATAAAACTTTCTTAAAAGCAGCTACTGTTATTCTTCCTTCTTTGTCTAACTCAACAAATTTAAGAATAGCTCCTATTTTTTTAGCTAGGTTTTGCCAAGGTAAAAAACTAGAATGATGCTCTAATTCTGAAACGATGATTTCGTCACCAGCTTTTAGATTGCTAAATCCATAGGAAAAGGCTACTAAATTCAAAGATGATGTAGTTCCTCTAGTATAAATTACACTATTAGGATCTGCATTGATAAATTCAGCTACAACTTCTCTTGTATTTTCATACAACTCAGTCGATATAACGGCTGCTTCATACATACCTCTATGAATGTTCGAACTCAAATCATTGTAATAATAATCTATACTATCAATAACTATTTTAGGTTTTAGACTCGTAGCTGCTGTATCTAAATATACATTATTACCTTTGATTTGTGGAAAGTCTTTTGTCCAAGGATTTTTCATCATAACACGTTCACCTCATTTAATTTTTTGAGGATTTGTCTTTCCATCATTAATTGTACATCTTCATCTTCAATATTATTAATGAAAGGTTTAGTATAACCGGATATAATTAAAGTTCTAGCTTGTAAATCCGTTAACCCTCTACTTAGTAAGTAATATAATTGTTCATCGTCCATTTGGCCGATCGCTGCTCCATGACTAGCTTCAACGTTGTATTCATCGATATATAGTTTAGGTTCAACCTCGATTTCACCTGCTTCACTCAAAATAATTCCTTTGTTTGTTTGATTACAAACTGAGAATTCATTACCCTTAAATATTCTACCTGAAACTGAATATTTAAGTTTTGAATTTGAGTTACTAATCAAAGAATTATTTATATTAGATATTGTTGATTTTGCGTTGTGGAAGACATCTTGAACTATATTATATTCTTCATTATATGAGCCTATGTTTAATAAATCAATATTAACATTAGCATTCTCTTTATTTAAGTTAACATACTCAGTTAAATTGGTTTGTCCCATATTTAATAATGCGTTATGAACCTTTAAATCTGAGTTGGCTTCTAATTCATAAACTCTTTTTATACTAGTGATAATTTTTTCAGTATTTTTTATATTGGTAAAAACATCTAATTTAGCCGCTGTATTTAAGATATACTTAAATTCATAGGTAGCTGGTTTAGAAGATTTTATAATCAGATATAATTTTATATCAGAGTTTTCTAACAAATTTAACTCAATCGCTTCTTCGTTCCAATCACTAATGTATAAAAATACAGATGCAGAACCATGAAGTGAAATCAGATTACCTTGCATAGTAAACTTTGATTTATTTATTTTTTGATTTCCTCTTAGGATAATAACATTTTCTTTACTATCTAAGTATGTAGGTATTTTCATAGAGTTTCCTTTATTTAAATGATTTTGTTGGACACGTTCCTAGTGATACTGGTTCTTTTCTTACATCAAAATCAGTTATTCCTAATTCAGTTTTTACCCAATCATATCCTTGACTGTCGATTTTTTCGATTAAATCTTTTCCGCCAGTTTTAACGATTTTTCCGTTGATCATAACATGCACAAAATCTGGAACAATATAATCAAGTAATCTTTGGTAATGAGTAATTAATACAAGTCCTAAATCCTTTGATTTAAGTTTTGTAACATTTTCTCCAACAATTCTTAGAGCATCCACATCTAATCCTGAATCAATTTCATCTAAGAAAGCAACCTTTGGATTTAATAATTTCATTTGGAGAATTTCATTACGTTTCTTTTCTCCACCTGAAAAACCTTGGTTAAGGAAACGATGAGCTAAGCCTTTACCCATTTTTAAATCTTTTGATGCTCCTTCAAATTTTAAAATGAATTTACCAACTCTTAGGTGTTTTCCTTCTTCCATTCTTGTTTGTATAGCAGCTTTCACAAAATCAAAATTAGTTACTCCAGGTACCTCTGTAGGATTTTGCATAGCTAAAAATATCCCCATGCGGCTTCTTTCGTCGACTGTCTTGTCTAGGATACTTATGCCATCAAGAGTGATAGTTCCTGATTCTATTTTATATTTTGGATGTCCCATGCAAATAGAAGCTAATGTCGATTTACCAGTACCATTAGGACCCATTATTGCGTGTGTCTCTCCACCTTTAACTGTTAAATTAACTCCTTGAAGAATAATGTTATCTTCAACAGAGACAAATAAATCTTTTATTTCTAATACCATTGATTTTACCTCCGAAATTCCACTAATATTGTATAATATTTTCATGATTTTTGCAAAGATTTTGAATGAATTTTTTTGCGAAAAAAAGAGACTTTGACAAGTCTCTTTAGTCATCTACTCTTTCAGAACCTATAATTTCAGGACTCTCAATGTGTTTTAATGAAGTCCTCGCTAGTAGTTTTCTGAAGAAAGTTAAGAAAATTACTGAGAATAATGAGATTATAATTCCTATTGTATAAGCACCCATACCGAAACACAAACCAATCATAGATGCTAGCCATAATGTTGCTGCAGTAGTTAGACCATAGATACCGTTACGAGTCTTAAGAATCGTACCTGCTCCCAAGAACCCTACACCAGTTACAACTTGTGCAATAACCCTTTGTCTTTGGATTTGTATAGCAATGTTATATCCTTGATCAATTAATTCTTTAGCCGTTGCAATTGCATCCCAGTACAGAGCATCTTGCAATATCGCAATTCCACAGGCTCCAAAGGCAACCATAAGGTGAGTAGTAACTCCGGCTATTTTTTGACGAAGTTGTCTTTCTAACCCAATAATTCCTACAAATACTGCGGTTAAAACCATTCTCAACATTATTTCCCAAATATCAGGACCAGACTCTAAATAATTGCTGAATATAGATAATGTCATAATTCGCCTCCTTTGCAAACGCTTTCTTGTAAGTAAATATTATAGCAAAAATATATATTAAAATCAATATGTTATCATTTTTTATCGGGGTGGTACGGATTTATATGTATCATACAATGTAAAACTTCTGGTATAGTATTTTCAATTTTATCATGAAGTCTTTCAGCTATTTCATGAGCTGCTTCTAAGGATAATGTATAATCTAGTCCGATTTCTAAATCAACATAAAGTTTCATTCCAAACATCCTAGTTTTTATATCATCTAAACTTCTTATATCTTCAAAAGCAAAAATGACTTCTTTTATTCTTTCGACCACAATTGGGTCTGCTGATTTATCTACTACTTGAGATACTCCAGAAGAAATGATTTTATAAGCAAGTTTTAAAATAATTAATGCAATAACAAATGATGCAATAGGATCCAAAAATCCGAATCCCAACATCGCACCTGTTATCCCAATAACTGCACCAAAACTACCTATTGTATCAGCTCTGTGATCCCAAGCTTGAGCTAATAAAGCACTAGATTTAGACTTTTCAGCATCCTTCTTAGTTTTCCGAAACAATAACTCTTTAATAACAATAGTTAATGCGGCAACAATTAATGCATACCACTTTGGAGCCAGTATATCAATATCGTTAATAAAGTAGTTATAAAGATTAACAAGCGCCGATTTACCAACTGTAAAAGCAGTTAATATCAGTGCTACTCCAAGGAATATAGATATAATACTATCAATTTTTTCATGGCCATAAGGATGATTACTGTCTTTTTCTTTTCTAGAGAAAATCGCAGAAACATATACCACTACATTAGTGACCATATCGCCTATCGAGTTAATAGCGTCAGATATCAAAACACTTGAGTTACCTAAGATACCAGCTATCATTTTACCCGCAGCTAAAAAACCATTTATTATCATAGTGAAAATAGTATTTTTTTTAATAATTTTTTGTTCTTCTTTAATACTCATATTTCCCCCTGAATTAAAAAGTGCGAAAATTTCGCACTTTTAACTTTTATTCTGTAAAATCAAATTCAGCATATATTTGGTAGAAATAGATATCTGCGATATTGTCTATTCTTACGCCAAACTCAGATTCGGTTATTGAACAATAACTAGAGAATTCATTGATAAATGTACCTACATCTAATTGATCAATAATGATTGAGTTAAGGTATCCTACAACATATAAAGCATCATAGAGTCCTGAATAGTAATTTTCGATTGCATCAAGTAATGTAGCAGGCATATCTGGTCTTACTAAATCATATATTTTTTCGAAATCACCATTTCCATAAGATATTACTGTAAAACGATAATCTGCATATATTTTGATTTGTTCAAATGTTAATTCGTCATTAAGATTAACTAATCCAGTTAGGTATTCTGGTTCTAAATCATCATCATAGGTCATTGTGAATAAAGCAGATGGTTTTTCAAAATCGCTACCTTTTTCAGCTTTGATTAAATGCATACCATAACTAGTTTCAACTAATGCGTCATTAATTAGGTAGTCTTCATTTTCAACTTCCAAATAATCTTGATACATTACGATTAAAGCGTCAACGAAAGTTTCTTCATACCCTGACACAGAACCCATATAAGTTAATTCGCCTAAATCTTCTGTTAATAGGTTAAATCCATATCTTTTGAATTCTCCCCATACTAAGTCATCTCTTTTAGCTTTTTTATAGTCAACTACTAGAGAAGTCATTGAATTATCTGTATCATCTAAATACAATCTAATTGCAGATTCAAAGCCAGCTAGTTTTGCTTCATAGGCAACCACGTCATCTAATTGATCAACAAATTCTTCATAGTCATCAAGAGTTCCATCTTCGTCTCTATCAATATAGATTAAAACATGTTCTACATCTAAACTGAAATAATTATCATAGAATGGTTCACTTAATTCCATTAAATAGTTAAGTATATCGTAATTATCTTTTTTGATTTCATCATATATGATATATGGTTGTAAAGTAGATTTTACATAATGTTTATACATCATATCATAATCATCTTTAGCTCCATACGCTAAATATAGATATTCAGAGAACTCATAGTAAGATGCATAGTAACTAGCATTAAATTGTTCCTCTAAAGCAACTAGGTCTGCTTTATGTTCAGCCATTTTTTCTGATTCATTTAGCATAACATCATAGACACAAGTTTCATCTTCGTCAACACAATAAACATCTTCGTAATGAGCTGTGGTTACTGCTTTTGATTGTGAAGCATAGATTGCATATAATGGTGCATTATTGTTTAGAGCATAAGCTAATAATTGATCAGCTGTAATTGATACATCATCATATGAACATACATTTAAATCATGTCCAGCTTCATCGATTACAAATTCACTGTCAACAGCTTGATAATCAACACCTAGAAAGAAATCATAGATATTAATATTATGTTCTACTCTTAACTCAGCTACTCTATTTGATACAAATGCAGAAGTGCTTAGATTTGTATCAATAATAGTTTGTTCTAGTTCGTCATAGATATCTTGACCGATTAAAGCAACTAATTCAGCTTCAGTACCATCAAAATCTTCAACATCGATTTTTTCTGTTCTGTCAAGGTTTAGAACCATATAATAACTAGTATCACTTGAAGAGTAATATTTTACTGGTTCATAGGTATAATATAATTTATCATCAACGTCGTTAGCGTTATCTTGATAGGTTCCAAGAGTTTCATATAAGAAATCAGGTAAAGCGATATTAGCGTTTTGTAAAATTTCGTGTTCTACTACTAAATTATCATTAGCTAATAAATCTTCTATTGTTGAATCTGTATTGATTTCATCTTTGAAATCTCCATAAATGTAGTTATAAAGAATCAAGAATTGTTCTAGAAGTTCTGCGTCAGTTAAACTTACAGTATTAGTTTCATCTAATTGTGTGCTTGGAACTTGCTCTAGTGGAGTTTCTCCAGTATATAGTTTAAGTTCTCCATCTTTAGAAACTAAATTGAAACCTCTTAAAACACTTTTTGCATCTGATTCAGACATAAATCTTATTTTAATTGTTTGAATATCATAGTTGTATTGTAGATCATAATATGAAGCAACAATATTAGGACCAGCATACCAAGGTTCTTCTGAACTATCAGCACTAAGTATTCTTTCAATTGTGTAGTTTTCTCTAGCAACAACTAAACGCACATAATCTTCTATTTGATCAGCATAACCTAATAGGTACATGCTGTCATCAAATGATTTTTGCATTTCGACTTGAGTTTCTGCATCAATATCATTGATTTCATCTTGGTCATCTGTACCAAAAACTAATTGTTTTAATCTATCAGCAATTTCAGTATTCGTAACTGCAGTTACATAAGTACTTAAAATATCATTATCAATCATAAATAACAATTGATTTAGCCCATCATTAATTTTTACTTCTTCATATAAATCTTGGTACGTTAAATCGTAATCATCCGTAGAAATGAAAACCCCATTAGGATTTGACAATAAAGGGATTTTTGAGTCGTTTGGACTTATTTCAGTAGTTGTAGTATCATCTCCACAAGCTACTAGTGTTATTCCTAGAATAATTACCAGGAAAGATATTAAAATTCTCTTTGTGTATACACGCATATATAAGCTCCTTCAAAATTCGTATCTAATATATTATATAACAAATCTATGTGATTTTAAATGTTTTTTTTCTATATGTATATATTTATATATAATATAGTTATATTAGGTGTAATTATTGTGAGAAAAAAATGGCACTCGATTGAGTGCCATTTAAATTTATTCTATTATTTCTGTGTAATCCATCGCTGCTAGGCGTTTGTACATTGCCCAACGTTTCTTAGAGTCGATTAAGTTTTTATGTAATAATACTTCGGCTCTTTCAGGATTAGTTTTAACTAATTGTTGGTAACGGTTTTCGTTTAACAAGTAGTCATGATATTTTTCCCATTTAGGTTCTCTAGAATCTATTTGAAGAGGGTTTTTACCTTCAGCAATTAATCTTGGGTCATATCTGAATATAGGCCAATATCCACATTCAGTAGCTAATTTAGCTTCTTGATGAGAATGTCCTAATCCTCCACTAATACCATGAGCGATACATGGTGAGTACGCTAAGATTAGTGATGGTCCTGGATAGCTTTCTGCTTCTTTCATTGCCTTAAGTAATTGTGTAGCGTTAGCTCCATGAGAGATACTAGCTACATATACATGTTCATAAGCCATTGCTAGAGCTGCTAAATCTTTTTTCTTACCAGGTTTTCCTGATGCAGTGAATTTAGCGATTGATGCTGCTCTTGATGCTTTTGATGATTGTCCACCTGTGTTTGAATAAACTTCAGTGTCTAATACTAAGATGTTAACATCTTCCTCATTAGCGATTACGTGGTCTAATCCACCATAACCGATATCGTAAGCCCAACCATCTCCACCGATAATCCAGTTAGATTGTTTAACGAAGAAATCTTTAAGTTCTATTAAAATACTTGCTGCTTCTGATTTTTCATTTTCTAGTAAAGGAATTATTTTTTTAGCCAATGCAAGTGATGCGTCACCATTTTGACGGTTTTCAATCCATTCATTTAATAAGTCTTTTAATTCACCCTTGAATGATGAACCTTCAGTTAAGATAACATTTTGCATTCTGTCTTGCATAGTTTTTTGTGCGATTCTCATACCGAATCCATATTCTGCATTGTCTTCGAATAATGAGTTTGCCCAAGCTGGTCCTCTACCGTTCTTATCTTTTGTATAAGGTGACGCAGGGAATGAAGCTCCATAGATTGAAGAACATCCTGTTGCGTTGGCGATAACCATTCTTTCTCCGAATAATTGAGTTGCGAATTTGATGTATGGAGTTTCTCCACAACCAGCACAAGCTCCTGAGAATTCAAAGTAAGGTTTTGCGAACATTGCATTTTTATATATGTTTTTACCTAGTAAGTGATCTTTGTATTCAACTTCGTTGTAACAATAATCAGCTAATATATGTTCTTTTCTTTCAATGTTTTCAGCTAGAGGAGTTAAGTGTAAAGCTTTAGTTCTTGCTGGACAAGTGTTAATACAAACACTACATCCAGTACAATCAAGTACAGAAACTTCCATACGATATTTTAATCCTTCTAAACCTTTACCTCTTGCATCTATCCATTTAGTATCTACAGGAGAGTTTGCAACTTCTTCTTCAGTAGCTAAGATTGGACGTATACAAGCATGAGGACATGCATAAGCACATTGATTACATTGGATACAGTTTTCTGAAATCCAAGTTGAAACTTCTTCAGCTACTCCACGTTTTTCATATTGGGTAGTACCATTTGGAATTTGTCCATCTTCAATACCTAGGAAGGCTGAAACTGGTAAATCATAACCTTTAATAGCGTTAACTTTATCAGCAATATTTTTAACAAAATCAGGTCTATCTGTAACTTCAACTTCTGGAATTACTAAGTTAGCCCATTCTGGTTTAACTTTTATTTCAACTAGAGCATCTCCACCACGGTCAACTGCTTCATAGTTCATCTTAACAATATCTTCACCTTTACGAGTGAATGATTTTTTAGCGTATGATTTCATTGCTTTTTGAGAAGACTCAAATGACATGATTTGTGGATTTAAAGCAAAGAAAGCAGATTGCATAATAGTAGAAACTAATTTAACTTCTCCAATTTCTTTTGCTAAATCGTATGCATTGATGATATATAATTTAGCTTCTTTGTTAGCTAAAATTTGTTTAATATTATTTGGTAAGAAAGCTTCAATTTCTTCAGGAGTTCTTGTTGTAGATAATAAGAATGTTCCACCTTTTCTAACACCTTTAATTAAATCAAATCTTGTAAGGTAACTATCTTGTGAACAAGAAACGAAATGAGGGTTGTTAACTAGGTAAGTTGAACGAATTGGGTTTTTACCAAAACGTAAATGCATTCTTGTTACTCCACCTGATTTTTTAGAATCATATGAAGCATAAGCTTGACCATATAAATCAGAATAATCACCGATTATTTTTGAGATGTTTTTAACAGCTCCAACAGTACCATCAGATCCTAAACCGAAGAATAATAATTCTGTAGTTTCAGGGTCAGTTGTATGAGGTGAGTCTTCTACATCTAAGCTAGAGAACATTACATCATCAACGATACCGATTGTAAATTGGTCTTTTAATACACCGTTTAAATTTTTAAATACTGCGAAGATTTGATCTGGAGTAGTATCTTTACTTGATAAACCGTATCTACCACCAACTATAGCTGGACGATCTTTTTTATTATAGAATACAGATTTAACATCTAAGTATAATGGTTCTCCAGGAGCTCCTATTTCTTTTGTTCTATCTAAAACAGCAATGTTTTTAACTGATTTAGGTAATGCATCAAAGAAATATTTTTCAGAGAATGGACGATATAAGTGAACTGCAAGTAAACCTACTTTTTCACCTTGTTCATTCAAAAAATCAACAACTTCTCTAATTGTATCTGTAACAGAACCCATAGCTACAATTACTCTATCAGCATCTTTAGCACCAAAATATGAGAATGGCGCGTAAGCTCTACCTGTTACTTTTGAAATTTCTTGCATATATTCATTTACGATATCAGGAATTGGAGTGTAATATTTCGATTGTACTTCTTTTGCTTGGAAGTACACGTCATCGTTTTGTGCAGTACCTTTAGTAACTGGATGACTAGAATTTAATGCTCTTTCTCTGAACTTTTTAACCGCATCTCTATCTAATAAGCGATCAAAAACATCGTAACTCATAACTTCAATTTTGTTAACTTCATGACTTGTTCTAAATCCATCAAAGAAATGCATAAATGGAATGCTAGATTTAATTGCTGCTAAATGAGCAATTCCACCTAAGTCCATAACTTCTTGAACTGATCCAGATGCTAGCATACAGAAACCTGTTTGTCTAGCAGCATAAATATCTTGGTGATCCCCAAAAATTGATAATGAATGCGCAGCTAGTGAACGAGCTGCAACATGCATAACTCCTGGAAGTAATTCTCCAGATATTTTATACATATTTGGGATTTTAAGTAATAACCCTTGAGATGCAGTATACGTTGTGGTTAGTGCCCCAGCCATTAACGACCCATGAACAGTACCTGCAGCTCCAGCTTCTGATTGCATTTCTACAACCTTAACCGGCATTCCGAATAGATTCTTCTTGCCTTGTGAAGCCCAAGTATCTACATGTTCTGGCATTGGAGATGATGGTGTAATAGGATATATCCCTGCTACTTCAGTAAATGCATATGATGTATATGCTGCAGCTTGGTTTCCATCCATTGATTGAAAAACTTTTTTTGTTGTCATAAACAACCTCCTAATAATATATTATTAATTTTCACGTAGTCCATATGATATTATAACTCAAAAGTTATCTAAAGACAATTGCTATTTTTAGAAAAAGCGCTTTCTTAAAAAAAAAACTATTCTAGGGAAATTAATTCCGTAGAACAGTGTTGTTTTGCAACTATAATTTTGTAAGAATCGATATCTACTCCCTGGTCTAAAAACACCTTGTTATAGGCTTCAAGAGCCTTGGATTCTACATTACATTCTTCTGAAAGATGAGCCAATATTATCACCTTTGTTTTCTCACCAGACAAGTTAAGAAGTAGATTTGCAGAGTCTTCATTTGACAGATGACCTTCATCATCTAGAATTCTTCGCTTTAATAACCATGGTCTATCGCTTTCAAGCAACATCTCAACTTCATGATTACTTTCAATCACATAAGCTTCAGCGTTGGATATTAAATGGAACTTTCTCGTAGGAAAATATCCTGTATCCGTAATATATACCAATGATTTCTCATTTTCAAAGAAACGATAGCCAAAAGGTTCAAATGCATCATGATATACCGCAAAAGGTAAAACACTATAGCCATCAAATTCAAGTTTTTCTTCAGGTACTATTACATTAAATTTGGTACTATCAATTACATAGCGAATTTTTTTACTTAAATTCCTTAAAGATCCTTCGCTTAAATAGATTTTTACGTCATGTTTTTTTGCGAACATACTTAGTTGACCAACGTGATCACTATGCTCATGAGTTATAAATATTTTAGATAATCCTTCAATACTTTTATTCAGTTCAGCTAACCGTAAATTTACTTGTTTATAACTTAATCCACAATCTATTAAAATTTTATCATTTCCTATTTCTAAATAAGTAGCGTTTCCTTTGGAACCGCTAGCTAATACTGTAAATTCCATATTATTCGTCCTTATCCTCTTTAATTTTTCTTAATTTATTCATTTCTTCTTCAATCATTTTTTCTTTTTCTTCAAGAAGTTCTTTTTCTTTTGCCAGTTGAATTTGTTTAATAATATTAAATACTTCCATACCACCAATGGTTATAAATATTAAAATAATCACTATAAAAATCATATTGAATCCGTTAGCAAAAACAAATTGATAGACATTCCCTAAGGCAACTGATTTGGATACATATTTACCAACAATAAAATCGTCGACAAAACCAATTTCCCAAGCAAGAGACTCATAGTTATTATCGCCCATTGTTGTGAAGTATTTGATTCCATCTATTTCATCAATTGACATAATCCTATGAGTAATTATTAAATCTTCATTTGTTGGTTGTCTAAAAGTAATAATATCACCAACCATTAATTTATTTGGTTCAGTATCAACGAAAATTATATTGCCAACCATAATAGTATCTTCCATTGAAGGAGAAACCACTAGGAAAATAGCCTTTCCAAAGATAGTAGGTGTTTCACCTTTTCTAATGGAAATAGCCATTGACATTATTAAGATAAATGCAATTAGCAAGAATAAATATGGAATTATATTCGCTATTTTTTTTAGTGTTTTTTTCATGTTTTCCCCTAATAATTAAAGTAGATATCTCAATACCTACTTTGGTAATAAAAAATGGAGCCTACTATGACTCCATTAAGCTGGATACCCAGTTGAAAAATCATATGTTGATAATTCTGCCCAAGTGACGTTATCATCTTGTTTCACTTCAATAGTAACAGTTACAACAACTGATACTTCACTATAATCATTTCCGGTTACGTCTGCATCATAATATAATGATGTTATTAAACTCATTAATCCCGAATTAGCTAATATTGTAGCATCTGTAGCGCTATAATACCAGTAATCTGAAGCATAGGCAAATGTAGATCCAAAAGTTACAGATAGATGATCATCCAAAGCGTTTGAATAGGCTACAATCGTAGATGGGCCAATATAATCTGACATTCTAGTGTATTCTATTTTGACTCTTAAATGTGAGTTAATCGAAGATTCATTAGTTACAGTAATATCTGTAGCTATAAGTTCTAAATCAGGTTGAATGACAATGACTTGCTCTGGTACCCCGCTAATGAAAGCTCCGGTTTCTGAATATCTTAGATCACCAACTGATATAGTGCCTGAATTTAAGTCAAATATACCCGCAAACCAACCGTAGGTGACTCCCAACATAGTCAAAGACACTAAAATCAAAACTAGTGATGCTAGTGATAAATATAAACTCTTTTTTTTCATCAAATCACCTCTATCCTACGGATTGAACAAATAAGTTATCAATGTCCAATTTCAGATTTTGATAATCGTTCCCAATTGTACTAGGAATAGAAAAAACAAAATAGAATTCTCCACTACCTGATACTGGAAGGGCGACATATTCATGAGTCACAATATTAAAAGAAGTGTTTAATAAAGAAGTTAATATTTGATTTGTGATAGTGTCTGAATTAAGGCTGTTGGAAGTGCTTAACAAAATAGTATCCATCAAGGATCTTCCGGCAACATAATTTGTATCATCTCCTAGAAGATCAGCAACACCGTCTGTAAATCCATATAATGAAACTTGAACATTAAGATCAACGGTACTATTGTTAGTCACAATAACTTTGTAATATACTGTTTCCCCTGGTACATTATTCTGAAAATCGATATTTGATGCAACTATATAATCAACTCCATTAGATGACATATATAATTCTGCGGAAACGTCAATATCTTGAATATGCATTATGTTATCACCTACATCAACAATATCTGCAACAGCAAACCATGCAAAAGAGGCAATAACAAACAAAAATACGGATCCTATCAATGCTAACAACGATAAGGATAAGCGTTTTTTTATCATAGTCTCACCTCTTTTTTTTAATTATATTCTCTTAGTTTTCTAATCTTTTTTTCTCTTCTCTCTTTATCTGCATCTTCTAAAACTTTCTTAGCTTTTTCAAGCCTTTTTTTGTTTTCAATAGCTTTTGCAGTTTCACTACGTTTAATATCCATTTCGAGCTTTTGAGCTTCCGCTTTGGCAATCTGCTTTTTAAGTCTCCTGTCGGCTTTTTCTTTCTTCAATTCTTCTCGGTAATTGTTTAAAGTAAGTAAAGCAAGAGATTTTTGGGTTCCGAGAGTTTTAACATCGTCCTTTTTAATTTTATCAACTGAACGATAAACATTAAGAACTTTGTTTTGGATTTGAATTTTTTCTTCAAGACTTTTTTCATCTTCTGGGTTATAATTTTCTCTTATAAAATCAATAAACGCAGCATCAGCTATAGCTGCTAGTCTTTCGTAGATAATCTTTATAGATTCTTCTTCGGTAATTCCAGCATCAATTAAGGTCTTATATCTTTGCTCATTATTTTTTCTGATTTGGTCTAGGAAATATTGATTTAAAGAATTATCTTCAAATGTATAATCTCCTGGTTCAATATATTGGTCTTTTACATAAGTTTGTAAAATTTTTGGATTTTTACGTTTTCTATAATTAAATGGTGTGTCTTGAGAAAATGAAAAATCCTCAATTTGATTGTTTGTAACGGTTGCATATAAAACTAACATTACATTTTGAATTTGTTTTAAATATTTGTCGTGAAATTCTACATCACGTTCAAATACATCAACATCATAACCCATTCTATCAACTTGATCTATTAGTATCCACATAGTATAACAAGCTGAATAATCATAATTTTTTAAAATTATATTTGTTTTCATGATTGGTGGTCTAATAGGAACGAAGGTTTGCATATTTTTCATAAAACTTGACATTTTATAGTTTACAATAGCTGCACGCATCTCAGTTATTCTTCTTAATAATTCTTGGTTCTTCTTACCCATTTCATCAGCACTAGTATTCTCATGAATATTTAGTGTGATGTCGTAGTCTATAACTGTTTCATCCCATTTAAGAACTGAATTTACTTTTAGGTAATTTACATATTCGGTTTTTGATTTTTCTACAATTAAGTTATATCTTAATTCAATAAATATATATAACTTATTAACCAATGTCATTAGGAATCTATTTTCATAGGTACCTAAATCGGAATCTGAATAGTTTGTAAGAACTTTAGTTGGAATAATATTTCCATCTCTAGTAGCTTTTTTTATAAATTGAGTATTGGCTGCTAGATGCCTAATGGTATCTGCATCAATTTTTTTAGCACGTTCAACTGGAACCACTAGAGAAACCTTTTTAAGCATTTCTCTTGGATTTCTAGTCAGTTTATCAATCACGGGAATGATATTTTCAACTGCATCCATCCAAGTATCATCAAATACTCTTCTCTCTCTACGTTCTCTTTGATATAATTCTGTATCTGCGCTTTCAATTAAATTTAAAAATGTTTTTGCAAATTCATCTTGTCGATTAACGCCCTCGAAAGTTGTATTAACCTTCTTGAAATATTTTTTGTTTGATCCTTCTTTCATTCCATTCACCTACATCATGTTTTGTAAGTTTTTAATAAATTTAACTGATTCTTCGAATCCGTTTTTACCAAAAACTTTTTTAATTTGAGTAATTAATGAAGTTAACTCATTTTGTAAGAACGCAAGATTTAAATTTTCGAATTTTCTAAGAATTTTATTTGCAAATATGTAATCTAATCCATCTTCTTCTGATCCACCACAAGCAACAAATACTGGTACAAATTTATGAACTTGTCCCATAATTCTGTTACCAAAAGCAACTTTGAATTTGGTTTGGATATACTTGTCTAGGATAGAGAATTTAGCTAATACGTCTTCACTTACAGGGTATTTGTGAATAGCTTCATCAAATAACTCTTGTAAGTAACTACTACTCATTTGGATTGGATCTGTTTCAGGAGCTTGGAAAAACTCTCCTTTTACATCAAATTCTAGTGCGATAGCACGGTCATATACTTTATCAGTAATTGTATAGGTTGAATCATCTTTATTCGCCGTACCTACAAACCATACGTTTAGAGGAACGGTAATTTTACCATTTATAACTTTGATAGGGTCAGAAGGTTTAGTATCAGGTACTAAATCAATCTTCCATTCATTTGGATCTGGCATTTCCATGATTGATAAGAACTCTGCGAAATAGTACTCAATTCTAGCTAAGTTCATTTCATCTAGTACAATTAAATTAATATCTTTTCTATAGATTGCCTCATAAAGTGCTTTAAGGAAATCAGTTTCATTAAAACGTTTTGTAAACTCATTTAAGTACCCTAAAATTTCAGCTCTATCTCTCCATGAAGGTTGTACTGATATCATAGACGCATTATTATCAAAGAATTTAGCCATGGCATAAGGTAAACTTGTTTTCCCTGTACCTGAGATACCTTCTAGAATTAATATTTTAGAAGAAGCCATACCTGCAAAGAATTGAGATATCATTCTTGGTTTATAATACAATTTCAATTTTGAAGCTGAGAAGTTACAGAATCTAGTTACTAATTCAGGTAATGATACATAATCGTCTTCTTCCATATAGATATGAGTATCTTTCCCTGCATATTCTTCATCAACTTTAATTAATTTAATAAATCTTGAAGGTCCACCAGGACCTGCTGGAGCTAAATTTTGTGATTCAGAACCACCAGAAACAACGGCTCTTTGACTTACTGATTTAGAAGCAGCGGCACCATAGGTATTAGCTTCAAATGCTGGTTGTAATCTAACTCCCGACATAGAAGTCATACCACTTGGGTCGCTCATTGTACCAGAACCTCCATAAACTTTGCCTTCAGGTTCTTTAGTTCTAGCATTAATACCTAATTGTGAAACTTTTAAAGCTAAAATTTGATTCTTTTCATCCGCAAGATCTAATACTCTATCATTAAGTCTAGCGATTTCATCGATTAATTCGTTCTTTTCTATTTCAATTGCTCTAAATGAAGCAAATTTTCTGAACCATAATATAAATTTTACTATTACAAATACAATGAGTGATAAATTCAAAATAAAAGTGGCAAGAACCATCACCCAGGATATTACTGTAAAGTCAACAGAATCTATCAGTAATAAATCAAAATACGATTGTAAGTTATCAAAAAACTTAAGAATTGTATCTTTCCAGATTGCTTCTCTAAAAAAGAAGACGAGGTCTTGCCATATATATTTATAAATTTCTACATAAAATCTTGAAAACTCATTCATTTGAAGTCCTCCTTCTAAAAGAAACAACAAACATTAAATGAGAAATTCTATTCTTTATCTTTCTCTTTTTCCAATGCTTGCAATCTAGCTTCTTCTTCGAGTTGTGCTTTAGCCAAAACTAAAGCTTCTTCTTGCAATTTTACTCTATCGCCAAGAATTTGTTGGGTCTTATATTCTGTCATAACTCCTATAAATCTTACAATTTCATAGATTAGAAATGCAAGACATGGTAAGACGATAAAAATAAAGAATCCAGTTCCTGATTTAAGGAAACTGACGATACCATCAATAATGCCACCGATATTTTTTGTAACTTTTTCTGTCCAGACTCCAATTATTGCACTTTCATGTACGGTTCCTACATCAACACCAGCATTATTATCGCCTTTTGTTACAAAATGAAGATAGCCATTAGCATCAACTTCAATACCAGTAACTCTATGGGAATTATAAATTGTCTCTTCTATCCCATCACCTGTTACATCGAGTCGAGTTTGATAAGTAATTACATCTCTAACTTTAATCGCATTTGGATCGAATTCCGTATCAACATAAATCAAGTCACCTTTTTCAAAAGTAGGTGCCATTGAATCAGTCTGTACAGTAAAAGCATTTCCACCAAAAAGAGTTGTCGATCCATCATCTGTAGAAACAAGTGCAACTACTGAATATATAGCAACAATTGCCAATACAATCCAGAATACAATATTTGCAATTTTGCTTGTTTTCTTTTTCGTTGTATCTTTATCTTTCATAATTATCTCCTTAATTAAACAAATAATATAAACACTAAACTATATTATATATTATATAAGACTTTTTTTCATTATAATTCTATGTTTTTTAGCGATTTTAAGCAGTTCTTAATTGTTTTTAAGGAAAATCTTGTCTAAATCTTTGTTTTTCAATAAGATTCAGACAAGATAACCCTTATAACAACATAACTTAGGAAGCCCTAAGTTATGTTGTAAATGTAAGGATTTTTTTTAAATCGTGATATTAAAACTTATTAACCGTTTATTGTAAATTTGAAATCGATATTGAAATTTTCAGCGATAATATCATTATCAGCAGCTGTATCCCAACCTTCAAGCCAAATTCTCACTGTTATTAATTCAACTTGATCAGCTAGTAATGTAGCAATAATAGCAGAACCGCCAAGAGTATTTGCGCTTGTATTAGCGACTGCTGCAGTGTCGAAGAATAAAGAATTTAAACCTGCAAGTGTACCTGGTGAAGAACATGCATTCCAAGATGATGTAGGAGTCCCTGGATTTTCATGAGTACCATCTTGAGTTATAAATCCAGTGTCACTTGCTACAAAAGCAAAAGCGTAATCCGGATTTATAGAGAAAACATGATAATTAGGAGTTGTTAATTCCATATCTTCTTCAATTGTACCAAGTGAGATTCCATCACTAATGTTGTCTTCTAATAATGATAGGTCATCTGTTATATTTAAGTCTTCTATTGTAATAGTGTGCCCAGCTGATTGAGACATAATCCAGAATTTCATTTCGATATATCCCCCTGCACCGTTCGCAGATCCACTTGTTAAGGTTCTATCAGATGTATCAGTTATATCAACATATGCTAAAGTTCTTGGATCAACTGCAGCGTAATCAGTTCCACCTGTTGTGACAGCGGCTGAAGCTGCTGTCATTGGAAATAAAGTTGCAGTTAAAATGTCATTAACTCCTGCAGTCATATATGTTGTATTATAATATGGATTTAAGATATTATCATCTTGTAGGTCTGTTATACTAACTGCATGTTCAAAATCAGAAGCTATCCATGCATTAGCAGTTGTTTGATCTTCACCATCATATAATCTAATTAGTAACGAGTCTTGAGCTATAACGTCAATATTGACAGTTTCAACAGATACACTACTTGATACTGTAAACCATGCATAAGTTGAACCGATAGTTGCAACTAGTGCGAATAATAATACGAATGCAGATAAGATTACTTTCGTTTTTAAAGTTTTCATTTTAATTCTCCTTTTATTTTTTTTATTTTTTTATTTCTTCTTCATGTTATAAATCTTCTTCTCCGTAGACACGAATTATTGAAAACTGCATGTCCATTTTCACGCCACCACCAACTAAGCTTAGTGTGTGATCAGCGTCTTCTCCTTCATACCAGATAATAATTGTTACTTTCATAACATCACCAGGTTTGAATTCGGTAAATTCTTGATACATAACTTCGTTTAAACTATAGAATGATTCTGTAAGAGGTTCTAATTCACCAGGTGCAGTCCCATTTGTTGACTGCCTTTTAGCGTACGTTATGCCTATCCCATCTATGTAAACTCTAACTCTTAATGCTTCTTCAGCACCTCTAGCTGTTTGAATGATGTTAATTCTAGAACTAACATCAACGATTGCGTCACCACCGTTTTCTACGTAAAATGTGTAAGCAATAAATGATTCACCATTAAATGGTCCATCAACCATTGATAGTTCTGCATCCGTTGGTAAGCAAACTGTGCTACCTAGAGGAAATTCTGAATATTCTGTTCCACACAGCGAAGTCATACCTTCTGCATTTTCAACTTTGTCAGAGATTAATCTGGATGTATAATCCTTGAGATCATAATTTTCGTACAAGGTGATACCGGCATTCTGCGCTACCCTATCAACTGTGAACGTAAAGTTCCCAACAACCTCTCCATAATATGAAACTGCAAAGATTAGGAATGTTAAGACTGCGCTTACGATAATACCCAAACGGCTTGCTTTAGAAATTCTAGTAGCTCTTGATGCGGATATTACGCGTTCAGCTAACCTGACTGTTTTTCTCATACCATAAGTCAACCCCCAATCCCTTACGATAACGACGATTTTATACTAATAAAAAAGCCCCCATCTTAGAATCGTTGCATTTTCCTAATCTTAAATAAAAATAAGATATAAAAAAATGCCCCCATCTTGGATTCGGTACGTTTTCCTATCCTTAAATATAATTAAGAAATAAAAAAACGCCCTCATCTTTAAAAGATAACGGCAACTGGCTACCATCTTACGAAGGCCCTATAGCTTTGCGTCACTAGCTTTCACTAGCTTTGCTATTTACATGAGTAGTATACAATAGTCAAGTCTTTTTGTCAAGTGGTTAGTGTTTTTTAGGTGAAATTTTTTATGAAAAGAGGACATATTGCCCTAATTTTAGGCATATGTCCTCTTTTCAAACCATGTAAAAATATTAGGATAATGAGAAAAAATTATGTATTACTGTCTTGTTTTTCTCAGTAATAATCTAATAACTAAATTTTGTACTTAACGTCTTTTACTAAGAAAAAGCCCGTTATTAATGATGTGAATATAAGTGGATTTTCATACATAGATGCATGTCCTACATCCGGTAGTTTAATCCAGTTTGAGTTTTTGATATGTTTGTATAGATACTCTTGGTCTCGCATTGGAGTAAGTGTATCTTGTTCAGCTGATATAATCATAACAGGCAAATCAAGGTTACTTAACTTATCTCTTACATCATAAGGTTCAGCTGATAAAGTTAATCTTTCCATTGCGTCTAGGAAGTCCGCGTTAGAGAATATCGGGTTCAATACTGTTTCTCTCGCGCGCATCCATTCAATATTTTCTTCGTAGTATTTTTCAGAATAGATTACTGGTATAGCGATCTTATAATATAAAGCTCCATCTCTTGTCGCTCCCGCGCGCATCCACCCGTCTCCAATATCTTTTAACCATGGAGTGGTGTATGCGCAGGAATTAAATAATAAGAGTCTTTCAACATAATCTTGGTATTTACAAGCAAAGGCCAATGCAGCGTTTCCTCCGTAAGAAATACCAACTATATTAATAGTATTTATATTTAAATAATCTAGTAAATCCTTTAATAAATTAATTTGAACATCATGGGTGTAAGATTCTCCAACTAATTTATGTGATTGTCCTTGATCAAAGAAATCCATTCTTAACACTTGAAATTGTTCTGTTAAAGTGTTCATAAATGGAATCCATGATCTAGTTGACATCATAATTCCATTAAGAATCATTATTTTAGGTTTAGAAGCATCACCGTCTAACTCATAGAAGATGTCTCTTCCATTGTAATTAAAAATGCTCATTGATAAAACCTTCTTCAAGAGCTCCATTTATTAGCTCATCTCTAAATTTAGGGTGAGCAATAGAAATTAGTAATTTAGCCCTTTCCCGTATATTTTTCCCTCTTAAATTAACAATACCATATTCAGTAACTACATAGTCAACATCATTCCTTGATAGTGACACTGCAGCTCCTCTTTTAAGAGTTACAACAATCTTAGAAACTTCTTCTTTAATTCCAGTTTCTCTGTTTCTAACCATCGCAGTTGAGTACAATGAAATAAAAGATCTACCGTTCTTTGCGTTTTGGGCTCCAACAGCTGTATCGCTTTGTCCGCCTGTACCAGAGAATACTCTGGTTCCAATTGATTCACTGCAACACTGTCCAGTTAAATCTATTTCTAATGTACTGTTAATTGATACTTGGTTATCATTCAATCCAATTATTGCTGGATCATTAACGTATTTACCTTGTAGTAACATAACCGATGGATTACCATCAATATAATCATACATATCTTTGGTTCCATATGCGAAACAACAAACATGTTTTCCTCTATGTAAGGTCTTCCTTTTACCGGTTACTACACCAGCTTTAATTAATTCAACCATACCACTTGTGAACATCTCTGTGTGAATTCCTAAATCTTTTTTTCCTATTAATGCTTTTGATACAGCATTAGGTATTCCACCAATTCCTAATTGAAGATTATCTCCATCATTAATATTGTCAGCTATATGATTACCAATAATGGTATCTTTTTCAGATGGTTCTAGATTAGGTATTGTTGGTGGTTCATAATCTGTCTTTACTAAATAATCAATATCGTTGATATGAACTTCCATATCACCTAAAGTCCTAGGGAAGTTATCATTTGCTTCTATAACTACGATATCTGCTTGTTCTAAGATTTCTTTTTCATATATGTTCGACAATGATAGTGAAATAAAACCATGTTTATCCGGCATTGTCGCGGTTGTCACGAAGATGTCTACTTTTTTATAGTCTAAACGCTTCTTCCCAGCGAAATGTAAATTGTTGGGAATATACGATATATTTCCATGTTTATGGGCTTTTCTTAAAACTGATGTGTAAAACCATCCATCTAAGAAAAATGTGTCTCTATATTTTTCATCAATATAGAAGTCTGCATCCACTACTGGAAGGCAGTTTGAAACAGTGACATTTTTAACTCTGTCACCTGCTTTCGATAAATTAACCATAAATTCTCTTGGTTCAGCTGCTGCAGATCCAACTACTATATGCATGTCACTTTTAATCAAGTCAATTATTTCTTTAATTTGAACATATTTAGAGTTTTTCATGTTTTTCCTCCTATTTTTTGCGTGACAATTAAGGGAGAACTTGCATTCTCCCATATTGCCAACTTCAAGTAATATAAATAAGTTAGTTTTTATTAGTTATTTTGCTTCTATTTCTAATAATGTTTCGATATCTCTTACTTTTCCAAATGATTCAATTGCAAAATCATCTTCTATTTCAGTCGTTGCAGGATCGTCACCTAAAACAAAGTTATATTTCAATAATGACATTGCTGAGATTCCCCAACGTTTACCATCAGAGAAGTCCACTGTTCCACCCATAGGGATGTCGATTGGTCCTTCTTCCATAGCTGCGATATAGCTTTCCCATGTTAAGTCTCCACCATTAGCAGCGACTCTTTCAAGACCAGCAACAAATACTTTTGCAGCGATATATCCTGCTGTTGCAAATGCATTTGTGTAATAAGCTGCTTTTGTAGTGTCATCTAAATCTGCTTGGTTGATACATTCTACGTATGTAGTAGCATCAGCTTGACCTTCTTCAGATAATACATCTACCCATGCGTTTGTATAAACTGGGCGAGCTTCTGAATATTGTGTGTGGTCAACAGCTGTAGGGTCTGCGTTTACATATGATGTAAATACAGGCACTTCTAATGTTTGGTTATACATTGAAGTTAATGTGTAGCCAAATGGTCCTTGGTTCATAGCTAAAATAACTGAAGAAACACCGTATCCTTGTAATAAAAGAATAGCTGTATCAATTGTTAATTCTGTAATAGCAATATAATAAACCCTGCTACTAGGAATTTCTAATGCTGCCATTTCTGCTTCTACACCAGCTTTGATTGAATTACCAACATCATCATTAGTGTATAATACACCAATTGTTCCGTCAGCAGCTAAAGCTTTATCTTCGTCTTCACCATAGACATTTTCCATAATTGCACGTGAAGTCATTATTCTACCATCTGTCATATAGATTGGTTGAACTGCCATAACTGGGTTTCCAATACTTTCTGCAAAGTATAAAGAGTTAATACCAGTCGCTGCGTATACCATAGGTACACCTTTTTCTTGGATGTAATCAATTGTAGCTCCAACAGTTGGAGTTCCAAAGTGACCTACCAATGCGAATACTTCATCATCTTCAACTAAAGTTTCAGTGTAAGTTACACCTAGTGCTGCGTCAAATGTGTCATCGTAGGTAACAAATTCAATTGTTCTTCCATCAATTCCACCGGCATCATTAACTTGTTTGAAAACAGCTTTCATACCTTCGTTAAAAGGTACACCAACGAATGCTAATCCGCCTGATACTGCAGCTGTGTTTCCAACTTTAACTGTTGTGTCTGTAACACCTTGTTGTGCCTTTTGTGCACTTGAAGTACAACCTGCAAATGCAAATCCAATAGCAACAAGTACAAATAATAATACTAATTTTTTCATAACTATCTCCTTCTTATAAATTTTGTTCTATAATTAACCAGTTCATCATTTCTGGCTATTACCAATTTTAACCGCCTAAATAGGCTTTAACTAATTGATCGTCTTTAAGTAAATCTTCAGCTTTTCCTTCTGATTTAACTTTTCCTAACTCTAATACATATACATAATCAGCTATTTTTAGGGTTTGATATGCATTTTGTTCAACGATAAGGATAGTTGTTCCTTTTTCTTTGATTTGTTGAATCTTTTGAAATATTTCTCGAACAATAATTGGTGCTAATCCTAGTGATGGTTCATCTAGCAATAATAATTTTGGTTTTGCCATAAGAGCTCTACCAATCGCTAACATTTGTTGTTCTCCACCTGATAAAGTTGATGCTTGTTGTTTTTTTCTTTCCTTTAATACAGGAAACAACTCATAAACTTCTTTTAGGGTTTCTTTTCTCAAATGTTTTGCTGATTTCTTAACACCATCAATAACAATAGACTTAAGTGAATAAGCCCCAACATTTAGGTTTTCTTCAACTGTTAGTCCCTTTAGAATCAATCTTCCTTCTGGAGATTGAATAATACCTTTAGCGGCTAGTTTATAGGGTTCAAGATTAGTAATCTTTTCACCTTTTAAAAGAATGTCTCCGCCACTGGCTTTAACAATACCATTGATTGTTCTAATAGTTGAAGTTTTCCCAGCTCCATTAGCTCCTAATATCGCTACAATGTTTCCTTCTTCTACTGATAGGTTAATTCCTTTAATAGCTCGGATAATACCGTAATCAACTATTAAATCTTTTACTTCTAACATCTTAGCCATTTTATTCACCACCTAAATAAGCTTCTTGGACTGTTTTACTGCTTTGAATTTCTTTGGGGGTTCCAATTGCTAATTTTTGACCAAATGAGATTGCACATACTGTATCACAGATGTCCATTACTAATCCCATATCATGTTCTACCAAGAAGATTGTTGCTTGATAATCTTTTTGGATTTTTTTAATTGTATTGGCTAACCCAGTAGTTTCTGCGTCATTTAGACCAGCAGCTGGTTCATCCAAAATAATTAATTTTGGATTAACCATTAAAGTTCTAGCTAATTCAATTTTTTTTAGAATACCATAAGGTAATCCAAGAGGATATTGGTAAGCATATTGTAATAATTCTAAATCTAGCAAAATCTTTTCTGCTTTTTTCCTCATAACTATCTCTTCTTGTCTTAGTAACCTTGAATTAAATAGATGTCCAAAGAACCCACTGCGATACATTGTATGAGCAGCTACCAATAGATTATCAATAACATTTAATTCCCAGATCATTTCAACATTTTGAAAAGTTCTAGCAACACCTTCTTTAATGACGTTGTGAACCACAATATCATTTAAGTGAACAACTTCATTTAAACTATTCTTGAAGTAAATGTCCCCGTCAGTAGGTTTATAAAACCTTGTTATACAGTTGAAAACTGTTGTTTTACCAGCTCCATTTGGCCCAATTAAGCCAAATACTTCGCCGGTTTTAACTTCGAAACTAAGTTCATCTACAGCCTTAAGTCCACCAAAATGCATTGATAAATTATCTACTTTTAAGATAACATCTTCATCTAGTAACTTTGTCTTAACATTAACTTCAATTTTTGACAGTGAAGTTTTAAGTTTCCCAAGAGCTTCTAGATGAGATTTTACTAATTTATTAATTTTAGTTGTTATTTGTGATAAATTATTTGAATGTTTCTCTTCAAGCTTTTGAACTTTTAATTGATATGCTTCGTTCATGATTTTTTTATTTATTTCATAGGCTTCAATATCAGACTTTATAGGTTTTTCAATATTAAATTCAGTTTTTATTTCAGCCAGCAATTTATCTTTTTCAGCTTTTAGGGTTTTAAGTTCTACTGTTTCTTGACTGTTTTTTCTTTTAAGAATTTGTTTTAAAGCTCTTTCTTTCCAGTAATATTCTTCTTCAACTTCTTGTTCAGTGGCTTCAATTTCTTTTTGAACATAATCAGATTTAATTCCCGCTTTAATTTCAAAGGGCAATAGCTGATTTTTATACTTTAAATCTAATACTGCAAGTTTTTTTGTTTTAACAGATTCAAGGTAACTAGTTCTAATTGGAAGGAAATTTGAATTAAAATCATATTTAGTCTGATGATTTTTAATTCTGCTAGTAATCCAAGATATTTTTATCTTATTCAGAATCGGAACCATACTTATATTCCCTCCTCTTTTGTTTCCATTTTTTTATTCTTGCTTTTAGTTTAAAGTTAAGCGTGTTAACGAGCCTAATTAAACCACCAGGATAGAACATAATAACAATGATGATTAGTACTCCATTAAACACAACACTAATAGCTGGATTTTCTTTAAATAGAGGAATCTGTTGAAATACTGCTAAGTTTAGTCCGAAAATCATAAATGTTCCCAGTACAATACCATAGATGGATTGTGATCCACCAACAATAACCGCAGCTAGTATATTAAGTGAGAATGCAAGCGTCCAAGTTGTAGGTATCGTAAATGATATATAAGACATATAGAATACTCCACCAAGGAATGCATATACACTAGACACAATAAAAGCTAATAAACGAAATTTAAAGATACTTACGCCCATTGCTTGGGCAGCCGATATAGAATTCCTCATCGCTAGCAATGCTCTTCCAGTAGGACTTTTCATTATATTCAATGTCAAGACCATTACGATAAACATAATCACTGCCAGTACTACAAACACAATATTGTCACCAACTACTACAAAATTTTTAAAGAACACCATTCCATTGACACGTAATCCATCGGTTCCCCTAGTTATGCTTACTGCATTTTTAAATACTTCGTTTAAAATTTCTGATAATCCTAAGGTAATAATCGCTAGATACATCCCTTCGATTCGAAGGGATATAAACCCAACAATTGTACCGATTATTATCGCTCCAACTATTGTTATTAGAATAATTAAGAATATTGACAGTTCTAAATTTTTTGTAAAATACCCAAAAATATATGTACCTATACCAACAAATCCAGCTGTACCCAATGATGCAAGACCAGCATAACCTAGTAGGATACTAAATCCTAGGGCGATGATAATATAAATCATTGTTAAACCAAATGCTCTTAGTATAGTAATTGGTACATCAACACCAACAACTCTTAGTAGTTGAACCACCAACATTAATAATGTTAATATTACAAATCCAAAATATGGATGATTTTTTATAGCTTGAATTTTTGCTTTTCTTTCTTTAGACATTTCATTTTTATATAGCATAATTACACCTTCTTCGCAATCGGTTTACCGAATAAGCCAAATGGCTTAACTAATACGATAACCAAAATAATTATGTAAACAACTGCATTTTGCCATAAAGGTACAACAAATACTAACAAACCTGATAAAACAGGTATAAGGATACTAGCTAATAATGGCCCTGCAAAGGAAGAGAAACTTCCTAAAATAGCTGCCATAAATCCATTAACTTGAGTAGGTATCATCAATGCCACTTGAACATTCCCACTATTAGGTGCAAGTATAACCGCTGCAACTCCTCCAAGAAGGCCTGCAATACCCCAGCTAAACGCTGTGATTATTCTTGTGTTAACTCCCATCATACTAGCAACTACTTCATTTGAAGCAGTAGCTCTTACTCCTAGACCCCACTTTGTGAAACGTAGCGCTGAGAATAAAAGTCCTAGTAGTATAACTGAGATACCTAAAGCATATAATGCACTAACTGTTATTGATAATGTTTTTCCAAATATTGTAAATATAACATTTGGATCATATGAGAGTCTAGGAATTGTTATTGGTAACGTACCAAAAATAATTGGCATAGCACCAGAGAACATAATAACCAATCCCATAGTTATCATTTGTTTGCTAATAGGGGTACTAATTTTGGACTTTCTAATGACGAAGACGTCAATACAAATCCCTAATAAGAACCCGGTGATTCCACTTCCTAAAATCCCTAGTAATACAACGGTTGTATTTCCCATAGCGGTATATGTAGCAACTAGGTGAATAATCAGTCTAGCAGCTACGAAAGCTCCAAATGTCGCTACCATACCTTGTGAGAAGTTGGTTGTTGTTGATGTTTTAAAAATCAAAACAATTCCTGTTGTAGCTAATGCTAAAACACAAACTTGTGTAACAGAATTAACTATTGTTTGCATAAAGAAATAACCTGGATCTAAAACATCTGGTATTAGTATAAATATTCTTAGAAAAAGATAAAATAGGCCAATTCCTAAAAGAACATTTATCATAATATTTTGAATTTTGCCTTTATTTTTTGTTTTTCTTAAAAAGACTAAATTAACTATTGCATATATTGCGACTAAAATGATGACAAATAAAATTATCTTCTGCCAAAATCCAGTAGTATCAAACATTAAGCCTCACCCCACTTGATTATATTCGCCGCCCATACATACCCGATTCCTGCAGCTAACATGCAGACAACTGAACCATCCTTAACTTTCTTTTGTTCTAAAGCAAGGTGTAATGATAAGATTTGGTCTATTTGTCCAATGTGACCATAGTCTTCTAAATATATTGTTTGATCTTCTGTTAATCCTAGAGTATCTAGTATTCCTTTATGACCAGAACGTTTAATATGAAGTATTGCTAAATAATCGATATCTTTTCTTTCTAAATTAGATTTCTCTAATGATTTATCAATACACATAAACCAATTAGGCATAGATACTCTATTTAGTTTTTCTTTCATCTTAACTGCATCCATCAATCTTAATGATTTTCTAGATTCTTCTAGGTTTTCATGTGTTATCGGATTTACAGTTCCACCAATCTCTACTCCTGCAGTTCTTGATAAAGAACCATCAGCGATTATATGAGATCCTAATAACAAATTCTTATTATAATTTTTTTGAAGTATTATAGCTCCAGCTCCAGCTCCTAGATTATACATCATTGACATGCTTTTATCTGTATAATCAACGAAATCACAGTTACGATATCCACCTACAACCATAATCATATTAACCTCTTCATCAGCGATTAACATATCTTTAGCCATTTTCATAGCCGATACAGTTGTACAACACCGATTGGCAACATCAATGCCCCAGGCATTAGTGGCTCCCATTCTGTCTTGGATATATAAAGCTGATGTTGTTAATGGATATTCTTTCCACTCTTCACCAACACAAATAATTACATCTATATCTAAAGGATTTACTCCAGTATTTTTTAATGCATCAATGGCAGCTAAAGCTCCCATTTCTTGTGTTCCATCAGTTTCACTAGGTACTAATTTAGTTTTTATCCCCAATTTATTGATAACAGCGTCTTCAGACCAAACACCATTTGTGCTTTCGCTAATCTCCTTCGCTGTTACTTCTTTTTCAGGTAAATATATACCTGTACCAACAATTCCCACTACTGGTTTTTTCATAATCTCACGTCTTTCTCTCTTTAAGTTATAATCTCATTCCACCATCAGCTTGGATAGTTTGCCCTGTAATATATGATGCTTCGCTGCTAGCTAAGAATAAAGCTACTTTTGCTATTTCTTCTGGTTGCCCTAAACGTTTTAGCATAGTCATAGCTGCAAATTTGTCTAATAATTCTTGTGGTACCGTTTTTAATATATCTGTCATACAGTAACCAGGTGCTATTGCATTCACTCTTACAGGAACGCCTTTTCTAGCAAATTCTTTAGCCCATGTTTTTGTTAAACCAAGAATACCAGCTTTAGTAGCTGCATAATTAGCCTGACCAATATTACCAAATACTCCAACTACTGAAGAAATATTAATAATAGATCCTCCACCAATTTTTTCCATTTGTGGACCAATATATCTTACTAGGTTAAATACACCCTTTAAGTTAACATCTAAAACAAGATTCCATTGTTCATCGGTCATTTTTCTTGTCATTGAGTCTCTAGTAATACCAGCGTTATTAACAAGGATATCTATTTTTTCATGCTTTTCAACCATATCATTAAAGAATTTTTGACATCCTTCAACATCGGTAACATTTAATTTATAGAATTCTACATTTTTCATTTCATATTTCATTTCGCCCATATCACAAGCGATTACTTTAGCGCCTTCTCTAGCAAATTCTTTTGCTATTTCCATCCCGATTCCTTGTGCTCCACCGGTTACAACAGCGACTTTACCTTTTAATCTCATTATTAAACCTACTTTCTTTTGATGATTAGAGCAGTTCCCATACCGCCACCGATACATAAACTAGCTAATCCAATTTTTAAATCTCTTTTTATCATTTCATATAACAATGTAACAACTATTCTATTTCCAGATACGCCTACAGGGTGACCCAATGCAATTGCTCCACCGTTTACGTTTGTTCTTTCTAATATTTCTTCAGCTGTTAAATCATGTTCTTCCGCTAATTCTTTTATTACACCTAACGATTGTGAGCCGAATGCTTCATTCAATTCGATTAGCTCTATTTCTGAAAGTTTCATATTAGCTGCTTTTAATGTGTTTCTAATAGCTGGCACAGGCCCTAGCCCCATATAATTAGGGTCTACTCCACCTTGACCAATAGCTATAATTTCAGCTAGAGCTGGCAAGTCATATTTCTTTACCATTTCTTCACTTGCTATAATTGTAAATGAAGCCCCATCATTAATTCCAGATGAATTACCAGCTGTTACTGAACCATCTTTTTTAAATGCTGGTCTAATTTTAGACATTATTTCTAGCGTTGTTGTTCTGTTTGGATATTCATCCTTGTCAAAAATCTTAACACCTCTTCTAGTTTTAATCTCTATAGGTATAATTTCAGCATCAAATCTACCAGAATCAACAGCAAATATAGCTTTTTGTTGTGATTCATAAGCAAACTTATCTTGCTCTTCTCTAGATATACTGTGTTTATCTGCAATGTTTTCAGCTGTAATTCCCATGTGCATATTTTCAAAAGGATCTGTAAGTGCATCCTTTAGCATGTGATCCTCAACTTGCATAGCTCCCATTTTATATCCTGATCTTGTTCTACCAGTGATTAAAAATGGTGCCCCAGACATTGATTCAACGCCACCAGCAACTACTATGTTACTGAACCCAGATTTAATTCCCATATATCCATTCATAATTGATTTCATTCCACTACCACAAACCATGTTTAATGAATAAGCAGGTACAGTTTCTGGAATACCAGATTTAATTGAAATTTGTCTCGCTATCCCTTGACCAATATTAGCAGGCAATATATTACCAACTATGACTTCTGTTATTTCATCTTTAGGGACTTTTGTTTCCTCTAATAATTTTGTTAATACTTGTTTTCCCATTTCTGCTGGGTGAACATCTTTTAACGCTCCTAAAAAAGAGCCGATTGGACTTCTTTTAGCTCCGATTATAAAAATTCTTTTTTCCACTTAATTTCCTCCTTGTGAATGAGTGTAACTAATATATGAATAAATGTTCATATTTTGTTTATATTTTAATTAATTTTTTGGAAAATGTCAAGCGCTTTCACTAAATGAAAGTTTTTTCATGAATAATGATAATTGCCTATTTGTAGGCATATTATATAAAAACGCCTAAAATTAGACGTTTAAAGAGTTTATATCAGTATCTCAAATATTATTGTTGAAATATGAATACCAGTTCACATAAATATTTTTTCAGTAATACCTTGTTTTTTTGTGTGTGATAATATACAATAACATTGGTGATACTATGAAAAAAATAAATTATCGTCTTCCAAAAACTAAGGTAGGCGAAAGGTCATTTAAGAAAATAATTCGGGCTGGAAAAATCCTTTTTGCTAAGGACGGATATCATAACACATCTATAAACCATATAATCGCTAAAGCAAAAGTTGCTGCTGGTACATTCTATATTTATTTCGATAATAAGTTAGCATTATATTTATATTTACTAGATGAATATCGGATAAAAATCAGAGAATCTTCTACTATAGCAATTAAAGGTTTAACCACAAGATATGATATCGAAAAAGCAGGATTAAAAGCTTTTATTAGATATGTAAAAAGGGACCCGCTAGCTTACAAGATTATTTGGGAATCATTATTTGTTGATTATCGTATATTTAAAGAATATTATTCATCATTCTCTAAATCATACATATACCATCTAAAACACTCCGTCAGCAAAGAGGAGTTAAGAGATGACCTTGATTTAGAAACAGTATCATATATCCTGATGGGAATATCTAATTTTGTTGGACTGCAAATAATATTCAATGAAAACTCAGATGATATCGATATTGATTTTGTTGTTGAAGAATCAATGAAAATCTTAAAAAATGGAATGTTTAAGCAATAGAAAAGGAGCTGTCGCTCCTTTTTTTATTTGATTATGTGCGTAAAACTTGTTGGATCCCATGGTGATTTTTTAATCATTACTTCAATATCTGATGCTGCCATAGGTTCGTTGAAATAATATCCTTGCATAAACCTAATATCAAAATCAGCTATTTCTTTAATCATGTTTTCATCTTCAAGGCCTTCAGCAATAACGATTTTTGATCGTTCCTTCGCAGTTTTTATAACTTTTTGAATGTGGTCTGAATTTTCATTTTGATCCATTATCATTAATACATTAGTTCTAGATATTTTAATAATACCAGCGCTAATATTAGCCATATCTTTAATGATTTCATAGTTATCACCCATATCATCGACGGCTATTCTAAAACCATTTTTTCTAAACTGTTGAAGATTACTTAGTGCTACGTTGTTTTTAATGATTGTGTAATAATCAATAATTTCTAAGGTAAACAAATCTGGACTCATACCATATTTTTTAGTAATTTTTAGAAATTGATCAGCTAAGCCAGGAACTTCTAATTGTTTAGGGCTAAGGTTAGTCGAGATGAATAAATCTCTAATTTTCATTTTTTTATTCCACTCTTTGTATTGTAAAACAATTTTTTCAAATCCCCAGGTACCAAACCAAGTAATATCACCAGTTAACTCCATTACGTTCAAGAATCTAGCCGGAGCTAATATTCCCATTGTAGGGTGATCCCATCTTAATAATGACTCTAACCCGATTATACTACCAGTTTTTATATCCACAATAGTTTGATAATATAATATAAATTCATCATTTGAAATAGATTTTTTAATTTCTTGATAATAATTCGCATTAAATTGTTCAGTTTCTATTAATTCCTCAGAATACATGCGGAATCTGTTTTTACCTTCTTTTTTTGATACATAAACAGCTATTTCAGCGTTTTTATAAAGTTGAACTGCATTGATTCCATCATAGGGGAAAACAACCAATCCAATTGAAGCTGTAAGAGTCTCATCAATTGTTTTTAGAGGTTCACTAATTAGTTCTAGTAATTCATTCCCAACTCGATTCATATTGTCAGCGTCTACCTCACCAGTATAGTAATAAACAAATTCATCTTGTTGAAGATGCCCAGAAATATTTTCTTTATCCCCTAGTTTCTTAAGTTTTTTAGAAATTTCAGCTATAACTTTGTCAACATCTTTTTGCGAATACTTATCTACTATATGTCGAAAATCATCAAGGTTGATATTGTATAATACCCCTAACGTACCTTCGGTAGAATTATGAATTTTACTATCTATAATTCTTAATAAATTTGGATTCTTGCCAGTGGTTTCAATTTCACCAAAAATTTTGTCCTCTTTGATTTCTCCATCTGTCATTTGTTCATGTCGATCTTGCATAGCTTCTTTTTCAGTTCTGCCTTTTCTAATTTCGCTTGCAACATTTCTATACAACAAAATTAAAGCAACAAAAGTTATAATGACAATCACAACAGCAGTAACCAATTCAAATGCATCAGCTGTATTTGTAGCTAAAAATATTAGTTTAATCATAATCCACCTCACTCATTTAATTTAGCAAAAACATCTGCTCTTCTGTTTTTAGCTATTTGATAGAATTTTTCTATAAATTTATATAATTCTTCTAAAGTAACTGGTTTAGAGAATATATATCCTTGGAAAATATCGGTTGATATTTGTTTTAAGTACTCATATTGCTTTTTGGTTTCTACACCCTCCGCAATAACCTTCATATCTAAATTATGAACCAAGTTAACAATTGTGCCAATAATTCTGTGATCCTTTACGTTGCCAAAAATTCCGTCAACAAAAGTTTTATCAATTTTAAGGTTATCAAAATTAATTTGTCTTAGATAAGTCAATGATGCATAACCAGTCCCAAAGTCATCAAGTGAAAGTTTTACACCCAATGAATGTAATTCTTCAATTGTATCCTCTAGCACTACAGTCGCTTCTATGAATACTGACTCAGTAATTTCCAAAGTCAAATACTTTGGAGTAATATCTGTTTCTCTAATGATTTTTCTAACAATATCAGTGAAATCTTTTTGTAAGATTTGAACCGGCGATACATTGACACTCATTACATATTCTTGCTTATATTTTTTTCTTAGTTCAACCTGTGCATAACAAGCTTGTTTTAAAATCCAAGTACCAATAGGAATAATCAAATATGATTCTTCAGCACTAGCGATAAAGACTTCTGGACCAATTTCACCTAGGGAAGGTGAAATCCATCTAGCTAGAGCTTCAAAACCATAAATTTCATTTTTGTTAGTAATCAATGGTTGATATTTTAAGAATAGTTGGTCTTTTTTTATCGCTAATGATAGTTGTTCTGATACATCCGCTTGGTAACTTACTGCCCTAGCAATTTTATCGTTATAAAAAATCACTTTTTTACTTCCGGTCTCAGTCGCTTTAAATAGTGCTGTATCGCATTTTTTAATTAACTCGTCTAATGTTGTACCATCTGCAGGGTAAACTGAAACACCGATATGAAATTTAACCTCTGTTTTGATGTTCTTAACAACCAACGGCTCTTTAAAGTGCAAAAGTAGTCGATTTAGTGCATATTCCACTGATTCTAAGGATTGAATTTTTTCTTTTATATAAACAAATTCATTTCCGCCGTTTGAGAATAATGTTTCACCAGTCTTTAAAACTACTTTTAATTCATCAGCTATAGCTTTTATTAGGTTATCCCCAATCATTTGGCCTTTGGTCACATTGATATTTTTTAGATTGTCTATTTGAATCAAACAAACAGCCGCTCTTCTACTTGATTTAAATATGGTTGCGTCTATTTCACTGCTAGAAGATGAACGGTTTTTTAAGCCAGTTAAATTATCATAGGCTAAACTTTCATAGGTTTTTTTGACCTGATTAGCGATTTCATCGGACATCAGGTTAATTGCATCTCCTATTTGCTTTAACTCATTATTTTCTTTTATATTAATGTATACATCATAGTTTCCATTTTTAATTTCTTCAATGGAATCTACTATATCTTCAATCGGTGATAGAGATCGTTTAACTGATTTATTTATAACTATTGCAACTAAGAAAATAATAATAGCTGCGATGAAAACTAAAATAGCAAATATTATTTCTATTTGGAATATTTGATCAGCATAAAATAGTGTTACTAATGTAAGGTTCGCCACATCTATATCAGTGTAGATAACTAAAAATTTATCATTAAAAACATCAAGTAATTCACTTCCATTAGGGTTATAGTTTTGGAAAACGTAATTTAACCCTTGATCTCCATAGCCATTAGCTTGATCTATTGTTAGAAAATCAGCGCTCGGAGACATAAAACATGTTTGTGATTCTAGTCCTGAACAATAAATTGCTTTTGTTTGATCAGTGATGTCAGAGAAAATTACAATTTCATTTTCTTCCTGAATTTGATTACTATGAATCTCAGTTAGGATTGTGGCTAGTGATGAAAGTTTTAGGTCAATACCTACATAACCAATTAGAATATCTCCATTAAATACTTTTTCTACATAGCTTAATACATATTCTCCAGTTAATCCATCAACATAAGGATTGGTTAAGGCACTGTTACTTTCTCCTAAACTAGTATACCATGGTCTATCAGATAAATTCCAATCAGCAAACGACAAAACTCCATCATAGGTTATTGCACAACCATCAGTACCGGCTGAACATTCAGTTTCGGAAGCCACATAGACTAAATCATATGTGTTGTCTTCTTGATAAGTCATTACACCTTCGGTTTGAACTAAATATCTGGCATAAATTTCATAGTTTGGATCAGCGTTATCTATAATCGCTGGATTTCCAGCGTTAATATAATTAAGATAATTTATTACATCCTCATCCCCAGCTAAGTTGTGAGTATCAGATATTATTTCATCAAATATATCATTTACTGAGGTTTCAAATACTTGACTTTGAAATATGGCATTAGCATCTCTAGTTTTATTAAAATTCACATAATATAATAGAACAGCTCCTGAAAGTACTAATATTAGAAATAAGGCATCAAGAAAAACCGTTAAACTAACAATTCTGTTAATTAAACTGTTTTTCTTTAACGTGTTTTTTCTTCTCTTTTTAGTATTTCTTCTTCTTTTAGCCATTTTTCACCTCGTGTTATTCTTCAAACCAAGATTTGAAGAAATCAAATAATCCCCATGGAGCTTCAGTACTTGGCGATGTAATCTCCCAAATATAGACATTAAACCTTCTTGTTCTATTAGTTATTGCATGTTCAATATAATAATACTTTCCTTGCAAACCTGGAATAGTATTATAAGTGCTTGCATCATATAAATCGTATATATCATACACAATTGTATATCCATATAAATCATTTAGGTATTCATCTAATGGTAGTTCTACTTGAAAAGTATAGAATCCTCCCATATTTCTACCAAACTTAAATGTATAATCGCCACTTGTAGTAAAGTAGAACTGAGTCATTTTATTATTTAGACCATTTACTACCGAGAAAGTTGGATAATCATCTGGATCTGGTACCCCAGATGCTTCAGGTTCGATATCTGTATCTAAATTTTTAACTGTAATAACAATTAGTTCAGCGTTGAAATCAACTGAGTCCTGCGCTAAAGTACAACTACCTTGAGTCGCATCTGTACAATAATAGATATCAAATACAATTGACAAATTATATGTAACATCAGTAACAGTAATGAAATAATATACTGCAGTTAAGCTATCTTCAGCTGTAACTCTGAATTCCATCACAACATCTGTGCCTTCAAGTGCATAATCAGCCGCTAAAGAGGATATATCTTCAGAACTGCTATCTACTTCTGCTGTCCAACCTAATACGGTATCTTTTCTAGATATTGTTGCGCCATAAGGTAAATAATTTAAGAAGAATGGTACATATGAGTCAAGAGGTACATTACTAACTTTACCATCAATCTTAAAATAAGGATATCCGGCATCATCTGAACCGTCATAGTCAATACCTTCAAAGTATACAGCTGGTGAATATGATGAAGTTTCTAAAACACCAAATTCATCTACAATGTTAATGTCTGGATATGTTGTTTCATTTGCTAATTCTGAGAAGAAAATATCGGTTAGATATGCGTCAGTCCCAAAATCTTTATTTATTACAACACTTGTTGTAAATGTAACGTATTCATTTAACGGCCCATCTCGGTAATATACAAAATCAAAAGTGTATATACCTGGTAATGTTGAATAACTCATAGTTATAATTAAGTAATCATCTACGCTATAAGTAATCCCTACTATTTCTCCAGAAGTATAGGTTGTTACTTCGTCAAGCGTTGTTCCTGAAACAGTTACTCCAATATAAGCATATTCTCCTGGGTCAACTATATATAAGTCTAGATTTTGATCAAAACCTAAATCTATTGTAAATACAGTTTCTATCGCTTCTCTTGCTGCGTGAATATCATCTAGTAACACGTCATTTTCATCTTTTAATACTGATTCTAAATCAACCGTTCTTTCAATTAAATTATGTATGTAAGTAGATGAAGAAGTTCCGTCTTCTGCTTCAATTATATATTCCATTTGATAGGTTTTATAACCAACGGAATACGTTACTTGAACAAGTCTAGCGCTCGTTACCGAAGCAAAAGGACTGATTTCTAAACTAGTGAACATTCCATCATCGTCAAAATCATAGATCACATTTGACATATAACTAGGAAGTCCAGTTAATGTAGAACTACTAAAATTTGTTGCTGGACTCAAATCCATATCAATTGTGGTCCCAATGTTTACATAAGATGTTATTACTAATCCTACAATTGACAATGAATCATTTTCTGAATCGTAAGTGAAGTCAAGAATCTCACTTTCACCCGAACCCCCTTTATCGAAAGCACAAGTATATGTAGATGAATTAGGAAAGTACTGATACTCAAAATAATAATCTCCCGCAACAATTCCAGTTAAAAATGTAAACGTAATATCAAAATATCCAGTTGTACTTATAAAGTAGACTGGCGTACTTGTGACACTGTAATAAACAGAATCAACAATAGTATCATCATTATATTTTACTACAAAATAGTCTTTAAAATCATAGTCTTCAATTAAAACGCCCTTGGTATCTTCAAAATTAAGTGTAACACTACCTGTTGAATTAACTGTTCCAAGAGCTGTTATATCCGATGAATTGGATACATTTACAGCTGCCCCGCCATTAAATTCAACAGTTTCAATATCTAAACTACCTGTTAATATTGAAGCTATTTTTGGTGTAAATATTATTCGGACTTCAAAATCTGTATAGTAGACAGGTGTTGCATATAAGTCATCCCCAACAAATGCTTCTGAATACACAGTAAAATAACCAACAGAAAGTTGTGTATCATCTGTAATTGTTGAACTCGGAAGTGTTACGGTTAAATCAGCTGGAAAGGCAGTTGAAATACCATTACCTCTTTCAGAGTATAGGTCATCTCTTAAAGCCTCTAATTGTGTTGTTGTACAGACACCACTACAGTAATCATTTGATCTAATAGCAATCAAAGAATATGATGATGTCAATGCATTAGTAACAGCAAAGCTAGCCGTTGAATCACTAAACGCCTCCATTGAAATCGTGTAAGTAATTGTATTGTTAATATAATCTATTGTCGGTATATTTAAAACATTGCTACTTCCACCAGTTTCTGTAACTGTTACTAAAACAGTATCACTTGGAATTAAATCAGATTTATCATTAAAGTTTGTTTGTTTTAAACTATCAAAACTTGTTTCTATCGTTGTATGTAAACTTAGTTTCATCGCCGGAGATACAACGGTATAATCCATTAGTAAAGAAATGAATTCTAGACCTGAAATTGGATCTTCATAGTCTTCATTAATCATCCTAATATATGATATATCAATATTTTTTGGAATAACGGATCCAAATGATTGTCCAGCTGATGTTGATAATACATACATACCATTTGGCCTAGCTGTACTAAAGTCAATCGCTAATAATTCATTTGGCATGAAATAAATATATTCTGTTAAATCAGGATTAGTTCTCATTTCAAAATCTTCGTCATACATATACTCATTATCGATATTTGTAGGAGTTATGTTTGCATCTAAAGGATCTTCTGTAATCCATGGAACACTAACTGGTCCTTGATATTCGTAACTATCAGAGCCGTAATAATCCCCAACAGTATAACTAGTCCCAGGAAGCGCTGTTGAGCTTGTTGTACTTACATCATCGAAAACAACCAAATCACTATATATATCTGTGTCAGTATATCCATAACCTTGTTGGTGGAATGTTTCTGCACCATATGTAATTTGATATGTGTGTGTATAACTTGGTGAAGTCCCTGTATATCCTTGATATTCAACAGCAGTAATATAATTATTATCAGACCAATAAAACCCGGTAAAAACTGCCTGAGTAGTATCATTTAATTTAGCTGAATAACAAGTAGCACCACTAAATTGATAGAAACGTGTCGAACTACTAAAATCGTAAACTTGGTCAAGTCTACCTATCAAATCAATATTGGGGTTAGCATTCACAATAAATTCAAAATAACCTCCCGAGCTAACATCATTGTTCATATATCCAGAATTACCTCTTTGGATTCTTCCAAAAATTCCTCCAAAGCCTCTTTTTCCTCTAGGACGTTCAATTTCCATACCTGCAGGAAAAATAAACGAATTTCCATCCGTCATATAATAATTTGTTTCAATTGTAGTTGTATTAAGGTTATATCCGCTGATTAAATTATAATCAGCAGCATCAATAGATTTTATTTCTCCATAATTAACTGCTGTGGTAATTTTTACAGTAGTTCTAACTTGATCACCTTTAGCAAAAGTGGCTCCTACTACTCCTCCTGCAACATCTGTTGAAGAGATAGTACCATGATTTAACATTCGTTGCATAGTGCTTAATCCATACCCAATAACTCCACCTGCAGAAGCATGTATAGGCGGTCTATCATTTGTCCCTACAGTTGTAGAGAAATTATAATATATATAATCATCTGGTGGATCTAAAATCCACATATAATCAGATGTTGAGGAAGCAGTAGATATAGAATAACTTCCTATATTCTCAGTAATAGCTGATACATTCCCAAAATTTAACCCATTAGATAATATAGAATCTCCAGTATTAGTTTCAAGTCCCATACCAGATGTAATTCCACCAGCTAACGCTTCCTCATATAAAGCTACTCCTAAAACTCCACCTGCTCTAGCATATTTATAGGCTTTAACATTTACATCTCCATTGTTTGCTGTATCATATATTCTTGAATCTTGGTTTAAAACAATAGCTGAAACCCCTCCGCTCACTATACCAGCTGTATATGAAGTTACCATTCCTGCAGTATAATATGGCCAAGAACTATCATATGAAAAATTCCCGGATGTGTAGCTATTAAAAACTGAAATATCTCCTAAATTAGCACAATCTTGGATGGATCCTCTATTTAACGTTACTAAACCACCAACAAATGTGTTGTTGGTTCCATCAACGCCATACAATGAAGCGGTATAAGAAGTTGTAATATTTCCAGAATTAATTGTATTAATAATACCAATTGTTGCAATTGGTTGAGTCTCAGATTGACCTTCATCATCAAGATCTCCAGAATAATTTGTTATAACTAATCCAGCAACAAATATAATACCAGTTCCTGATAATTCAGCAAAAATTATGTCTCCATCATTTAATGAATTTTTCATATAATTACCAGCTGATAATAGTTCAGCTATTCCTGATATATATAAATGATTTGAGCCAAGATTTACATTAACAACAGTAATATTACCATAATTATAAACATTTAAGTAATCTACATTTGCGCTTAAAGTAATACCACTAATATTTATATCAGTACCAGCAGTTATTTGAGTTGTACCCGAGCTGCTCATATATGATATATCACCATAATTAGCAACATACCTTAACAAAGTATCGTTATCGTTAACTGAGTAATAAAGTCCTGAGATATCGTGATATACATCAGAATCATAGATATAATCAGTATAATTATAAGCTCTCGAAATAGTAACATCATTACTACTTACATCATAAATCAAAGATACATAATCAAACTGAGTTTGAGCGTGGGTTGCATCTCCTTCGGTATAATCAAATGTTCCATAGTTAAATAACAATGCGTACTCAATTGCTTCACTCGCATTGTTGACTCCGATTCCAGCAACCATAACATTGGATGTATTTGCTGCATATGTATGATAAACATCGCCAGCATTATATAGATTAGCAAACTTATATTCACTACTTGATTCTAAAATAGGCGCAAGCCCATCAAGTTTTCCAAAAACACCACCAACATATTGTTTTGCGGGTGTTGTTGAATTAGTTACGGCCGAAACATAAATATCACCGTGGTTCGCTACGTTAATTAATTCGTTTATAAAATTGGTGCTGTTATTGATATATCCAATAATACCACCAATTCTTACTTCAACCTGGGTGTATCCTGTAGCTAAAGTAATATTTGATGGTGTTCCTAATCCATAAATAGTTCCGTGGTTAACAACATCTTCTAGAGTTAGTGTAGCAAGCTCTGCACCACCAACAATACCGCCAATATTATATTCAGCTTTAATACTATATGCAGATGCAAAAGTATGAGTTCCACTAGTAATAGTTCCGGTATATGAAGTATATTCTATGATACCAGAAGCCTTACCAACAATCCCACCAGCATAGGTTTTACCTAAGGCTTCAGTCCCCATGTCTATATCTACATCAACTAATACGTTAGATATTTTACCAGCAGTCATTTTGCCAGCGATAGCTCCAATGTAGAAAGTATTACTATAGTTGTCATCGGTATCAGTATAAGTGAATGAAGATTGATTAAAATTAAGATTAGAGATTTCTGAATCAGCTCCAAGAATACTAAACAATCCTGAATAATATTCTGAACCCTCTTGTAAATTTTGGTCTATGTGTAAATTGTAAATATAGAAATTATCTCCTAAGTTTACTCCAGCAGAATTATACCCTGATAGAGTTCCAGTAAACGTATCACTTGGTGTTACATATACTGTTGGAGATAATGTAATCATATCAATATTAGCTGTTATTTCATAATCAGCTGCTGAGTATACAGATCCATTGGCAACTGTATCAAATTGAATAACTCTAGCAAAAAACGCAAAATCGATTGGATTATTTATTTCATACGCACCACTAACATATTCGAAGCCTTGTAACAGTGGATAACAATCATCTTCATAAAAATACCATAATCCATCCTTTAAAACTGAATCTAATACTTCTCCAGGATTCTCTGGATCAGGGATTTCTCCATTCAACAACATGATTGTTGTTTCTTCTGTTGCTAAACCATTAGGTGTATCTATAATGAATGTAGATGATCCTACAGTAACAAGTTCTAAATAAACGTCCGTATCAAATGCTAACCTCGCTATGGTTCCAGAATTTTGGAACAATACTGGTTGTACATCAAATTTATTAATATAGTTTCCATTCATAACAACAGGTGATACATAGTATGAATCTGTAAATGTTCCTTGATTAGTATGGACTATTCCAGCTGCTTCAAAATCTCCAGATGATGTCCCAACTTGGTATCTCATTCCGGCTTCAGTAACACTTGTTCTATCATCTACAACGTAGACATTCTGAACAATACCGCCAGACATATTGAAACCTACCAAATTTGACAACTTGGTAATATCGGTATGTAATTCTAAAATTTCTAAGTTCGCATCAATTAAACCTAAATTTTTAATTGTTCCCTCATTATAATTGAACATACTATAATACGCACTAAGTGCAATCTCAATTGGCAATCCTTCTACTTCATCTTCATAAATTAAGTGATTATAGCCAGCAACATATAAGTTGTTTATTTCAAAACCTTGACCATCAAATGTTCCAGAAAATGATCTTTCATACACATTTTCTGCAATGTCAGTAAAAGCAAATCCAATTGGAACAAAAGCTTTAGATTGCATAATTGAATAATCAATGTTCCCACCTAGAACATAATCTTGATTTAAAATCACGCCAATTAAATCCGTTCCAGTTACACTAGACAATTTATGATCTTCTGTAGAATTACCAGTTATATATATCTCTTCCAACGATACATCAACTGAAAAGCGATATAATTCTTCAGCTGTATCAAATCTAATCGATTTACCGCTAGTTTTAACATTACATTCAGATTCAGTTGAGCTAATTTTACAAACTGTGTCTCTATAAACAGAATATGTAATATAATCTGCACTAACTATTGGAAAATCATCTACATCTACTAAATCTGGTTCCCAGTCATAGGTTCCTTCAAATTCTAACACCTTTTCTTCAATTAAAGGCGTTGCTTGAACAAAAGGTAAACTTTCAAGGAAAAATGATGAAGTTGCTATTGTAAAAACAAATACCAAAAACAGCACAATAATGTGCTTAATTCCATATTGTTTTAAATTCATAATCTTCATATCATTGCCCCCTTACCAATTAATCTCTGTATCCCAAGGTGGGTTTTGCAATCCCCAAACATTTAGAGGACCACCATCACTTTGAACCGCTTCAATTGAAAAAGCAATTTGTAATGAGTACCCCGGAGGATATTCACCAAAAGTCTCAGACGCAAAATATGAGGAAATCAAAGCAATTGAAGTCGGTTCTGATATACTCACTCTTTGTTCCGCAACTTTATAATACATATAATTATCATAAATACGATTATCGTACCAATTAGTTAAATTGTAGTTAAATTTCAAATCTTCCGCTTCATCATAAAGTATCGATAATTCCGTAATTTTTCCTTGGTAATCTGTATAAATCAAAGTTAGTTGTTCATATATTTTAATCCTTAAGTATGTATCGACATTACTATTCACATCTATAGTTAATCGAAAATCTTCAAAGAAACTTGGGCTATCATTAGAAAGGATATTGATAGAATATACTCCAGGTTTTGTGACTTCACCATTAATAGTGACAGATGCCCCAGCAGATTCCCCAATTAGAGTTTCTACAACAACAAGAGCGTTAGTTGTAGGCGTTCCTAATATTGTATAAGTACCATCATTACTTGTTGAACCAGAAATTGTAATTTCATCGCCAGCAGAAAATACTGCTAAATCAATAATTGTGGATGAAATAGTAGATGTTAAATTAGTAAAAGAAACATCTATAGCAGTATCTGAATATTCAATAACAACTTCTTCCGCAGGAATTTGACCACTAGCTCCATCATCAAAATATACATTTAAATCAACATCTACAAAACCTATCTCTCCAGAGAAAGACTCAGTATATAGGTCAGTAAAGTAAGCGTATGAAGAAAATACAAACAAAGATATTGATAATATCAACAACACAAATGAAGATATAACTTTTTTACGCATCAATTTAACTTCCATAATTGTCTCTCCTTTCGAAATTTTTTTATATTAAAAAATGCCATTATCATCCAACAATTGCATTTTTTTAATCCTATGGAATAAAAAAACGCCCTCGTCTTATAAGACAACGGCAACTGGCTACCATCTCTCGAAGGCCCTATAGCTTTGCGTCACTAACTTTCACTAGTTTTGCTCTTTACATTAATTATTATATAATTATCTAAGCTTTTTGTCAACTTGTATATAAAATTATAAGTATTTTATTGATAGTATTATATATTATATATATACAGAAAATATATTAAAACAGTAAATCAATATATAAATCATAAAAGTATCACAATATTTTTGTTGTTTTTAAAGCTAAAAAATGATATCATAGAAATTGCGAAAATTAGTAAGGAGTGTTATAAATGAAAAGCATATTAACGAAAAAAGTACTTATCATTGTATCGGTCATCAGTTTTATAGTTATTGGAGCTGTAGTCCTAGCTTTTGCTACTGGGAATACATACTATCCAACCCTAACTAATCCTGATGGAGTATTCTATCAAAGAGTTGATAGTGAAGGCAATGTTATTTACACAATAACTAACGAAGAATTATTTGAGGAAATAAAAGGCAATGACGGAATTCAACAATTGCTGTTTATGACTGACTCAGTATTATTATCTGAATATATAAACCAAGTAACTCCAACTGAAATAGATGACAAAATCTTACAGTTGACTTACGGTACAAGTGACGCAGATGAGATTGCTGATATCAAAGCAGATGTAAAAGTTGAATACGAAAAAGCATTTAGACAATCTATGGTTCTAGCTGGATTCCAAGATAACGAAGCAGAATACGCTAAGTTAATTGTTGCTAGAGAAAAGTTTGTTATGGAATCAGCAATTGACAATGGTCAAATTACTGACAGAGAAATCGCTATGGAATATTTAAGCGAATATTTTGGTGATGTTACAGCTATCAAAATTCAATTCACTAGTAGAGAAGATGCAGATTTTGTTATGAATAAATTCAATCTTGTTTCTATGGGTGGAATTGACCTAAGAGAATACAAAGGGTTTATTTACCAAACAGAAGCATTATTTGATCCACTTGATGAATTAGTTGAAGCCTATGAAACCATTGAAGTTTATTACTTTGGTGAGGATCACGATATCTTAGATTCTGATGAAGATGTGGTTTACGAATTAGGAGTAAATGGTATTTACACTGATTCAGATGATTTAGAATATAGTATTAATCCTGAAGACAACTTAGTAAACGGTTTAGAAGAAGTAATTATCGAATCTGCATTATTATTTGATGATTTAGATTCTGCATTGGCTTACAAAGAAGCAAATACAGAATACTATACAGTTTCAAGAGTTGATCCATATGATATGGATGAAACTATAGAAGTTATAAACGCACTTGATGAAGTTGTATACACAATTGATCCTGATGCTCATATATTTGATGCATTAGATGCAGATGTAACATATACAACAGATTTATATGTAAACAAAGTATATACGGCTATTGACGATGTAGCAGTAACTACTTCTAACAATTCAAAAGAATTGACTGAAACAGAAGTTTTAGCTGGATACATTGAAATGTATAACTATGTTTATGGCGTATATAGAGAAACTTTACCTGTTGGTGCTACCGTTGAAGAATTAAAAGCGTTAGATAATGAATTCTTACAATTCAATTTTGATGAAGAATACGCAAACAATGCGATTGTAACTAGTTATTTATTTGACCAATTAAGTATTCTTGATGAAAACAGATATTCAAAAGCTCCAACTTTATTACAAACATCAAAAACTAGCTATTATTATATGGCTTATAAATTAGAAGAATCTCCTAAAGAAGATATGATGAGTACACTCTTTGATTATCTAGAACCACTTATTGTTATTCCTACAGTAATTGGAGGTTCAATAGAATTACCTACTACTACTTATTATGAAGGTACAATTACATGGTCTTCATCTGAAACAGTCGTTTTAAGCAGAGAAGGTGTAGTAACTACTCCTGAAGAAGATACTCCTGTTACATTAACTTACACAGTTACAGTACTAGGTGTTGCAAGAACTTTCACGGTAGATGTTACAGTATTAGCTAATGGCGAAACAGTTGAAGTTACACAACCAAACTGGACTGAAATTAGTTTAGAAGAAATAATCAATGATCCTACTGCTTTTGACTACCTATACAACAAATTACTTAATGACTATGTATATGGTTCAAACTCAGACTCTACTATTAATAAAATATTAATGGAAACTAGAGAAGATTTAGGATTTAAAATCTTTGACCGTTACCTTGGTATGGATTACCAAGCAACAGATGCTACATTTGTTTATGACGCAAAAGGTGATAAAAACGTTATTGCTTCCTACGAAAAAACATTAGCATCAGATGACTCATTAGTTATAACAGCTGACGAGTTCTTCGAATTTGCATTAACTAAAAATGCTGCTTTATATACTTTATATGCAGCACAATATAAAGAATTGGTTAATTCTGAATATTTCGAAGAAACATTCGGAACTAAAACTAATGTTGCTAAAAACAAATCAGATAGAATGGATCAAATGTACGAAGCAATTACAAGTACTAAAGAATACTATTCATACCTTCAACAACTATATGGACAATATGGAATGGAATTTGGATATACATCATTTTCTGATTATGCCTATTCACAATACAATACAAAAACTGAATTAGCTTTATTACAATATTTCGTTGCTGGAGAAATCCAACCATACTTAATTAATGAATCAATAATAGCTAAAGACGTTATAGAAGCATTATACCCATCAGTTCAAGATTACTATGATAACTACTTTAGTTTAAATGTTACTCATGTATTAATTCACATCGATTATGATGATGATGGAAGTCCAGATGATTATTACGAATACAAAGATTCATTAACAGTTGCTGAATTAGCTGATTTCAATATCTTACAAGCTGGTTTAGAAATCGCAATCGATGAATTTGATGGAACATTTAGTGAGTTAATATCAGCTTACAACAAAGCAACAAGAGAAGATGAAATTTGGGGCGTTTACAAACAAAACGGATTCTTAATCTTAACTGAAGATCTTAATATAGCAGATTCTGAAGATGAAACTATTTCACATTCATTAACCTATAGTGGAGAATACGGTGTAAAAGATACATTCGTTTCTGAGTATGTTGATGCATTAATAGCTTTATATCAAGAATATCAATTAGACCAAAACTTAGATAAAACAGAATTATACTCAGATTTAGTAGTTACTGAATTTGGTATTCACGTTATCAAAGCTACACAAGGTGATGATTTTGATAAACTTAGTTGTGAATTTGAAGAAGAAGATTCTGCAAATCCAGAATATACAGATGGTTCAGAAAATTCAAATGAAGCTCCTAATTTAGAGCAAATGCAATTATATGCTTTATATAGATTCTACTCTATGGTTTATGATTTAACAGATGTTGATCTTGAAGATACACTTGATATCACAATTCCATTGATTCCAACATCAGTTTCAAGCGCATACGATATATACTTATCAGATTTACTTGGTCAACTATATGTTGTAGGTACAGTTAATGTTAATATGGCTGAAAGACTTGAGTCTGGTGGCTTTATAAGCAATGATTATACAGATGAAACAAATGAAATTCTAATGGCTTTACTTGAAAGCATTGGAGACATTTACAATGATGCAATTTTCGGAGATTATATAACTGAATAATAATTAATATAATAAGAGCTGATGAATTCAAATCATCAGCTCTTTTTTTTATTCTTTTGTAAGTTTATGTTTGTAATATCTTTCTCGTTCTAAAACGCCAATACTGGTTGTTAAGTTCCCTGGTTCTACTAGATTAAGCTCTTCGCCTAAGACTGTAACCTTGGAATCAATGTTATCTATGAAATGAATTACTAAAGCTTCGGCTATATTAGGTTTTCTTGGTGAACCAAAATTACCGTAATAGTGGTGGCTAATAATAATATGTTGTAGCAACATTGTTTCTTCTGTATCTTCATAGCCTAATTCTTTGGCTATTTCAGCTATTAAATTAGCTCCCATAGTTATATGACCAAGAAGTTTTCCTTTGATTGTATATTCGCTACCTTCATAGGTATCGAACTCAAATATCTTACACATATCATGTAAAATAATTCCTGCATTAACTAAATCATGATTTAGGAATGAATAAACTTTAAAAAACCCTTCGGCTAGTTTTAACATAGAATGAGTATGATAAGCTAGTCCAGATATATAAGCGTGATGAAACTTAGTAGCGGCTGGATACAAGTAGAAATCATCTCTAAATCTATTGTATACCGCTTCTGTTATATCTTTAATCACTTTGTTTTGTAACCCATTTAGTTTCTCTTCAATATCTTTCTTGATTACTTCAATTTCAATCGGAGCGTAATTATAGAAAAACTTCAATAATTCTTCTCTTCTCACATCAGTTAATTCCATTTCACCAAGTATGGTGTATTTAGTTACCTCATAATGGACTTTTTCTTTGAATTGAACTGTTATTGTCTCAAAATAATAGATTTTATTTAATAACACTTCTTCCCCTTTAGCGATTCTTACGATAAGATTCTCTGATGCTTCCGTAAGTACGTTTACTGGGTATGTATCATAAGTTGAATCATTCTTTTGCACAACTTTTCCATAAAAAATATGCTCTTTCCCTATTTCTAACATTTCTACCTCTTCCAAAAAATGTATGTACCTACATCTTTTAATATATATTCATAATTATCCTCAACTTCATACTCTTCCGATGATGTTAAGTACATATCATAATCATCGGGGATAATAATTGTTTCTTCTATTTGATTCGGTTTAAAAACTATCAACATATTGCATTTAGAATTGTAATGCATCATCAATGATTTTGAGTGCAACTCAATTACTTCAATAACTTGATTCAATTCCGATGTTGACTTTAATTTAAAACATGGCATTTGTTTTCTTAGTTCAATTAGTTTTTTAACAAATTGAATTGAGTCATCAAATTCCTCTCTTCGACTCCAATCAATTAGATTGATTTCATCCGATGATATGTATGAGTTTTCAACAAGTTGTTTTGTTCTAAAAAACTCTTGTCCTGAGTGAATAAATGGAACTCCTTGAGATAATATTACCATAGCTGTAGCTAATAATTGTTGTTTTTTTATCATTTCTATATCTTTTGATATATGTAATGCTTTATCAAAGAAAGTTAGATTATCATGGCATTCAACGTAATTTATACTCTGAGATGTATATTTAAACATGTAACGATTATTAGCAGAACCCATTAGCATTTCTTTAACCGTATCTATTTCATCTTCATTTCCCATAGCGTACCCTTTGAGTCCAGGTTTAAATGTAGCACCTTTTATAGTTTCTCTAAACTTGTCGTTAAAGAAGCCTATGGTGTGAATTACTTTTTTATTTGACATATGAGCCATTCTATCAGTTAGGTTTGATGAATACATGTTCCAACCTTCACCATAGACGATTATATGTTCGCTAGCATTATGTAATTCCTGTCTTAACTCATTCATGGTTTCATAGTCTATCAAGCCCATTAAATCAAATCTAAACCCGTCTATTTTGTATTCATTGACCCAGTAAAGGACATTATCTATTATGAGTTTTCTAATCATTTTACGATGGCTAGCTACATCATTATTACAGCCACTAACATTTGTACAGATTCCTTGTCTATCCATATGATACGAATAACCAGGCACTAACTTTTCTATTGGAAATTCAACGGAATTAAAAACATGATTATAAACCACATCCATTACTACTGAAATGTTATTTTTATGCAAAACATCAATCATTTCTTTTAGTTCATTGATTCTAGAGTAAGGATCATTTGGATTTGTTGAAAACCACCCTTCTGGAACAAAATATTGTTGAGGATTATAACCCCAGTTATACTGTGGTTCATTGCTGTTTTCATCAATTCCATCAAAATCAAATATCGGCATCAATTGAACATGAGTAATACCTAATTCTTTAAGATAATCAATTCCAGCAGAAAGTCCGTTTTTAGTTTTAACGCCGCTTTCAATTACACCAAGGAATTTACCTTTATTTTTAAAATCCATATCTTTGTCTATTGTGAAATCTCTAACACTCATTTCATAGATTATAGCATCAAGAGGATTTCCTGAAAAATCAGATTCATATTTCATTTGATAGAATTTAGTTTTATCAACGACAAAAGCATATTCTCCATTTGCGTTTGAAGTAATTGCATATGGATCTTGTACAACACTCTCTTTACCATTAATATAAACACGATAGCGATATTTATAGCCTTCCAAATCTCCATCAATAACCGAACGCCAAATACCTGAGTTTTTATATGTTAAATTATAAATAAACGGCTCGTTATTAGGAGATATCAATTCTATTTTTACGTTCTTAGCAACTGGTGTCCATATCTTAAACTTCGTATTTTCTCTTGTATATGTAAATCCTAAATCATGCTTTTTATATCGATATATATTATCAAATAACTCGGTTCTTACAATTTTTCCTGTATAAAGCTCAGACGAATGTTTATTTGCATCTTCTACAAAATATACTTTACCTAAATCGATATATGCATCAAAGTTAGCAATAAGTTTTACTTCAACACCCAAATTAACTTTTTGTGATATATTCAATTTAATTAGTTCCCCATTTCCGATTAAGAAAAAACTGTTTTTATCCTGATAATTTTTTATGGGGATGATAATAGTCAATTCATCAAAATCGTCTAGATAACAATAGAATGGTCTTTCATTTTTTTTCATACTTACTCTCCATTAAACCCAAAGTATAATTTTTTATATCTTCGTAGTTATTCTTTAAATTTTTGGTAATTATTTGATAAGTAATATCATCAATTATTTTACCTATAATCTCTGCGTTTCTTAAAGTTGTTAATTCAAGAATATCTTGGCCTTTAAATTTCAAGTCGCAAGTTTTATATATAGATAAATTATCATATATGTTATTGATTAAATTCTCTTGATCATTACTAGGATTTATCAACCTCGATACGTTGTTAGCCATTAAAGAAATATCTTTACCCAAACGGTAAATTATCATTTCATTATAGTTGTCATTTTCAGTAACAGAAATCAACTCTATAATTTTGTTAATATATGCTTTCTCTTTATTAGAAAATCGCCATGTTTGTGGTATATCTTGATTCGAACTAAAAATGCATAATGCAAAATATTCTAGAAAATTTAACTTATATGATTCTAAATTATTAAGTAGTTCCAACCCAATTTCTAATTCAGGAAAAACCTTATGTAATTTAGATGTATATAACATAGATAATGCTTTTTTGTAATGTGGATATGCAATAATTTTTTTGAGTTCACTAAGAACTCTTTCGTTTGAAATTTTAGACAATAAATCCATATTTTTATTGATGCTATTTAAGGTTTTATCCTCAATATCAAAACCTAATTTCGCAACAAATCTGAAAGCCCTTAATATTCTTAAGGCATCTTCTTCAAATCTTAAGTCAGGATCACCAATAGCCCTAATTAGTTTATTATTTAAGTCAGCTTTTCCAGAAAATAAATCAGTAATATCCCCATCATAATTCATTGCTAGAGCGTTAATTGTAAAATCTCTTCTCTTAAGATCTTCTTCAATTTTTTGAGAAAAAACAACTCTTTCAGGTCTACGATGATCTATATAATTCATATCAGCTCTATAGGTAGTTAACTCAAAATTGTATTCATCTACATATACCGATATCGTTCCATATTTAATCCCAGTTGCTTTAGTTTTTGTGAATATTCTTTGAATGTCTTTAGGTAATGCATTTGTAGTAATATCAATGTCATTTGCTTTGATACCTAGTAAGTAATCTCTCACAAATCCACCTACGAAAAAAGCTTGATAATTTAAATCAAGTAATTTTTTTATTATTTCTTTACCTTTTTCATAATAATTCTTCACGTAAATCACCTTAAATATTATACCATATTAACCGCATATATTCTAATATTTAATACTAAAATACACTCCATATATAATTCATATGTTATAATATCATTGGTGAGTATATGAATTCAATTAGAGAAAAAACTTCAAATGAAATCGAAATAAAAAAATCAAGATTTATCGGTATTGCTATACCTGTAGATAATGAGGATGAAATTCGTGTTATTCTTAAAAACATTAGAAAAGCACACGTTAATGCCAGCCATTACACGTATGCTTATATTCTAGGAGATTTAGGCAATATACAAAGAGCTTCTGATGATGGCGAACCTACAAGAACGGCTGGATTTCCAATTTTAGAGGTTTTATTAAAACATAAACTAACTAATATCATTCTAATTGTAGTGCGTTATTTTGGCGGGACAAAATTAGGAGCTGGTGGTTTGATAAGAGCTTATTCTTCTAGCGCTTCAGAAATTATTAAACAAGTAGTTCTAACAAAAAAAATAACTACCTATGACTGTCTAGTCACATGTAGCTATGATAATATTGGTAATATAGATCGATATCTAAGAGAAAAATCATTACTTAAGGAAATAAAATACGATAGCGACGTTACCTTCTTTTTCAGTGTTACAGCAGATATATTTGAAGAAGTTAAAACTAATGTTTTTAATAAAAATAGTTACCAAGACAACTTAAAAATCTTGAATGAATCCTCTCAATACGCCTAGAGCAATTCGTTGAGCCATTCAAATATTGACATAACCGCGTCAACAAATAGATAGCCTAGTATAATGGCTATAACCATAAATAAAAACCTGATTTGGTCAGAAGAATTTTTTCTAAATATCTTTGAAAAATCAATCGCTTGCATAGCTCTAAATATAAATACTGAAGCGATAAAAAACAAAATAATTCTAGAAATTATAAAAATATTTGGATCTAAACTTGCAAACATATAATCACTCCAATACTGAGTCTGGTATAAACTGATTAGTATTCAAATCAGTATATACATCAATAACTAATTCATTTGGCAAACAAATAATCGGTCTTAAATGTGAATCTGTAGGTGATTGTAACTGGCACAAATCTTTAGGGCTTTCTTGGTAGGTTACAGATATTTTATTATCTTCTACAAGCAGTTTAATACCAACTATATCATTGTCCCTAGCAAAAATATCTTCTTCGTAAAGAGCACGCATATCATCTGTAACTTTTCCTGGTACGTAGAATATACCTTCAGTAGCTCTATCCGTATTTATTGAGTTTTTATATATAGTATCATAAACTATATAATCATTATTTACTAAATCAACCATCAGAATTAATTCATTCTGATATGTTATTTTTGCATATAAATTGCCGGTTTTATTACTGTTCTCATACAGTTTAATACCAATTAATGAACCAATACCAATAATTAAAATCAAGGCAATCACAATAATATCAATTTTTTTGATAATACCACCTACTCACTATTATTATACTATATTTTCATGTGTTTTTCATTACATATAAAAGGAGTTTTCATGAAAAAACTAATTATTATCTTTATAGCACTTACAATCGCCATGGCTCTGACTAGCTGTGACAACAATTATGAAAACCCAAATGAAGATTACTGTTTTCAAGGGAATGAACCTGGCGCATATCTATGTGATAAACGTACAACATCCTATTTTGACACAACTGTGTCATTAAAGTTATATAATACAGAATCAGATACCTATGATATCGTGGAAATATTTAATTATTTTGAAACTACACTTGAAACCTACCATCAATACTTTGATAAGTACCACGAATATGCAGGCGTCAATAATATCTATACTATTAACCATTCCAATGAAGCTGTTATTCTAGATGACATACTCTATGAAGCGATTGATTTAGCTCTAAAAAATGAAGATGTTATCCTTAGAGAAAACCAACCCTTATTCAATATTGCATTGAATCCAGTTTTAAATATTTGGCATGACGCTAGAGAAAATGACTTATGTGATTTAGGTCGTGAACTAGGCATTTCCTACTGTCCTGTTCCAAACGATTTAATCGACGGGATTGAATTCAACACTAATCCTGATGATATTGTTTTAAATGATTCAACTAATTCAATAAGTTTTTTAAAACCTAATATGTCGATAGATTTAGGTGGGGTTGCTAAAGGTTACGTTTCTAAAGTAATTGCAGACTACTTGAATAAATTAAATATTACGTATTTGCTAAACAACGGAAACTCAAATGTTATCGCTGGTGGCACTAATCCCAATAACGATAGTGGTAATTTTGTAATTGCTTTAACTACTCCAAATACGGATTTTCATATCCAAACAGAATACTTCCAATACATACAAATACCAAAAAACTTAGCACTCGTAAGTAGCGGAAACTATCAAAGATTTTTTAAAGGAATTGATGACTCTGAGGTATATCATCATATAATCGATCCTATCACTAATTACCCTGGAGGATATTCAATGGGTGTAACCATACTATATCCTGACTCAGCTATAGCCGATATTTTATCAACTGCTATCTATTTACTACCTTTAGACGAAGCTATGGAATTTGTAAATAATTATGAAGATTTAGAAGCTATCTGGTATCTCTATGATGATACTTATCAATATTCAGATGGATTTGCAGACTATATATATCTATTAGAAGAATAAAAAAAACGCCAATTAAGGCGTTATTTATAGTTCATAATTTTCTCGGAAAAATCCGAGATTATTTTTTTTGCCAAGTACCCAGTTAATAATCCAGTAGGCACGCTGATTAAAATCATATACGGTAAATAATAAATCAAACTACTAGTTTTTACGACAATAATAACTGCGACAATTTGGCCTACCATATGGGCTAGAGCCGCTAGAACTGATATTGTATAAATAGATAACTTAGAGTTTCTCAAAGCCATAAGAACGAATACAGATAATAGTCCACCACTTAAACTAATCGCAAATGAAGGAGTAAATAATCCACTATACACTAATCCAACCAAAAATATTCTTAGTACTGATACTGTAAATCCTTCTTTTCTTCCCATAGTAAATATTACTACCATTGTAGCTATATTAGCTAGACCAAGTTTCATTCCTGGAAAAGTGAAGAAAAATCCTGATATCATAGATTCAACAATACTTAGCACTATACTAATTGATATCATTATTGAAAGGAAAACAATTTTTCTAGTGCCCAAAATAGTTATCTCCTAACACTTATGTAGTGAAATAGCATGACTAATGGCCAAAATAACAGGCCTATAGCTATAAATACAAACCATAAAGGTTCCGGTAAGAACGCTAGGTTAACATAGATAGCTAATCCAGTTATAATTAAATAACTTACAAAGGAGAAAGCAAATTGGTTTCTTCTTTTCTTAACTTGATTTACTTTATTGGTTTCATTCTCAGGAAAAGCGCTAAGAACATCATTTGAATCTCCAAATTCTTTAATTGCTTTACCTTCAGCTTCTTCTCTAGTATTACCTTGTTCAACGAGGTCATCAATTTTTTCTTCTAAACTAGTCGTCAATATTTCGATTAATTCTTTTTTATCTTTTTCATTAAACAAATCTTTTAATATATTACTGACAAATTTTTTAATTTTATTCACGAAATATCTCCCCCTAGTATTTTAGTCATGATAGTTCTTAGACTTTCCCACTCTTTAATCAATTCTTTATAGTAGGCTTTTCCAAAAGAAGTTACTTTATAGTATCTTCTGGTTCTTCCATGTGATTTTTCACCCTTATAAGACGAAATTAACTCGCGTTTTTCTAGCCTTTGAACTACTGAATAAAGCGTAGCCTCTTTGATGTTGAACATGTTATTAGTTCTAGTTTTTATTTCATTAACAATTTCATATCCATACATATCTTTTTCTTTTAGTAATTTTAAAATTAATGTATCGATATTCCCTCTAATAATGTCGCTATTTATCATATAAGTACCTTCTATTTATTTAATACATATCCTATTGTGATAGCACCTGGACCACAATGTGCTCCAACCGCAGGAGTTAATAAGTAATCTTTTATTTCGCCAACACTAGGTCTTAACTCTTTTACTCTTTTTCTCATATAATCCCGAGACTGTTGATTATATGCGTGAATAATAAAGGTCTCTACATCTTTTCCTTCAGTTTCTTCTATATACTTTTGAATAACACGGTCTACTGCTTTTTTGAAAGTTCTAATCTTTTCAACACTTACAACCGCGCCTTCTTTATTGATTTCTAATAATGGTTTGATTTTCAAAAAATTCGCTACAAAACCTGCGGCATTTGATAATCTCCCATTTTTAATTAAGTATCTAAGGTCATTAACAGCAAAGTAGATTTTATTATTATCTCTAATAAATTCTAAATCAGCCATAATCTCTTCAATAGTTTTTCCTGCTTTAAATCCTTCGTGTGCAGCAAAAACCATTTTACATTCAAGATACCCTACGGTTTTCGAGTCAAAAACTCTAACGTCTACATCCTCAATCATTTTAGCAGCTAAAAGTGCATTTTCATAGGTTCCGCTTAACTTAGAAGATATAGTAACGAAAATAATTGTATCACATCCATCAGCTTTAAGGTTTTCATAGAATTCCAACATTGTTCCTGTAGAAGCCATTGAGGTTCTAGGAAACAAACTTGGGTCTTCTTTTAACATTTGATAAAATTTATCTGCAGTTAATTCTTCATAATCAATATACTCTTTTCCACCCATTAAAACTGTAGATCTGACTATACCAACTTCATAATCGTGTTTAATATAATCAATTCCTGCATTAGTACATACAAGTACACCTAATTTTTTCATATTACCCCCTGTTTTTACTTAACTTAATTATAACTATATATCACTTTATGTCAATATCATGAACCTTATTTTCTTTTTTTAGAAATTTGAATAACAGCAGTTTTTCCTCTTAATTTTTTGTGGTTACAAGAACCGAGAATTACAGTGCCATATTTTTTAGGAACTGAGAAGAATGAGAATTCATTTAAGATAGCTATATCTTGAATTTCGTTTGATTTAATTTGGACTTTTGGACGAATGAAGTCTAGAATATCAGAAATAGTTAACCCTTCTTTTTTACCAACATTCATATGGAATCTAGTCGAATTTTCATCATTTGTCCTTCTGTTTCCACCATCTCTTCTGCTTCCGCCAGCACTTCTATTTCTTCCATCACGGTTATTTCTACCGTCTCTACTATTGCTATAGCTGCTTCTTTTACTGAAGTCTTCGTTTATATCTAGTTTGTTTTTAGAACTGTCTTGTTCTGTGTTTAATTTTTTTAACAAAGCAACGATAATTTGGTCTTCAGACATTTTAGCTTGAATTAGTTTATTTAAAGTTGTATATTGTTTTTCTAAATTTTCGTTTTCTGCAATATATTTTATTTCTTCAATAAATTTGTCTGACTTAACATCCATAACTTTATCATAAGTTGGTACGTTTCTTCTTTTAATTTTCGCATGCGTTAATCTTTCAATATCATCAATTCTACGCATTTCACCTTTTGATACTAGAGTAAATGCATATCCTAGGTTACCAATTCTTCCGGTTCTACCAACTCTATGAATATAGTAATCAGCTTTTTCTGGAGTATCATAGTTAAATACGGCTTCAACATTTTTGATATCTAATCCTCTAGCAGCTACATCTGTCGCAACTAAAACATCAATTACTCCATTATGAAATTTATTTAGAACATCTAATCTAGTTGTTTGTGGTAAATCTCCATGGATTTTATCACAATTAATTTTTCTGTCAATTAATTGTTTTGTTACTTCATCAACCTTTGCTTTTGTATTACAAAATATTAAAGCTAGGTTTGGTCTATATATATTCATCAGCCTATATAAAGCTTCTGTTTTATTTTCTCTTTTAACTTTGTAGTAATATTGAGATACATCTTGATTGGTTAAAACATCTCCAACAGAAGTAATTACTTCAGGTTCTACCATATAGTTTTTAGCTAATTTTACAATTTGTTTTGGCATTGTTGCTGAAAACATTAAAGTTTGTTTGTTTTCAGGTGCCGCATTAAAAATACTTTCGATATCATCTATAAAGCCCATTTTAAGCATTTCATCAGCTTCATCTAATACGAAATATTTAATGTTATCAAGTTTAATTGTTTTTCTTTTTATATGATCAAGAAGCCTCCCAGGAGTACCCACAATCATTTGTGGTTTCTTTTTTAGGTCCCTTAATTGTCTTGTGATGATTTCACCACCATACACATCAACAATTTTGCAATTTTTGATGTATTTAGATATCTTATTTAATTCTCTTGTTATTTGAACCGCTAACTCCCTTGTAGGTGTTATGATTATTGCTTGAATTTTATCTAAATCAAAATCTATCATTTCTAAAATAGGTATTCCAAAAGCGGCTGTTTTACCAGTCCCTGTATGTGAGTTACCTATTACATCTTTTCCCTGTAATAATAATGGTATTGTAAGTTTTTGAATATCAGTTAATTCAACAAATCCCATCTCTTTTATTGCGTTTTCTATTTCTACTTTAATTTTCATTTTTTATTACCCTTCTAATCTAAGTCATTATATCACATTTTTGACAAAAGAAAAAATCAACAATAAGTTGATTTTAAGTCTTTAAATCAATAATATCGATATTATTTTTAATTAAATACTTTGTAGTAACACCAAGTCCCTTAATCTTCTTGTTTGTAAAATTACCATTATAAATAGTTAAGTAACCACAAGATGGAGAACCATCCTTTAATATCACTTTTTTACAACCATTTTGTTTTAGTAATTCCAAAGTTTTTTCTTTGCCTATTTTAAAATTTTCAGTAACATCATTTCCAACTTTGTTGATAATTCTGCCGTCTGGTTGAATTTCACATGGAATCCTTGGAGTACCTAAACCTCCAAATACTTCCGGACAAATTAATACAACTTCTTTTCCTTTAATATAATCAATTACTTCATAGTTTAAATTATGAGAACCATTATATTTACAATTAATTCCTAATAAACATGCGCTAACTCCAATAATATCTTTCATTTTAAAAAGAATCTATATCAATACTTACTCTTTTACCTAATCTTGATGCGGCCGCATAAGCTAGTGTCCTAATTGCATTTGCAATTCTTCCACCTCGCCCAATTACTCTTCCTAAATCTTCTTGATTTACAAGCACTTGAATTGTAATAGAAGTCTCATCTTCAGAAAATTTCTTCACCAACAAATCTTCTGGATGTATAACTAATGGCGTTACCAAATCTAAAACTAGTTTTTCAAAATCAACAGCCATTATTAAATTCCTTATTTGCTGGCTTTTTCAGCAACAAATTGGCGAATGATTCCAGCTTTAGTGAATAAACTTTTTACGGTGTCAGTAGGTTGTGCACCTGATTTTAACCATGTTAAAGCTTTAGCTTGATCAATTTTTACATATGCTGGTTCTTTTGTTGGATCGTAAAGACCAATTATTTCCAAATATCTACCATCTCTAGGTTTTTTAGAGTCTGCAGCTACTATTCTGTAAAAAGGTTTTTTCTTTGTACCAAATCTTTGTAATCTAAGTTTTACCATTTTATTTTCCTCCTAATATTAAGTCTTGTATATTTTAACAAAAAAAACTGTACCTGTCAAGTAAAATATGTTGACAGGTACAAATTATTTTATTATAAGCCAATGTCAGGCATTTCTATTAAAGATTCGTCGACTTTCTTAACTAATCTATGTTTTTTTAATTCTTTCTTGATTTCTGGATATTCCTCTGTATTACAGTAACCTGCAAGGTATTTACCAGCGTCGTTCACATAGGTTATATGAACATTCATTTTCTTAATAGCTTTAAGTACTCGTTTATTTTGGAAATAAACTACTATTCCTTTTCTATCTACCATTTTATCACCATCTTTATTATCAAAATTATAACATATAAATTCAATTTAATCTATATTTTTGAAAGTAAATATCTTTGTATTTTCCCAATTATTTGTTATAATAAGTATGGTGATAAATATGTTGTTAATGAAAGATGTAATACAAGACGGGCATCCTACCCTAAGATTAAGAGCTAAAGAGGTTACTTTACCTCTAAGTGATGATGATTTTAGCGCTTTAAAAGGTATGATGGAACTCGTTGTAAATTCTCAAAATGATGAGATGTTAGAAAAATATGAATTAAGATCTTCAGTAGGCTTAGCAGCTCCGCAAATTAATATATCAAAAAAGATGTTTTGTATATTCGCTCCCAATGAGACCTATACAAAAGAGTATAAATATGCGGTAGTTAACCCAAAGATATTATCTTTCTCTGAAGAACAGACATATCTAGGTGGTGGTGAAGGCTGTTTATCAGTTGATCAAGAGGTCACTGGTTTAGTCAAAAGAGCCATGCGGATAAAAGCTAGAGTAAATTTAGTTGATTTAGAATCCGGAGAAGTTACTAAAAAAGTTATTAAACTAAGTGGCTATCCAGCAATTGTGTTTCAACATGAGTATGATCATCTGTTGGGGATTTTATTTATTGATAAAACTAGTGAATTTCTACCAGGTATAAAACCTATAGAATTTGGTTCAGATGAATAAAGGGTGGCTAATTTAGCCAGCCTTTTTTTAAACTGTTTAATTTACTCAACGGCTAGTTGAGTTAGGTTAAATACAGCTAATTTCGCGGTTTTTTTTACTAAACAGCTAATTGAGTGATATTATCTAGTTACTATAATAAAATATTATAGAAAAGAAATCTACGTTGTGTAGATTTCTTATGTATTTATTCATTAGATTAACTATCATTTTTTAATCAATAATTTTGCTATTTCTCTTCCGTATTCTTTAACCTCTTCAATTTGAGATTCTGATGGATCAAATTTTATTCTAAGTCCATCAACGGTTTTAAATCTAAGTTGTTTTTCTCTTTGGATTATATTTTCAACTGCTTCTCCACTCCAACCATAGGAACCAAAGGCGGAAGCTAATTTACCTTTTGTCATTTCAAAATCGATTCCAGCTAATAAGTCCCAAATAACTTTAACAGTATCTCTAACTATTGTAGATGATCCAATTAACAAAGCATCACAGACTGGCACTTTTTTTATTATTTCTTTTACATCTGTAAAAATTAAATCAAATAGCTCTATATATACTTCATTGTCCATTTCTGCTTCTATAGTTTCTTTGATAATAGTAGCCATTTTTTCTGTATATCCATAGGCACTAGCAAAGGGAATTAATACTAGAGGTTTATCAGGTTTTTCAGGAATCACACTCAATTCATCATAGATTGTGATTATTTTTCCCATTAAAGATTTATCTAAAGTAACTCCGTGAGATACAGCTATGTAGTCAGGGTTTATTTGTTTTACTCTATCTAAACCATTTCTTACATATGGTAAGAAAGGATGCATTATTGCTTCAAAATATTCTTTAACGGTCCTAAGGTATGTATCTTTATCAGTAAGGTTTTTAGCTAGAATTTTATCAGTCGCATAATGAGATCCGAAAAAATCACAAGTAAAGAGAAAGTTATCTTCCTTAATATATGTAAACATAGTATCTGGCCAATGTAGATGTGGTTGAAGGAAAAACTCAAGAGTTTTATCTCCTAATGATAGAGACAAACCTTTTGTCACCTTGTTAGCTTTAAAAGGCATATTTATTATTTCTTTCAAATTCATCAACGCTGGTGTAGTAGCGAATATTTCTATGTTTGGATTTTCTTCAACGATATATTTAACAGATCCTGAATGGTCTGGTTCTGTATGGTTTAAAATCAAATAATCGATATCTTTAATATCGACAATTTCTCTAATTCTATCGAGGTACTCATCTTTGAATTCTGCTTTTGCAGTGTCAATTAGAGCAGTTTTTTCGCTACCCACTACTAAGTAACTATTATAGGTTGTTCCAAATTCAGTTTCCATTATGATATCGAATACTTTTAAATCATAATCTATTACTCCAACCCAATATATATTATCTATTATTTCGTTAATTTTTCGTGTCATATTATCACCCATTAACATTATACTAGACTTCAAGAGTTTTGCCAAACATCTAGATAATTTTTCTCTTAGTATTGACTATATATGAGTAATTTGATAAAGTGTTTATGTAAGTGTTTTATAATATATACAGGGGGATAATTTTTTATGAGTGAATATGTGATTATTACAGATTCTTGTATTGACTTGCCAGACAAGTTAGCAAAAGAATTTAAATTGGAAGTATTACCTTTAAAAGTAACCATTAAAGGCAAGGAATATCAAAATCTTTTAGATGGTAGTGAAATCTCACCAGAAACATTTTATAACTTTTTAAGACAAAAAGAATCCGCTGTAACTGCACAAGCAAATCCGGCTGATTTTATAAAAGTAGCAAAACCTATTTTGGAAAAGGGTCTAGATGTATTATCAATATCATTTTCTAGTGCATTATCTGGAACCTATAATTCAAGTATTATAGCAAAAAAAGAATTAATGGAAGCATTTCCTGATAGAAAAATAATTACCATAGATTCACGATGTGCTTCTATGGGGCAAGGATTATTGGTAAGCTACGCCGCAAAGATGCATCAAGCGGGTAAATCAATTGATGAAGTAGCCCAATATGTTGAAGAAAACAAACTATATATTAGCCATTTGTTTACCGTAAGTGATTTAGGTCATTTAAGAAGAGGTGGAAGATTATCAACTTCTAGTTATATATTAGGAAATTTATTGAATATAAAACCTCTACTTCATGTTAGCCAAGAAGGTCAACTTAAAGTTTATGGTAAAGCTAGAGGTAGATTTAAATCATTAAACCTTCTTGTCAGTAGAATGGCAAAAACATTTGATAAGGATAAAAATGAAATGATTTATATATCTCATGGAGATTGTTTAGAAGATGCAGAATACGTAATGAAACACATAGTAGAAAAACTAGGAGTTTCAGAAAAGATTTTTACTATAAATCCAATTGGCCCAGTTATTGGTGCTCATTCTGGGGTAAATACATTAGCTGTATTCTATATTGGTAATGAAAGATTTGTGAAATAAATACATAAAATAAAAAGCAGTTTTCAAAACTGCTTTTTTTAATATTCTAATTTGCTCAAAACGTACTCCAAATCAATGAATGGTTCTTCATTAATTATTTTATCTCTATATTTAGCAAGAAATTTTTGACCCCAGTTGCTATTAAATACTTCAGGTCCGCCAGCAATAATTACAGTATATAAAGTTAACTCTCTTAATTTAAGAAAATCATGTAAACGTAGAAATTCAGTTTTTGCTAGAAGGTTTTCTTTTTTATAACCTTTTAGGAAATTATTAAGTATCCAAATAGTTCTTTCATTCATTGCTTCAGTCGCTAAATCCGTAAAAAAGAAATGATAAAAAATAACAATAGCTATATCTGATATGAAATGTTTGTAGGCTGCATCATCAAAATCAAAAAATGTAAGTTTCCCCTTTTTATCTATAACCATATTTCCTAAATGCAAGTCAGTGTGAATCAGTCCGTAGTTGTCCTTATTCTTTGGAAATTTACTAATCTTAGTTATCATGTTATTTAATTTCACTAGTATTGGTTTTTCTTTATTAATCAATACTTTAGAAGCTATTTGATACAAGGTTTCTTCTTCCCAAGCTGTTCTTCTATGAGCTGGATTAAAATCTTTAGTTAGTTTATGTAACAAAGCTATTTGTAAACCCAAATTCTCCCAGAATTCAGGTTTGTTTAGTTCCTCACCAACTTTATCCCCAAGTCCTCTAACAAAGGCTGAGACAGAGAAATAATCGTTATCATTAATTTTTAGTTTTTCAACGATCTCATTATTCTTTGATAGAATTACGGTAGAAACACAGGCTCCGTTTCTAGCGAGATAATCAATAAATTCTAATTCACCTAAAACATGTTCATAGATTCGATGATCACTATGGACTAATCTTAGAATATATTCAATATTATTTTTTTTATAAATGTAGACAAAACTTTCAAATCCTCCATGAAACTTGATTTCTTTGAAGTCTATATCATATAATTGTCCTGCTTGTTTTACTAACTCATCATTAATAGATTCTCTAATATGCTGTTCCAAAGTATCCTCCTAGTTATTAACTTCTTTTTGAATATACCAATATAGGTAACCCCTCTTCTACAGTATAGGAATCTAGATGAAGTTCCACCATAGGATTTTTATCTAAAAATAACTTTCTACCACTTCCTAGGATTATCGGTATAATTCCAATAACATATAAATCAATTGAATTTGTTTTAGTGAAGTTATCAACTAAACTACTTCCACCAAATAACCAAATATTCTTCCCTGGTTGTTCTTTTAGTTTAGTAACTTCTTCCACTATATTTTCTGATATGAATTTAAAATTATCAAAATTCTTTAAGTTTTCGTGAGTAGCCACAATTTTTGTGAGATCACCAAAGTTATCAGTATCCTTAAACTCCTTATATGAGACTTTTCCCATCACTACAGTATCACAATTTTTGATGAACTCAGGAAAGTCAAATCCTTCAGAAGTGTTCAAATGTTTGTCTCCATCACCTTTAATCCATGAATAACCACCATCTAAGTCACAGATGTACCCATCTAGACTCATAGCTAAATTCAAAATAACTTTTCTTTCCATACTAATCCCCTTTTGTTATATGAGAATATTATATCAAATCCTCCATGAAAAATCACATGCAATAAGAAAGCATTATAAGATATTTTTAGTACCACTAAAATATCTTCTGCAAATATACTCAAAACATGAATATTATCGAAATTATAAACACCTAGAATTAATACCATAATCCCAACGTTTTATCCACCAACTAATTCAGTTGACATTAATATACCTTTATTGTATAATTCACTAGAAAGTCGTTTTAATGAAGTTATTATTTTTAATTATTTAATTTTCAAAAAGCAATGTTTTTTGAGCAATTTAAGGCATTTTATAATATAAGGAGAAAAAATTATGAATTATTTAGAAGTAGTATTTGATATATTATATTTACTAGGTGTAATTGCAATATCAGTAGTAATTATTAAAAGAGGATACATTAAAAATAGTAAAGCCATTATCCTATTTGGTATTATGGGCTTATTACTTGGACTTGGGGATTCATTCCATTTAGTTCCAAGGATTTTAGGACATCTTACAACAGGGTTGGATACTTATCAAACTGCCTTGGGTGTTGGTAAGCTAATCACTAGTGTAACCATGACTGTATTTTATTATCTAATTTATCGTTATTACGTTCTTATTACAGGAAGAAATAATAAGGCTGTTCATATAACACTAGTCGCCCTTATGATGGTAAGGTTTGCATTATTAGCTCTACCAGGGAATGATTGGTTAAATAATGGAAATAGTTTGTTATATGGAATTCTAAGAAATGTTCCTTTTGCAATTGTAGGTGGAATTATTGTTTCATTATTTTTAAAAGTTGGTAAAAATAATGAGTTTAAACTGTTTAAAAAATTTGGTTATTGGATCATAGTATCGTTTGTATGCTATACAATCGTAGTGGTTGGCAGTGGATCAGTCCCAGTACTAGGTGCGTTTATGATGCCTAAGACTGTTGCTTACTTTATTATCGTCTATCTAGGATTTAAAAACAGTAAGTAAGGTTAATATTAAAAACAAAAAACTCTCATTTTCAATATGAGAGTTTTTTTTATTATGTTCAAATATAGCTAATCTAGCTTAACGTCTTTAATATCAATACCCATTGCTTTAGCTACGCCTTCTCCATATTTAACATCTGCTAAATAACAATGTCTAATATGGCGATGCTTAATAAAATCAGGTACACCATCCATATTTCTACATGTATTTTCATACAATCTTTGTTGCTCAGCTTTTGTCAGTATGTTAAAGAGTAATCCAGGTTGAGTAAAATAGTCACTATCATCTTTCCTAAAATCATAGAACTTCATAAATCCTTCTAATTCTAGTGCAGGTTCAGTTAATTCTTTACTGTCATTCCATTCGCCATAACTATTAGGCCAATAGTGAGGTCTTCCTCCGTAGTTGCCATCTGCTCTACCATATCCATCACGATGATTTGAATTCACCACTACACCCTTTTTGGCTGCATTGACAGGGATTTGATGGTGATTAACTCCCAAACGATATCGTTGGGCATCACCATAGGCAAATAATCTTCCTTGTAACATTCTATCAGGGCTATAGCCAATTCCAGGAACGATATTTGCTGGATTAAAAGCAGCTTGTTCAACATCTTGAAAATAGTTTTCTGGGTTTCTATTAAGTTCTAGAATTCCGACCTTAATCAAAGGAAAATCTTTTTTATACCAAACCTTTGTTAAATCGAATGGGTTATATGGATGTTTATCCGCTTGTTCCATAGTCATTAATTGTACAGATAATTCCCACCTAGGGAAATCTTTCTTTTCAATTGAATCATATAAATCTCTACCATTTGATTCGCGATCTTTTCCAACAATTATTTCAGCTTCTTGATCTGTTAAACACTCAATTCCTTGCATAGTTTTAAAATGGAATTTACACCAAATGCGTTTGTTTTCTTTGTTAATGAAAGAAAAAGTATGTGAACCATATCCATTCATATGCCTATAAGACTTAGGTATTCCTCTGTCACTCATTGTAATAGTTACTTGATGCAGAGCTTCTGGTAATAAAGTCCAAAAATCCCAGTTGTTTGTTGCATTTCTCATTCCAGTTCTAGGATCACGCTTAACTGCTCTATTTAAATCCGGAAAACGTTTAGCGTCTCTTAGGAAAAACACAGGTGTATTATTACCCGCTAAATCCCAATTTCCTTCATCCGTATAAAACTTAATTGCAAATCCTCTAATATCTCTTTCTGCATCTGCAGCACCACGTTCACCAGCAACGGTAGAAAATCTAACAAATACTGGGGTTTCTTTCCCAATATCTGAAAACAGATTTGCTTTTGTATATTTAGTTATATCATGTGTCACAGTAAACTTACCAAAAGCTCCGCTTCCCTTAGCATGCATCCTTCGTTCTGGAATTACTTCTCGGTTGAAATAAGCAAGTTTTTCGAGATACCATGCATCTTCCATCATCATTGGCCCTCGTTTTCCGGCTGTAAGGCTATTCTCGTTATCAACAACAGGTGCTCCAAAAGCGTTTGTTAATTTTGGTTTTTTCTTTGAATCGTTTTTTCCGTTTTTCATTATATTAACCTCCCTTTATTATAAATTATAAAAACAAAAACACAGGAAATGATTTCAGTAATCAACACCCTGTGTTTTTCTTATTTTTTATTATAACTCTTTTAAAACCTTTTGTCACAACATATGGAAAATGAAGTTTAAAAAGTTTACTGAGTATAGTCTATTACTAAATCAAATGTTTTATTACCACTGATTAATACTTCGTCTTCTGTAATAATTATAATATATTCATTTCCTATAGTTATTTGTAGATATGTCTCTTCTTCAAAATTCATTTCCTCAGTTATGTTTATTGGCGCTAACACATTATTCTCTGTATTAATGCCAAGTAAAGAAGATTCGTTATTACCCCAGCCATACAAATTCCCCTTGTCGGTTATTGCTAGACAGGTTACTCCTTCAATAATAAGTTTGATAATTTTCTCGTCTATATCTAGATTAAAACCAGATGTAATATCTATAGGTATATTTGAAGCAACATCAGAATTGTTACCCAATTGTCCAAAGCCATTGGAACCAAAAGTAAAGACTCTCCCGATACTCGTAAGTATGGTAGTCATATGAAATCCTAGTCCAACTTCAATGATTGTTTCTGCATTATCCAAAGGTATATTTTCTGTAATATCCAGTGGAACTAAACTGTAATCATTAGTTCCATCTCCAAGTTCTCCAGAACTATTCCACCCCCACATGAACAATCTGCCTTCATTTGTGATAGCGGCTGAATGGGTATTGCTTAAGGATACTTTTTCAATTGATTCATTTATGTTTAGTTCAAAAAACGTTGCAATGTTGATAGCTATATCACTACTAGTTCTAGTGCCATTGCCTAATTGTCCCTGCGAGTTACTTCCCCACACTAAAACGTTTTGTTCACTTGTTAATATCAACATCTGGCCGTTATACCAGTTGAATGAAGTTATTTCTTCCCTTTCAGCTAACGACATTTTAAAGGTAACATCTTTAGGGTATCCTCTATCTTCAACATCACAAGCCCCTAGGTTGCAATCGTTACAACCACCCCATTCAAACAGTCGGCTTTGATTTGTAAAAACATAGTTATCATTCAATCCTAAAAATACTTCTATAATCTGTTCTCCTTCATTTAAAGAAAACGCACTCGTTATATCTCTCGGTATCAAAGTATCATAGATAGATATATAAGGCCCGCACAACATTCCAGGGACTCCATTTCTTCCCCACATATAAAGTGTTCCATTCTCCATAAGGATTGCATTTGAGTAACTATTAGTAGCTACCTCCTTGATATTTCCATCATCTAATTTAAATGTTTGAATATTTTCTAAATAAGCCTCAAATATAGCTTGTGAGTCAACATCATGTGTTGGCATGTGATTAGATGAAGTAGAATCCCAACCGCGAAATTCATAGCCAACAATGATTGTATCATCAATATATAACTCAGCGAGATCACTGTCATATTCCGCTTGGGTGTCAAATATGATATCACCGATGTAATTTCTTAATGTAAGATTATAGTTATTAATTTCCCATTTTGCTTATATATTCAAATCACTCGTCACAAAAGCATCAAAGTCATATAGAGTATCATCTATATACCAACCTTGGAAAGTATATCCTTTTCTTGAGGGCGTGTCCGGTTCAATGATAACACTATTTTTTTCTACTTGAGTTGTGTAATAAATATCCTCATTCTCGACAAAGAAGAGAGCTGAATGTAGATTGCTGTCGCAACTTAGAAGAAAAATTATAAATGGTAAAACTAATAAAAATTTTCTGTACATAAATATTCTCCTAACTCAATATTTTTTTAAATATTGTGTATACCGGTTTTAGTTTTCTATAGTCAAACCAATCACTTTTTTATTCAAGTAAATCTTCCATATTACAATTTAGAATCTTTGATAGGTTAAAAATTGTTACTGCTTGAGCTTTATTAATATCATTCTTTCGTTGTTCATACATTTCAATTGATCTTTTACTAATCCCAGCTTTTTTAGCTAAATCTTCTTGGGATAATTTATGTTTGTTTCTTAACGTTCTTAGATTAGTAGTTTCAAGATAAAAGTTATCCACTACATCTTCTACAAACTTTCTTAAGTCTACTTCATGATAAGGGTTATACATTGAAAGTATCTCACTATAACTTATTTGATTAAAGATGTCTCTAAAACTTCTACTCGTCGACCATTGAAGATAAGCTAAGGCTTGCCCTGCCCAATATTCTCTAGATATGTTACTAGAATTGACTGGTTTTTTAAATGCAATTGAGTATTTAAGTTCTTGGATTACATCATATACTAACTCAATCCCTGATTTACCTTCTATGTATTTAACATTACCATCTTCAAACTCATTACAGATTGATGAGTTAATAAATAAGCTACTAATTTTTTCTTTATCAATATTTAAATCATTAATAGCAAATTCATAGAACATCCCTAGGTTGTTCATAGCACTATTTAATTTTGATTTTTGGTATGATTCCATCTTCATTCTTAACACCTCGATTGATTACATCTCTAATAAATATCCCTTTTAAAGGGTTATTGTTCTTCATAACTCGATAATCTGTATTAGCTTCATTTACTCTCTCTTGGTACTTTAAATTGTATTCTGTGTATTCAACAAATTTTTCAGATAAGAATGTTAGATGTTTAAAAGCTCTATCACTTTGTATAAAAACTTGTAATCCTAGTTTTCCTAAGTACATTGCATTTGTTAATACATCTAAGTTTGTTTGATTATTTATAAATTCGTTAACAAAGGTAAAATATGCATCATCTGCTCTATAACCAATAATCACATCAAAGTTTTTATAATCAATTAGAAATTCCTTTAAGATATACTCTCTAGATATCTTAGCCATTTCGGTTACATTAGGTTCACGATTATCTAAAAGAATCGCTAACCAATTTAGAATGCTAAAATCTTTATTTAGTTTAAGGACTTTTAAACCCTTTAAATCTAAACTATATTTATTTACAATACCATCATTTTTTGTTGAACAAGCCCACTCAGCTGATAGTGATTCATTTTCTGTACAATAAAATCCTTGACCATAATCATTATAAGACTTGCCACTAGCTTTTAATGGTTTTTCTATTTTAACTTTACTCCCATGATATACAATTATAGGTTTCATAACTTCACATCCTTACATCAATATTTTAACTTATTTTTAACTCAATGTCAATTTTATTAACATTGCAATGTTATTTTATCTATAAATATATAAAAAGAATGAAATTTCTC